>PVMS01008279.1_pt1 | contig 14568 bp, 9 predicted proteins | sample 1853461 | NCBI WGS metagenome assembly PVMS01 (sample SAMN08582032, study PRJNA380276) | Marine sediment metagenome, whole genome shotgun sequencing project. | isolation source: ocean sediment barecode stripped | collected 2017 | reverse complement strand
TTTATCCGGTGTTGGCGCAGCTTTGTATGGTGGAAGATGGAACACTAAAGGGACACCAGTTTTATATACAGGAGAAAGTAAAGAGATTGCCTTACTGGAAATAATTGTATATGCGCCTCCCATGTTGGTACCAAATCTTGATATCGTTACCATTGAAATTCCTGACAACTCCATTACGGTGATTGACGTTTATAATCTCCCTAAAAACTGGCTTAACTATCCAGCCCCCACGGTACTTTCTGAGATTGGCGATAATTGGGCCCGGGAAGCAAAAACGATAGCATTAAAAGTGCCCAGTTGCATAATCCATAGTGCCCACAACTACCTGCTAAACTGTGGACATCCTGATTTCCGTGAAAAAGTGCAGATTCTGGAACATAAGAAATTTCATTTTGATTCCAGGCTGATAAATTAGTTGATACTAATTACCGGCCCCCAATGTGTTACGAAAAGATCCTACTAACAGTAGTAGTTTTGCGAAACCTAGGTATTTTGTAATCAAATGAAACCAATATCATCAAACGAACGTGTCCAACTGCTTGATGTCCTTCGTGGGGTGGCGATATTTGGCATGTTTACCGTAAACATGACAGCGGACATCTGGTGGGGCGACACCTTTCGGGAAACAGACCTAGCATTACCTGATTTTGTGGCGCTGGTATGGGTCGATCTGTTTACCAATGGAAAATTTATTACCATCTTTTCATTCCTGTATGGTATTGGTTTTTTCGTGCAGATGAAACGAATCAATGACCGGGTCATCAATCCCACAGCTTTCTACATTCGAAGATCAGCCGGTCTATTAATCATCGGCGTATCAGCCATGGCCTGTACTATTCCATCTTGGATTCTGATTGACTATGCAATTTTTGGACTTGGGTTACTTTTGTTTCGCAACCGTTCACCGCGAACCATTCTGATAGCAGCAATTGCTCTTATAATGCTGGCTAAAGTCTTTGGCTCGATTATACCCGACTATCGTGAGCATTTGGAAAATACGGTTGTTGAACAAAACACCTCTGCGATTCCATCAACCACGCAGTCGCAAATATCAGAAGACACCATGCCGGGTGATGGGGATTTTCAACAGGTATCGTCTTACATGCTGCTTCATGCGTGGGAGGCCTTCAGTAGCTGGCGATACTATGCCGAAGAACTATATCTTTTAGGGATTATGCTAATGGGCCTTTATGTTGCCCGTCTGGGGGCGGTTTGGGACTCAGACATACAAAGGTCGTTGGCAAGAAAAACGATGCCATGGTTAATTGGTATAGGTTTTTTCGGGTGTCTGGTCTGGGTAGTAATGGCTGACTTTGGCGTGGGCGACAAGACCTCGGTGGTTCATCTGATCATACGCAAGCTGGCAGCCTGGCCTATTGGTATGCCTGTGCTGGGTCTCGGTTATGCAGCAGCAATTGCACTACTCATCGAAGGTCCGTGGTGGCGAAAATGGCTGGCGCCGTTTGCTGCCGTGGGCCGTACAGCATTAACCAATTACCTGTTTACCGGACTGGTGGCAGCGTTTATCAGTTTCTCATGGGGATTGGGCCTGTATGGAAAAATATCCGCCTGGCAAGGTCTGTTGCTGGTACTGATAATTTTTCCGGTTCAAGTGTTCGTAAGTCGCTGGTGGATCGCGAGATACCATTTTGGACCGGTGGAATGGCTTTGGCGATCGTTCACCTATGGAAAGTTCCAGCCAATGGATCGAACCATACTTAGTTGAATATGGATACACTATGTGTGGTTACCACACCTAGTCTGCTACTGCATATAACTGCCAGGAATCAGGAATTCCCTTTAGTTCATGCACTCCCTGGTCTTTAAATTCAAAACCCGAGCCAATCACCAGGTCCTTCACTGTCCTGGAAACCCATATTTCATTATTTCCGGCAGCCGACATCACTCTTGATGCTAAATGTAAGGCTATTCCTCGTGCTTTCCCCCTTTTAAATTCCAACTCTCCGGTGTGTAGTCCAATGCGTAACTGTAAGTGCAAATTCCCCATTTCCTCTCTAATCCTTTTTGCACATTGAATGGCTCTGGCAGGTCCATCAAAGGTAGCTAGAAAGCCGTCACCAGTAGTTTCAACTTCAGCTCCTCGGTATTGATGCAGGTTTCTCCTGATAATCCCATTATGTGCTTCCAACTTATCGATCCACTTCTGATCACCCAATTCAGCAGCTTGCCGGGTTGAACCCACAATATCGGTAAACATGATGGTGGCCAATTCACGGTTTGTATGCTCTTCGACCTCCACCCCGGTTAAAAATTTTTTAACCTCTCCCAGGATCTCACCAGTATCTCCCGCAAAAAAAGGATGGCAATCTGCCCCTTCCAATTCGATTAATTTGGACCCCGTGATGTGCTCATGGAAGTATCTGCCGTATTGAATCCTGTAGTGATCATTGGCTTTACGATGCAAAATCAATACGGGACAACGAATACTGGGCAAAACTGACCTGACGTCAAGCGCCATTATCCATTTGTATAAATCAACTGCAACCCCTGGTGACATTGAAAGGCGTTCGTATTTAGCGATTGTCTTTCTAAATTCTACATCTGTGATCATACTGGGGGCTGTCAATAACAGAATCATTCCGGTACCCCAGTATTGTTCATATTGCTTCATCAGTTTAGCTGCAGCATTCTTGGGATATCCAATGGGGTAGTCCTCATCGCGGGTCCATCTAGGGGTAGCATTTATCAAGACCAGGGCGGACACTCTTCGAGAGTAGGTGGCTGCAAATAAGGTGGCCATAAAACCACCTTCTCCATCGCCGATCAACATGACATTTTGAGAGCCGGCGGCGTCCAATACTTCCCGGGCATCATCCATCCACTCTTCCAGAGTAGGAATGGCTGCCAATGGCACGGGGTCTGATACTCCACTGCCTCTCTTGTCAAAGCATATCACTCTGCCCAGTGAGGTCAGTTGATTTAGGTAATTTGCCAGCCGAGGAATCTCCCACATGACATCTAAATTCGACAGCCAGCTGGGTATGAACAGGATATCCAGGTCGCCTTCTCCAAACACCTGGTATGCCACGTAACCACCGGGCGTTTTTACGTATTGAGTTTCTGGCAAGGACATAGTAGCAACCTAATAAAAATTGCCACAATTTAAAGTTTTGGGCGCTAATTATCTCTCTCACTCCCCAACTCAAGTTGTCTTTGGGCCAGTTCTTCTGATGACAACCTCCTTTTGATCTGATTTACGTAGGTGCGGGAATCCTTATTACCGTATCTGACATAGGCAGTTTCCGCCCAATATAACGCATTGTCGAAATCGCCTAATACTTCATAGGCGATGGCAATGTTATGTGCCAGGTAACCTGACTCTTTAGCCCTGGCCCTGTCCAATCCGCTTTTCCACACTTCCATAGCTTGCTCCCACTGAGCAACGTCAGCATATCGCGTTCCTTGTTCCAGTTCTGGTGATCTTTTGGCTTTGCCCCTGAAAGCACGCTTTATGCGTATGGGCATGGGAGATATTTTATAGGCATAATCTGTACCCACGGCATGACTTAAATACCTGGTGGCATCACCTTTGCTGGTTAGCTGGATCAGTGCCTCCGGAATACTATTTCCATATGCCTCCCAGGTATTGCCCTCAGTTACCAACTGCTGATCAATTATGGTCTGTGCCCTGACATCATAAAGTCGAATACCGATGGTTATGTTGCCTATCCCCTGGGCATAGTATTTTAAAACTTCCACTTCCTGATCCCCTACTGTTTCTTTTATATTTTTCCTTCCCCTGGTAACAATAAAATCAGTGTCAAATATCTCCAAAGAGACCACCGCATCCGCTTGATACTTTTCAGATAAGCCGTTGATTACTTCCCAGGACAATTGCTGTGGAAAGGCTGAAGTCAAACTATTTCCATCCAGCCGCTCTTCGGCAGTTATAACATTGAATCGAGCTGAATAACTTAATTGGTTTTTTAGAGCACTTAGCAGTTCCTGAGTCCCTGTTCGGTCTTCCCCCGGTAATTCTCCAGTCAGGAACCCCTCAATGATATTGGTCGCACTTTTTTTGGACTTGCTGCGATCAAGGATAAGAAGATTTTTTGTAGAAGCAGGTAAAGTAATCTCTGCCGGTCTCATGGTTTTCAGAGTTACCGTCCGAGATCCGGAGCAGGCTACATTGAAGATTAGTATTACCATTACTCCATATACAGGGATTTTAAGGTATTTCATGATCGTTTGTATACTGGTTATCAATCTCTTACATAAAAAGCATAAGATAATAGTTATGCACTTACCATACTATTTAGAAGTTGGAGGTTAATCATTCATGTAATATTAGGTGATTGATTACCAATCGTCTTTTGATTTGGAATAGTGGTACTAAAATCCAATATTTCATCTCAAAATATGCTGTTCATGAATCGACCACCTTACCATATGCTCATTTTAAGCAGACTAAAAAACTATCTCTCTTCAAAGCTATGGCTTGCCGCCGTACTACTTCTGGTTACGCTTATTTCCTGCACCACCGAAACTGATCCTTACAGTGAATGGCGCAGCTACCTGGGTGGACCAGACCGCAATCATTATTCGTCCCTTGAACAGATCAATCGCAATAACGTGTCCCAGCTAGAAGTGGCCTGGACCTACCATTCTGGCGATCATCGTGGTGACAACCGCTCAGAAATGCAGGCCAACCCCATCATTGTCGATGGGATACTATATAGTACCACACCTGGCATCAAGGCCGTCGCCCTGGACGCAGCTACAGGTGAACAACTCTGGTCCTTCGATCCATTTGCTGGCACCGACAGCTTGAACCGTCCCCAGACCCGTCACCGTGGGGTCATCTATTGGGAAGATGGCCCGGATGGTCGCATACTATATACAGCAGGAAAATATCTTTACGCCCTCAATGCCCGAGACGGCCAGCTCATTAACTCATTCGGTGACCACGGAAAAGTGGATCTTCGTACCGGCATTGAGCGGGATACCACAGATATGTTCATCCGGAGTAACACACCCGGAGCCATTTATAAAGATCTGCTGATTCTTGGAACGCTGGTGCCCGACGGTGCGCTGGCCGCTCCTCCTGGTGACATCCGGGCTTTTGACGTGCGGACTGGTGAACTTCGTTGGATCTTTCACACCATCCCGCATCCGGGAGAGTATGGCTATGAAACCTGGCCTGAAGAAGCCTACACTTACACCGGCGGAGCCAACGCCTGGACCGGCATCGCAGTGGATCATGAAAGAGGTATGGTATTTTTGCCCACAGGCTCACCGGCATTCGATTTTTGGGGCGGAAATCGCATTGGAGAAAACCTTTTTGGTAATGCACTGATAGCACTCAATGCCGAAACCGGAGAACGTATTTGGCACTTCCAGGTGGTCAGACACGACCTATGGGACCGCGACCTGCCGGCACCACCCAATTTGGTCACCATCGAGCGTGATGGGCAACGGATCGATGCGGTAGCACAGATTACCAAGACCGGTCATGTGTTTGTCTTCAATCGCGAAACCGGTGAATCACTCTTTCCATTAGAAGAAAAAGAATACCCGCCATCAGATTTGAGTGGAGAGGAAGCCTGGTCCACTCAAGTACTGCCTACACTACCTAAGCCCTTTTCCAGACAGAATTATGGCGAAAATGACTATCCCGATTTTACTCCAGAAACCAACCAATATGTGCGTGAACGTCTAACCGGAATAAAGCAGGGAGGTCAATATATTCCACCGACCACTGGAGGGGTGGTTATCTTTCCAGGATTTGATGGTGGTGGTGAATGGGGCGGCGCAGCAGTTGATATAGAAACTGGCATTATGTACGTCAATGGCAACGAGATGCCCTGGATTCATCAAATGATCGACCTTTCAGAACAAAAGACGATAGATGCTCAATTATATGCCGCCAATTGTGCTGCGTGCCACGGAGTAGAACGCCAGGGCGATCCGCAATTGGTTTACCCTTCATTGGTCAATATCAAAGAACGAATGCCTGGCAACGAGATGGCGGTGATCATTGAGAACGGCAAAGGGGTGATGCCAGGATTTGCCCAATTGTCTCAACAGGAGCGTATCGCCTTGATCAGTTTCCTAAACGATGAACTAGAAGATGAAATGCTGGCTTCAGAAGAAAAACCACTGGCTTCGCCGTATGGTTATACCGGATTCAACCGATTCTTTGATGAAGAAGGTTATCCAGCGGTAAAACCCCCTTGGGGTACCCTTAACGCTATCAACTTGAATACTGGTGAGTACATTTGGACCACTACCTTAGGTGAATTTGATGAGCTTACCGCGCGGGGGATCCCTCCCACCGGCACGGAAAACTACGGTGGACCGGTAGTAACAGCTGGCGGCCTGATTTTCATAGGAGCGTCAAAAGATGAAAAATTCCGGGCCTTTGATAAACATACCGGTGAAGTGCTTTGGGAAACCAAGCTCCCCGCAGGTGGATATGCAACCCCCTGCACCTATGAAGTTAATGGCAAACAATATGTGGTGATTGCCTGTGGCGGGGGTAAAATGGGCACCAAGTCAGGTGATGCCTATGTGGCTTTTGCACTGCCTTAGATGAATTACGCCATGCCTGCCGGCAGGCAGGAATTACGAAGAGAGTGAGGAACACTGAACAACGAACGCCGAACACCAACAGGTTAACGATTTAAATCCCTTATGATGAAAACATAGCCTAGAAAACAACCAGGTAAATTTGACATATCAGTCAGTTTTTGAAATTGAAATAAGGTAGTTTTATGCGACTAGAGACAATCATAAAAAACACTAGTGCAACTGCCAGCCATACAAAAGTTTATTTATACTATTAGAGAACAGAACATAATATTGGATTTTGATCTCGCGAAAATGTATTGTGTTGAAACCAGAGTATTAAAGCAAGCAGTAAAGCGCAATATTGACAGGTTCCCTAAGGATTTTATGTTTCAGCTAACAAAAAGTGAATGGCATGAGGTTATCACAACTTGTGATAACCTCTCGAAATCCATCAAGTTCAGCCCTGTAACACCATTGGTTTTTACAGAACAAGGAGTTGCCATGCTTTCCAGCGTTCTTAGAAGTAATAAGGCCATTCAAGTGAATATTGCTATTATGAGAGCATTTGTATTTATGAGACAATATGCCCTTTCACACCAAGATTTAACAAATAAATTAAAGAATCTTGATATGAAGTACAACAAACAATTCCAGGATATTTATCAAGCAATTAACTACCTTATACAGAAGAATAAACTGGAAGACATTCAAAAAAATCGCAGACAAATTGGATTTAAGTGATCATTCCAATTATCAGATGAAAACGAAATATCATGAAAGACAAAGTAGCACTTATCACTGGGGCCAGTAGTGGAATCGGCTGGGCCACTGCCAAGGCCTTTGCAGCAAAAGGTGCAAAAGTAGTACTGGCAGCCCGACGAAAGGATGAATTGGCCTCCCTCGCATCAGAAATAGAGGAAAGTGGTGGACAAGCCACCTTTATTAAGACAGATGTATCTGTTGGTAGAGAAGTTGAACAAATGGTTGATCACACCATTCAAACTTATGGCCGCCTGGATTTTGCAATTAACAATGCGGGTATCGAAGGAATGTTCACTCCCATAACGGAGTTTCCTGACGAACAATGGGAGAAAGTTATTAACATAAACCTGAAAGGAACTTTTCTCTGTATGAAATACCAGGCCCGGGCCATGCTTAAAGCAGGACTAGGGGGAGCAATAGTCAATGTGGGTTCTGTTAATTCGTTTTTGGGGTTTGCCGGAGGATCGGCATATGCCACCTCAAAACATGGCATGGTTGGACTTACCAGCAGCGTGTCCGCAGAACTAGCACCTCAGGGAATACGAGTCAATATTGTTTGCCCTGGATTTATCGTTACTCCCATGCATCATCGGGTTCGTGAGGTTGCGGGTGATGAGCGGATTGAGGAGTTCATTGAAAAAGTGCATCAACAACGCGCAGGGAAGCCCGAAGAAATTGCAAGTAGCATTGTTTTCCTATGCTCGGATGACGCAAGTTATATTACGGGAACTACACTAACACCGGATGGAGGGTTTGTTTCAACTATTTAATATGAATGATCAATAACCTGCGGTCATTACTGGTCTACAGGGTAATATCGACACAAGAATGACCTCATCGACACACCAGTTAGTAGCCATTATGTTCACGGACATTGTTGGATACACTTCGTTAATGAGCAGTGACGAGGAAAAAGCAATGAAGTTAATCCACAGGAACAGGGAGATCCATAAACGATTCATAGACCTACATTGTGGTAAATGGTTGAAAGAAATGGGTGATGGAATTCTGGTCCAGTTCAACAGCTCTTTGGATTCTGTGAATTGCGCCCTGGATATCCAGAAGGCTTGTAAGGAATTATCTGATTACAAACTCCGTATTGGTATTCACATCGGTGATGTTATGGTAGAGAAAGAGGACATTTTTGGTGATGGTGTAAATATCGCTTCACGTATCCAAACTATTGCAGACCCTGGTGGTATATACATTTCCGAGTCCGTTCACGTGGCTATCAGGGGAAGAAAAGACCTGCAAACCATGTATTTGGGTGAATTCCAGTTAAAAAATGTGGGTCATCCAATCAGAATATATGCTTTGCAGGATGAAGACCTTCCTTCCCCCTCACCGGAGAAGATCAAAGGGAGAGGCTCAACCAAAAATCCCTCCAAGAGCTCCACTTTAGCTTACGCAGCACTTATAATTTTTGTGCTTTTAGCTGTAGTATGGACTTTTGAAAAACTAACTGAAATTCCAATTCATTTTAATAAAACACACAAAACGGAAGATTTGGCCAGGTCCATTGCCGTTTTTCCGTTCCTCGATATGAGTCCGGGCAAGAATTACCAATGGCTGGCTGATGGATTATGTGAAGAAATGATAGATCGATTGAGCAAGATCCAATCACTTGATGTTAAATCCAGGTCTTCCTCCTTCTATTTTAAGGACAAGAACTACGACATCAAGGAAGCTGCTCAAATGCTAAATGTCAATAATATATTGGAAGGTAGCGTACGTACTGATGATTCCTTACTTCGAATCTCCACCAAATTGATCGATATGCCATCAGGGTCATTACTTTGGTCTGAAACCTATGAGAGTAGTTTTAATGACATTCTTAAAACACAGACAGAAATTGCCAACGCTGTTTACAACTTGATAATAACGGATTTGGCACCCCAGGAGCTAGCTCAACACGATGAATTGGTTACCAGGAACAATGAAGCCTACCAGGAGTTTCTCAAAGGCAAATACTATTCGCGTGTGGCCTCATCTGAAAACTTAGTCAAAGCCAGGCAATCTTTTGAACGCGCAGTTGAATTAGATCCTAACTATGCTATCGCCTATTCCTGGTTGGGAAAAGTATACCAATACTTTGGTGGAAGATTATTTGGGATAACACCTGAACAAGCCAATGAGAAAGTACTCGAATACCTTGGAAAGGCCCTGGAACTTGACCCACAACTTAATGATGCTATGATAAATTTAGCAAACCAAAAAATATGGTACGATTGGAATTTTTCAGAAGGAGTGAGTGCATTGGAGGAAGCATATTATCAGAACCCGAATGATGAAAGTAGTATATATAACTATGCAGAAACATTATGTGTTTTAGGAAAAAGCAATCAGGCTATAGGAATATTAAAGCAATATTTAAGAAAAAACCCCTATTCAGTCCCAACCAATCAAATGCTAGGATGGGCGTACGGTTTTAATATGAATTTAGAACAAGCTGTAGAGCAACATAAAAAAGTACTTTCATTAGAGCCTTCCATTACACAAACTCATCACTATCTAGCAGAGGCGTATTTTTTTATGGGAGATTACAAGAATTCCTATCTTCAATGGAAAACAGGGTTTGAAAAGGACGGGACACCCGTGTTTCAGGAAGGAATGATACGGACACTCCTGCATATAGGAGAAGAAGAAGAGGCACTAGAGTTAATGGATCAACTTATCAACAGGGCAAAGGAAGAATATGTATCATCTTATATATTTGCCAAAGCATATGCTGACATTATGAATTATGACCAAGCACTGGATTCACTTGAAAAAGCCTATGAAGTCAAGGACATCGCTATGATGGTAGTATGGATAGAACCTGCATTTAAACCTTTGCATTCCCACCCACGATTTAAGGAAATTATTAGATTAATGGACTTTCCTGATGAGATTACCAGTCGTTTCTAACCAAACGATAGGCGCTATGCTCCCCGCATTCAGTGCGCCAACTCAAAACTCAAAATTAAACATTAAAAACTCTGCTAAGATACCATCTTAACCGGCACCTCCATGTCCTCCTCTGTCATTTTATGAGTTTGGTGATGGTCAATCTTTCTAAATGGGCTGAGAATAAGTTTTACCACATCACTAAACTTCATATACCTGCAAAAATTTCGCACCAACCTGTAGGTCTGAATTGGACGGAAGAATATACGGTAAGCGAATAATATCAGGTAGCCTTTTTTGCGGGCGTTGTGTACTACATCCCCGGGAAGTACTGTATCATCTATTTCTGAACAACGGAACCACTTATCCCAGTCTCGTTCGTCATCAAGGATACCTCTGTTAAGGTATTCTGTCCACAGTGGTGTCCCTCGATACACACACAACCTATTGAATCCAAAGGTGTCTAACTTTAATCTGGCGGCGAATTTAAAACTTTGTAGAATGTCCGATACGGTTTCATCCGGTGAGCCTACCAGGAAAAACCCATGAGCAGTAGTGATCCCGTGTTTTTTGGCTTCTTTCACGGCATGTTCAATTTGTGCTAAAGTTTGATCTTTCTTCAGCCGGTCCAGTATCTTTTGAGTTCCTGATTCTACTCCAAAAGCCAGGAAATTGCAATTCGCTTTTCCCATTATAGGAAATTGATTCAGAGCCACCGAGTCCACCCGTCCTTCACAACCCCATTTAAGCTCCAGCTTTCTTTCAATGATTCCTTCGCAGATAGCTTGAATCCTTCGATGCTTTAACAGGAAATGATCATCTGTCAAATATACTGACCTATACCCTTGATCATGCAGTTGCTGCATTTCTCCCAGGACGTGTTCTGCTGATCTACATCTCCATTTACCTCCGGCTAACGATGGAATATCGCAGTAAATACACTTATATGGGCACCCCCTGGAAGTTTGCATGGTGCAAAATTTATCCATCGACAGCACTGCTGGTATGTCTAATGGCAGAGATTCTAAATGATCAATAGGCAGGGTTTGTCGATCCGGGTAGGGAAATTTGTCTAAGTCCGCCAATATTGGTCTGGGAGGGTTTTTGATTACTTCCTCTCCTGCCCTCCATGCGAGGCCCTTCACCACAGCCGGATTATCAACATTATCCAGGTAATCAAGTAATAGTTCTTCGCCTTCGCCAACACCCACACAATCTATGGAGGTGCAATCCTTCATAATATTCACTGAATTAAAAGTGGCAAAAGTACCGCCTACTATAATCGGTACTTGTGGGTTGGTCGCTTTTAATTTACGTGCCATAGCCTTTAACAACCGGTAAGAAGTGGTAGAAAGAAACGACAGGGCAACCACATCTGGGCTCTGTTCCAGTAGGTCATTGGCAATGTGTTCTGCTTTCATAAACGGGTGACAGGTATCATACATCACCACCTCATGGCCGCCTTCTCTTAAAACCGGAGCCAGGGTTTCGACACCCAAGGGTGGGAATCCCATAACTTTTATTCGATCTTTCTTACTGGTAACGGGCTCTTCTCCATGGAGAAGATGGTAAAAATCCTCATCCCGTACATAAACTAAAAATACCTTCATGCTGTTGTTTGATTGATTTCAGGGTGTATGTCTTTCGAAAATTCCCCATAGGTGGGTGCAGAAAATTAATGTCCAAAAAGATATACAACCTTTCGGTTACAAATATCCTTATTTCCATGAACAAATAAAAATTCAGAAAATCACAGATCTCAGGTCTCAGGTCTCAGATCACAGATTTGAGGTCTCAGATCTTCCCCTGGCGCTTCTTAATTTCCTCCTCACTAATACCATCAGCTCCATCACCAAAGTGTTGAGGGATATAGGATAACAGGATATGGTTATTATGACTTGTACTTTGTTGTGATGACCGAAGTTGTTTTGTAAATTACTATTATAATTACCTGGTTTTAATAGCGATTGGTCCATGATAAAATTACTCATCTCCGCAATTGCACTGGCATTGGTGGCCAGACCGGTACTGTCTCAGTCTCAACTTACATTTCCAGTTATAGTATCTGAAAAAATCTATAATGTATTTGATTTGCAGGTTTCATCGTATATACAAGATCATATATTGAACATTTCGGGTGAAAAAATGGTGGTCAAGCCAGTTCAAATCTCTTTCAATGACCACCCCCTTGGACTAAAATCCTGCAAAACCCGTGGAAACACCACCCTTCAGTATAGAAGGAAAAGTTTTTCCCTGTCATTGTTAGATCCCATTGCTTTACGGCAAGTACAGGTTAACAAGTTGGCCATAAATAACCTGGCGATGGATAAGAATTACTGGAGAGCCAGATTATGTTTCATGCTTATGAAGGCTGTGGAAATCTTTCCATTAAGTAATCAATACACTGAGTTACAAATCAATGGACAAACCCAGGGCACCTATTTGATGATTCAAAAACCTGAAGATTATTGTCGGTCACTGGGCGCCAATTTACTGGTCAGACGAACATCGGGAGGAAAAACTGATGTAGAGTATTCCATAAGTAAAGAGGATAAGAAAATGGCAAAGAAGCTTAAACATTGTGGTGCACTAAATAAATCATACCAGGAGAAACAGCTGTATGATTCATTAAGTCAGATTATTAATATGGAGCAATACAACAAATGGCTAGCATTCAATTACCTTATACTAAATGGGGACTATGCTGATGAGTTATTTCTTTTTTTGAACCCTGAAACCAACAGGTTTGATATTATCCCTTGGGATTATGATGATGTTTTTGCAGCCGGACCTCACGAAGGCTTGAAAAGGAGAAATCAAATATTAGGAGATCGACTGCTATTTTCCAGTGAAACCAATTTTGACCTGATGATCGTTGAGGATGATTATTTGTATTCGAACTATCTTAAAACATTTTATGAAGTGGTAAACATCCTTACACCTGAATTCATGAAAGAAGTATTTGAGCAAGCTTACCTGGAACTTTATCCTTTTTTTACCAACCCGGCGGTTGTTGCACAATCAAAATATGACGAACATGGTTTAACCACCCTCAATATGCTGCAAGATGACTTGAACCACCATTATCAATTTCTCGTTCGACGCCGATCGACCATAAAATACAAGATAGCTGTGGATCTCAAGCTGATTAATCAATAATTTAGGGACGAGGGGACGCATGGGAGCAGTAGATCAATAGAACATTTGAGCAATAGAACATTTGAGCATTTGAGCATTTGACCGGAAACATTCCCTCCTTCTCACGTCTTTGGGTGATTCGGCGGACTGAGCAATCCGTCTATCGTTTAAAAGGTACAAAGACTTAAGCAAAAATCTTATCACTCATAACTTATAACTAAAGGTTTCCATACCATTCCGCATACTCTAACATCTGCTGGCTAAAGTCGTCGGGATATTCCACCCGCACATCAACGATCTCATCGTTAACAATAACCGGCACCAATCTGGGGTTAATAAACCCACCATAGGGTGCCCCCTTCAGGGTGGCTGCCCGATCCAGTACTTCCTGATGTAAATCTTGATCTACTTGTACCGCATAATCTTCCATAAGAGTCTTGGCGGCTTCAAAATCACCTTGTGATTTGATGCGCTGAACTTCTCTCAATAACTGACCAAAAAGGTCTCTTAGTTTTTGGTAATCATTTATCTTGAAAAAAGTCTTGCCGTCCTGCATTATTTTTTCTATCACATTGTCTTTTTTACCATGCTCGTAGGTCCAACGGGCCACCATGGCCCGGTTGCGCATGTGGGATTCCTCAATTACCTCCCCCATCTGCAATCGTCGTAATTGATACATGATGCCGTTGATAATGTAGGTGTCAACTTCTGTCTTGCCGACCTCGTCAGAGGGCACCAGGCCCAGTTCCACCATCTTGGGGTCCAGGATGTAGTAAAGTGCAAAAAGATCTGCTCGTCCCTCTTCTAAAGCAGAACGGTAGTTTTTCAGGGTTTCTTTTGGTGTACCCACACCTGGCTCGATACGCCCGGAGGCGTGACCCAGTACTTCATGTAACGCAGTATGCATCTTGTCTGCCAGACTGCCGTGTTCTTTTGCCCTGGTTCGCATCTCTTTGGTTAACATGAACTCCTCTTCAAATCCGCCGGCGCTAGCCATATCATAACCATCCACTATATTTCCCAGACTTACAGACTTGGATCCATAATTGGAACGGATCCAGTTTGCGTTAGGCAAATTCACTCCTATAGGAGTAGACGGCGAGGCATCTCCGGACTCACCAGCCACGTTTACCACCTTATAGGAAACACCAACTACCTTCTCCTTCTTGTGTTCATCCATCAGTGGTGAGTTGTCCTCGAACCATTGGGCATTGTCCATCAGTACTTTCATACGCTCAGTAGCCTCAAAAT
>PVMS01021322.1_pt1 | contig 14574 bp, 10 predicted proteins | sample 1853461 | NCBI WGS metagenome assembly PVMS01 (sample SAMN08582032, study PRJNA380276) | Marine sediment metagenome, whole genome shotgun sequencing project. | isolation source: ocean sediment barecode stripped | collected 2017 | reverse complement strand
CCAAGCAAGTGGGGGCGAGTAGCAAATGTTCCCACCGACCGGCGCACATGGCCGCTGGGAACTAGGGGCTAGGAGTGGGGCGGGTTACCCAATGCTAGGGGCTACCCCACTCGATGATCACTTTACCACAAGCCAGGTCGCCTCTGTCAATCGGCAAAATCACATAGGGCTGCATTGATAGTAGAAGTGAAAGCCAAGACCGCTTTCAAGTGTCAGAAGCCCCGCCGTTCAATGAACGGACGGGGCTTCACATTCCATCATCAGTTAACACTAGATAACAGCTTCATAATTTGTGAGTGCAAACCAGTCTGGATGCCATGCGATTGAAGGGCTTGCTGGGCGCTGAGGTGGTCTGGTTTACATACCCATATCATATCGTAACATTTGCAGAACTAAACATCTTGGCAAGATACCTAAAATCTTTAGACGATGAATTCCACATCAACATATTGCAGTAGACGCAAGCATTACTAGGCGGAATATACATTTTAATGTTCTCCTAACCCCACTATACACATGGCACCAATTCTGCTTATCTTAGAAAATAACCCGATAGATCGCGGATATGCGGAGAGTTCCAAACGTTAACTTGATGAAAGCCTGTTATCGGCTCAATTCAACCGCCTGGCCTTTAAGGTAAAGATCCAGCCCTTTTTGACAATCTTCACTTCAAAGTTTCGTTCTCAACTTATTTTAACAGGAATCCTTTGGTGCTCATCAGGTCCCCTTTATCTGCAATAATAATATCGGAACAATTTAACTGTGCACTTGAACAGGCAGGCAAGTTTCTTGCATAGCACGGTATGTCGTCCCTAAGGCAAATTGAGCCAGCAATTTCTGTTACTGGGGTATGCACAACTGCGGAAAGGCCAATACGAATAAAGAAGACCTGTTTCAAATCACACATCTTTGTGCAGCTTTAGTCCAATTGGACCTAATATCTACCCGTTTCGCGAGAGGGATAGGTATAGTTACGAAGCCATGGCAAAAGATGCTTTCAGCACGGGAAATTAATTCAAGAGTAAGGAGGCAGTAGTGGGAAGTAAATCTCTACCTGAAAATTCAGTCGTAGTTTTGATCGTAGAAGATGACAGCGACCTTAGAGAGATTCTTAAGATGGAACTCGAATCTGATGGAATGACAGTCCTCATTGCAGCAGATGGCGAAGAAGCAATGAATAAAGCGCGAACCTTACTTCCTGATGTAATCTTACTGGATATTATGATTCCTAAGGTAAATGGCTTTAACGTTGCCAAGATATTGAAAAAAGATAAGAGTACAAGACACATTCCGATATTGATGCTGACCGTAGCTGACAGCAAGGAAGATATCATCAAAGGGCTTGATGCAGGTGCCATAGATTATGTTACTAAGCCTTTTTTTGTCCCTGAAGTTAAGGCACGAATAAACTCTGTAGTTAGGCATAAGAAATTGCATGATGAGCTTGAAAAGGCCAAAGAGCATCTTGCTCAGTCAGAGCAGAAATACAGGTCGTTAGTTGAAAACGCAACTGATGCAATCCTAGTAGTTCAAAGTGGGATAACTAAATTTGCCAACCCAAGCGCGACCGTCCTACTTTGCACTTCGAAAGACACCCTGGCATGTAAACCTCTGATAGAGCTTGTTCACCCTGACGATCGAGACAGGCTATCCCACTTCGAACCAGATGTACTGAAAAATGAAAGCTCCCCCTATATCCATTCATTCAGATTCAATGGCAGAGACAATGATATCAGATGGATGGAGATCAGATCGACTCCCATCACTTGGGAAGGTAATCCCGCCACCTTGAATTTCTTGACAGATATCACTGATCGAAAGCTAGAGGAAGAAGAGATTCGACATCTTGCCTATTATGACAGCTTGACTGGTCTACCTAACCGTCTATTGTTTATGGACCATCTCGACCGTGCACTCGCTTCAGCGGAGCGCCATGGTCATATGGTTGCAATAATGTTTCTTGATCTCGATGGGTTCAAAAAGATCAATGACAGTCGGGGTCATACAGTTGGTGATTTACTTCTGAAGGCTGTGGCAGACCGACTCGTGAAAACTTTGCGCAAAAGTGATGTGATTATACGTCAGACCCCTTCAAAAGTATCAAACAATCTGGCACGCTTTGGTGGCGATGAGTTTGTTATATTACTTGCCGACATCAAGGATCCCCAGGATGCAGCCAACGTGGCGCAACGGATTATGTACACACTATCTGATTCTTTCTTTCTGGCAGGCCACGAGATAGTTATTACTGCGAGTACAGGTGTTAGCCTGTATCCTGGTGACGGTGAGGACCTAGATACTCTGATCGCAGAAGCTGACAGGGCCATGTACCATGCTAAGGAGATGGGAAGAAACAACTATCAATTTTCGAGCAAAATACCAGATATTCTAATCCCGGATAAGTTCCCTTCCGAGGCTGACTTGAAAAAGGCCCTTGCGAATGAAGAGCTTACGCTCTATTACCAGCCAAAAGTGGAAATTGAGACGAGTAAACTGACTGGTATTGAAGCGCTCATACGCTGGCGTCATCCAGAAAGGGGATTGATTTCGCCTGCAGAATTTATCCCTAAAGTTGAGGAAAGCGGTCTAATTTTGTCTCTAGCTGAATGGGTACTTAGAAAAGCTTGTACGCAAAACAGTTTCTGGGAAAAGGCATGCTTTGATCCAGTGAGTATTGCATTAAATCTCTCCGGGAGACTTTTCAAACGAGAGGATTTCATACAAACTGTATCATGCGTCTTGGAAGAGACCGGTTTTCGGCCTGACTGCCTAGAAATGGAAATTAATGAGAGCATTATAATGCAAGATGAAAAGACAGTATTTTCTGGATTGAAAAAACTAAAAGAAATTGGAATACGACTCACGATCGATGATTTTGGCAGTGGTTTTTCTTCATTAAGTTATCTAAAGAAACTTCCCCTGGACGGTATAAAGATAGACAGATCCGTTGTCCAAGATGTGCTGATAGATCCTGATAAAAGAGCAATGGTCAGCGCAATTATCGCAACAGCTCACTCTTTAGGATTGCGAGTAACCGCTGTAGGAGTGGAAACAGAGGAGCAGTTGCATTTTCTGCGAATGGAAGGTTGTGACGAAGTGCAGGGCTACCTGTTTAGCCCTCCTGTGCCGGCAGATGAACTTGTCAAACTGTTTCGCTTGGGAGATTTTTCCGATCATTGTAGTCCCAAGTAAATCCCATGTCCTGGCTTCAAGTCCGGTCCCAAAGTTTACGTGTCTGCAATAATGTTTAAATTCGAATTCCCCGCTGCTTGCAGGGGGGATGCACCCATAAAGTGATTGATTCCTTATTATGGGCGTAGCGAAACGAGACGAGGTGATACCCTGCAGCAAGCTGCAGGGAGAGTTCATTCGCTGACATACGCCAATATTTGAGATACCAATATATACTTTATATACCTTTACTAAATTTTAAATATTAGTACCTTTTATATATTTCACATATTGCCCTCAACACCTTGAGTAAATAGCCTTTCGTCTTCATACTCAGGCTTTAATTCTTCTTTCCGCTCGAAAATGAGTACCCATCAATTCAGGTCTTGCCAGCCTTATTATCTCGGCTAATGAAACGGGCCAGGGCATCGACGACGTCAGGATCAAATTGTTTCTCTTTTTGTATTTCAAATTCTTTTAGTGCATCCTCAAAGGACCAAGGCTCATTGTAGGGTCGTTGTGTAGTCATGGCGTCGAAGGCATCTGCCACTCCAATAATCCTTGCACCCAAAGGGATTTGATCCCCCCTTAAACCATCAGGATATCCCGCGCCATCGTAATGCTCGTGATGATGGCGGATCATTGGAAGGGTAAAATAAAGATTTTGAATTGGCTTGATTATGGTCTCTCCAGTGAGTACATGGGCTTGTATGGAGTTAAATTCAATTGTGGAAAGAGGGCTTTCCTTTCCGATGATAAGATCCTTCACGCCTACCTTGCCAATATCGTGCAACTCAGCAGCAGTTTTAATCTGGTCGCATTCTTCCTCGGTGAGACCCAATTCTTGGGCAATGCCAAGAGCGTAACGGCTTGTTCTCTGAGAGTGTCCGCGAGTGTAAGGATCCTTTGCTTCAATAGTGTTCATCAGCGCGAGGATTGCTTCATGGTAAGCCTCCTGGATCTCCTCGTAGAGCCTTGAATTATCTATTGCCACGGCTGACTGATTGGCAAGAGCGGAGAGAAGGGCAACATCGTCTTCATCGAAACAGTCTGGTTTTTCCCGGTTGTCTAAATAGATCACCCCTAAGACTGCGCCCCTATTGACCAGAGGGGCACACATGACCGAGCGAAGATTGATCGCCAAGATGCTTTCTGATTTTGAAAAACGGTCGTCATGGAAAGCATCCTTTGCCAGTATGCAAACCTCCTCCGTGACTGCTTCATTGATAACACTCCAACTTATTTTAAGAGGCTGGGAATGACCGGTGACTCTCGTTTCAATAAGTTTGGGCTCTAAATCCTCGCCGTTTTCTTTGAGCAAGATGCAAACTATTTCAGCATCATCGAAAACGTCTAACAGCGTTTTTGTGATTCGCATGAGTAATCCATGAGCCGTCTGAATCGAATTTATGGCTCTGCCGACTTGGTAAAGGGTCTCAAGATTTTTGATCAATTTTGCTGTCTGAACTTGTCTAATACTTGCAAGTTCTGGCACCTCTTTGGATGATATTTCAGGTGTGGAAACAACATCATCTATCTGACGTGTAAATGTATCAAGAGGGATTCTGGTGGTGGCGAATATTTCTTCCTCATCCCAGTCGATGTTTGTCGAGAAGATATCCTCGAGAACATGGAGTGTGGTTCTACCTATTCTAATTTGGTCACCGAGAGCCAATACCTGCTGAGTGACTCGGTCATTGTTAATACAAGAGCCGTTCAGGCTGTTTTTGTCATAGAACACTAAGTCATTTTCCTCACGGATAATTTCGGCGTGAACCCTTGACGCTTTCGGGTCTTTGATGATGATCTCGCAAATTGGATCGCGACCTATCCTAGTGCGAGAGTTGGACAACTCCCATACAGAGTCTTTTTCCGGACCTTCTGCACAAATAAGCTTCATTCGACTGCGAGGCAATTTTGCACTTTCCATAGCTGTAAACACTCTTATGGTTCTGTCCCGAAGGAAATGAAAGAAGTAGATATTACAACAAATGGGAGCAAGCAAAATCCATTCCAGTGGAGATAGGACCGGGATTTATCTTTTCAAGCTGTGTAATCCAGAACCTAAGATGGTCAACATCAGAAAAGAGATCTTTTTTCCTTCATCTCAATCCAATCTCAGCCAGAATGGCTTGTCTTCTTGGTCTTTCCCGCCAAGGGCAATTGGCCGTATTGGAAAGTTGATTTTTGGCAATTTGGCTAAATTTGGTGTTTTGGCCAGGTTACCCTAAGAAGCATCAATACATATAACACTATGATTTAAAACATTTTTATTGCCCCATACGCTTTTGGCATTCATCCTGCAGAGTGACTGGAGCCGGTACCCAACTATATTGATACTATCTGTAAGTTGGCATATGCCAAGCAATTACTAGTGGGTATGGAACGTGAGCATGGGCGCTGCTTTCATCAATGCTTGTGAGCAGATCGGGCTACCTCATTGTACACAAGACTCGATCAGCCATGCTCTTGATATGTTTTACATTTAGATTCAGGCTATTTGACGAGAAGGTTGTATGCTTCAAGTAAAAACAGCTAGTAGTGAGAATAGGCCTTCTATTCGTACGTTTGATTCTGATCGCTTTATTGGTCAAAATGTTGGCACCTCGACCATATTGAAAGAGCTCGCCAGGGGCAATATGGCGATCATATTTATTGCCTATCAAAGAACACTGAAGCGCCAAATTGCCGTTAAAGTTTTGCCAAAGCTGGTCATCACCGCACTTATGGCAGAACGATTCCAGCAGGAGGCAGAGTCAGCTGCCATTCTCTCTCATCCCAATATTGTCACAATTTATGAGGTCGGAGAGATAGATGAGTTTCTTTTCATTACCATGCAGTTGATTAGGGGGCGAACTTTATTTGAATACATCAAGATGGCACATAAGCATCCGGTGCCGTCAAAGCGAATCTTGCCAATCAAAACCACGATCAACATTATCTCTGATGTCCTAGGTGCGCTTGATTATGCCCACGAGCAGAAGGTAATTCACAGGGATATTAAGCCAGCTAACATTCTCATTGAAGCCCATACCAATCGCCCGATTATTTCAGACTTTGGCCTTGCTACTTCAATAAGTGGAGTGGACCAAAACTCTTCTACAATAATGGGTACCCCACTTTACATGGCCCCTGAGCAAGTCCTCAATGAGCCCGCAAGCGCGCAAACAGATATCTATGCCACAGGCATAATGCTTTTTCAGATGCTGGTATCGAACTTACCTCTGCCGAGATATGAAATGGCAAAAGAACTGCTTCAGATGAAATTGAAACTGAAAGAGCGCTTGTTTCAAAAAAAGCCTTCGGAAATGAACCCCTTATTGAATCCGGAGATGGACGAGATTGTGTTTAAAGCACTGTCTCATGACCCTGAGAGACGCTACGCTACTTGCAAAGAGTTCATCGATGCCATTTCGGTGTATGCGGAGCGTCACGTAAGAAAGTAATCCTATGGTAGAAAAGTTGTCTAAAGAAAAAGTGAGCACTGAACAATTAGCTAAATTTGGGCGTCTTTTTTCACTACTTTTCAACCGGTCGACCATGTACCAGGTTGATCATCCATATGTGAATCAGTCTTTTGATGAGTTCTATCCAGTTGTCGAAAAGCTTCTCATGTCAGTATCGCCTCTTGTTTTTTCTATGAATCGAGAGCAATTTTTTGTTGATGAGGAGCCGCTCGACCCCCGCATAAATGTTTCCCGCCTGGTGGAGCACTTCAAGAAAGCAGGAGTTCAGTCCATTTCATTCGATAACGGGTTGATTAAAAGCGAGCTCAGATCCTTTTTAGAGATATTTGTAAATCTCAAGCGATACCCGGATGTCGAAGCCATGAAAAAAGCACTGACAGGCAAAGGTATCAACAACATAAAAATAAATCACGTTCTCTTCAAAAAAGTAACCGCGGACGATGAGGTGATATCACGCGATATCTATGAGGAGATAATACCTATATTAGGGGATAAGGATCAAAGGCTTTCCAAGAAACTATTTGTGGACATGGTACTTGAAAGTGTTTTGGAGGAGGAATTAGAAAAGAGCCTCAGTATCAAAAACCTCATGAAGGACCCAACTGGGCTATCTGTGAATATGGTTCAAACAGACACCAAATATGTACGGGAGCGCGGCAGCGAAGATCTAAGCCTCGGTGCACTACTACTACATCAAATGCAAATGTTAGCTCAGGAGGTCGAGGAAGGTATTTCAAAAGGTGCAGATGTAAATCTATCTGAGCTCGCAGAAGCGGTCTTTGAGATGAAAAAACAACTCATCAAAAGTATCGAAGCTCAGAGGGCCGAAAAAATCATTTATGCCAATGAAGAAGATATTGTCGGTGAAGCGAATGAACTAACAGATAAGGTACTGATACAACTTATAAAAGATGAATACAAGGCTGGGAGAATCTCAGCCTCTCGATTAGCTCAAATCCTGCGAAGACTAATTCCTGAAGCCGATGAGCTCAAACGTATTCTTCCCAAGGTTAAAGAGGCCTTGCTTGAGGAGGGCATGTCTTCTGAAGAGTATTTTGATTTGGTGCGCGAACTTGGAAGTGAACTTCAAAGTGATGAGCTCGTAAAGATCCTTCAGGAAAGTGCCAAGCAGGTGGGCATAGATAGCAAAGAGCTGGTGGAGGAGATTAAAGAATATCCTCGCGATGCGGCAAAACTCATATGCCTTGCAGCTGAAATCCGCAAAGGCACAGGCGATGAGCACGCCCTTACTGATCTGCTCGTGGATTATGTTGAGCGAGTGGGTACTAAAGTGAGTCTTGATATTGCCGAAAAAAGTGGTACGAGAGACGAGAAGCACCTGCGTCAGATCATAACGAAACTTGATTCAGAAGTTGTAAGCCGTTTGAGTAATATAGATGTTAATGGCAATGTCTTGAAACGATTGGAAGAAAAACTTGCTAGCCGTGTAGATACTATCCTTGAAAAAGCCAGAAAGGAATGGCTTGGATCTCAGGAGAACTTGCCTGAGGAAGATACTTTCAAGAATTTAAGCGTACTCGAGATCCTGGAGCAAAGCGTTGGCGAAAAAGAAGAACTTGCCGAGATCTTAAAAGTAGTTCGCTCAAAGATTCAATCAGATGGTATCGATGAAAATGATTTCGGGTTGATTTATTCAGAGATTGCCAAAGAGACGCAAAGAAGACGGGAGAAGGACGCGAACAAAAAGATGCCTCCTGGCATTTTAAAAACACAAGGCTTAATGTATGTGATTAATAAAGAGATCGCTAGAGCTAAGCGATATGACTTACCGTTTTCGCTACTTTCTTTTTCTGCTGTAAAAGCCAAACTGGAAAATGGGGCACCCGTGGGGACAATCAAAGAACAGGACCTCATGGATGCCATATTGCACAGGCTTTCAGAAACTCTGAGGGATTCTGATATTATCGGGCAGTTGAGAAAAAACGTCTTAATCGCCCTCCTACCCCTAACCGTGCATAAGGAAGCCAGACTAGCCCTTCGAAGATGCCTGAAGGCACTTCACGCAGAGCCGATAACTATAAATGGAGTTCTACTAAGTGTTACGATAACAGGAACTGCGATCGGCTTTGACGCTGATGAGACGTCGGATATTAATGCACTTTTAAAAGCATTATGGGGACAACTTGGGGAAATGGCTCTAAGAGTCAAAAATATCCAACAATTTATGTAAGTGAAACTACTTGTAACACTTACGATAAGAACTGATTAGCTGAATTTAATAACTGGATACAAAGAGACTAAGTACGAAGCAAAAACCTGTGGTTGCAACCAAACGTGTGTCGGGAATTGATAAACCCCAGGAGGTGACGAGTGAAAAAAGGCAAACGAGAATATTCTAGAGTTGAAGTCTCATGGCCTGTCACTATGCTCACCAGTAAGAAATTGATAATCGGAAAAATAAAAAATATCAGTGTGGGTGGTGCACTGATTAGTTGTCAGGAACTGCCTAGCCCAGAGGAATTCCTTGAATTAAAAATAGAGATAACTGATCTTTTCTTTGTCTCTGCCTCGGTGGAAAATGTCCGAATTGATGTCGATGACAGTCACAGCGATTCCATCGCCTATGATTTGGCCGTTCGTTTTACCGAGATAACTGAAGATGAGTGCAGGATTCTCTACAATGCGATAGAGCAAGAGGTTATGAAAAAGAACTAGCTCAGACAATCTTCCCGAAAAAGGTAACCCGTCTGATCACAGTAGTCAGTTGCCGTGCCGAAGCAGTCGAAATTTCCCTCGGTTCTCTGAATCTCCTTGATCATCTCTCCCTTCTTGAGACCAGTGGTCTTGATACCCATAGCCTTTGCCATCTTCCGCAATTCTTTGACTAAAGAAACCAAATTTGTTGGGGGCTGGTAAAAACATGAACGCAAGTCAGAAAATCCGTGGTTAAATATTGCTTAATTTTTCTACTGTCAATCGAAAAAACACCCCATTGGAGAATTTTCCCAACTTAAAATGCACGGTAGTTACAACAGGTCCTTCGATCACTGATAATTGATTGGCTAGCTTGGCAGGTGAGGATTTTCCATTACTAAAATCCCAAAAAGAAAAAGCCACAGGATTTTGACCCATGGCTATATCGATAAGAGGTGATGGCAGGCTGTTTACCCGCCCTGTATCCGCTTTTACCGTTGCGTTTTAAGCCAGAACCCTCATTTTCTAAATGTGAGCCAATATCTTTTTGGCTCTTTATCTTGGTGTTAAGTTCGCTTTGCTCAGCGGTAGCGAATAGAGCAGATACTTAAACTCACCTCGTTGAATCTATGATCTATGCAAGTTGTATGCCAGCAAGTGTATAACTAGATAATTCATTTAATTTCAATATGTTATTTTTTTTATATAGTTCATTCTTTTCCTATTCACACAACAAAACTGACGAAAAGCCCAATACAAAACTGGTCAAATGTTCAATCTATAAACTAGAGACGGCACAGCAGCTTACCCGACATTTATTCATGCTAAGGGAATCGAATTTGGAACGGTATTAAGGTGAGATAATAACCAAAAGGGTGGGTTAATGGTCGGGCGACCCCAAGCAGCCCCACCTATGCTGCATATGATTGTAGCTGGTGCCCGACCACTTCCTACCAACATACTATAAACTACCCTAAGATTGCGCAGAATCCGCATCATCCAGATACTCGAGCTGAGGGTCTATAGTTACCGTCACTTCCTGCAACTCTTCATCTTGAGTGTGTGGCTGCTTGTTTCCTTTTATTGCAATTACTTGAAGAAGTCTGTTGCGAACCCCTGAATCTAAATTCTTATATCGGACCACCATACCTCTGGGCGTGATCTTATCATCAGGCCCGTACATATTGGTCCAGACCACTTCAGCTTCGGTTATCAGCGGCTTGTTTAGCAGGGGAACTTCAATAGTAACTTCAACAACTTTATTTAGCCTGAGCGGGTTCGAACAAGAAATGAAAGCAGTATTTTCTCCGACATATAGTGTTACTCCTTCCATTCGCCCTCGACCATTCTGTATGGTGACAGGGCAGCGGATCTTGGCTTTAAGGTAACGACGATTTTCCTCTTCCGTGGACAGCAGCATACTGCTCCTCTCAGCTTTTGGACTCCTCTAATACCACTTTCCAAAGTGAAATTGGATAAATTGTGGTGCTCTCTAGCATGGTTCACCAACGTTCGATCATGAACTACTCAACATATTCTTAATGCTGTGAAAAACACGACTGGGGAGAGAAGCGTCGACTTGTCTCTTGAGTGCTAACAAGCGCTCATGTTCGGGCACGATGCTGAGACCAGTATCTACGTAGTGTTTGGCTCTTTCATATTTGAACTTTTCCATGCTCTCCTCTGCCAGCCGAGCATAACGGTTCGCAATATTGTAATACCCCTGTCGGGCTATCTGATTTTGTGGATCGATTTCCAGTACCTTTTGATAGTAATATCGGGCGCAGTTTTCTGCAGGAACGGTAAGTCTGTAATTGTTGAAGCTCTTTCTGGCTTTTGCCAAGAGCAGCTGTACTTCCTTCTCATTTTTCGAATTTGATCTATCGCTGAATTGTTGAGTTCTCAAACCATAAGCGATGGAAAAAGCCGCAAAGCTCAGCAACAGCAAAGTTGTTACACCTGCTGCTACTAGCCTCTTCTTTTTGATGTGAAAAGTTTTTAATTTCCTGGTAATAACCTCCAATATGGAAGCGAACCATGGCGATTTTTTCTTCCGCTCAGAAGACGCTTCGTCTTTGTCAGACCCGGTGATACTTTCGTGGTGATCCTGTTTTGTAGACATGACAGTAGCAGCTACAGATATGCTCTCAGCCTTGGCATTCATTGAATTGACTTTATTAAGTCCGTTTGATTTTAATTCGTCTTTGAAAAGCTCTTTCACGTAGGCTGAAAGTTTCCGGGCACTTGGACGAAAAGAAAGCTCGTGCATACAATCCTCTATGTCTGCAAGCATTGCGCTAGCGGATTGATACCTTCGGGATGGCTCTTTAGCAAGTGCTCGATGCAGTATTGCATAGACTTTAGGAGGAAGGTCCTCAGTAATTCGCTCAGGCGGTTCAAATTCGGCATCTCTCATCTTGGCCAGGATTTGGAAGAAGCTGCCGGGGAACATGGGCTTGCCAGTCACTAGCTCATAAAGCAGAATTCCAGTAGAGAAAATATCTGTCCGGTGATCAACGACTTTTCCTTCTGCCTGCTCTGGGGACATATATCCGGCCTTACCCTTAATAATCCCCACTCTAGTCCCTCTGCTCTTGCAGGCAGCTTTTGCGATACCGAAGTCAATGATTCTTACTTGACCTTCGTAGGTAATGAAGATGTTCTGGGGACTGATATCTCGGTGGATAATATTGAGCTTCTGTCCATTTGTATCTTTAAGTTTATGGGCATAGTCTAAGCCAGCACAAATTTGCGAAACAATATGAAGAATGTTCTCGAGGCTGATGGTCAAATGCTTTTCTTGAGCCTTTTCGTTGACAGCATTTAAGTCTTTTCCGAAAAGATGTTCCATGGCAATAAAATACGCCCCATTAATAGTTCCAAAATCGTAAATTTGAACGATATTAGGATGCTGAAGAAGAGCAGAAAGTTTAGCCTCCTCTATGAAAGACTTGACCACTTCTTCTTCAACATCGAGATGGGGAAGTGTTCTTTTCAGCACGGCAAGCTTCTCAAAACCCTCATCGCCGATGATTTTGCACTGATACACCTCACCCATCCCACCAACGGCGATTCTGTCAAGAACCAGATATTTTCCAAATCGTTTAGGCAAATGAGAACTCATGGCGTTGTCAAAAGCCTCCTCGGGGATACCAGCGGCCTTTTAAGTTTTTCCTCCGCAAAGGTTCAGGAAAAGTAATGACATACAAAAAAATTCTTATAACGCAGTATTGCAGCCTCTTACTGTCTTGCAGTTGTAGTGCCAAGAGTCTGAAGTAGTGGAAAAAGGTAACAAACACACATAATTATCGGGATTGATGACAGTTACGGGTCTGTTGCCAAATCACAAAAATTGGTCATTTGGTAAAAGCAAGGTGGCCAAATAGCCAAAAACATGATCATTGGATGATGCTGATTGGCCTCGCAACAGTAGAAGTCATAAGGCGGCTTAATTGAATTTCCTAGGACCAGCAGATAGCTGCTCCCGGTAGAAAAGGCTTAGCGGCAGGCTTACAGGAGTGGCATGAAAGGGGCCGTAATGAGTATTTTTATAGAAGGACACGAAACTGAGAGGAGTTTCTTCATTCCTACCTCTCTAGATGAGTTTCTATAGTCTGTACAAAAACATTGAAGAATTTATAAAATGCACCACAAGAAAAGTATACCACCTTAGTTTTCGGGCCAAAAGTAACTTCATAACCATTTCGTAGTTCGTATGGTTGGCGTGGCTTCATTCTCTCCTTATGAAGAAAAGTCCCATTTGGAACACTTTGAGATAAGTAGCTCTTATCACTAAGTTCAGTCAGCGATTCTTAGAATTCTTAACAGGCCAGACCCATCAAATTCATGAAACTCACGAAGATTACGAACATCATGAAGACTAATATTGCGTACTCCAGTGTCTTTTGGACTCTTGAAGACCTGACGAGTCTAATTACTTTCTCCATCTCTGTTTCTCCTTTCTCTTTGCTGATGCCTTCTTCGAAAATCAGTCTCCTGATATTAACAGGGTAGAAGTGTGGTGGCAGGGACAGCTGCGTTCAAGGTAGCATGTCCCCGATTGATCAAAAGATCATATGCTTTGAGTCTATCAGCGGGTGGAAGCTTGCGGATTTTTCCCATTACCAGCAAGATTCCAAGCGAACGCACTTGAGCGTCCATGTAGATTGCCTGCAAAATGTAGTTTTTGATTAGCCGCTTGTACGTTTCTTTAATATTGACAAACGTGACGCCCATGACGTTGACGACCTCAAATTTGGGCTTGGGCTTAAGATAACAACGAGACCAGACCACTTCTCCTTCTAACTGCATGGGCTTCGAGGTACCTGGCAAAGAGAACTCCACAGTAACCCTCTCTTTGCTGCCAACAGGTACAGCAACCTTGATAAAAACGCCGCCTGTACTCAAGTTAATGATCTTTCTCCTGTTGAGCTTGCCGCAAGCCAACCGAAAGCTTACATCGATATATAGAGGTGCTCTTAGGCTCTTTCTTCTATTTTTCTGTGTCCCCATAGCTTCCGTTCCTACATTAGATAGAAACCAATCGCCTTCTTCTCATACTCACCGAGTCTTAAGAGCTCAGCACCCACTTTACGCCCCTCAACTCGCTTAATCTCTACCATCTCGTCGATCCAGCTACGGCGGCTATCATTAAGCATAAATCTCACTCTGATGACATCCCCCACTTTGAACTGTGGCTGCCGAGCAGTCTCAAACCCTACCCCTGTCTTTGATAGCGAGCTCACAGTCATATAATGTTCCTCATCTAAGTAGTCCCAGTATATCCCGGGTAAACTGACATTCCTGCGATAAGAGGAGCGATTTTCAAAAATGACAGGAAATCTCTGCTGGCAGAAACAGTTGATCTGAACGACTTTATGCAGAAATTTGTCAGAGACTTTGATGTGGCGAGCCGTCTCGCAGTGTGGACACTGAATCCTGGCCCCGCCAGCAGGACCTACGTACACCTTCTGTGGTTCCTCATGGCCTGTGTATCTAGGATGGCTCACTTCTCGTTTCTGATTGACAGCAACTTGACATGTACTCATCTCTAAACCTCCCCCAATCTTTAATTGGATGTGACTGATACATTTTCCATCATCGGATTATCTTCACATCCAGCCGTAGTGCATGAGAGATGCCAAAAGTGAAATTTACGATAAAAGTATTTAAATTCATATAGTTATGAGTATTTTGCTTTATTGAGCTGGCTTGATGAAATCACTTAATTTGGTCAAATGGCCAAAATTAACATTGGCCTTCTGGCAACCAGAAAACAACT
>PVMS01083024.1_pt1 | contig 14576 bp, 15 predicted proteins | sample 1853461 | NCBI WGS metagenome assembly PVMS01 (sample SAMN08582032, study PRJNA380276) | Marine sediment metagenome, whole genome shotgun sequencing project. | isolation source: ocean sediment barecode stripped | collected 2017 | reverse complement strand
GGCCGGGTCTTTCGTGATTTGGGGCGCGCTGCGGTGTCCGTCCACCTGGCGAAGGATCTTGCAGTCGTTGCCGGTCAAACGGATGGACGCGGCGCCGTCCAGGGGGACGAGCTTGGCCACGACGTCGAAGCTCGGAATCTTGCTGGAAATCATGTTCCATTCATCGAGCCTCCGGGTTGCTTCTATCAGGAGGTTCGTGCCGGATTTGTTGATGGTCTCCCGAGGAGACGGTTCACCGACCTGGAATCTGAAATGGCCTTTATTCCACAGGGCCAGCTTGTAGAAGGCTTCTTCTCCTTCTGCGGTGCCGAGCTCGGCATGTATGATTTGGCCTTGCTTGAGATAGACCTGGCCCTCGATATCACCATCCTTGAGATGGAGCACACCACTTTTTCCGTATGCCAGGATGAGCTGCATGGCTTCCGGGAAGTAGAGCTCGGAGAGAGAGCCGGAAACGGCGTGTTCGGGATCGGCGGAGCTATCGGACTGTCGCTCTGCGGCAGAAGCTTCGTAGCGTTTGGATCGTACGAGTATCATCTCGATCCGGGCTTGGAGCTCCTCCGGGTCCACCGTTTTGACTACGTAATCGTCGGCCCCCTTGCGAATACCTTTGACTTTATCGGTTGTTTGTTCGAGGCCGGTGAACATGATGATGGGAATCTCCTCGGTCGCCGGGTCGCTCTTGAGGCGATCGCAGCAATCGAAGCCATTCATGACCGGCATCTCGAGGTCGAGTAGCACCAGATTTGGCGGTTTGGACGCAACCTTCTCCAGAGCTTCCTGTCCGTTGGCGGCAAGCTCCACCTCATAACCCCAGGACTCGAGGAAATAACGCATCATGACCCGGTTATCGAGCTCGTCATCTACAACCAGGACGAGGTCTTTACCCATCTTTTGTCCTCACATCAATGCGCTACCGGTAGCGACTCCTGCGCTACCTTTTCATTTGAATCGCTCGTCTCCGAGCTCCCGACGCCGCTCGTTGTCGCTGCTATAGGGAGGGTGAATGTGAAGGTGGAGCCTTCCCCATGCTCGCTTTCCACACGGATGGTGCCTTCGTGCACCTCGATGATTTGCTTGACCAGAGATAACCCGAGACCGGTACCGATAATGTCTTTTCGATCGTCGCTTCGGACTCGATAAAATTTCTCGAACAGCCGGGGCACCGCATCGGGAGGGATTCCCAGGCCGGTATCTTTCACGTCGACGATCACCTGCCCGTTATTTCGATGGAGGGAAACGCATGCCTGCGCTCCCTTGGGGCTGTACTTTATTGCGTTCGAGAGGAGGTTGATCAGAACCTGCTCCATGAGGTTTCGATCGGCGAGAACTTCCGGCACCGGCGCGGTCGGTGGATCGTAGGTGAGGGATATGTTCTTTTCGTTGGCCAGTGGCTGGAGATCCTGGAGTGCATTTTGAATGAGCTTCTCGACGTCGAGAGGTGCCTTGGTGATCGCCTGACGTCCCGATTCGATACGGGTGATGTCGAGAAAGTCGTTACCAGGTTCACCAATCGATTGGACTGTCGGTTGATGATATTCAAGAATTCCTTTGTCTTTTCCGTTGGGATCCCACCCTTGAGCAGAATTTGTGCGAAACCCCGCACCGTAGCCAGAGGGGTGCGGATTTCATGGGTGACCATGGACATGAGATCTGTCTTCATCTGGTCAAGTTCTTTGAGCTCGGTGATGTCGGAGAGCACCGCCACGATCCCCTGGACCAGACCTTCTCGACTCCGCACCGGCCCTGCTAAGAGGGTGTAGAAGCGCGTTGTTGGGAGAGCCAGCTTGACCTCGGTAGAAAAGGTCTTGCCCTGTTCCACCATTTGCTGGAACTTCTCACGGATGTCTTCAAAGGCAATATCAGAGTAGCGACGAACAAACTCCGCCGCGTTTTGTCCAATAATATCTTCCGCATAGAGCCCCAAGATCTCTTTGGCTTTGGGATTGAGGAGCCTGATGGTTCCCAACACGTCGGTAACAATCACGCCGTCGGCGATACTGTCCATGATGGCTGTCATGAGGTTCTTCTCGCCCCGTACGGAGTCGCTCAGTACCGAAAGGGTTTGGATCCGGCGTTGCTGGCTCTTGTAAGTGAAAGGAGCCAGGGGGTTGGAAGTGCTTTGCACCAATTGGCCGTACAACGACGCGTTGTACCAGAGCGTCCCCAGCTCGGAAGAAACCGCTTGAAGCAGTTCGCTCTCTTCCTGGGTGAAGGGGGCACCTTTGGGACGGAAGACACAAAGGGCGCCTATCGTTTCGCCTTGGGCCAACAAGGGAACGAAGAGACTGTGGTAAAGGCGATTCCTCGCCTTGCCCAACGCATGGGCGAGCGGATGTCCTTTCAATCCATCCACCGGGATGGGCTCGAGTCCAATAAGCAAACCCCGCAGGCCTCCTCCGATCTTGATGCGACGTTTCCGTGACCCACCGAGCTCGGTAAGGCCGTATTGGGTGGTAAGCTCCATCTGTGCCTTCGAGCGATTGACCTTGAACAAGGCGGCGGCCGGAATGTTCAGAACGTTCTTCAAGGTGGATTCGGCGGCGCTGAACACCTCTACGACTCGCTCCTCTCCAGACCTTCCTCCCAGGTCGGTCGCCCGGGATAAGTTGAGCACTTCCCGATCCAGAGCCACATTGACCTGGCGCATCTTGAGCATGAGCGCAAAGACGAAGCTGAGCACCAACGCGGCGTGAATAGGGGTTATCTCGAGCCAGTAGCCATAGGCGTTGAACAGATGGAAATAGGCAGAAAGGCTGCCCGCCAGGCAGAGGACGAGTACCGGGACGGCAACCCGTGTTTCGAAGTGCTCGTGCACCGCACCCATCAGTAGTGCTGCAGCGATGGTCAAGATGCAGATTAGCACCAGGCTGGCCCGCTGAATGAACCTGCCATTGAGAATGGTGTTGATGACGTTGGCCTGGACTTCGACGCCCGGCATAGGGGCGCGGGCCTGGGAAAAGGGGGTCATGTGGCTATCCCACAAGCCCGCCGCCGTACCTCCGTAGAGTACGAGTTTCCCTTTGAAGTAATCGGCAGGAACATCACCATCGATGAGCCGATGCGCGGGGATGTACTCGAATGTGCCTTGATCGCCGGTGAAGCTGATATTCATCTCGTAGTTGTGGAGGATTTGAGCTTCACTGGCCATTGCCGAAGGAGGAGCCTCGATGACCGGGATCTCGATATCGCCCAGTGACAATCTTCCCGGACCTATGCGGCGCAGGCCGTCGGGAGGAATATCTAAATAGAGCCGAAGCGCCTCGAGTCCCATTCCCCATGCCGCTTCGTCTCCCATTTTCTCGGAGAGGTAGATTTTCCGAACGATTCCGTCCTTACCCTGTTCGATGTGGGCGTGGCCCAGTGCCGCGGCGCCTTCCTTCAGGCTGGGCAGAGGCTCGGTTCGAACTAGGAACTCTTCTCCGCCTCGTGTGACTTTTTCGATGATCACCGGGTAAATGACGTTACCGGCCCCCTGGGTAGCCTCTATCAGTGCGACATCGTTTGCCGGCATTTCCCGATCCGGCTCAAAGAAACCGATGTCCACTATGATCACCTTGGCGCCGTTTTGTGCGATCTGCCGAATAATTTCCGCGTGGTAAAGCCGAGGCCACGGCCAGCGACCCAACTTCACCACCGAAGCCTGATCGATGGCAACGATGACGATTTCTTCGGGTGCCGTCTCCGATCCTTGGATTTGGCTGAAGTTCATGTCGTAGAGCTGGTATTCGACGGCTTCAAAAATCTGAAACAAAAACAACCCCGCCGACAAAATTCCGGCGGCGGCGCCGGCAATCAGGCCTTGAAAGCGAAACTGTTTCTTTGCTTCCACTATGAAACCCTTGGGGCCGTCTGAAGCGACGGGCCGGCTGACGGTGCAGCCTCGGAATCTTTCCGGGTGCCACCACGGCGCTCGGCAAGGTAATTGCTCCCTTTGAAGCGTTTCAAGTACTTCTTGAGCTCGGCGGCTCGTTCGGCAATGACGTGCGAGCTCGGGAATTGTTCCTTGTTGTTGTTGACCACCGCGATGGTGATGCTCATGACCGGGAATCGCTCCATGACGCCGGAGCGATTCTCCACCTGGATGTACTTGCGGTCGCGATCGATGTGGTCATAGAAGCCCGGTATGGTTGTGTCGAAAGTCTGAATGATCTCTTTGCAGATGTCATCCTGCCGTTCGGAGGTGGTCACCACGACGAAATCGTCTCCTCCGATGTGGCCAACGAAATCGCCTGAGTTTCCTTTCTCACGGGCGGCGTTCATGAGAACCTTGGCCGAATGCACGATGACTCGATCTCCAGCCTCGTAGCCGTATTTGTCGTTGTAGGCTTTGAAGTTGTCCAGGTCGCAGTAACAAACCGAGAACCGTTCTTCGTTTCTTATGTGTTGCTGCACCACCCGCTCGATCACGGTATTACCGGGGAGCCTGGTGAGTGGATTGGCGCTCGACTGTTCCAGCGTACGGCGGATGACCATTTCGATCCGCGCCTTCAACTCCATGGGATCTACGGTCTTGATGACGTAATCGTCGGCCCCTTTGCCGAGTCCGGCCACCTTGTCGTGGATCTGGTCCTGACTGGTTAGCATGATGACCGGGATGGACGACGTCACGTAGTCGCTTTTTAGACGTTCACAGGCTTCCAAGCCGTTCATTTCCTCCATGTTGACGTCCATCAAGATGAGGTCGGGATTCCCCTGTTTGGCGACTTCGATGGCCTGGCGCCCGTCCGGAGCGGTTGTGACTTCGTAACCCCAGGATTCCAGAAGAAACTGGGTCAACCGGAGGATGTCCGGCTCGTCGTCGACCGCTAGAATCTTTTTCGGCAAGGGGCTCTCCTAGTTTCAGATGGGAGTGGATACGAACACTCCAACGCCATTGAGCAATATCCGTACCAAAGGTGAGTCCAGGAAGCAGGCAAAGGAGGATCTAGGGCTTGGCACATAAACTGTTGAAGTGAAACAACTTCAGTCCCATCAAAGCTGTCCGTATTCTCTGGGCCGACGGTTTCCTGCGAACTCTGTTGGGGGGGTTTTCCTTCGGGACGTCGGTCTTCCCCTACAGGAGGGGTTGTCGCTCAGGGCTTTTCGAGTCGGCGTTTTATTCTTACCCACCGCCGGGTCCACATCGGGATCCGATTCGAGCTGGTTCGAAAACAAGAGAAGTGGTCCTCGAGTTTGCCCGCACGAGAGGCCGGGCGGACGCTCTCCGGCCCCAAGCCAGATCAGAAAAGGACTGATGGGGGAGAAATCCTATGCTGCAGAGGGGGTTCCGGGTGGAAATCGCCGCGGCGTTTTTCCCCGGCGGACTGATTCATGGGGCAAGGTCGGTTCGGGTAACTCGATGATAACAGGCATTAGCTGAGCGCATTTATCGAGAATGAGGACTGGAATATGTCTCATTGGCACAGGGGTTGCAATTATGGAATTCCGATTGTGGAACTGGAGGCTTGCAAGGAGAACGTGGAAGATGATGCAGTCTAATGTGATGGAGTTCGTTGAGAATTCCCAGCTTGCCTTCAAGATCCTCGATTACTTTCGCCGTAATCCATCGGCGAAGGATTCGGTCGAGGGGATCGCTAAGTGGTGGGTCCGGGAGGATCCCGTCGAGGTCCGCCGGGTGTTGGAAAAACTCGTCGAGTTGGACCTGGTGGGGAAACGCTCGAACGCCTCCTTTGACCTCTACTACGCGGCAAATGGCAGCATAGACAGACAAGGGCTTCACTGAAAGACTAGAGGCTCACCATCATGGGCAAAGATAAAAAGCCGATACGACCCATCGAGACTACGGCAGCTTATCGGGGTGGCCCATGTATGCTTGATGTTTGTGTTGTCTGGAGTTTGCCGAAGCTCGCCCCGACCGCCCAGTTTCCCCCCAACCTGCTGGCAAGGATCTTGGCTCAGAGGCTTTGAGACGACGAAAGTCGCGGTCGCAAAAAGTGCAATGACCTGGTAACGAGACGAGTTTGTTTCGTTCTCAGTGGCTAGCGCCGCTTCTCGTAAGCGTCTACCCGGCCGTCTTTCAAGTGCAGTACTTGCCCGGCGTGGCGAGCCACCTCGGGCTCGTGGGTGACGACGATGATGGTGTGCCCTCGCTGATGAAGCTTGTCGAATAGTGCGAGAATTTCTCTTCCAGTTGTAGAGTCGAGATTTCCCGTCGGCTCATCCGCCAAAAGGATGGAGGGGTTGTTGACCAGGGCCCGGGCAATGGCTACCCTCTGTCGCTGTCCACCCGAAAGCTCGTTCGGCCGGTGTTTCACCCTATCCGCGAGGTCCACCTGTTCCAGCGCCCGCATGGCGCTCTGCTGGCGCTCACGTGCAGTCATGCCGGCATAAATAAGTGGAAGCTCGACATTGTGCAGCGCCGTGGCGCGGGGGAGAAGGTTGAAAGTTTGAAAGACGAAGCCAATCTCCCGATTTCGAACCTGGGCCAGCTCGTCGTCGCTCATGGAGCTGACTTCACGTTCATTCAACAAGTAAGTGCCTCGCGTCGGCGTGTCCAGACATCCCAGAAGATTCATGAGCGTCGACTTGCCGGAACCGGACGGGCCCATGATGGCGAAGTAGTCGCCGGACTCTAGTGCCAGATCGACCCCTTGCAGAGCGTGGATTTCCTCCGTGCCCATTTGGTAGGTCTTCCAAAGCTCATTGGCCTCAATAAGTTTCAAGGCAGCTCCATCTCTATCGAGGAGGCTTGTGGCTCATGCACGTCGTTTCCTCATTACCATCATCCCATAGACGATGATGCCGAAAATGACTGCCACCTGCCCCAGGACCAAAAGGGCGTCTATGGTGCTCGAGCCCCTCAGCAAGAAAGCCGAGATGCCGAAGCATAGGTTGACAAGATAGATTATCGCCACCGCTTCTTTTTTCCGGATTCCCAGGTTCGGCCATTGGGGGCGAGCGCGAGCTTTGCCGCTTGGAGCGGCCGCCCCGACGAGAGCTCTTGACAGACCGTCCCGGAGCCCATTGACGGCGGTGACTGCCATAGCGAACAACGGGACCGCCATGATGAGCGCCGGAACGAGCCCCTCTCGTGGGCTCATCTCGACCCAGTCGCCCAGAAGGATGAGCGAACCTAGCGTGAAACCGAGAAAGCCGGCACCGCCGCCTCCGAGCAGAGTACTCGCTTCCGTCTCCCGGCGAAAGGGCTTGTAGTTGTACGGAAGAAAACCGAGTGCCGCGCCGGTCAGTGCAAAAGAACCGACGAGTAGGCTCGTCTGGTCTGTGGCTAGGGCATAAAGGCCAATGAAAAAACCATTGATTGCTGCCGATCCCACCGCCAGCCCGCCAAGGCCGTTCAGGAATCTGAAAGCCCCGGAAAAGCCCAACACCCACAAGAAAGACAGAGCCCACATCGCGGGCCAGCCCAAACTTGTCGAAGGAAGCCATTTCGGCGCCACGCCGAAGCGTACGAGAATCGCTGCTGCAATGGCGGTGATGAACCAGCGTAGTGCGGCGGATGGGTTGCGGGCATCCTCGAAGACTCCGAAGAGGAGAACCAGCCCCGAGGCAAAAACAATACTTTGAAGCTCCATCGTTGCCGGCCTGCTCATTAGGACGGAGACCGCCAGAGAAACAAATACCGTGACGCCGCCCAGAAGAGGAACGAGCTTCTCGGGGCTGCTCCCGTCCGACCGTGGACGAGCGGCGCCCGCCCAGACTCCGAATCGACGCCCGATCGGAGTGAGGACTAAAGACAATACAAACGCCGAGATAGCTACTCCGAGGAACGAGACCGTCATGGTCTTCCCCGCTCTTGTGAGCCGGCGTCGTCGGGTTGGAGGGCGAGCTCTCGCCGACCGATACGGACCAGAACGATGAGGGCGCCGGTTACCACCACCGCCACGAATCCGGCCGCAAGGATCAGGATGGTAAAGGTGGTAGCAAGCACCGTACGCCGGTCGAAGACAACCTCTAGTTGTAGCGGGCGGCCTTCGAAAAAATCTGCGACTTCATGCTCCCAACCAATAATGTTGCCGCGCTTGACCTCTAACTCCGAGTTGTGAGAACGCACCGGGCTGGGCAAATGGACAAGAAACACCATCACACCGTCCCGGTGGATTGGTTCCTTTTCAGAAGACCCGTAGCGGCCCGGAATATCGGCTTCGAAGCGCATGTGTTCATCTTCCGGTCCAAGCCAAAACCGGCGGCCGGAAAAAGCGGAGTGCCGGGATAGTTGCTTCAAGTCTTCGAATCGGGCTCGAATGTGGAAGAAAGAGCGACCTCCAAAGGACGCGTGGGAAACCGAGCTTACTTCCAAATCCGGCCCGTCGAACAGGCTTCGAAGATCGTCGACCACGACCTCCGGCGGGCTCGATTCACTCACTTCGTAGAGGGCGGCAAGAAGCTCTTGTGAGCCGCTGATGCGGAGTTGCCCCGAACCGTCTATGTTTAGGTGAAATTCTTCCTCGTACTCGTAGTGGTATCGGGTGCATCCGGTCGCTGCAATCACCGCAAACAGCACAGACAGGAGGGATTTCATTCGAGATTCGATCTTAGCCTGGAAGCCCCTGGCCAGCCAAACGTGCCGCAGGCCCGCAGGCCCACCGGAGGCGCTCTGACTGAGATAGGCTCGACATTGTCAATTGGAACGAGGTTACAATGCTCAGGTCATGACGAGCTCGAAGGTCAAAGGTACGCTGCTCTTGGTGGATGGAAATTCGCTCCTCTACCGATCTTTTTTCGCTATTCCGCGGCTGACGGACCGGGATGGGAAGCCGACCCATGCCGTGTATGGCTTTGCGACCGTTCTAAGGAAGACGGTAGCGGAGGAATCGCCTGATCTGGCGGCGGTTGTTTTCGACGCTCCAGGCAAAACTTTCCGACACGAGCTCTTCGATGACTACAAGGCCAACCGGCCCGAGACCCCGGACGACTTGTCGGTACAGTTTGCTCCCGCCCGCGAGCTTTGCGAAGTGCTGGGGCTTTCACGTCTGGAGATTGCAGGAGTGGAGGCCGACGACGTGATCGGTACGCTGGCGATTCGGGCCGAGCGCTCCGGATACCGGGTCCATGCGGTCTCCTCGGACAAGGACTTTCTGCAGTTGGTTTCGAATCGGGTGAGCGTCATCCATCCGGGAAAAGACATTCGCTATGATCCCAAAGCCGTGGAGGAGAGATTCGGTGTGCCGCCCGAAAAAGTGATTGACGTTCTGGCGCTCATGGGTGACAGCGTCGACAACGTGCCCGGAGTCCCCGGCATTGGAGAAAAAGGGGCCATTCGCCTGATCCAGGAGTGGGGCTCGCTCGAGGCTTGTTTGGAGAACGCGGAAAAAATCAAAAACAAACGACAGCGAGAGGGATTGCAGCAGTTTGTGGAGCAGGCTCGACTCTCCAAAACACTGGTTCGTATCGTCACCGACGTCCCCCTGGATTTGGATCTGGAGAGCCTGCGCTATGGTGGGGCCCGGCGGGAACAGGCCTTTAGTTTTTTCGAAAAACTCGGCTTTACGTCCTTGCTCAAAGACTACCTTCCCGAATCGGACTCCGGCGACCCGGTGTCCCACCGGGTCATCGAAAAATCTTCCGACCTCGAACGGGTTGTCGCGACGGCCGGGGAGAAGGGAATTCTCTCCATCGCGCTCACCAGCGAGGCCGATGAGTCGTCGGCGCCGGTGATTGGAGTGGGTTTGGCTGTGCAGCCGGGAGAGGGATTCTACGTTCCGATGATCGGTACCCCACGCAAGACGGAGCTGTCTTCGAGGTTGGGCTCTGTTTTGTCGGACCCATCCATTCCCAAAGCGGCCCACGATTTCAAGAAGATGCAGGGATTGCTCCTACAACTCGGGATCGAGCTCGGTGGTATCGTTTTCGACGCCATGATTGCCTCGTACCTGCTCAACCCGGCCAAGCGCTCGCACGATCTGGATAGCCTGGCGCTGGAAGTGCTTCAAAAGCCCCTGACGCAAACAAAAGACGCGGAAGGGGAGCAAAAATCACTCCCGGGACTGGGAGCCCCACCGTCACCGGATGATGGCCGCCCCGCCGCCGAAAGGGCCGAAGTGGTGCTTCGCCTCCGCGACCGGCTCGAGCCGAGGATCGAAGCGGAGGGGCTGGCCCCCGTTTTCCGTGAAATCGAGCTGCCGTTGATCTCGGTTCTGGCTGACATGGAACAGGCGGGTATCGGACTGGATGTTGACAAGCTTCGGTCCTTGTCGAAAGAGCTCGGGGCCCAGTTGGAGACGCTGACTCGAGAGATTTACGAGCTTGCGGGTGTGGAGTTCAACGTCAACTCCCCGAAGCAAGTGGGCGAGATTCTGTTCGAGAAAATGAATATGCCCACGTTTCAGAAAACGAAAAAGCAGCGGGTGGCCTCGACGCGGATGGAAGTGCTCGAAGAGTTGGCCGAACACTTCGAGCTTCCGAGGAAGATTCTCGATTACCGGAGCCTGGCAAAGTTGAAAGGGACTTACGTGGATGCGCTTCCCGAGCTGGTCCGCAGCGAGACGGGAAGGATTCATACATCCTTCAACCAGGCGGTTGCCGCCACCGGCCGATTATCGAGCTCGGAGCCCAATCTACAGAACATCCCCATTCGCACCGAGCTGGGCCGACGAATCCGAACCGCCTTTGTTGCTGCGCCGGGGTGGCAACTGCTCTCTGCCGATTACTCCCAGGTAGAGCTTCGTGTTCTGGCCCACATGAGCCGCGAGCCCACCCTCATCGACTCCTTTCGCCAGGGAGAAGACATTCACCGCCGCACAGCGGATCAAATGTTCGGCGATGATTCGGAGCTCTCCGAAGCCGAACAGCGGCGCCGAGCCAAGATCATTAACTTCAGTATCATCTACGGAAAAACGGCTTTCACTTTGGCCAAGGACATTGGAGTCTCCAACCGGGAAGCCCAGGCTTTCATAGACGATTATTTCGAGAGCCATTCGATGGTGAGGCAGCTACTCGATGGAATCATCCGCGAGGCTCGTACGACCGGTAAAGTAAAGACTCTTTTTGGCCGCCATCGCTATATACCCGGCATAGAAAGCCGTAATCGCAACACCCGTCAGGCCGCCGAACGTGTGGCCGTCAACGCTCCGATTCAAGGAACCGCCGCCGATCTCATCAAGAAGGCCATGGTTCAACTATGGAACGAGCTTCGCGGGCGAGGTATGCGCACGCGGATGCTGCTTCAGGTGCATGATGAGTTGGTCCTGGAAGTGCCTGAGGAGGAAGTCGAGCGGGCGACCGCCCTGGTGCGGGAAGTCATGGAAGGCGTTCACCCGATGGAAGTTCCTTTGAAAGTCGAGATCGCCGTGGGACGCTCGTGGCTTCACTGAGGCATCTAACTATGAAAGTTCCTTTGCTCGATTTACGTCCCCAGCATGACCCCATCCAGGAAGAAATAATCGAAGCTCTGGGGGCGGTGGTTGCCTCTCAGAGGTTCGTTCTGGGAGAGGAAGTCTCGAGACTCGAAGAAGGGGTGGCATCCTATTGCGACGCGAAGTTCGGGGTGGGTGTCTCTTCCGGTACGGATGCGCTTCTCGTCGCCCTCATGGCGCTTGGAATCGGACCGGGCGACGAGGTGATCACTTCTACTTACTCTTTTTTTTCCACCGCCGGGGGGATTGCCCGGCTGGGCGCCAAGCCGGTCTTTGTCGACATCGATCCGGTGACCTACAACATCCAGCCAGAGGGGATCTTGGATGCGGTCACCCAAAAAACCAAGGCGGTCATTCCGGTTCATCTATTCGGTCAATGCGCCGATATGGATCCTATTCTGAGAGCCGCCGGCCAAAAGCAGCTTTCTGTCATCGAAGACGCCGCGCAGGCGATTGGCGCATGTTACAAGGATGGGCGTCGGGCGGGAGCCATGGGTGATCTGGCCTGTTTATCCTTCTACCCAACCAAGAACTTGGCCGCGCTCGGCGACGCCGGGATGGTGCTCACCGGCAATCCCGAGCTCGAAGATAGAGTTCGAGTTCTGCGGGTTCACGGTGGCGAGCGCAAGTACCACCACCGAGTCATTGGAGGGAACTTTCGACTGGACGCACTGCAGGCGGCGGCATTGAACGTCAAGCTTCGCTATTTGGACCGGTGGACGGCGATGCGGCGGCGGAGTGCCACCTGCTACGCTTCTTTGTTCGAAGCGGCCCGATTGGGCGACGAGGTTGAAATGCTTCTTCCGCTGTCCATCTATGGGCCGGATCACCATGTTTACAATCAATACATCGTCCAGGTCGCTCGGCGGGATCGGTTGCGCGAGTACCTCGAAACCCGCGGGATTGGTTCTGAAGTCTATTACCCAGTACCGCTTCATCTCCAAAAATGCTTCGACTACCTCGGATACCGGCCCGGTGATTTTCCGGTTGCCGAGCGGGCGGCGAAAGAAACGCTGGCTCTGCCAATCTATCCTGGTTTGACCGAGCCACAGCAGACCGCCGTCGTTGAGGCCATCAAGGACTTCTATAAAAGCCAGTACTCAAAACCATAGTTTCTGGGCCACAAGTCAAAAGAAACCAACGCCAAGGCGCAAAGTCGCCAAGGCGCAAAGAGAGACGTCCGAAAACGGCTGAAGAAGGGACTCTGCGACTTTGCGTCTCCGCGTCTTTGCGTTTTGTCCTAAACAATCGGTGGCAGCAACGTCCCGGATCTAGTCAGTTTTGAAAATTTCTTTCAGGGTGCGCTGCATCTGCTCTCGGTGGGTACCGCCCCAGAGGATTTTGTCGCAGCCCGGGCATCGCTTGAACCGTGACTGGCTCGAGAAAACGTACGGGGGAACCTTGCCCAGGGCATCGTCCTTGTCGATTGATTCCAGAAGGTGGTTGCAGTCCACGCAACGGGTGAAGACCGCCCGCCTTGGGTCGAGCTTGTAAACCTCAACCACCTGAACGAGTTGGCGCCGAAAGTCTCCACTCTCGATGAACAAGCAGGGTGGGTCATGGGAGCTCGCCGCAAGTGGCGTGTCCCGGGTCAACAGTACGCGATTTTCACGGCGGGCCAACGCCACGAGCTCGTGATCGTCCACAGAGGGATCGTAAAGAACATCGAACCCTAGTACTCGAAGCCAACGGGCCAATTTGCCCACCATGGCGTCGGCCACAAACTTCATCCGCGTCAGTCTAGTATGCTGGGATAGTTTGTACCAATCAGTGGGGAGGGGTAGAGTCTCTTTTGGGGATGACTTGAAGAGAAGAGGTGCCCCGACTGTCGTCGGGAGATTATCATAAGAAAGGATTGAGCGTTGAGTGAACATATTTATGCGTCGACCCTGGATAGCCCAATTGGGCCTGTGGAGATTCTCTCCACCGATCTTGGGCTCGCGGCCGTGGAGCTGGGAAAGGGATCGCGCGGGAAGCTCGAGAAATGGGCCGGACGTATTTTCCCCGGTGTTGAGAGATCGGCCGCGGGAAAGCTCCATCGTGTCTTTGAAGACGAGCTGCGCGAGTATTTCGAGGGACGCCGGAAAGTATTCGACCTCACGCTCGACTTGCGGGGAAGCGAGTTCCAGAAAGCAGTGTGGGTGGAGGTGGCACGCATACCGTTCGGCCAAACGGCAACCTATGGGGAGGTGGCTCACCTGGTCGGACGACCGAAAGCCAGCCGAGCGGTGGGAGCGGCAAATGGAGCGAATCCGATCCCCATTATCATTCCATGCCACCGGGTCATTGGAGCCAACGGCTCACTCACCGGTTACGGCGGCGGCATCGAGAACAAACGGTGGCTACTTGCTCATGAAGGTGTTTGGCCGACCCAGGCCTTACAAATGAAGCTCTTTCGTTCTCCAGGAAGGCCAACCCCCAGAAAAAAATGATGCGACCCGAATTAGACAATCAGATAAGGAATCAGGCATACTCCGTCGGGTCGGAGTTGGAAGCACTTACCGAGGAGGTCATCGAATGAATTCAAGCAAGTTTGCGGTAGCGGTTTTGTGTCTCATGGTTGCGCTGGCCGCTTCCCCCATCGCTGCCCAAGAAAAACCTGTCGTGATCATCGAAACGTCCATGGGCGACATCAACATGGAGCTGAATGCCGGCCGGGCGCCGGTGAGCGTTGAGAATTTTCTAGGTTATGTCAAAGCCGGATTTTACGACGGAACCATCTTTCACCGGGTCATCGCCAGCTTCATGATCCAGGGTGGCGGTTTCACGCCGGACATGACGAAGAAACCGGTTAAGGATCCGATCAAGAACGAGGCACAAAACGGCCTCAGGAACCGGAAGTACACCGTCGCCATGGCCCGCACCAATGAGGTTGACAGTGCCACGGCGCAGTTCTTTATCAATACGAAGGACAATTCGTTCCTGGATAACAAGGGAACCACCGCGCGTGATTACGGTTACGCCGTTTTCGGAAAAATCGTTGACGGAATGGACATCGTCGGTGCCATCGATAAGGTCAAGACCACCACGAAATCAGGCTTCTCGGATGTCCCGGCGGAACCGGTCATGATAAAAACGATTCGGCTCAAATAGTTAAGCCAGACAATAAACAAGTTCGTTCGCCCGGTCCGCCCGGTTGCTTCCGTCGGCTCGAGGCCGAACTGGAAGGAGGGGGAATTGGAGGTTTTGAACTGGGACAAAATACCGGTCGAAAGGGTCACCGATCAAATCAGCCGGCAAGTGGTAACCGGAGTCAACGAG
>PVMS01126313.1_pt1 | contig 14579 bp, 15 predicted proteins | sample 1853461 | NCBI WGS metagenome assembly PVMS01 (sample SAMN08582032, study PRJNA380276) | Marine sediment metagenome, whole genome shotgun sequencing project. | isolation source: ocean sediment barecode stripped | collected 2017 | reverse complement strand
TTGGGCAGCACCCGCAATTCCCCAACTTTTTCGAGGAGATGGCGCGCCAGATGTCGGCGCTGGGGCAAGTCGGCCTGGCGATGTCGTGGTCCTACAATGGCACGAGGATGGTTCCTTCGGATCGCAAGCTGAAAGTGAGTGCGTGTCTGCTCTACCTTCAGTTGGGCGATGATCAGGCAGCCGAGCATTGTTACGACGAACTGATAGAAGCATTCCCCAATCGAGGGTTTGGTTGGATCACGGACCTCTACCGGTTCCGCTCACAGTATCAGGAGGCCGTGGATCAGTTTGAAGTGGTCGCGAATCGCTACCCCAGTCCCGGCGTGAGATTCAGCCTGGCTTTGGATTACCTCAATAATGGCGAGGTGGATAAGGCGAGGCCGATCTTGCAGGATTTGGTGCCCGGCCTCTACGGTGTAGAAGAGATCATCGTAATGCCCAACCGCATCCGAATACCGATATTGGCGGCTTACCTGCTCTATATCGATGGCCGGGTCGATCGGGCCAACAACATCTTTGACCAGGCGCTGGAGACTATGCAATCTGTGCATCGAACCCGCGGCAGAGGCTACGCCGTTTGGGATGTGTTCATCCACACCGTTCGGGGAGAGAAACAACAAGCTATATCGGCGCTACGCGAAGCCATAGACGTCGGCTGGCGAGAGTCTTGGTGGCAACTACGATTCCCTGTCTACGATTCCATACAGGAGGAACCCGAATGGATCGAGCTCATGAATGAACTCGGAGTCGACATCGCCGATCAGCGGAAATGGTTCGACGAGCACAAGAACGACCCCTTGTTCTGATTTCTCGACATTTGGCCGGCAGCGCTGCCTCTATGATTTGTGTCGTTGCCTGAGTTTGTCGGCGATCTCTCCGAGGCCAATTCCTTTGCTGGAGAGTAGCACCAGCAGGTGGAAAACGAGATCGGCAGTTTCCTCGATTTGCTCAGCACGGTTGCCCGCCGTCGCGGCCAACGCGAGTTCGATTGCCTCTTCGCCGACTTTTTGTGCAACGCGTTTGTCGCCTTGTGCAATCAGTTGCGCGGTGTAACTGTCATTCCCCCCATTTGCTATTCGATCTCGTATTACTGTTTCAAGCCGACCGAGAAATCCGAAACCGGGGATTTCGACATCACTATCGAAGCAGCTGGGGTTCATCAGGTGGCAAATGGGCCCGGTCGGGGTCGCCGATATCAATAGTGCGTCATTGTCGCAATCGAGTTCGATGCTCTGCAGTTCAAGTCTATTTTGGGAAGTCTCGCCTTTGGTCCAGATACAGTTCCGGGATCGACTGTAGAAAGTTACCAGATTGCCAGACTGCGTTTTGCTCAGTGCTTCGGCGTTCATGTAGCCCAACATCAAGACTCGCCCGGTCATCGCATGTTGAACGATTGCCGGCACAAGTCCGTCGCCTTTCGCCCAGTCTATTTTCTGATGAAGAGAGCTCATCGGCGCATTTCGATTCCTGACTTCTGCAAAAATTGCTTTAACTCCGGAATGCGAACTTCACCACTGTGAAAAACGCTGGCCGCCAACGCACCATCGACCAGGGCATCGTCAAATACGTCTTTGAAATGTTCAGGTTTGCCGGCCCCTCCGGAGGCGATCAAGGGGACCTGGCAGCTCTTGCGGGTTTCCAAGAGCTGACTGCAGTCATAGCCGTTTTTGACGCCGTCCTGATTCATGCAGTTGAGGACGACCTCGCCGGCGCCACGGTCTTGCACTTCCCCAACCCAGTCCGCCGTGTTTCTGTCAGTCGAGAGGATTTTGTCTGCATCACCGGTGTTCTGATATACCTGCCAACCTCCATTTTCCTCAAAGCTGTCGATACCGATAACGACGCACTGAGTGCCGAATCTGCTGGCGAGTTTCGAAATGAGATCCGGATTTGTGAGGGCAGGCGAGTTAATTGAAATCTTGTCGGCGCCGCGATTCAGTATGTCCTCCGCGTCGGCGACTGTATTGATACCCCCAGCGACGCAGAATGGTATGTCGAGAATCGAAGCCACCTGACTGACCCAGCTTCGGTCGACGGTGCGGCCCTCAGGGCTTGCCGTAATGTCATAGAAAACGAGTTCGTCGGCGCCTTGTTTGCAATATCGATCGGCCAGTTCGACGATCTCTCCGACGACGCGGTGATTGCGAAACCGCACGCCTTTGACGACCTTTCCATCGCGAACGTCAAGACAGGGGATTATGCGACGCGCAGGAATGGTCCCAGCTCTTTTGGATTGATCTTGCCGTCCAACAATGCACGCCCTGTGATCGCAGCGTTTGCTCCGATCTCGTCGAGCATGCACAGGTCGTCTGTATGTCTGACGCCTCCGGATGCCTGCAGGCTGAGTGACGGATACCTTTGGATGAATTCCCGGTAAAGGCCCAGGTTCGGGCCGCTCATGGCGCCGTCACGGCTTACATCGGTACAGAGGATGTGACGAATGCCGTCGTCCAGGTAGCCGTCAATGCACTGCCAAAGATCGATCCGGGTCGATTTAGTCCAGCCGTGCGTGACGAGAAACGGCAGATCGTTGTCGTCCACTCTGACATCGAGAGCAAGGACGATGCGGTCCGGTCCAAATTCGTCGATCCAGCGTTTGATTATCTCGGGCTCAACGATGGCGAGGCTTCCGATGACGCAACGCGATACGCCGGCATCGAGCCAGCCCGAGACGGTTTCCCGATTACGTATGCCACCGCCAATTTGTATGACCATGTCGGACTCGGATGCGATCGCGGAAATGATGTCTCGATTTTCCTGTTCGCCGCGCCTGGCGCCATCGAGATCGACGATGTGCAGTTGCTCGAATCCCATCGCCTGAAATTCGCGGGCAACAGCAGTTGGGTCGTTACTGTATTCGGTGCGTTTGTCGAAGGCGCCCTGATACAGCCTGACGCACTTGCCGTCCTGCAGGTCGATGGCCGGAATGATTTTCATTGCTGCAACTCCAGGAAATTGGCAAGTAGTTGCGCGCCTGCAGTGGAGGAACGCTCCGGGTGAAACTGGGTTGCGTAAAAATTGTCCTGCTTGAGCACAGCCGTGAATTCGTCGACATGGTTCGCGGTTGCGAGCGCATAGTCAGCGACCGGTAAAGCGTAGCTGTGCACGAAGTAGAAGTAACTGCCCTCGTCGATACCTGCTAACAGAGCATCTTGTTTTGCCAAAGATGCCGCACACCATCCCGTGTTTGGCACCGGTGATTCCGGGCTCGCTGAGAGCTTCTTCACAATGCCGGGAATTACGCCCAGGCAAATGGCGTTGTCTTCCTCGGATGCATCGGCGAGCAATTGCATACCAAGACAGATGCCGAGTACCGGCTGTTCGAGTTCTGGAATTAACTTGTCGAGGTCAAATTGTGTGAGGCGCAGCATCGCTGCGGCGGCAGCGCCGACGCCGGGCAGGATCACATGGCTGGCGTCCCGAATCGTTTTGGCGTCCGTGGTCAATTTGGCGTCAACGCCGAGGCGTGACAGCGCGAATCTGAGCGATGCGATGTTCGCGCCGCCGCTATCGACAATTGCAACGTCAGTGCTGGCCATGTCAGCTCAGCGTGCCCTTGGTGCTGGGTAACGCACTGCCTTCCAGGCGAATCGCTTGTCGTAGTGAACGACCGACGGATTTAAAGCATGCCTCGACCATGTGATGCGTGTTCTCGCCGCTGACGTCGATATGCAGTGCGGCGCCCAGCGAGTCCGATAAGGTGTGGAAAAAGTGTTTGACAAGTTCCGTCGGCAGGCTGCCGATCCGCTCACGGGGAAACTCTCCCTTGAAATCGAAAAATGCGCGGCCGGACAGGTCCAGCGATACTTTGGACTCGCTCTCGTCCATCGGCAACAGGAATCCGTAACGGCCGATGCCGCGTTTATTTCCCAGCGCCTGGCGAATGGCAGTGCCCAGGCAGATCGCCGTATCTTCGACGGTGTGATGTTCGTCCACCTCAAGATCACCTTCGCATTTGACCTGCAGGCTGAATCCACCGTGTTTGGCAATCTGCTCCAGCATGTGATTGTAGAAGCCGATTCCGGTATCGATGCTGACCGGGCTTTCGTTATCGAGATCGACTGCCGCCATTATCGAGGTCTCATTGGTGTTTCTTTCAATTCTTGCGTGCCGGGACTTTCCGCTCAGCGCTTTGCACGCATTTACCCAGCCTGACTCCGGTGAGATCAGAATCCCCTGCAGGCCGAGTCTCTCGGCCAGGGCCATGTCGGTATCGCGGTCGCCGATGACGGCCGAGTTGCTGGTATCGAGATCCGTGTCGGCCAGATATCGTGTGAGCAGCCCGGTACGCGGCTTACGACACCCGCAGGCGTCTTCCGCGGTATGGGGGCAGATGAAGACCTGATCGAATGCGATGCCCTGAGACTCGAACATTGCGATTACAAAGTCTTGACATAGTTTGAAGTCATCATCGGGAAAGGATTTCGTGCCGAGGCCGTCCTGGTTGGAAACCATGACAAAGCGGTATCCGCAATCGGCGAGTTGCGTAAGGGCAGGGACAACGCCGCGCACCAGTTTAATCTTTTCCAGGGAATCGACCTGATTATCCGGAGGTTCCTCGATTAATGTGCCATCACGATCGATGAAAAGTACTTTTTCCGGCATCTGCTTCGTCCTCTCTCTAGCTCAACGCCGCGAGCAGTCGGTTATTTTCATCGGACGTGCCAATTGTGATACGGGCAAAATTATCGAGGCCCGGACTGCCGCTGAGGTCACGAATCAGGATGCGTTCTGCCTGCAGACGACTTTGTATTTCCTCCAGGTTTTGAAACTGGACCAACAGGAAGTTTGCCTGGCTCGGCCACAACATTTTCACTGAAGGGATCGCCTGCAACATTTCGGTCATCCGCTCGCGTTCCAGGATTGTTTGCCTGACCTTTTCCTGGCTGGACGCTTCGTCGTCCTTTGACATGGCGCGCAGGACGCAGTCCACGACCGGGGTGGCCAGGGCATACGGCGCAAGTACGCCGCTCAGGATCCGAATGAGCGCCGGGCTGCCGATAACGGCACCGCACCTTGCGCCTGCAAGCGCCAGCGCCTTGGACAAGGTTCGAAGTACAACCAGGTTGTCATAGCTGGCGATGAGCTCTGCGGTGGAAGCCATATCGCTGAACTCTATGTAAGCTTCGTCGACAACAATGATCGATTGATCCTTGCGTGACTCCAGAAGTCGTACGACGTTCGCCTTTGGCACGACATTGCCGGTCGGATTGTTCGGAGAACACACGAAAATTAGCTTGCTGTCTTGCGTACACTTATTCGCGAGTGAATCGGTGTTCAACTCAAAATCATTTTCAGCAAGCAATGGGCAATCGATTACTTCGGCACCCTGAATTTCGGCAAACACCTGATACATGACGAAAGTTGGCCGCGAAATGATGATGTTGTCTTTGCCAGCACGGCAAAAGGTCCGAATCAGCAGATCGATCGCTTCGCTACTTCCTCTTGTCGCCAGCAGATTGTCTTCGGCAACGCCAAATCGCTCTGCCAACAGTGACTGCAATTCGGTGGGTCTTAGTTCCGGGTAGCGGTTCATTGCGGCTGCATTCGAGTCTCGCGACCAGAAAGACTCGTTCGCATGCAAACGAATCGCACCGTTTGTCTGAACCGCAGTCTCGTAAACGTGGAGATCGCGGATCTCCGGTCTGGCAAGTGCCTCGATCGTCATGCTGCCGACTCCTCCTGTGCTGTTACCCGTCGGCGTACGGCCTCAGCATGCGCATCGAGTCCTTCGAGTTTTGCTAGCTCCGTGATGGCAGGTGCGATCGAGCGCAGTCCTTCCTCCGATAACTCCTGTACGGTCATCTGGCGCATGTACTGTTCGACGCCGAGGCCTGAGTGGCTGCGCGCGAAACCGTAAGTGGGCAATACGTGATTGGTTCCGCTGCAATAATCACCTGCCGATTCGGGTGACCAGGGACCGAGGAAAACGGACCCGGCATTGCGAACATAGGGCAACGCTTCCCGCGGACGTTTTGTCTGAATGATCAGATGTTCGGGCGCATAAGTGTTGCTGATTTCCAATGCCGTCTCGAGGTCGGGCGCGACTATCAAGCGGCTATTGGCCAATGCCTTTTCCACTATTTGGCGTCGTTCAAGCCAGATAATTTGATCACTGATTTGCCGGCCGATGCTCTCGCTAAGCCGTCGGTTGGTCGTAATCAGGATGACCTGTGAGTCCTCGCCATGCTCTGCCTGAGACAACAAATCCGCTGCGACGAACTCTGGACTGGCGGTCTCATCGGCAATGATCAGAAGCTCTGATGGGCCCGCGGGCATGTCGACGGCTGCACCAAGAGGATCGCTCGACACTATCGTCTTGGCCACGTTCACCCAGGCATTTCCGGGTCCGAAAATCTTGTCGACCTTCGGTACGGATACAGTGCCGAATGCCATGGCGGCGATCGCCTGAGCTCCGCCTATCTTGAAAACAGAATTGACGCCGCTGCGCCTGGCAGCGACCAATACCGCCGAGTCGGCATTGCCGGACGGGCGAGGTGGCGTACACATAACGCGTTGTGGGCAAGCCGCAATAGCAGCGGGCACGCCCAGCATGATGGCCACGGACGGCAACGGCGCAGACCCGGCAGGCACGTACATGCCGACGGAGTCGATCGGTCGGCTAAGGCGCTCGCATCGGATCCCTGGCATTGGCTCCAGATCCAGCGAAGCCGGCATCTGCTTTTCGTGAAAGCGTGTCACGTTGCTGATAGCAAGATCGATGGCATCGATAGCTGCGGCAGATAGATCCGATTCCGCCTGATCGAATTCTGCGTCGCTAACGCGAAATTTGTGGAGGTCAACGCCGTCGAGTTGCCTGGTGATCTCTCTTAGGCCGGCATCGCCGGACTCACGGACTTTGTCGATAATTCTGCGGACGCGCCTGCGAACCAAAGCGTCTGAGCGCAGCGCAGGGCGCCGCAGCAATACTCGTCGCTCGGCCGCAGACAGCTTGCTCCAGGTAACAATTTCCATGTTTATGCCAACATCTTTTCGACGGGCAGTACCAGCAGCGAGCTTGCCCCTGCGCTCTTTAAGCTCTCGAGAGTTTCCCAAAAGACGTTTTCACGACAGACAGCGTGTACCGCCAGCGTGTCGCCCTTGCCATCGAGCGGAATAACCGTCGGCGATTCGGCTCCGGGCAACAGTCGTGTGATTTCCGCGAGTGCGTCGCGTGGGACATGTAACATGATGTACTTGCTCTCACGAACCTGCAGTACGCCATCCAGGCGTTGCAGAATTTTGCTCACCCACTCCTGCTTGAGGTCGCTCAGCGGAGCCCGGGTCTGAATGATGACCGCTTCACTCTCCAGCACGGTCTGTACTTCCCTGAGCTGATTAGCTACCAGTGTCGCGCCGGTGGAAACCAGATCGCAGATGAAATCTGCTTTGCCAAGTTTTGGTGCGATTTCAACAGCGCCGGAGAAATAGACCGGCTCGGCATCGATGGCGTTTTGACGCAGGTAGTTCTTCAGCGTCTCGGGGTAGCTGGTGGCGATGCGCTTGCTGTCTAGGCTGGCAGGGCCCGAATAGTCCGTGCCGTCCGGCGCTGCAATGACCAGGCGACAGTGCCCAAAGTCGAGCGCATAAATCTGGTCGAATAACGCCTGGCCGCCGTTTTCATTCAGTCCCAGGCGCTTCTCCTCGATAATGTCTCCGCCGGCTATTCCAAGATCACAGACATCGTCGCTGACAAGCCCCGGGATGTCGTCGTCACGAACCAGCAACAAATCGACGGGCATGTTCTCGCCATAGCAAAACAGTTGGTCTTTGCTCTGCGTAAATTTGAGGCCGCAGCGCTCGAGCAGATCGAGAGAGTGATCCGTCAGCCGGCCGGTTTTCTGCACCGCAATCTTAATGCGCTGCTCTGAGGTGTCCATTTCGGGTTCCTTAATGCGAGGGATGTGCTTTTCGTTTGGCGCCGCTAATTCGATCGAATGCTGTCCTGTATCCGCCGAAGCCGTCGCTGAGGAAGCGCGCAACTCGGCCGACAGTTGTAACGCTGACGCCGGTGAGGTCATGAATACGTCGATAGGGCAGTTCCTGTTCGAGAAGCTCGACAACCTGCCAGCGATCCACCAGCGCCTGCAGCTCCGCAGGCGTGCTTAAGTCCTTGAAAAAGTTGCGGCATTCCTGGACGTCTCGAAGACTGATGACTGCCCGGAATAACGCATCTTCGGCTTTTCGCTTGTGTCGCTGGGTTTCCTGTCTGTTTGGTTTCATGGTTTGGATCCATGCAATAATGTACTAACACGCTAATACACTATGACAAGAGTCGCAAGTAAATGTTTCGAATTTTTCACATAAGGATTTTCTAATTTGTTTATGTTGTGACTAAATTTTCTTGTACTTGCGTCTTGACGTCTCGGACCTGTTGCCACTAGACTGCTCGCTACTCATCGAGACCGGCTGAGGGATAGGCCCTTTGAAGCCGGGGCAACCATCAGGACTAACCCTCCTGAAAAGGTGCCAACTCCTGCGGAGTGCAAGCTCCGAGAGATGAGTGTCAGTGTAGCGGGAGTTCGGCAAGCGCCGGACGAACGATGGACATGACACCCTCCCTCTGACGGTTTCCGCGGGGTTCCGATGAGCAAGACGCGACTTTGTCGTGACATTGGAATTGACGCGGAGAGCGAATCATGAGTTCCAGAATACAGCCGACCACCATTGCTGTGCGTGCCTCTATTGAGTCGGACAAGCAATACGGTGCCGTCGTGCCGCCGTTACATCTGTCATCGAATTTCACGTTTTCTGGCCTCGGTGAGCGACGACAGTACGACTACACACGCAGTGGCAATCCGACTCGAGATGCGCTTGGCGACGCGCTACGTGATCTCGAAGGCGGTGCTGGCGCTGTCATTACATCCTCGGGCATGGCGGCGATTACGCTGGTGCTTACCTTGCTGAAGCCTGGCGATCTATTGATCGCACCGCATGACTGTTATGGCGGCTCGTATCGCCTGTTCGACAGTTTATCGAAAAAAGGGCAATTCGAAGTCCGTTTCGTCGACCAGAACGACGACCTCGCGCTGGCGGAGGCGATCGCTCTAAGGCCGCGCCTGATACTGGTCGAAACGCCATCGAACCCGCTGCTGAGAATCGTGGATATTGAAAGAGTGTCGAAACATGCGAAAGACTGCGGGGCATTGCTTGCGGTCGACAACACTTTTCTGTCGCCGGCGTTGCAACAGCCGATCTCACTCGGGGCCGACATCGTCATCCACTCGACGACCAAGTATCTCAACGGTCACAGCGATGTTGTGGGCGGTGCTGTCGTCGCCGCTACGGACGAACTCGCAGAGGAGCTTGGTTTCTGGGCCAACTGTCTCGGCATCACCGGTAGCCCGTTCGACAGCTATCTGACACTTCGCGGGTTGCGCACCTTGCATGCGCGTCTGCGTCAGCATGAGGAGAACGCCGAATTGTTAGCGGCCGTCTTGAACGAGCACGTTGCGGTTGATCGTGTTTATTATCCGGGCCTTGTCGATCATCCCAATCATGACATTGCCAGCCGACAGCAACAGGGCTTCGGCGGCATGCTCAGTTTCGAGCTCAGCGGGGGCGAGGAGGCCGTGCGGGCATTCTTCGATCGCCTGCAGCTATTTTCGCTTGCCGAGTCACTCGGTGGCGTTGAGAGTCTTATCTGCCATCCGGCCTCGATGACGCACGCACCACTCAGTGACGAAGCGCTCAAGAAAGCGGGCCTGTCTCAAAGTCTGATCCGGGTTTCGGTGGGCATCGAGAGTAGCGAGGATCTTATTGCGGATGTGCTTGCAGCGCTCGAGGCCGCTACGCATGCGGTGAAATTAAAGACGGTGGCCTAGCCCAACTCCCGCAAAATCGCTTCGGTCATTTCGGTGCTGCTCATGACCTTGTCGCCGGCGACTGCGAGGTCGGCTGTTCGCGCGCCGGACTCGATGACGTGGCGAATCGCCGATTCGACTGCGGTCGCTTCCTCATCGAGATCCAGGCTGTGACGCAACATCATTGCGATGCTGGCAATGGCGCCGCAGGGGTTGGCGAGCCCTTTGCCCGCGATGTCGGGTGCCGAACCGTGAATCGGTTCATACAGCCCGCAATTCGAGTCGCCGATGGATGCCGAGGGCAACATACCCAATGAGCCCGACAGCATTGATGCCTCGTCGGTCAGAATATCGCCGAACATATTTTCGGTAACGATAACGTCGAAATGGGCGGGGCGGTTGATCAGATGCATTGCGGCGGCATCGACGAGCATGTGTTCGAGCACCACGTCCGGATACTCTGCATTCATGACGTTGTTCGTAATGTCACGCCAGAATCGTGAGGTCTCGAGCACGTTGGCCTTATCGACGGAGCAGAGTTTGTATCCGCGTTGCTGCGCCAGCTTTGCAGCGACACGAATGATGCGTTCGATTTCGAATCTCTGATAGGTACAAAGATCACTGGCCGAGTTCTCGTCACGGGTCTTGTCGCCGAAGTAGATGCCGCCGGTGAGTTCCCGGACGACCATGACGTCGACTCCCTGCAGACGATCTGCGCGGATTGGTGACGCATCGGATAGTGCGTCGATGATCTGTACCGGTCGCAGGTTGGCATAGACGCCGAGCTCGCTACGGATTCTGAGCAGGCCCTGTTCAGGTCTTACCGTCGCGTTTGGGTCGCTCCACTTGGGACCACCGACGGCACCCAGAAAAACAGCGTCCGATTTCTTGCACAATTCGATGGTGTCGTCGGGAAGGGGAGAACCGGTGGCGTCGATGGCAGCACCGCCGATTAATTTCTCTTCGATGCTGAAATTGTGCCCATACTTCGAAGCCACCTGCTGTAGCACGGCGCTCGCGGCGCTCGTGACTTCAGGCCCGATGCCATCGCCTGGCAGTACAGTGATCAGGGCGTCCATGGCCGTGTTTCCTCAAATCGCCTGATCGCGTCTTCTTCATTTTGCAGATAGCCCAGTTGATCGATGCCTTCGAGCAGGCAGTAGCGGGAAAAGCTGTCGATCGCAAAACTGATCTCTCGACCGTTTTCAATAGTTAACGTGGAGTTCGCCACATCGATGTCGATCGTTGATCCCGGATTCGACATCAACCACTCATGGGTTTGCTCATCGACTTCGATTGGCAACAGACCGTTTTTCAGAGAATTGCTGCGGAAGATGTCGGCAATTGCCGTGCTGATGACGGCACGAATCCCGTAGTCGAGCAGCGACCAAGGTGCGTGCTCCCGCGATGAGCCACAGCCGAAGTTATGTCCTGCAACAAGCACCTCGCATCCTTTGGATTCTGCTTTGTTAAGCACGAATGCCGGGTTGTCGGTGCCGTCCGCCAGAAATCGCCAGTCATTAAAGAGGTGTGCGCCAAGTCCCTCGCGCGAAGTGGTCGTTAAAAACCGCGCCGGAATGATCTGATCGGTATCGATATCCGACATGGGCAATACGGTGATGCAAGAGCTAATTTTTCGAATGGTTTCCATCAGAGATATTTTCGCGGATCGGCAACATTTCCCTCGATGGCCGATGCGGCTGCTGTCAATGGGCTGGCCAGAATCGTACGCGCCCCCATGCCTTGTCGGCCTTCGAAATTTCGATTGCTTGTGCTAACGCACAAGCGACCCTTTGGCACGATGTCACCGTTCATTGCGATACACATCGAACAACCGGACTCGCGCCAGTCAGCGCCGGCGGATTTAAACACTTCGTGTAATCCCAGAGATTCGGCCTCGGCCTTGATCTGCTGTGATCCCGGCACGACCAGCATGGTGACGCCGTCGGCAATTTTGCGACCGCGAAGAACACCTGCCGCCTGCGCAAGATCGGACAGGCGGGAGTTCGTGCAGCTGCCGACAAAAACGAAGTCAACCGGCGACTCGGCCAGGGGCTTGCCGGGCTCAAGCTGCATGTAGTCGAGGGCTTTTCGGAAGCCGGCGTCGCCGTTTGCCTCGGGCACCTTTTCGTTGACAGCAATGACCATGCCGGGGTTGGTGCCGAATGTGACCATCGGCTGCAGCTCGTCACCGTTGATGTCCACGGACTTGTCGAATGCGGCATCCTCATCGCTCGGCAGGGCGCCCCAGCGTTTGACGGCGTCGTCCCAGTCGGCGCCCGAAGGAGACCTTGGCCGTCCCTCCAGGTAGTCGATCGTGGTGTCATCGGGAGCGATCATGCCGGCCCTGGCGCCGGCTTCGATGGACATGTTGCAAATGGTCATGCGGGCTTCCATGTCCATAGCGGAAATCGTCTCGCCGCGATACTCGATGACGTGCCCGCTGCCACCGCCGATGCCAATCTCACCGATGATGGCGAGAATGAGGTCTTTCGCGGTAACGCCGGGCTGAAGGGTGCCGCTGACATTGATCGCAAGCGTTCTGGCCTTACGTTTCAGCAGGCATTGTGTCGCCAACACATGTCCGACCTCGGTCGTACCAATGCCGAAAGCAAGGGCACCGAAAGCGCCGTGTGTGCTGGTGTGGCTGTCGCCGCAAACAACCGTCTTGCCGGGTTGCGTGGCACCGATTTCCGGTCCGATCACGTGCACGATGCCACGATAGTCACTATCGAATCCGAACAGCTCCAGGCCGAACTCCTCGCAGTTGTCCTGCATTTTGACCACCTGTTTGGCGGCGCCTTCGCCGACCACGGCAAGGTCTTTGAAATTGTGAACCGGCGTAGTCGGGGTCGAATGGTCCATCGTTCCGATCGTCAGATCGGGTCGACGCACGGACAGACCTCTCTCACGCAGCACGGTGAAAGCCTGCGGCGTCGTTACTTCGTGAATCAGGTGCAGATCGATGTAGAGTACTGCCGGCGTGTCCGCAGTCTCCGGCTTGACGATATGATCCGTCCAGACCTTCTCGAATAAGGTTTGTGGCTTACCTGCGTTCATGCAGGCACGCTCCCTGAGCTAACTTCCGCCGGCGGCGGCGACGGGCTGCGCGTCGAGGCCCTCGAGCCAGCCATTGCGATCTTCCGTCTCGCCACTAAAGAGCCCGAAGAACGCGTCCTGGAGCTGCTTGGTGAGCGGGCCGCGATGACCCTCACCGATCTCGATCCTGTCGACCGAACGAATCGGCGTAATCTCGGCCGCCGTACCCGTGAAGAACATCTCGTCGGCGAGATACAGCATCTCTCTCGGAATCGATTGTTCACAAATCTCGATACCGAGGCGCCCGGCAAGTTGCAGGACCGTATCGCGCGTAATGCCGGTCAAAATGGAGGAGGCCGATGACGGCGTGAAGATCTTGCCGTCGCGGATGACGAACAGGTTCTCACCGGCGCCTTCGCTGACCAGACCGTCAGGGGCTAAAGCGATGCCCTCGGCAAATCCGAGGCGTTTTGCCTCACCGCTGATCAAGGTGCTGGACAGATAATTGCCGCCGGCCTTGGCGAGTGCCGGTATGGTGTTCGGTGCGACGCGATTCCAGCTGGACACACAAACGTCCACGCCTTTCTCCAATCCGTCGGCGCCGAGATAGGCACCCCATTCCCAGGCACCGATAGAGACATCGACGGGGTGCTCGGGTTTCGGGCACAAGCCGATGTCCCCCAGACCGCGGAATGCGATCGGCCGGATGTATGCGCCATTCATGAGTTCATTGGCCTGCACAACCTCTTTGCAGGCGCTGATCAGCGTCGACAAATCGAATGGAATGGGAATTCGGTGAATTGATGCAGAGTCGAAGAGGCGCTGGATGTGATTCGTCAGACGAAAAACCCTTGGGCCGTCTGGCGTCTTGTAAACACGAATGCCTTCGAATACTGAAGATCCATAGTGCAGGGCATGCGCCATGACGTGCACGGTCGCCTGTTCCCATGGAATCATCCGGCCGTTATGCCAGATCAGTTTTGCGCCCTCAAAACTCATTAATCAAGGTCTCCGGATTTCAATTGTGCGGCCGTGACAGGCCGCGAAGCTTATCATCTAAATCGAAGCGTGCGACACGTCATCGTTCGCTGAACTCGTATCGAGACCGCGCTCGCGCCGCCGCAGGATTCGGTTCACAACTTCAAGATAGGCCCGGCTGCCCGCTTCAACGATGTCGACGCTGACGCCGTGTCCGCGATAACTGTCGCCGTTGTATTCGACTGTGACCACAACTTCGCCCTGTGCGTCCTCTCCAATCGTGGCGCTGTGCAACTCGAAGTTCTTGAGCGCAAGTGAGATACCCGTGGCTTTTTCGATGGCATTGAACGCCGCAGCTACCGGGCCGTCCGCGTCAGCGGATTCACTAACTTCATTGCCGCTTTCGTTCAGCAGTCGGACTACGGCAGATGCCAGTTGATCCGTCTCCGAGCCGACCTGAAGTGACTGCAGGGTCCAGGGCCCGGCTGACGAGCTGTCCACGTTCATGATGATCGCTTCAATGTCGCCGTCGTACATGTCCTTTTTCTTGTCCGCCAGCTTCTTGAACTCCTGGAAGGCTCTATTCGTTTCGAATTCGTCCAGATCGAAGCCGAGGTTTTTAACCCGATCACGAAATGCGTGCCGCCCGCTGTGCTTGCCGCGTTGGGGGTTCGACGGAACGAGGCCGACGTCGGCGGGCCGCATGATCTCGTAGGTCGAATGATGTTGAAGCATGCCGTGCTGATGGATGCCGGCCTA
>PVMS01108509.1_pt1 | contig 14579 bp, 14 predicted proteins | sample 1853461 | NCBI WGS metagenome assembly PVMS01 (sample SAMN08582032, study PRJNA380276) | Marine sediment metagenome, whole genome shotgun sequencing project. | isolation source: ocean sediment barecode stripped | collected 2017 | reverse complement strand
GGACAAAAAATAGCCGGAAATATTTCAGATGAAGAATATAAGGAGATTATAAAAAATGCAATCCCCGGTGCAGGAGCTTGTGGAGGAATGTACACGGCAAATACTATGGCATCATCCATAGAGGCTTTGGGATTTGCTTTACCCTATAATTCATCCATTCCTGCTGAGAATCCACATAAAGAATCGGAAAGTGAAAGAGTAGCTTCAGCAATTAAGAATTTACTGAAACTCGATTTAAAACCACTGGATATCATTAGTAAGAAGTCTTTGGAAAATGCGGTGGCATTGGTAAATGCTTTGGGAGGATCAACAAATGCTGTATTACATTATTTAGCTATTGCTCATGCTGCAGGAATCGATTTTTCTCTTAAGGATTTTCAAAGAGTAAGTGATAGAACTCCATTGATAGCGGATTTAAAACCAAGTGGTGAATATTTAATGGAAGATGTTCATGGGGTTGGTGGAATACCAGCCGTAATGAAATATTTGTTAGAAAAAGGCTATTTATATGGAGATTGTATGACAGTTACAGGTAAATTCTTGGCGGAAAATTTAGCAGATGTGAAACCATTGTCATTTGAAGATAATCAAAATGTAATTTATTCGACAGAAAAAGCATTAAAAACTTCGGGAAACATTCAAATTTTATTTGGGAATATAGCATCAGAAGGTGCAGTAGCCAAAATTAGTGGTAAAGAAGGTAATTTATTTGAAGGAAAAGCAGTTGTTTTTAATAGTGAGCAGGAAGCAAATGATGGTATTGGTGCCGGTAAAGTTTCAAGAGGAGATGTCATTGTGATCAGGTATGTTGGTCCGAAGGGTGGACCGGGAATGCCGGAAATGTTAAAGCCAACTTCTATGATTATGGGAGCCGGATTGGGAAAATCAGTTGCCTTAATTACTGATGGACGTTTTTCAGGAGGGACTCATGGATTTGTTGTTGGACATATAACTCCGGAAGCTCAGTCAGGTGGTGGAATTGCAATAATAAAAGATGGAGACATAATTGTGATTGATGCAACAAATAAAACTATCAATGTTAAATTAACTGATGCCGAGATAGCTGAAAGAAAATCTCAGTGGACTGCTCCGGAATTAAAACATAAAAAAGGAATATTATATAAATATGCTAAAACCGTTTCTTCAGCTTCCGAAGGATGCGTAACGGATAAATTTTAAACTTATGGAAACATTAAAAAAAGTAGATCAAATAGAAATCGCTGAAAAAACTGTTAGAATTACAGGAGCTGAAGCGGTAGTAAGATGTATGTTAGAGGAAGGGGCAGATTTGGCATATGGATATCCTGGAGGAGCGATTATGCCGATATATGATGAAATCTATAAGTATCAGGATAAATTTCATCATGTATTAACACGTCATGAACAAGGCGCTACACATGCCGCTCAAGGATTTGCCAGAGTAACAGGAAAACCAGGAATTGTTTTTGCAACTTCTGGTCCTGGAGCAACAAATCTGGTAACAGGAATTGCTGATGCTCAAATAGATTCAACTCCTTTGGTTTGTATCACCGGTCAGGTAGGATCGAATTTGTTGGGTTCTGATGCTTTTCAGGAAACCTATATTATTGGTATTTCTACTCCTGTAACCAAATGGAATTATCAAATTACCAAAGCAAAGGAAATTCCTGAAATAATAGCAAAAGCGTTTTATATTGCAAAATCGGGTAGACCAGGTCCGGTATTAATTGATATTACCAAAGATGCTCAATTTGGAGAATTGGATTTTTCATATAAAAAATGCAAAAAAATTAGAAGTTATAAAGCTGTACCTAAGTTGAACATAGAAGAAGTAAAAGCAGCCGCTGAACTGATAAATAATGCCAAAAAACCATTGATAGTTTGGGGTCAAGGAGTAATTATTGGTGAGGCTGAAGAAGAGTTTAAAAACTTTATTGAAAAAACAGACATTCCTTCTGCTTCTACAGCGCTAGGACTATCAGCATTAGAAACAAAACATCCATTAAATGTTGGAATGGTTGGGATGCATGGAAACTATGCACCGAATATTCTGACAAATGAATGTGATGTGCTTATTGCAATTGGAATGCGTTTTGACGATCGTGTTACGGGTAGTTTAAACACCTATGCAAAACAAGCGAAGGTCATTCATTTCGAAATTGATGCTGCTGAAGTTGATAAAAATGTAAAAACCGATGTGGCAGTATTGGCAAATGTTAAAGAATCTTTAGCTGAGATTATGCAATTTGTACACAAAGCTGATCATAAAGAATGGATGAAAGAATTTGAGAAACTGTATCAAAAGGAACGTGAAGGGGTTATAAATGATCAATTAAGTCCATCAAAAGAAGGCTTGACCATGGGTGAAGTTTTGGCAGGAATTAATAAAGAAACAAACGGAGATGCAGTTATTGTTTCAGACGTTGGTCAACACCAAATGTTTGCTTGTCGTTATGCAGATTTTATAAAGACAAGAAGTAGTGTAACCTCAGGTGGATTGGGTACCATGGGATTTGCTTTGCCTGCATCTATTGGAGCAAAAATGGGTGTGCCTGACAGAGAGGTTATTGCTATTATTGGCGATGGAGGATTTCAAATGACTATTCAGGAATTAGGAACAATACTTCAAACCGAAGTTGCTGTTAAAATTGTTGTGCTAAACAATGGTTTTTTAGGAATGGTTCGGCAATGGCAAGAATTGTTTTTTGATAGGAGATATGCATCAACTGTAATGAAAAACCCTGATTTTGTTAAAATTGCAGAAGGATATGGTATTGAAGCTAAAAGTGTTAGTAAACGAGAAGATTTAGCAGATGCAATCAAGACAATGGTGGCTTCCAAAAATTCCTATTTTTTGGAGGTATTAATAGAAAAAGAAGATAATGTTTTCCCTATGATACCATCAGGGGCAAGTGTTTCAGATATAAGATTAAAATAATTATGGAAAAAAAGCAAAATTTTACGGTTTCGGTATATACTGAAAATAATGTTGGACTGTTAAATCGCCTGTCGGCAATATTTTTGAAGCGTCATATAAATATTGAAAGTATGACAGTTTGTAAATCTGAAATTGAGCATGTAAGTAGATTTACATTTGTAGTTGTTGTTCAGGAAACATTGATAAGAAAAGTAGTTGGTCAATTGGAAAAACAGATAGAAGTTATTCGGGCTTTTTACCATACTGAAGATGAAATTATTTATCAGGAGACTGCAATGTTCAAATTATCCAATGAATTTTTATACGATCAAAAAATTCAAGACAAATTAAAATTTAGAAGAGCACATATTGTTACATTAACAGAACGTTATTTCGTGATTGAAAGAACAGGATCAAAAGAAGATATTGATCGATTATATGAACGTTTAAAACCATATGGACTTCTCCAGTTCGTACGCTCAGGTCGGATAGCAATTACAAGACCTAAAATGGCAATATCAGAATTATTACAAGAATATAATTAAAGAATAAAGAAAGAAAATGGCAAATTATTTTAACACCCTATCATTAAGTGAAAAACTCGATCAACTTTCAAAATGTAGATTTATGGAATCTTCTGAATTTACAGAAGGTATAAATGTATTAAAAGATAAAAAGATTGTAATTGTTGGTTGTGGTGCACAAGGACTAAACCAGGGATTGAACATGAGGGATTCAGGATTGGATATTTCGTATGCATTGCGTGAGCAAGCAATTAAAGATCAGCGTCAGTCTTATAAAAATGCAAGCAGTAATAATTTTACTGTAGGAACTTATCAAGAGTTAATTCCTCAGGCGGATTTAGTATTGAACCTGACCCCGGATAAGCAGCATACCAATGCAATTAATGCTGTAATGCCTTTAATGAAAAAAGGAGCAACCTTATCCTATTCTCACGGATTTAATATTGTAGAAGAAGGAATGCAAATTCGTCAAGATATTACTGTTATTATGGTGGCACCTAAATGCCCCGGATCAGAAGTCAGAGAAGAATATAAAAGGGGGTTTGGAGTACCAACATTAATAGCAGTACACCCGGAAAATGACCCCGAAGGAAAAGGAATGGAGCAGGCAAAAGCGTATGCCGTTGGAACAGGTGGAAATAGAGCAGGAGTTTTAGAATCTTCTTTTGTCGCAGAGGTAAAATCAGATTTAATGGGTGAGCAAACCATTCTTTGTGGAGTGCTGCAAACAGGTTCTATTTTATGTTTTGATAAAATGATTGAAGAAGGCATTGATGCTAGTTATGCTTCTAAATTGATTCAATACGGATGGGAAACTATCACGGAAGCCTTGAAACATGGAGGAATAACAAATATGATGGACAGATTGTCTAATACTGCTAAAATTGAAGCTTTTAAAGTGTCGGAAGATTTAAAAAATATAATGCGTCCATTGTTTAAAAAGCATATGAATGATATCATGTCAGGACATTTTTCTAAAACTATGATGGAAGACTGGGCGAACGACGATATAAACTTATTGACCTGGAGAGCTGCAACCGGAGAAACTGCTTTTGAAAAGGCTCTTGCTGCAGACACTGAAATTTCAGAACAAGAGTATTTTGACAATGCAGTATTAATGGTGGCGATGGTTAAAGCCGGTGTTGAACTGGCTTTTATATCAATGACCGAATCAGGAATTATTGAGGAATCTGCATATTATGAGTCGTTGCATGAAACTCCATTAATTGCCAATACTATTGCAAGAAAGAAATTATTTGAAATGAATCGCGTGATATCTGATACTGCTGAGTATGGATGTTACTTATTCGATCATGCTTGTAAACCGTTGATTTCTGACTATGTAAAAAACTTGCCGAGTAATTTTATAGGCAGACCATTCAATGATGGTTCAAATGGTGTTGACAATAAAGAATTAATCGAAATCAATGCTGCAATAAGAAATCATCCGGTTGAAGAAATTGGTGAATATTTGCGTGCATCAATGACTGCAATGACTAAAATTGTTTAATAAATTATTCTACTTTGAACTAATTGATGAAAACAGTTACTTTAAATAGTATTTCATTAGATAAAATCTACAATGCGCAACAGAATATCAAAGGTGTAATTGAGCATACCCCTTTGGTATTGATGAAGAATTTTTCTGAGCATTACAAGGCAAATATTTACTTTAAAAGAGAAGATGTTCAAGTAGTTCGTTCGTATAAAATTCGCGGTGCCTATAACAAAATTCAGAGTTTATCCAAAGTTGAATTAAAAAGAGGAATTGTTTGTGCAAGTGCAGGGAATCATGCTCAAGGAGTAGCCTATGCTCGTAAAAAATTAAAAGTATCTGGAATTATCTTTATGCCTGTAACCACTCCTCATCAAAAAATTGATCAGGTGAAAATGTTTGGTGGTGAATTTGTTGAAATTAGACTTTATGGCGATAGTTATGATGATAGTCAAAAAGCAGCAGATGATTTTAGTAAATCAACCAATAAGAGCTTTGTTCATCCTTTTGATGATTTAGATGTGATCGTTGGTCAAGGTACGGTCGGATTGGAAATTTTGAATGATTGTCACAATCCAATCGATTATTTGTTTATTCCTGTCGGTGGCGGAGGTTTAGCTTCAGGTATTGGAAGTGTTTTTAAAACATTAAGTCCGGCTACAAAATTAATTGGTGTCGAGCCAAAAGGAGCCCCGTCTTTAACAACATCCTTAAAGAATGGTAAAAACACTACCCTTACTGAAATTGATAAATTTGTTGATGGAGCTGCGGTAAAGCGTATGGGGAATCTGACCTTTGAATTTTGTAAAGAGCTAATTGATGAGACTGATACAATATGTGAGGGACTTATTTGTGCTACAATATTAAAAGTATATAACGAAAATGCACTGGTGGTAGAACCTGCGGGTGCTCTATCTATTGCTGCTTTGGAAAAACATAAGGAGCAAATTAAAGGTAAAACAGTGGTTTGCGTTGTTAGCGGAGGAAATAATGATATTACTAGGATGGAAGAAATGAAGGAACGGGCATTATTATACCAAGGGTTAAAGCACTATTTTATTATTAGTTTCCCACAGCGAGCGGGAGCTTTAAAAGAATTTGTTGTAGATGTTTTAGGGCCAAATGATGATATTGCATATTTCGAATACACTAAAAAGAATAATAGAAATAAAGGCCCGGCAGTAGTCGGAATTGAACTAGATAATAAGGATGATTTTGAACCATTGGTGAACCGAATGAAAAAAAAGGGATTTCTGGGGGAGTACCTAAATGAAAATCAGGAACTGTTTCAGTTTTTGATTTAATAATAAATTCTACCTTAAAATGTAAAATGTTAATTATTAATGGTTCAACCTAAGATTTTGTTAAAAATATAACAAAATGAGTTTAGTGTTATTTTTTTATGTATTATTGTACCAATGAAAACACACAATTTAAATACTTCAGTTGTACGCTTTTTCTTTCGCCGCCCCATTTGGGCGTAATATTCTATTGAAAACGATGCGTTCGTTTTCCCTTTTAAAACATTAAATTTTAATTTTTCAATAAAAAAAGTAAACAATGAAAATTGTTATAGCTAATATGTCGCATATAAAATATGCAGAAATTATTTGTGATACCATCAAAGAATCTTCTAATGTGAGGGGTACCGGTATCGCTAAAAGAACGGTGGAATATATTACTAAAAAAATTAACATAGGAAATGCAGTAATTGCAATTCATAAGGATATGTTTGCGGGATTCTGTTATATAGAAACATGGGATAATAAGGAGTTCGTGGTAAATTCAGGACTTATAGTAAACCCAATTTTCAGAAATCAGGGACTAGCAAAAAAGATAAAAAAGAAAATTTTAGAATATTCTAAAGAAAAATATCCTGATGCCAAAATTTTTGGGATAACAACCGGACTAGCGGTATTGAAAATTAATTACGAATTGGGGTACCAGCCGGTTACGTTTTCTGAGTTAACAAGTGATGAAGCCTTTTGGAGTGGTTGTAAAACTTGTAAAAATTATGATGTATTACTACGAACCGATAAAAAAATGTGCTTATGCACAGGCATGTTATATGATCCTAACCATGATAATAATATCAAACAACATTCCTATAATTCGAGAACATTAAGTAGATTAAAAAGAATAAAACAAGCATTATTTCTGAAGAAAAACAACATATAAAATGGAAAAAGTAGTAGTAGCATATAGTGGTGGTTTGGATACATCATATTGCGTAAAATATTTACAAAATGAATTGAAATTGGAGGTACATAGTGTACTTGTAAACACGGGTGGTTTTTCTAATGAAGAGCTGGCTAATGTTGAGAAAAAAGCTTATGAAATGGGGGTGACTTCTCATACGAACCAAAATATATTGGAAGAATATTATGAAAAAGCTATTAAATATATGGTTTTTGGAAATGTCTTGAAAAATAATACCTATCCACTTTCTGTAAGTGCGGAGAGAGTTTTTCAAGCTATTGAGGTAGTCAATTACGCTAAAAAAATTAGTGCGAAATACATTGCTCACGGAAGTACTGGTGCCGGAAATGATCAGGTAAGGTTTGATATGATTTTTCAAACTATCGCACCTGAAATTGAGATTATTACACCTATCAGAGATTTAAAACTTTCGAGACAAGAGGAAATAGCTTATTTAAAAGAAAACGGTGTTGATTTTCCTTGGGAAAAAGCAAAATACTCAATTAATAAAGGTATCTGGGGAACAAGTGTTGGAGGAGTTGAAACATTAACTTCTCACAAAGCATTGCCTGAAGATGCATATCCAAACCAGTTAGAAAAAACAGAACAAATTGAAATAAAATTGCATTTTAAAAATGGAGAGTTAGTAGGATTGGATGAGGTATTTGATTCACCGGTTAATACGATTTTAAAATTAGAAAATATAGCATCAAAATATGCTATTGGAAGAGATATTCATGTTGGTGACACCATTGTTGGAATCAAAGGGAGAGTCGGTTTCGAAGCTGCGGCAGCATTGATAACCATAAAAGCGCATCATACTTTAGAGAAACATGTATTGACCAAATGGCAACAATACTGGAAAGATCAATTAGGAAACTGGTATGGAATGTTATTGCATGAAGGTCAATATTTTGATCCGGTAATGAGGAATATTGAAGCTTTTTTAAGCGATTCTCAAAAAACGGTTACTGGAGATGTTTTTGTAACTTTAAAACCCTATCATTTCAATGTAAATGGTATTTTCTCCAAACATGATTTAATGAAGTCTGAATTTGGAGAATATGGTGAGACCAATAAAGCATGGACAGCTGAGGATGCAAAAGGATTCATTCAAATTTTAGGCACATCAAATAAAATTTATCACAGTGTAAATTCGAAATTATGATTAAAGTAGGAATAGTTGGTGGAGCGGGTTATACGGCTGGAGATTTAATCAGATTGTTGGTAAATCATCCAAAAGTTGAAATAGATTTTGTTTACAGCACGTCAAACGCAGGAAATTATATTTTCAACGTTCATCAGGATTTATTAGGTTCTTTAAAGCTGAAATTTACAGATGAAGTAAATACTACTGTAGATGTCGTGTTTTTATGTTTGGGTCATGGAAACTCTAAAAAGTTTTTAGAACAATATGATTTTTTGACCAGTACAAAAATTATTGATTTTAGCAATGATTTTAGATTGAATGCTGGCGTCCTTTTTCAAGGAAAAGAATTTGTATACGGTTTACCGGAACTACAAAAAAGCAAGATAAAATCCGCAATGAATATTGCCAATCCGGGTTGTTTCGCAACCGCCATTCAGTTGGCCTTATTACCATTAGCAAAACATAATTTATTGAACGATACTGTGCATGTAAATGCCACAACAGGTGCTACCGGAGCAGGTGTTTCACCAGGAGCTACGACACATTTTAGTTGGAGAGATAATAATTTTTCAGTGTACAAAGCATTTACACATCAGCATTTGGGAGAAATAGTTGAAAGCTTGCAAAAACTACAGGGTCATTTTTCAAAGGAAATCATTTTTATACCCAACAGGGGAAATTTCAGCAGAGGTATTTTTGCATCAATCTATTTAAATTTTGATAAAAGCATTGATGAAGCTTATGAAATGTTTGTGGATTTTTATAAAGATGAGCCATATACACATATTTCTAAATCGCCACTTCATTTAAAGCAAGTAGTAAATACGAACAATTGTTTTATGCATTTGCAAAAACATAAAAATACGTTATTGATCACTTCTGTAATTGATAATTTACTAAAAGGAGCATCCGGACAGGCAGTTCAAAATATGAATTTAATGTTTGGCTTTAAGGAGACAGAAGGGTTACAGTTAAAAGCATCATCATTTTAAAATCGAAATTATGAAAATAGCTATTTTAGGAACAGGAAATTTAGGTTATTCAATTGCAATTGGTATTTTATCTCAAAATAATTTTAAGTACAAGAATTTGTATTTAACTAAGAGAAATACAGCATCACTTGATTCTTTGAAAAATTTACCGAATGTCAATATTTCAACAGAAAATAAAAAAGCGGTTCGATCTTCAGACGTAGTGATTATTGCGGTTCAACCGAACCAATTGCACAATGTATTAGATGAAATAAAGGATGTAATAAATCCAAAAACTCATACAATAATTTCTGCGGTAACAGGAAGAAAAATAAATGAAATTGAATCCGTTCTAGGCTCAGAGGTTGCTGTTATAAGATGTATGCCAAATACGGCGATATCTGTTGGACAATCAATGACTTGTTTGAGTGGAAATCCAAATGGAAATGGAAATATTGAATTGGCAAAAACCATATTTAACTCATTAGGTGAAACTCTTTGTATTGAAGAAAATTTAATGCAGGCCGCAACAATTATCTGTGCTAGTGGAATTGCTTTTTGGATGCGTTTAATACGTGCCACAGCGCAGGGAGCTGTTCAGTTGGGTTTTCATGCAGAAGAAGCCCAACAATTAGCCATGCAAACCTGTTTGGGTGCTGCCAATTTATTGATTCAATCAGGAAGTCATCCTGAGCAGGAAATTGATAAGGTTACAACGCCAAGCGGTTGTACGATTGAAGGATTGAATGAAATGGAACACCAGGGATTGAGTTCGTCGTTAATAAGAGGATTGGTAACTTCTTATGAAAAAATCAGTGAAATTTAAATTTTAAAACATGAATTTATTTGATGTATACCCATTGTATGACGTATCTCTTAAAAAGGCTGAAGGAGCTTATGTTTGGGATGAAAACAATACAAAATATTTGGATTTATATGGAGGGCACGGAGTCATCTCTATTGGTCATTCACATCCTCATTATATAAATGCTATTAAAAAGCAACTTAGCAATATTGGATTTTATTCCAACTCAATTCAAAATCCTTTACAGCATGAACTTGCTCAAAAACTTGGTGAATTATCAGGATGTGAAAAATACAATCTTTTTTTATGCAATTCCGGAGCTGAGTCAAATGAAAATGCATTAAAATTAGCTTCTTTTATTACTAAAAAAAGTAGAATTATTTCATTTTACAATGCTTTTCATGGAAGAACTTCAGCTGCAGTTGCGGTGACGGATAATAAAAAGATCAATGCACCTATAAATTTGCAGCAACAAGTAACTTTTTTACCATTGAATGATATTGGATTGGTAATTCACGAATTAGGAAAAGGAGATGTTGCTGCGGTGATTATTGAAGGGATTCAAGGAGTTGGTGGTTTAGATGAAGGCACTACTAAATTTTTTAAAAAAGTTAGAAAAGTTTGCAAAAAGAAAAAAGCCCTTTTGATTCTGGACGAAATCCAATCTGGTTATGGGAGAAGTGGAAAATTCTTTTCTTTTCAACATCACCATATTAAGCCGGATATTATTACTATCGCCAAAGGAATGGCTAATGGATTTCCTATTGGAGGCGTATTAATATCCAAAAAGTATAAAGCGAAAAAGGGAATGTTGGGAACAACTTTTGGTGGAAATCATTTAGCTTGTATTGCGGCAATTTCAGTGTTGGATATTATTGAAAAGGAAAATTTAATGGACAATGTCAATAAGATTTATCAATATTTTTTGGAAGAAATTAAAACAGTACCGAAAGTTAAAAAAGTAAAAGGAAAAGGATTAATGCTGGGAATAGAATTTGATTTTGAAGTTAAAGACCTCAGAGAGAAATTAATTTTTGAGCAACATATTTTCACAGGAGGATCCAACAATAAAAAATTGTTGAGGATATTACCACCACTAAATATTACAAAAGATCAAATTGATGATTTTATAAACGCTTTGAAAGAAATAATTTCCAATGAATAGGCAATTAACCATACAACAACGTAATGATGTTTTGATCACTATGGCACAATTTATAGCTGATGATACGGCTGGAATTTTGGATGCAAATAAGTCAGATATTGCTGCATATCAAGGGAATGATTTGGCAATGTCTGATCGGTTAAAAGTAGATGATGCTAAAATAAAGGACATGATTTTATCACTTGAACAATTGGTTGCCGAAATAGATCCGCTGGGAAAAGAGTTGTATCATTTTACGCATGAAAATGGATTGAAGATCACCAATAAAACGGCTCCGTTTGGTACAGTTTTGATCATTTACGAATCCAGACCGGATGTGACTGTTGAAGCAGCAGGCATTGCCTTTAAATCCGGAAATAAAATAGTACTAAAAGGAGGGAAGGAGTCGCTTAATTCAAACCTTAAGATTGTTGAATTATGGCACGATGCTTTAAAAAAAAATAATATTTCAATAACATGGGTAGAATACTTGAATTTCAATCGAAGTGAAACACAGGATTTTTTGAAAAATCCGACACAAAAAGTGGATTTAATTGTACCCAGAGGAGGTGAAAAATTAATAGCCTTTGTAAAGCAAAATACAAGGTGTCCGGTAATTGTTAGTGGACGTGGAAATAATTTTGTTTATGTTGATAAAGAGGCAGATGCCGAACTTGCTTTAAATGTAATTATTAATGGAAAAACAACAAAAATTTCTGCATGTAATGCAATTGATAAAGTTTTGATAAATAATGATTTACCAAATAGGGATCGTTTTATCGAAAAGTTGATTGAAAAACTTCAATTGTCTGATGTCGAAATTTTTTGTGATAAGGGTTTATCAAATTTTCAAAACGCAACACCTTATGAAAGTGAAGACATTTGGCACGAAGAATTTTTAGATTATAAAATTGTACTTGGAAATATTATTAATGCCAAAGAAGCGATTGCAAAAATCAACGAATATGGAGGTGGACATTCCGCTTCTATAATTACTAAGAATGATCAAACGGCAACTTTTTTTATGGAGTCGGTTGATTCAGCAGCAGTTTATCAAAATGCATCAACTCGATTTACTGATGGCGGTCAGTTTGGACTGGGAGGCGAACTAGCAATTAGTACAGATAAATTGCATCATAGAGGTCCTATGGGTCTACAGCATTTGGTCACAAATAAATGGTATATAAAAGGAAATGGGCAAATCAGATAAAAAAAGAATATTATTAAAAGTTGGCTCCAATGTTCTAACTAAAGGAACCCATCAAATCTCAAGAGGTAAAATTGAAGACATTGCACGTCAAATTGCTTATTTGAAGAATGATTATGAGTTTGTTATTGTGAGTTCAGGCGCGATAGCGGTAGCCAAACAATTTGTGCATTTAGAAAGCAACGGTAAAGAAATTAATGTAAAACAAGCATTAGCCTCCATTGGGCAACCTCACTTAATGCGAATATTTCAAGAAAATTTCAGGGAATTGGGATTATTAACTTCTCAATGTTTACTGTCTTATTCAGATTTTAAGAAAGAAGATTCGAAAAAAAATATTAAGAACACGATTAATGTATTGGTTGAAAATAATTACATTCCAATAATCAATGAAAATGACACAGTTGCGACTGACGAAATTAAATTTGGAGATAATGATAAATTATCAGCATTAACGGCTGCTTTATTGGAAGTGGATTTATTGGTTATAGCAACCAATACCCACGGTATTTATATCAAAGATTCAATAGACGATAATAGTTTTAAAACCATAGAGGAATCGTCGGATATACAATTATTAAGGAGTCAGATAAAAAATACTGTTTCATTTCATGGAATTGGCGGGATGACTTCAAAAATTGATGCTGCAGAAATCGCGCAAAAAGTGAATATTGAAACGTGGATTTTGAATGGGTTAAATGATAATTTTGTAGTAGATGCGATTGACAATAAAACAGTATTCACCAAAATCAGTGTAAAATAAAATTTTACAGGTATAAATGATTTGGAAGATTTAAAGAATATGTACAAGAAGTTAAAAGGTTAATTATAAAATAATGGATAAACAAGTATTAAGAATAATAAAAATTGGAGGTAATATTATTGATAGTGATGTTGCGTTGAATTCCTTTTTAAAAGATTTTTCAGATTTATCCGGGCCAAAAATTTTAGTTCATGGTGGAGGTAGAAGAGCCTCTGATATATCTTTGAAAATGGGATTAGAGCCCATTATGATTGGAGGAAGAAGAGTGACCGATTTAGCAACTCTGGAAGTCGTAACAATGGTATATGCAGGTTTATTAAGTAAAAAAATAACGGCCATATTGCAGAAAAACGGCTGTAATGCAATGGGTTTGTCAGGAGCAGACGCGAATTGTATATTGGCGCATAAACGTGTAGTAAAAGACATAGATTATGGCTTTGCGGGAGATATTGAGGAGGTCAATACTACTTCAATGCTTGTGTTTTTACAGAATGAAATAACACCGGTCTTTTGTGCTATTACTCATAATAACAAAGGGCAATTATTGAATACCAATGCTGACACAATTGCTTCTGAAATAGCCATAGCATTGAGCAGTTCGTATGAAGTGCAATTAAATTATGTTTTTGAGTTAAAAGGAGTCCTGGAAAGTTTAAATGACAAGAAATCAGTTATTCCTTATATTAACGAGAAAAAGTATAATCAATTAATTGAAAAAAGAATTATTTCAGAAGGAATGATTCCCAAACTTCATAATTGTTTCAATGCCTTGAAAAAAGGAGTTCAAAAAGTCAATATTGGTGATGCATCCTTAATTAATACATCAGATAATTTATATACAACATTAAGTTTAAAATAATGATTAACCAGTTAACTATCGAAGCCATAGAATTGCTTAAAAATTTAATAGGTAAACAATCTTTTTCAGGAAATGAAAATGAAACTGCCCTATTGATAATGCAGTGGTTTTCTCACCATGATATAAAATTTGAGAGTGATAAACATAATGTTTGGGCAACAAACAAATATTTTGATGCTGCTAAAAAAACGATACTGTTAAATTCTCATCATGATACAGTAAAACCTAGCAAAGTCTATCTCAGGAATAATTTTCAACATACTGTTCAAGCCATTCGGACCTGAATTTTCTTCTTCAGCAGAAGCCACAAAAACAATATTGTATTGTAAGTCTTTTTTATCATAGAAGTATGTAAATGTTGCTATTAAGGAAACCAAACATCCACCAGCATCATTACTTCCCAAACCATATAATTTCCCGTCAATTATCTCAGCATTTAGTGGATCCCGAGAATATCCTTTGTTAGGTTTTACTGTATCATGATGAGAATTTAACAGTATGCTATTAAGGAAACCAAACATCCACCAGCATCATTACTTCCCAAACCATATAATTTCCCGTCAATT
>PVMS01022660.1_pt1 | contig 14579 bp, 14 predicted proteins | sample 1853461 | NCBI WGS metagenome assembly PVMS01 (sample SAMN08582032, study PRJNA380276) | Marine sediment metagenome, whole genome shotgun sequencing project. | isolation source: ocean sediment barecode stripped | collected 2017 | reverse complement strand
CAAACCAGGGTATTGTAAATTTATTGAGCCTGACATCTGCACCTGAGTTACTTTGTAATCTCGAAACCCAAATCCCCCAGATTAATCTCTCCACTTTCCAGCAAGCGTTCTGCCCGTCTCCAATCATCTGGAGAGTCAATATCAATCCACTCATCTGCACCGATAACCAAAGGCAAAATGCGCTCACCAGTCATCGAGTTTTTACCCAAAACCGTGTCAGTCCAGGCGGCGTCAACATACCCGGTTTGCCAGTAGATCTCAGGGAGAGACTGGCGCGGCAAATTGTATGGTTCTGCAAAATCGCTGGTGATTATTGGTTGTATAAATCCATTCGCGTCGATTCTCCACATTTTGTAAGGATTTTGGAAGGGTGTGCAGACTGTGCGAATAGAGTCAGCATCTGGGTGCTCCAACAATCCCCAGACTGCCTGATTGATATGTTCTGTTCTGCGAAAGGGGGAAGTGGGACGTAGTTGCACGACGATCTCAGGTTGATAACCCTCATTTGATTTTAGCCAATCCAAAGCATGTTGGAAGACTGGCAAATCGGGGGTGTCATCCCTGGAAAAGCTTTCAGGTCTGATAAAAGGAACCTCTGCCCCATGGTCCCTGGAAATTGCAGCGATCTCCTCATCATCAGTGGAAACAATTACTCTGCTGACAGTCTCTGCTGTGAGACCAGCGGAGATACTATATGCAATTAAAGGGAATCCCGCAAAATCACGGATGTTTTTTCGGGGAATACTTTTTGAACCCCCCCGGGCAGGAATGATCGCCAGAACCTTGGCCGCATTCACCAGGCAGTCCACCCTCCATCGACGACCAGATTTCCACCAGTCATGTATGATGAAGCATCGGAAGCAAGAAACAGCAAGGCACCATTCATCTCATTTTTTTCAGCCATGCGACCCATCACCGATCGAGCAGAATACGCATCCAGAAAATTATCGTCATGCCCATTATAGACACCACCCGGAGTCAATGCATTCACCCGGATGCCTTTTCCTGCGTAATATGAAGCCAGATAGCTGGTCAAACCAATTACCCCAGCCTTGGTGACCGAATAATGAGCAGGCTTGTATTGAGGTGGTTTACCTTGTTTCTGGTAAATTCGCTGGTCAGGTCCGACGAGACCATAAATTGAAGAAACATTAATGATTACCCCTCTACCTTGCCCAATCATCTGCTTACCAGCTGCCTGGCAGCACAAGAACATTCCTGTCAGATTGACCTCCAATGCCTGGTTCCAAAGATCTAATGGGTAATCCTCAAAATTAATCGAGAGTGGGTCGACTAGCCTACGTGCTTGTTCATCTTCTTCCATGTTCGTCTCTCGCTGATGATCAAACTTAGGATCCAAAGCGGCACAATTAACAAGAATATCCAAGCGGTTAAACACAGCCAACGTTTTCGCAACCATTTGTTGCACTGATTCTTTAGATGAAATATCTGTCTGAATCCCCAATGATCGTTGAGATGTAGCCTCGGATCGATCTTGTTTATTGAATTGCAGCTCGTTCAGGGAGGCAGCAGTAGATTTCGCTGCTGCCTCGTCGATATCAGCAATAACAGTATAAGCACCAGCTTCACTTAAGGTCCGACAGAACTCACCCCCCAATAATCCAGCGCCTCCGGTTACCACTGCGACGCGAGCCGTCAGGTCGAATAGCTCAGGTAATTTGTCCATCTCTTCCTTACACATCAGTTGATTCTGCCATCTCTGGTTGGAGCTCTTCTTCTTGGGGGGTAGAATTGTCATTTGTTTCATCAGGGAGAAGAAAACCACGCGCTTCCATAAACTCAACAATTTTACGCGCATTTTCCTCGGATGAGATTTCCACTGTGTGAAGTGTGATCTCAGGATCAACGGGAACCTCATATGGATCATCAACCCCAGTGAAACCCTTGATCTGCCCCCGGCGAGCGCGGGCGTACAATCCCTTCACATCGCGCTCTTCGCATACTTCAATTGGGGTATCGACAAAAATCTCTATGAATCTCTCCTCCCCGACCATCTTACGCACTTCATTGCGGGTGGTTCGATACGGACTAATGGCGGCTGCGATGACGATACCTCCTTGTCTTGCAATTTCTCCAGCTACAAAGCCAATCCTCAGAATATTGGTATCCCGATCTTCACGGCTGAATCCAAGACCCTTTGAGAGGTGGGTTCGCACCACATCGCCATCTAATAATGTCACCTGGCGACCACGCTCAAGAAGTAATGAGGTCAGGATCTCAGCAGTCGTTGATTTGCCCGATCCGCTTAAACCGGTAAACCACAGGCACATTCCCTGTTCATGTCTAGGTGGATACATTTTTTGAAGGATCTCAGCTGTCTCTGGACGGGTAAACCAATCCGGGAGCAGTTCTCCTTTCGCCAGGTAGTCTTCACGCACCTGGGTGCCAGAAATCGAAAAAATCCGAGTATTCTCCGGGATTTTCGAACTCTCCTCATAACGTTCCTCATCCGCCAGATAAACCAGCTCTTTGAACTCAATCGGTTGGACACCAATTTCCTCACCATACTGACCCAACATCATTTGTGCTTCGTAGGGGCCATAAAAAGGATTCCCATTGCTATCTTTACCAGGGCCGGCGTGATCGCGACCGATAATGAAGTGGGTTGCGCCGTAATTGCGGCGAATGATAGCATGCCAAAGAGCTTCGCGTGGACCTGCCATGCGCATGGCCAGGGGCAGAAGACTCAGAAAAGTCCGCTGGGGATCGAAATAATTTTCAACCAAAGTACGGTAAACCCGGACGCGAGTGTAATGATCTACATCTCCTGGTTTAGTCAACCCGACAACCGGGTGGATCAATAAACTGCCGCTGACTTGATCCGCAGCCCTTTTCGTCAACTCTTCATGAATGCGATGCAGTGGATTCCGTGTTTGAAAAGCAACAACTTTGTCATAGCCCAGAGTTGAAAGCTGCTCACGAACCTGTACAGGTGTCTTGCGCAGCTCTCTAAAATCATGGTATTTTGGCAGGTCAATCACTTTTAAAGCGCCCGATATGTAGACATTCCCCCAGGTGTTCATTTCAGAAACGAGCGGATGACGTGGGTCCGTTGTGCCCAGGGCAAGCCTGGCTTCACGCAATTCATCCCAGTGATAAACCTCTTCCAATTGCATCACCGCGATCGTATTGTTGCGCGAATCACTTAATGTAATTTGCTCACCCCAAGTGGATAGAGAATCCTCGTCCACCGGTAAAGTTACTGGGATTGGGAATAACATCCCATTCGTTAACCGCATCTCAGTGAGCACACGTTCATAGTCCGCCTTCCCCATAAAACGGTCTAATGGGGAAAAGGCTCCTGTTGCTAATAACTCCAGATCACATAGAGCCCGCTGAGATATTTGGATTGAGGGTAAGCGACTCGATTTTTCAAGCAGTTCCTCATATTCCTCACCCTTCACGACCAGGTCAATAAGTTCTCCTCCATAGGGAGAGTTTAATTCAGCTTGTTGATTTATTTCAGCCATCTAATCTTTCTCCTTGATTATACAAATTTCAAATTCACCCAAAATCGCTTATTGCAGTGCATTAATAAGGCCAATGTCTGGGCATTGTGAGTTCTATTATTCAACTTGATATATCTCTCGATAAAATCTTCCCGTAGTTCTTCCACCCCAAACGCTGCATTATAACACCATAATATCTCGCGGGCAATTAATTTCATCGCCGGTTTGCATCACCTAAATAGACTAGTTCTTTTGTCCTTGCTGATTCACGCGCGGCCAGTGCAACCCGTAAAGTTCGAATTCCAACTTCGAGGGAGCAAACGGAACTCACCTCCCCACGAATTACTGCCAGGAAGTGTTTCATTTGGGACAAAAACATATCATTTCGTCCAAAATTCTCGGGCTGGTGCCAGGTTTGCCAATCATCCATACCATCCTGATACCACTTCACGCAACCACTTGAATACTCCCATACAATTTGTCCGCCACTGCCCATCACAAATAGGTGATGGCTTGGTGGCTGTTGAATGTAATCCAGGTGAACACTTCCCATCACACCATTTGGAAATCGTAAACCGATTTCTGCTGTATCTTCCACATCTAATTCAAGGTCTCCGAGCGAGCCGGAAAATGCCCACACCTCTTCCACATCACCATACAACCATAACAAGTAATCAAGCGGGTGGGAGAGAGTCAAAATCACGCCGCCACCTAAATCGGCCCGGGCGCTGTAGCTACCGCGATAATCTTCCCAGGGATGCCATCCTGGTAAATATTCTCCCCAATGTGCTCGCACTGACAACGGTCGCCCAATTGCTCCATTAATTAGCAAATCTTTCACTTTCATTAAACCAGGGTGAAAGCGATATTGGTATCCTACCAATACTTTCCCACCACCAATCTCTACTGCTTTGGAGAGCTCATCAACCCTCTCCATGGAATGCGAAATTGGCTTTTCCAAAAGAAGATGGCAACCTGCGAGAGCCGCGGGGATAGCAACCTCAAGGTGAAGCGATGTTGGGTTTGAAATGATGACTGCATCTGGTTTGTCTGAAATGGCTTTATCAAGACTTGTTTCAGTAGGATAATTTGTTAGATCATCATCGGGAAGTGTGCTGCGATGTGTCCGATAAAGGATGATTTCGCGTTGTCCAAGAGCGAGGAGGTTGTGCATATGTCGACGACCTATTGATCCAAGCCCTGCAATTAGAAATTTCATATACTGCTATGAATTCCCTCTTGTCGTATGCTTCCCTCGTAACCCCATTTCAATTGCGTTTCTCCAGCAATCTTTTCGAAGATTTGAATATCTCTTTTTGTGAACAATTCTCGCCAAGAGCCATGCTTCCCTTTTTGGACGATCTGTGCGATATCACCAGCCTTATATTGCTGCCAGTCTGCATCAGGATTACGAGTTAATTCATCATTTACCGCATCATCCAACCCGGTGATATCCGTCTTTGCACCAAGAAATGACCACAGACGGTCCATTTCATCCCAAGGTTGCTCTATTAAATCCTCAAACCTCAATGCTAAATAGCGCTCTCCAAATAGTCGTCGACCCAAATTATCAGTCTCAACAACATTATGAGCCCACCCTTCTGCGGCTTGGCTTATGCTCGTTAAGGTAAATAGAGAACGTTTGCCGTCTAAAAACGGCTGAGGGTTTTGGATAAATAACTCAAAAATGTGCTTATCTTCTTTGGATAAATGTTGTGGATTATCAATGAAAGATTGGAAACGGTGTGATAATACCGCATCTCTGCCATCTCTTACAATGAAGACCAGGCTCGCCTCTGGGTAAATGTTGAACAATAAATTAACGGCTTCTCCATTCATTAAACTATTAGGACTTTTATCCCCGACAATTTTTTTTCCAGCTTGGCGTGCATCTCGTTCAAGAATGAAATCACTGATGGCTCGCATTACAACTGGAGATAAGTCTCGTCCACGGTTCCAGCGATTACTACTCCGGGTGAGCCACTTACCAACTTCGATATCTGATACGAGGTTTTGAAGTAGAGGAGGGCGAGTGAAGAAATGCGCCTGATAATTACAATGCACATCCGGGTGGATACGTATAAGGCGAGTTAAGAGGGTTGTTCCGGAACGGGCATGACCGAAGATAAAGAATTTATTCATCGGGAAGAAAATCTTCGCCTCAGCAACCTCTTCCATGGTGATCGCTGGTATTGCACCCCGTGTACCAGAACTTAATTTTCCATAACGCAGAGCTTGAGAAGCCAAGTTTATGCGTCGAAGGATTTTAGCTACCATTGCTCTTCTCCAGCAACGAAAGCAGAAACTCCCCAGTTCTCCTGCCAGAACTTCCATCTGTGTAGGTGCATTCCTGACTTACAAATTCCTTTTGTGCTAATAGGTTTGCTTGGGGGAAAGTATAGTAATCGTTAATTGCTGTACACAACTCCGTTTCATTTGTCGCAACTCTCCCAGCCCCAGAGGCCCGGAAACGTGAATGAGTGGGCCAGATACCAATTTTTGACATCGGCAGCCAATACTTCCCCGGATACCCAGTGTTTGAATCAATACATACGCTGATGATGGGTCGCTCCTGGAACGATGCTTCCACACACATCGTGGAATACACGGTTAAGAAAATATCTGCGTGCGCCATCATAGAAGTTTTATCAATTAAATCGTCAACCGAGTAATAATCTAATTCTCCAAGCTGCTTTGGTTCCACCACATGGACATGGGGTTGTTCTTTAGCTATTTGACGGATTTGATCTGCTTCTTCAACAAAGTGGCCGCTCATGTGAATCGGATGCAAACGGATCAACAATTGGCTAGGTGCATTCAACCGGTTTGAGTTCACAAGGTTCACCAAAGCTTGAATATTCTGAATATTTGGCGACAGGTTGACAAAGCTACTGGCGTATGAAAGCAGCTTGCGGTTCGGATCGAGTCCATGGATGTTGAAATACTCCCCACGCTCCATAACCCATTGCTTGCGAACATAACCATCATAAGGTGGCATTCCACCAACATTCACCTCTTCAGGCGACCAATCCGCTCCGCCAATCAGCTCCTCTTTTTGATTTTCAGACCAACAGGTAATCCAATCCACTTCAGCCCCAGATAAACCATAGCTGCTGGAGCTGTCCCAACTGAAAATCGCAGCAACGGTAGGGGTATTATGTTTTGCAGCCGCGCGCAATATATATCGATCCTTACGGAATCCTGGCGAACTTGCGATCACTAAATCAGGTTGGTATTCATTAAACAATTCGTCGTAAAAACTTGGTGTAAAGCGATTCTGGAATCTTACCAATGATCGCCGCGCCAAGCGAGAGTGACGTAACACCTTTACTAATGATTCCATTATCGGGAATATACGCTTACGACGGGAATGAGCTTCACTCTTTACCTGCTGAATATAAATTTCAACAGCAGCTAAGTTTGTCCCACCTGCTGCTCCTGCTCTACGCAGAAAATCTAACCACCACTGTACCATCGGTTGGGTATTTGCAACATAGTCATCTACTCTATCTAAATGCAATCCCTCAATTGTCAGACCAGGGAAATTGAAGCGCTTTCTGATCTGATCTACAGATTTATCATCAGTCAAAAGAACTACTTTAACACCTCGATCTAATAAGGTTGGAAGGACGTCGCTTTGTAAGAAATAGAATATTGCCAAACCGTGATCAGCGATGATAAAGACACGTTTAGATGTCATTCCTTAATTAATACTCCCTGAAGGCGAATTAAAATATTTAGATAGATGAGGTTTGGTAAAGATAATGATTAATGACCTAGATTGAGTGAATTCCTCACCAAAACAAGAGTAAATTTTTAGTGCTCCGTAAGGCATCTCAATCGTAAATCCTATTGCTTCTCGACATACAAAACTCGATAGAGAAAATCATAAATTCGTAGAAAGAATTGATTAAATGAAGGGATTTCCGAGAGTCTCAATATCATATTAAAAAGAACCGATTTCTTGCTTAAAACTAATTTATCAGGTGTCGCAAAGGATCTCGAATCTCCATTCAACTCCTGCACCTCTGCCAATAGATGTTCATTGAGCGTATTGCCCATATGCATCACATGATTTTTTAGGGTAGAAAGATGCAAATAACCTAGTTCCTCAATCTTGCGATCCAGAGCAATGGTCTCTGCCCGATAAAGGCCTTTGCTTACAGGCAAAGGCGTCATTTGCCGGGCAACTTCTTTTGGGATAATGAATTGCATGTGCGTGGCTCCGATCACTGCGCTGATGTTATCCTGGAGATCGGTGATGGTTTGTAAAGTCATTTTATGAAAATGGGTAGCTAAATCATCATCCGCCCCAATTCCCAGACAATATTCTTGGACGATTTCAAACTCTGGATTGTACTCACCAATCCGGAAATCTCGATCCCCATCTAATGAAAGATGGGCTTTTCCCCTCCCATCCAGAACGTCATGAAAAGTTGGTTGGGCACTTACCATACCGGCCTTCGGAAAAGCCTGGATAATCTCTAAGCTAGCCTCTAACCATTCTTGGCGGAAAAATACATCCGAATCAGCATAACAGATTAACTCGTTTGGCATGCTTCCAAAGATCCAATTCCATGCCCCAACCTTGCCAAGATTGTTATTTGATAATACAAGCCATTCAATATAGCGATCGTCATGGAGATCACCGAGCGCAGCGATCACCTCGGAACAGCTCCCATTATCGAACACCAGTAAGTCAAATTGTTGTTCTGTATTTTGGTATAAACTCGCAATTTGGAATTTAAGAATATCTAACGAATGCTTAAAATATCCTTCCATAAATGGTATGTAGACCAGCAGAGCGATCCCTAATTGTTTAGGGGTATAAGCCGGAATACCAGATTTAGAGGGATTCTGACCTGTCCTCATACAAACTCACACACCTTAGATATCAACAATACGATATGCGGATAAATTTCACTTCTCGTAATACAGCTTGAAGATAAAATCGTAAATGCCAAGCAGAGAATGCTTTATCACAGGTATATCTAATAATCGATTTCCCTCTTTCGATTTATTGGATATTTCCCCACTGACATCAACACCCTGGTTACTCCCAATCCTATTTCCAAGATGTTTTACGTATGGTTCGCAAGTTGCCAACCGTAAATACCCCGCTTGATTGATCATTTGGTCTAACGAACGCACCTGTCCCATGGGACGATCCATTTCAAGCGGCAGAAATTGCTGGATGGCCGATTTTTGCGTGACAAATTGGAAGTGGGCTGCACTTATAAAAGCGGATACGCCTTTATAAGTCAATCGCCACTCACTCTTCGAATCGAACCATTCACGAGCTTGTACCTCAGAGATCCCCAAACTGAGTATATGCTCACGGAAAATTTCCCAGGGAATAAACTTTCCATTCTCTAGTGTTACATCAGGTTGAGTTTGAGCCCACTCCAAAGTTTTTGAATAATATTCTTCAGGTGATCTCAACGGCCGCGCAGTCACCATGCCCACATTAGGAAATGTGTCCAGAATTTCCATCGAATGCTCTAACCAACCAGGGTAAAACAATACATCGCTATCAAAGTATGCAATAACCTCTCCTTGAGAGCCTTGAAAAATGAAATTCCATGCTCCACCTTTCCCAACATTCTTATCAGATAACAAAAGATATTGGATTAATCCCTTCTCTTTGGCATCCACCAGAAAATCTTGCACCTCAGTGCAGCTGTCATTATCAAATACTAATAAATCATAAGGTAGACTGGTATTCTTCCAGAGGCTGTTAAGACAAGATTTCAATACTTCAAGACTCTCAGCGTAATATCCTTTTAAATGTGGAATGTACGTTGCTGTTGCCACAGTAACTTTCTTGGGTGAGCAACGTATTCTATCGATTTTGCTGGATTTTGACCCACACGCATTAGATATTCTTGCGGTCAGCGAACAAATAAATGAGCAGGTATTAGCAATTCTGTCATTACCGGCTGGAGTCGCAAGAGGTGCTCCCTTTTCCTAAACAACATCGAGGCTAGAAATGGTGTTCCGAGTAATTAATTGTCTCCCACAACGAGCAAATCCCCTAATAAATACTGGTTCATCCATATCGTAGCTAGTTTAACTTCGGGGAATTGTCTGGCTGTATCCCACACCTGTGCTCTGTAGAGAAGCTTATCGCAATCTTCTTTGGGTTTTGTAAACGAACCAGTAAGGTGAACAGTTACATTCCCGGAATTTTTCTTAAAACTCACATCGCTAACCCTCAGCTTTGACTGGAAGAGAGGGTTATAGAGAACCCCTGCATATTTAGTACCGGTTGAAAATAAGCTCGTAAGGGCTATTTTTACATCTTCTTTTACATCACCAGTACGAAGGAAATCTGCGCTCACCGGAACGAGACTATCTCCGCAACCACTTGAACCACCAGTGCCTTGGTGGACTAAGTACTTGACAATTATTCCCTGGGGAATCCCTACTTGAACGCGTTCCGTAGGTGTTTCTGTAGGTGTAGAAGTAGGATCTGGAGTAGGTGTGAAGGTTGAGGTAGGTGTACTTGTACGAGTTGCAGTCGCTGTAGCCGTTGGGGTATTCGTTTCAGTAGCGGTTGCAGTTATGGTGGGTGGCATTGGGGTATCAGTCAGTGGAATACTGGTATTGGTGGGTGGTGGGGATGTGTTAACCAATTGAGGGGGAGTTGAAGATGTACAGGCAGCGATCGTAACGATTATTAATAAAAGACCGCAAATTAACATTGATAATTTTTTTGATGTCAATTCATATTCTCCAAATTTTCAGATTACTTATCTGATGAATCATTTTTGGTTTAAAGTATGCTAGCTTCGATACTCAGACAGCCATGCTTGGTTTGGGAATAATCTTTGTATTATTCTCCTATGCATCATACCGGCACGTCGTTTCAACCGAATCCAGCGCTCTATTTTAACTTTGAAATCATCAGATTCTTGAGCTAATGGAGCCGCAATTAATGTGATATATAAAGGGATTATGTTTGAGCGCGGTTGACCATGGATTTGCAGAAATAGCGTTGAGTAGCCAGCCTTCTTCATCATCTCATGCAGTGTGTGTCGACTGAAAGAGGTCAAATGAGCTATCTCAAAACAATCATGTGCGTATAAATTTGGCACCTCGATCAATATTTTACCGTCCGAAGATAAAAATGATTTCCGCAGCTGCTTGAGATACTCCACCGGATCTGAAATGTGCTCTAAAACATGGATCATTGAGATCAGATCAAAAGCTGCTTCGCCTGCGCGCCGGACAGTTTCCAACGAACCATAGATCTTCAGGCCTTTGTTATCCGAATAATCCCGATAAGCTTCTCCGGGCTCGATCCCAATGACTTGGCATTGGTATTCATCTCGGATTTTTTCTAAGAGTAGGCCCGAAGAACTACCGATATCAGCATAACGGCGGATCTTCTCGACACCTCCCGATTTGAGTACATTTGTTAGTATTTCTGCCCTAGCTTTTTGTACTGTCAGGTCTTTCTTGGCTGGGTCTTCACTACCCTGGTAAACCTGCCTGTACTCACTCCGGTAAAAAATCTCCAGCTCAGATTCGGTCATTCGTGGTGATTGGTAGACAAGACCACAGTTTCTGCACAGTTTGTTGACAACCTGGTATCCACGAGAGTCTCGCTGGTCGAAGGTAATACTTCGATCGTCTTCGCACAGCGGGCAGCGGGTGACGATTACTGGCATAGAGCTAATGTTTGTCTTATTTGATGTGTGGCTTTACAATCGATTTTCGTATTTCCGCCGGTTCTTTTTTAACCAGCGTACGATAGATTTCCGAGGACCATGCAGATCGTCGTTTGTGATCATTAGTTCTAACCTATGGAGCATGCGCGGTACACTCATCGGAGCTGGCTTGAGTTTCCCATCAACCAAAATCTTGTTAGCTTCTAATATGGTGTACATGGTCTTCAATCCGCCTGCGATAATGATATTCTTCTTCGTCTCTGGCAGATCATAGGGTGGTTTGTTGCCCGGCAGATGGCTGTAATCATGACTTTGGTGTACTATCATTGCTGAGCGGGTAACATCCACCACCTGCCAACCAGACTTCACCGCATGGTAAATAGTCCAATTATCCCAACCTGAGCGACCAATTGTAAAATCAGGCATATCCGCAAGCAAGCCCCTGGGGATCAGGAAATAATCGCTACCTACAGGTCCGTGCAACATGCCATTCTCTTTTACCTCTTCCCGCAAACGCAAATACCAGCCCGGATAAAACTCCAGTTCTTGTTCAACATCCAGGTCATACCTTCTCCCCAGAAAGAGAAATTCATCCGCCTGGGCACCAACCTGTCTTGCTGCTTTCACAAAATCAGGCATGAGCATGATATCGGCATTTAATATTGCCAGATAAGGAGCCTCACTTGCTTCTCTCGCCATCTCAAACATTGAACTAATATATGGAGTGCCTTTTTCACTGCATTTTACTTCTGGAAAATACCTGATCTGGAATTCACTGGCAACTTCTGCCATGCCCTGCTCGTCTCCCATCAGGAAGACTTCTACATCAGATCCAAGGTGTATCCAAGATTGGATCGCGTTCCGTTGGATGGTGGTGATGTGCGGATTGGTAAAAGGTTTAGGTGCGGTAAAAACCGTCAAAAATGTCATTCAGTCCGTCTCCGAATCTCGTTCCGATGTCTGGTCGTTGTTCACTGAGCTTGAGGAGTTTTATCAGGTAAACTTTTCCGGCATTGGGCTCTTGCTTTACCTGAAGCCTCAAGATCACTGCCTTGAGCACTCACCCATTAGTCAAGCTCTTCGACATCCAGGAAATCTTTATGCAGGACTCCAGCATTGATCCCTGCCAGTTCCGGCTCGTGTTTAAATAATTCAAGCACATCCCTCCAGGAAAAATCATCCCGGCCACCAAACCGATCATAAATCAATCGCAGCAGCTCGAGATCCTGTGGAGTATCAACGGTCCAGCGTAAAATGCCGTAATCGGGGTGGTGATTGACCAGCAAGATCTTGAATCGATTATTCTGAGCATAGAGGAATGGCATGACATGTTCTCGTTGGTGAGGTTGGCTCGCTTCTCGCCAGGCAATCTCCAGAGCTGAAAATGTACACACTTCTGTGTCCAGGCCGATTGGGAATGTACGCTGCCTGGGGGGCGGTAACCGATTCGCGGCGAAATCCCAGGCCGGAATCAGTTCAGGTTTAACCTGGGGCCATTCTGTTTCAGTTTCTGTTATCAAGTCAGGCCCAAAACCATAGAACGCAGCCAAGGTTTGATCAATGACCAGCGGATCGATTAATGGGCAATCGGCCGTGATGCGAACAACGATCCCTGCTGAGAGAGATTTGGCCGCTTGATAGTAGCGATCAAGCACATCATGCAAACTGCCGCGATAAAAAGTATAGCCTCGCTGATCGCAATATTCTGCGATCGGATCATCCGCTTGCTCCTGGCTGGTGGCAACCAGCACCTGGTCCACACCCTGCGAGCGGCGGGTGCGTTCCACAACTCGCGCCAGCATCGGTTCTCCAGCAATATCTAAAAGCACCTTGCCAGGTAGTCTGGAAGCACTCATCCTGGCCTGGATTATGGCGACAACTTTATTGGACACTGGTTTGTGAGTTCCCATTATGTTTGTTTTAATGCCGCCTCATAAGCATACAAGAGATGAGGGAAATTTTTTTTCCAATCAGCCCGTTTTTCTGCAAGTTGGCGTGCTGCCCGGCTCATCTCGGATAATTGCTGGCGTTGGTCAACGGCTTCTAAAATAATCCTCGCCAGGTCCTCTTCATCTCCATCTTTGAACCACCAACCATGAATACCAGGTTCAACCCACTCACGATTTCCGGGAATGTCAGAAACAATTACTGGTCTGCCACTCGCGAACGCTTCCAGAAGCGATATTGAACTCCCATCTGTACGAGATGCACTAACGTATAAATCTGACATTTTATAAAAATTTGGCAAATCTGTGTGCGTTACATGTCCTGGAAAAATTACTCGATCCAGGACACCTCCACGAGTGAATATCTGCCGCAGGTAGCTTGCCTGGGAACCATTTCCCAAAAGGATTAATTTCAACCCCTCAAATTGATGCGCAGCTTTGACAAATGCCCTGGCCAGGATTTCCACTCCATATATCGGTTCCCAATTACGGGTGGATAACAATGTGAACTGATTTCTTCCTTTGGAGGGAATTTTACCTGGTGTGAAGGATTTTAAATCAATTCCCCAGGGAAAAGTCACTATCTTATCGTCGGGCATCCCGAGTTCGACTGCCTGTTTGCGGACCGTGTCGCAATCACCGATCAAAATTGCGCTGCGCTGCAAAGTAAATTTGGTTGCAAAACGCCAAAACCTATTGCGGTATGCATCATGCAAGAGATCGTATCCCCAAGACACACTGACCAGTGGCTTAAACCCCAACAATGCCACTAAAAATGCACTGCGCTGTATCGGTCCTGCTTGGATCAAGTTGGGTTTAATTCTCTTGATTACTCTCCGTAAATCGATCAGTAAATTGGGACCATCCAGGATACTGATAGTGCGAGTTCCCCCAACCCAGTTAACCTGGTGGATTTCGACAGGCAGAGGACGATCTTCAAGTTGTTCACGTCTGCGTTCTAGTCTAAGATAATAAACTTCATATTCAGTGCCTGCCAACGCGGAAAGAAAGCGAAGATCGTGATTTGTATAGTCACGTGAGAAGTAAATTACGCGAGTCACTGGAATAAGTATTTCAGCTTAACTGCCCAAATCCGTCCAGCGTAGCTCTTTACCGGCAGTAATGTCTACTATTGCCTGCGTACCGATCACCTGACCAATCTCATACGGGAAAATCGCACCAGGCGTCGCTGGTCGCAAGACTGCAATGTCTTCCCGGGAAAGAATCTCCCCCATATTTATATCCCGTCCTGCCCGCAGACAGCGTCGTTGAATGATGACCGTTTCCTGTTCATTCTCCCCGACACGTTTATCCGCAGAACCCAGCGCTCGTTCAAGTTCACGGGTTCTATCGACCATATCCCGCCAAGTAAGTGGCGTCATCGAGAAGGAGTGATCGGGTCCAATACGGGAATTATCATCGGTAAAATGTTTTTCAATCACCCTGGCACCCAATGCCACCGCCCCAAGAACTGTAGCAGGTCCAAACGT
>PVMS01017871.1_pt1 | contig 14579 bp, 12 predicted proteins | sample 1853461 | NCBI WGS metagenome assembly PVMS01 (sample SAMN08582032, study PRJNA380276) | Marine sediment metagenome, whole genome shotgun sequencing project. | isolation source: ocean sediment barecode stripped | collected 2017 | reverse complement strand
CGGGATGAGCGCCGCCAGTTTTTCCTGACGTGTATCCGGGCTTGGGTGTGTGCTGAGAAAGGCGGGTGGTCCGCTGCCGCCGGCCTTTTCCATTTTTTGCCACAAGGTGACTGCGGCGTGCGGGTCAAAGCCGGCCTTGGCGGCCAGTTCGATGCCGATCTGATCGGCTTCGGATTCGGAGGCGCGGCTGTTGGGCAGCGTGACCGCCAGCGCGGCCGCGCCTGCGGCACCGGTCATTGTCAGGCCGGGCCGGTCGGAAAAAATGCCGGCGGCAATCACGCCCACCGTTGTTACGCGTGCCACCGACATGCGTTCTGCCGTGTGGTTGGCCAGCGCGTGAGCGATTTCGTGGCCCATGACCTGCGCGAGCTCATCATCGGTGGGATCTATTTTCTGAATCAGGCCAGTATAAATGGCCATGCGCCCGCCGGCCATGCACCAGGCGTTGATCATTTCCGGATCGTCGATGATCTCGACGCTCCACTCCCATTTATCGGTGTCGGGCCGCATGATAATTGCCTGAGCGATCAGTCTGCCGGTGATGTCATCAATTCGCTCGCGTACCTGCGGATCATCAACCAGCTTGCCTTCCTGATCGAGCTGTTTCATGGTCGTCAGGTAGGCTTCTTTCGAGCCCTTGATTGCGGTTTCTTCGGAGACCAGCATCAGCTGCCGCCGCCCCGTCGGACTCGTGGCGCAGGCGGTCAGGATGACCATGATCATCACGACCAGCAGGCGAGGCATTATGCCGATCGTCAGTCCTTTTAAATGAGTCATGCTGAATTTTTCCGAACAACACCCGGCAGGTACGGATTTTATTTTAGCAGCCATTACTCTCCCGTTACGGCCAGGCTCGTCATGCGCCGCATCAGAATACGCATTTTTTCCGGGTCATAGCCGCTGATTTTATCCGCCAACAGGCCTTTTTCGACAATGACATCCGGCACGTCTTCGGCCGGCGTGCCCGCGGCCAGTTCGGCTTTCGCCAGCTGCGTTATCGCAGTCCAAAAGGCCAGTTTTTCATCGATGATTGTCGCCGGACCGGTCGTGCCTTTGACTATTGTCGGGCGATGGGTCACCGGGTCAAAGAATCCTGCCATGTGTCCGCCGATGATGGTCTGAACGCCACGCTCGCGGGCGAGGTTCCGGAGTTGAGTATGAAACTTGACCATGTGCCAGGGCCGGTCCTCGGAAATTGCCGGGTTGTAGAACATTGCCCAGCCGTCGGGCGGGTTGGCGATATCCACCAGAAACAGCAGGTTCGACGGGCTCACGAGCATTACGACCAGGCAGTTGTCATGCGAGGGACCGAAAAAAAACATTTCCAGTGACTGATCGCCAAGTTTGATCTGGTAATACTCATCGTAAGTGACGTCGGGCGTGACGACATTCGGGTTCGGATTTTCGATCAGGTTCGCCGCGCAACGCTCCTGCGCGACAAACGTGGCGCCTTCATCCTTGAAGATCCGGCCACCGGCGGCGTGGTCCCAGTGCGAATGCGTATAGGCGACGTATCTTACCGGTTGATCCGTAATTTTCCGGATTTCCTCGCGCATGATGGGCGCGGCTTCCGGGCTTAGCGGGTCGGTTGCGATTACACCTTCATCGGTGACGATAAAAATGTTGCGGTAAAACGAATATCGGAATGCATAAACGCCATCGGCGACTTTTTCAGTCTCCCACAGCTTGAACGGCATTTTAGTGCCGGGCATTAACAGCGGTACGTCCTGTTCCTCCGTCCCGGCATAACCCGTTCGTGAGAATAGTATTGAACAACAGACAACAAGAATAGTGATGAAAGAAGAGGACATCGAGTGCCAATCTGTCCTTTTTTTACTGACCGTAACCATGTGCTTTACCTCCCCATGTCATAGAAGCCGACAAAGCGTCGCATGATCACCGGCAGGTCTTCTTTACGATAGCCGTCAAACGACTCGAACGGCTCCAGGTCAATGGTTTTAAGTTTCACAAAACTGTCGATGCCGATATTCTTTTCAGCGCGCGCAGTTTCTACCGCAGCATATATTTCATTCCAGAACCGGGCCTGGTCAGCGATGATCGTTACTGGTGCCGTTGCGGGCGAGGGCTGCGGTTCGTCATTTCCGTTATCGACTCGCTTTATATGACTGGCCAGTACCTGGGTGACGCCGTTTTCTTCTGTCAAAGTCTGCACCTGTGCGAAGAATTCCCGCAGGTTGTGCGGACGCACATAGGGTACGTTCGGATTATCTGGAAACGATGTGTGCGGCGGTTCAACCAGATCAACGATTTGTATCAGGTTTGCAGGCCTGGCGAGAAACACGGTCAGGCAGTCGCCGTGACTGGGGCCGAAGTAGAAAAGATCGAGCGATTTCCCGCCCAGCGAGACCTGGTATTCATTCTCAAATGTAATGTCGGGCATCACCACGGCCGGGTTGGGATTATCCCGGAACCGCTGTGCACAGCGTTCCTGAGCAATGATCTGCGCGCCTTCGGCGGTAAATACATCAGCACCTGAGACCCGGTCCCAGTGGTAGTGTGAATAGACGACAAACTTGACCGGCTGATCGGTGACAGCGGCGATGGCACTACGATAGTCGGCGGCGGCATCGGCATTTAGCGGGTCGGTAACAATGACGCCGTCGTTGGTAACGAGAAACAAGCTGCGGTGAGTGCTGCTTTGGAACAGATAGACGCCGTCGCCGACCTGTTCGACATCAGGCGGCAGCGGCGGTGATGATCGGTTGCAGGCCGATAAGATCCAGGCAGCTGAAAGCATCACGAGTATGCCGCGTTTGATCACAAATATTTCCACAATCACCCTTCTCTTAATCACAGAGTTTGCGCAAGGAGATTATTGCATGATCAGGGCGTCTGTTGTCAGTTGCGTGGTGTTAAGACTTACTGTGCCAGACTGGTTTTTTCAGGCTTCGGTGGTCATGGATTTAGTGGTGTTTTTGGCCGACCGTGCCTGCAGAAACCACGCAACGATAAACAACGTGGCGCCAAGCACTACCATACCGATAAAGGCACTCTGGTAGCCGACCGTGCCGCCACCGGCCGAGGTCGCAATGCTGCCGACTATGGCAGCACCCAGCAGGCGGCCGATGGATGAGGCGACGCTCAGCAGGCCCTGTCCCGAGGCATGATCACCCGGGCCGGTTTCGCGCAACACAATAAAGCGCAGCGGGGCACCCAGCAGGCCGGCCATACCCAGACCGCTGAGCATGTTCGCCAATACATATTTAAAAATACTCAGGTCGGTCAACGCGTAAATAAGCACACTGCTCAGCACGAACAACAGGCTGACCAGGATCACCGATCGCGATCCGATCCGGTTGACCAGTCGACCCGCAATCGGTGAAGCAATCGTCGATAACACCACGCCCGGTATCAGCAGCCAGGCAGCGTTCGACGCGGTGATGCCAACAGATGACACGACCAGTGCCGGCGCGAATATTCCGCCGGACTGCATCGCACCAATGCCGGCACTGATGACACAGGCCAGCAGAATCTGCCGGGATGCAAAGAAGTCCGGTTTGATGATCGGATCCGCCACCCGCTTTTCCGTGCGCCAGAACCACGGCGTGACTATCACTGTCACCAGAAATGCGCCACCGACTTCCCAGGACAGGAAGCTGCCGGGTACATCACCGGTATCGATATTGTTGACCGCGAGCACCAGCGTGGTGAGTCCGATCGCCAGCAAAGCAGCGCCGGTGAAATCGAACGGCTGGGGTTCGGTGCGGCTTTTGGCGGGCAGTACTATTATCGCGCCGGCAATCAGCACCACTGCGATCGGCAAATTAATCATGAACAGCCACTGCCAGGAAAATTGCAGCAGGATGCCTCCAAGAATAGGGCCGATCAGAAATGCGAGTCCAAAGACTGCGCCGAGTATGCCCAGCGCCGGTCCGCGTTCCTCATCCGGCAGCTCCGCTGCAATCACCGCGCTGGCGACCGGGAAAATACCGCCTGCACCGAAACCCTGCAGCGCACGACCTGCAAATAACTGGGTGGTGTTGTCGGCGACAACCAGTACCAGCGAACCGGCGGCGAAGCAGGCGATGCTGAAAATATAGATCGCCCGGGGTCCAAAGCGATCCGACAGCTTTGCGAGCAACGGTGTGCCCAGCAACTGGCACAGTATGTAGGCATTCAACAGGATTGCGAGTTGCCGGTCCGGCATGCCAAATTCTGCCTTGATCACGGGCAGCGCAGGGCCGATGATGGCCAGGTCCAGGGCGCCCATCAGGACGCCGGAGAACAGCAGGGCGAGCAGTAGTTTTGAGGGTTTGGGTTGCACGGTGCGCAGCTTACAATGGATGCAGGATTTTCACAGGATAACCCGTTGAACCAGACTTCCTTCTCGTCTCTTAAGCTGAATCCCGAACTGCTCAGGAATCTTGTCTCGCTGGATTATGAGACGATGACGCCGATCCAGGCGCAGAGTCTGCCGCAGATTCTGGCGGGCAAAGACGTGATTGCGCAGGCCAAGACGGGGTCGGGAAAAACCGCTGCATTTGGTCTGGGTCTGTTGTCGAGAATTGAGGTCAGGAAATTTCATGTACAGGCGCTTGTTCTTTGTCCCACTCGCGAACTGGCCGACCAGGTGTCTAAAGCAATCCGCGAACTGGCCCGAACGATCAAAAATATCAAGGTCCTGACCGTATGCGGAGGCACGCCGTTTGGTCCCCAGGCGGTATCACTCGAGCATGGCGCCCACATTGTTGTCGGCACCCCGGGGCGGGTAGATGACCACCTGCGCAAGGGGACGCTCAATCTTGGCGGGGTGACGACACTGGTGCTCGATGAAGCCGATCGAATGCTTGATATGGGGTTTCAGGCGGAACTGGACGCCATTGTTGAGCAAACGCCGATGCAGCGCCAAACCCTGATGTTCAGTGCGACCTACCAGGAGGAAATACAGTCGGTTGCCAGGCGGATCATGATTGAACCGGTGCGGGTGACGGTGGCCGAGACGCATGACGACACCACGATTGAGCAGCACTTTTATGCAGTGGATGATGAGGCGCAGCGGCTGACTGCGTTACGACTGCTGCTGCTGAAGTACGCGCCTGAGTCAGCCGTCGTTTTTTGCAATACCAGACGTGAGGCCCGGGAACTGGCTGATGAGTTGCGCAGCTGTCACTTTGGTGCGCTCGCATTGCACGGTGATCTTGAGCAACGAGATCGCGATATCACACTGGTGCGTTTTGCCAACAAAAGCGTGTCTGTTCTTGTGGCCACCGATGTGGCTGCACGTGGTCTGGATATTGATGCGCTGGATGCTGTCATCAACTACCAGCTTGCGCGTGATGCACAAGTGCATGTGCATCGCATCGGCCGGACCGGTCGTGCCGGCAGCAAAGGTCTGGCATGCACGCTCTATACGGAAAAAGAGAATTATAAAATTGCTTTACTGGAAGAGACCCTGGGTCGGGTCATAGAGAGCGAAGCATTGCCGCCGGCCAGGCTGTTGGACAAGCCGCCCACTAAACCGGCAATGGCAACGCTGCGGGTCGATGGGGGCAAGAAGCAAAAAGTGAGGCCGGGCGATATTCTGGGTGCCCTGACCGGAGAAAAGGGCATTGCCGGCAAGCAGGTCGGCAAGATTGATATCTTTGACAATTGCGCTTACGTGGCGGTCAGCCGTGATGCGGCTAAAGCCGCACTTAAGAAACTGGGCGAAGGAAAGCTCAAGGGTCGTTCGTTTCGGGTCAGGCGTATTCAGGGTCAGCCTTCGTCTGGAAGTCGGACATAGAGCAGGATAAGCTGAGTAAAATGGGGTCGAACCGAGGTTTTTAGAATAAATTGCGGTTCGATCCAGTGTTGCGGTTTTTAAAAACCTCGGTTCGACCCCATTTTACGAACGGTTTGGATATAAAGTGATTTATTGATGGAATTCAGGGATTACTACGAAATCATGGGCGTCGCGCGCGACGCGACGCAGGACGAAATCAAGCGCGCTTATCGCCAACTTGCCCGCAAGTACCATCCTGATGTCAGTACTGAAACGGATTCCGAGGACCGCTTCAAGGAAGTAGGAGAAGCGTACGAGGTTTTGAAAGATCCGGAGAAGCGTGCGGCATACGACCAGCTGGGCGCCAACTGGAAAGGCGGCCAGGATTTTCGACCACCACCCGGCTGGGATGAAGGTTTTGAATTCAGCGGCGCCGGCGCGCGGAGTCCTGGTAACGGCGGTTTTTCCGGCGCCGGTGGTTTCAGTGGTGAACAGTTCAGCGACTTCTTCGAAACCTTGTTTGGTCAGAGTTACGGACAGGCGCGCGGCGGGCATGCGCGCGGCCGGAATTTCAACATCCGTGGCGAGGATAGGCATGCGCGCATCCAGATCGATTTTCGTGACAGCTATACCGGCGTGCAGCGTCCCATCACATTGCATGTCCCCGAGGTGACCGCCGACGGGCATGTGGTGACGAAGGAAAAAACGCTGAACGTCAGGATTCCGCAGGGCATACGGGATGGCCAGAAGATCAGGCTGGCCGGGCAAGGTGGCCCGGGTATGGAGCAGGGAAAAGCCGGCGACCTGTTCCTGGAGATCGAGTTTCGTCCCGACAAGCGATATCGCATTGATGGTTCCGATGTCACCCTCAAGCTACCGGTCACGCCATGGGAAGCTGCACTTGGCGCCACCATCCCGGTGCCGATTCCTTCGGGCAATGTGGAACTGAAAATACCGTCCGGCTCGGGTCAGGGCGACAAATTGCGTTTGAAGGGCAAGGGTCTTCCGTCAAAGATGCCGGGGGATCTTTATGTGCTGCTGGATGTGCAGTTGCCACCTGCTGACAGTGATTCAGCACGCGCGCTTTACGAGAAAATGTCACAAGAGATGCCCTTTAACCCGCGGGCTGATCTTTAAGGTGTCCGTCCGATGAATAAATACGATGTAAAAACACTGACCGGTGTGGTGATCGACGAAACTCACGAAATCACGGTGACCGAACTTTGCGAAGTTTGTTCGGTTGAACATGCGCTGATCGAAAGTCTGGTGCAAGAAGGCATCCTCGACCCGGTTGGCGGCCGGCCCGACGAGCTTCGATTTCATTACACAAGCGTGCACCGCACCCGCACAGTGGTGCATTTGCAAAAAGACCTCGGCGTCAATCTCGCGGGTGCCGCGCTTGCACTGGAACTGCTCGAGCGCATCGAGAATCTGCGACGCCAGTTACGCGGCGCCGGCAGCACTTAGCTGGGTCGCCTAGGAAAAAGGGGTCGAACCGAGGTTTCCGGAACACATCGGATTTAAAATGGCAACCCGCGATTTATTCCGGAAACCTCGGTTCGACCCCTTTTTACGCAGGTTGTTTTAGAGTGTCAGCTTCACAATACTGTGATCGAGGGTGCCGCTGACATACAGGCTGCCGTCCGCGCCCTGGGCGACACCGCTGGGGCGTTGCACAGGTGCCGACGGATCAGTTGCGGGTTCTTTTACCGGAAGATTCTCGGCAAGAACATCGAATGTGCCGTCGGCCGGATTGATTGCAATAAGCCGTTGCCGGCCGGCTTCGACCACCGCGAGTCGCCCGTCGCTCATGACTGCCAGACCCTCGGGTCGGGCCAGCCCTTCGGTAACGACCATCCGTGTGCCGTCGGTGAGATTAATATCGACCACTGCGCCACCCACCGCTTCGGTGACATACACAGTATCAATGCCGTGCCAGGCCAGTCCGACCGGTCCGGCGAGTCCTTCAGTGATGATATTGCGCTGTTTGGTGTCTGCACGGGTTAAAGCGATCAGGGTGCCGGACTCAAAGTCAGTCACGAGCGGGTTGCCTTCATCGTTCAATATGATACCCAGCGGTGTCTTAATACCGGTCCAGCGGGCCACATTTTTTCCGCTGCTGCGATCGACCAGGTAAATGCGCGACCGGCTTGCGGCATTGGTCAGCGCAAAAAATTCGTTGCTTGCCGCGGCTGCCGTGGCGGCACCCGGAAAACCGAACTCGGTCAGATCGAAAGTGGTTGTGACCGTGCCAAGCCGGGTATCGACGATTCGATAGCCGTAGCCGTCTGCGACCAGCAGTGACTCACGACCTTCGTGCCGGGTGATCGCAAGCCCGCCCGGTGCAGCGAGGTGGCCGGTTATGATCGGGGTGATCGCGCCGGTGTCAGGGTCAACGCGATCAATGGCGGAGTGCGCCGGCCGGCTGACATAAATAGCGCCATCCGGTCCGACTGCGAGGTTATCCAGCGGTGGCTCCAGCGTCGCAACCTTTTGTGCCTCACGCCAGCCCTCACCGTCAGCTTCGATGCGCCAAAGTGTGCCACTCGCCCAGTCAATCGTCCAGACGTTGCCGTTGCTATCGAGATTCACGGCGACGACTTTGCCAAGATCCTCGGCAACAGGCGTGACGGCGCCGCTGTCGATATCAATCCAGGCGACCGTTCCTTTGTTAAACAACGGCCCGAACAGCCGGTTTTCGGCGTCGATCTCAAAGCTGTTCAGGTTGCCGATTTTTGATGCCACGAGTCGCCGCTCGCCGATGCTGGTCAGTGTGTCATCGATGGGAAATTCGTACAGGCGGTCGATGCCAATCTGCGCGGCAAACAACCGGCCATCGGTGGTGAAGTAGACCGGATTGACCAGCGTGATATCGCTGACAACGACATCGACCGTGCCGTCTTCGCGCAATGCGCGGATTTCTCCACCGATTAATGCTGTCCACACCAGCGTACCGTCGGGTGCAAAGGCAACGTCATCCGCTTCACCTGCCGGGGCCGGCACGATGATGGTGACGTCACCGTTGTCGACATTAACGCGATAAATGGTCTGCGCACCGACGCTGCCTGCATACAACTGACCATCCGGTCCGAATGTAATGCCGTTGGGCGAGTGCAGCGCGCCGCCGGGTACCAGAGTTTCAACCTGCCAGGTCTTACCGGGTTCGTTGCCGGGCTGGCATGCGGTGATCAGGGTAGTGAGCAGGGTGAGGGCGTAAAATGGGGTCGAACCGAGGTTTCCGGAACACATCGGATTTAAAATGGCGACCCGATATTTATTCCGGAAACCTCGGTTCGACCCCATTTTACGGGCAGGTTCGGATGCCGATATGCATGAGCGCAAATTCGTCATTCTGCTTTCGTACCGATGAGCGGCACCGTATCCAGCACCCAGTTCTTGCTGCTGCGGCGCGCCGGTGAAGGGATTGCGTAAGCAATGTCGCCGGCCGTCTCGCGCAGAATCTTGCGGTCGATGCGCCAGCCGCGCTGCTCCCATTGCCTGAGATGCTTGCGGTAGGCGCCGATGCATTCATCGCCGCTGATCAGAATCTCCCGGGTCGAGGACTCAGGCGTGCGCACCGGGTTGAGTTCCTCGATGATCCCGATGTCTTCATCGGCGATCGCTAAATTGATTTTCTGAAGATACTTGTCCTTGTCTTCTTCGAGCATGCAATTTCGCAGGTTAATAAAAAAGATACGTGTGTGATTATCATCGACCGGCTGCTCAAAGAAATACTGCACAAAAACATTTTCTGCCGACAAGCGAATCTCAGTGATCAGCGTATTCGGGCCGTGATGTGAGGTGGTTGCGCCGAATGCATCAGGTTTGTCATCGGTGCGCAGACTTTCGAGCTGGGTGGTGCCGGGCTCGGGCGGTATTGCACCTACGCTGATATCGGTACCCCAGTCGGTGGTGTTGATCTCTACGGTCTCGGGCCGGAACTTCACGTTGCCCTGCAGATTGTGGACAAATTCGTTGTGGGCCGGATCCAGTCCGTTCTCTATAGAGCGTTCGAAATATGCATTTACTTCAAAGATCACCAGGCCGCTCGCACGCCAGTCCGGCTGATCCCATTGCGGAATTTCAATCAGCGGTGGCCGCTCGTCTTCGGCCAGATCACCCAGAAAGGCAAACACGACGCCGTAACGCTCGATCACCGGGTAACTGTCGACCTTGGCCCGGGCCGGTATCGTACCGTCCGTGCCCAGCACCGGGATATGTTTGCACTTGCCCGTGCCGTCAAATTGCCAGCCGTGATAGGGGCAGGCAAGATGATCGCCCGCGATCCTGCCCTTGCCGAGCGAACCGCCACGGTGCACACACGTATCGGCCAGCACATGAGCATGACCCTGAGAATCCCGGAATGCAGCAAAGCGCAGGCCAAGAATTTGTACCCGCACAGGTGTGTCGGCATTCAGTTCATTATCCAGGCAGACCGGGTACCAGAAGTTGATGTACATGCGGACACTATAGCAGGGTCTTTTCGTGTCTTGACATGAGTAAACTCAGATCATTACTGTCACAATGACGGCCGGATTCGGATCGCAGTCCGCGACTGCTGCTTAAAGGGGACGACATGTTTTCTGCAGGTTATTTGATTATCGCGGTCGTGGATATTGCCGTGCTCCTCTGGGCGCTCAAGCTGTGGAAAGACAGCCCGAGCACAGCGCTGTATCTGGCGACGGTGCCGCTGTTTCTGATGTGGTTCGACAATGTCACAATCGGCCTGGGCAGTACGTTAGGCGAGGGCGATGTGCTAAAGGGCATGAATACGGTGCGTTTTCTGGCGCATTATATTTGTCTGCCCGTGACTTTTATCGCAATCGGTTCCATGGCGCGTCAGGCGGGATTCAAATGGGCGTAGCCGAAGATCGTGATGACGGCGTTTTGTCTGCTGGCCACTTACTTCATATTGCATGATCTGTGGCTGTTTTCCGGCGCGACTTTTTATCCGTCGTGTTTTGCCGATACGCTGCGGTATACGACCCACATTTCAGAGTTCACAGCGTGTAGCCCGGAAGCCGAGATCGGTGCGGGTTTTCGTGTCAGCCCGATCCCCGCAATCACGCTAAGCAACATGCTGATCCTGTTCGGCATCTACCTGTGGTGGAAAATCGGCTATAAATGGCTGTTCCTCGGCGCACTGGGCGCCACCGCATTTTTTGCTGTGCCTTTCGGCAGCACCGGCGGTATCGTCGGTAATATCGGCGAGCCGATTATCAGTATTGTTATCCTGACCACGGCCGTGCACATTACCCGGCAGTTCGGCCGGTAAAACGGGGTCGAACCGCGGTTTTTGAAAACCGAAAAACGGAATCAAACCGCAGTTTTTTCCAAAAACCTCGGTTCGACCCCGTTTTATTACTGCTTATTATTTTATCGATACGCAGCCGGTGACAGTGCACGTGGCGGTACAGTGTAGTCATCCGATACGGTAATGATGACACGGTCGAGTTCACCGTTATAGGCGAACGGATCCGTGTACATTTTTGACACCTGTGTGCCGGTATCCCGTCCCACATCAAAGGTTTCTGCCAGCGAGTAGGTGCTGATATGCATCAACGGCATTTCTGTTTCAGTCGCTTTCTTGCCGTTCACATACAGTTCACCCTTGCCGCCAAATTCCTGTGTCTTGATGAAGTTAAACTTGACGTCTATCGTGCCTTTCGGCAACGGCTCAGATTCCAGGATGTAGTGCACTCCGTCGAGGTAGTTATAGTCGTAGTAGACACGATTGTTTTTGACAAACATCGTAAAGCCGCCTGTCATGCCGCCGACAGCAACGAGCACGCCTTCCTCATCACCTTTGCGTTCGAGTTTTGTTTCGATGGTGTGCGCGCGGTTTTTCACCGGTGCGGAAGATTTTTCGGCAATGCGGACGGCCCCTGGTGCGAAATAGACGAACTCTTTCTGATCACCAAACAAGCGATCCTGCTGGGCACCGATGCGCTTGATCATGTCATCGTAAAGAGGATAAACGTTGTACTTCCAGGCTTCCTCATCAAAGATTGCAACCATTTCCGCCAGTTTCTCAGGGTTTTCTTCGGCCAGGTTCCGTGATTCAGAGAAGTCTTCGGCGACGTGGTAGAGCTCCCACTTGTCATCATCAAACGGCAGCACCACGTTTACGTCCCATGGCATCCGATTGGCATGTAAAGTGACGGCCTTCCAGCCATCCACCCAGATCGCGCGGTTGCCGAACATTTCGTAGTACTGACGTTCTTTTCGATTGTCCGCCCTGGCGTCATTGAATGCGTAGAGCATGGACACGCCATCCATCGGCTGTTGCTCTACACCTGCGTAGCTCTTTGGTACTGCGACCCCCGCAGCTTCGAGAATCGTGGGCGCGATATCCGTGATGTGGTGGTACTGATCACGAACCTCGCCTTTGGCCTTGATGCCATTTGGCCAGTGCACCACGAGATGATCATGCTGGCCGCCGCGATGCTCGCTTTGCTTGAAGTAACGAAACGGCGTGTTGCCGGCCATCGCCCAGCCGGCATGGTAGTGCGGGTAGGTGTTCTCGCGACCCCAGTCTTCCAGGTTACTCAGGTTGGCTTCGAGCGGTGTCTGCAGCCCGTTCAGCACATAGGTCTCATTAAACGTACCGGCCAGACCGCCTTCGCCACTCGCACCATTGTCGGCGGTGACGAAGATCAGTGTGTTATCAAGTTCACCGATACGCGTGAGTTCGTCGACAACGCGACCGATCTGTATGTCGACCCATTCCATCTGTGCCGCGAACACTTCCATCTGTCGTGCATATAGTTCGCGCTCTTCTGCAGACAGTGAGTCCCATGCCGGGATCTCATCGATGCGCTCGGTCAGTTCGGTGCTGGCCGGGATAATGCCCAGTTCTTTCTGGCGCGCAATAATTTCTTCGCGGGCTTTGTCCCAGCCCATGTCGAACTTGCCTTTATATTTGTCGATGATGCTATCAGGTGCATGGTGCGGTGAATGCATCGAGCCCGAGGCCCACAGCATCATGAAGGGCAGGTCAGGTTTGATCGACTTATGGCCCGTGATCCATTCGATCGCGCGGTCGGCCAGATCCTGATCCAGATGCACAGACTTGCGATAGGGCTCAGGCGTATGGTCGTTCCACATCACGGGGACAAATTGATGTACATCCGCCGCCATAAACGTATAGGCATGCTGGAAACCTTCACCGCTGGGCCAGCGGTCGAAGGGGCCCACCTGCGAGATTTCGTACAGCGGGGTATGATCCCATTTGCCCAGTGCATAGTTAATGTAACCGGCTTCCTCCAGGTAGTTGGCAACCGACTTGGCTGATTCAGGCATGACAGCGTTGTAGCCGGGGAAACCCATCGCCGTCAGCGCATGACTGCCCAGGCCGATCGAATGCGGATTACGTCCGGCCATCAGTGAAGCGCGCGAAGGTGAACACAGCGCCGTCGTGTGGAAATTATTAAAGCGAAGCCCGTTTTCGGCGAGCTGGTCGATGTTCGGTGTTTCGATCAAACCACCGAAACTGCCCACCTGGGCAAAACCCACGTCATCAAGTAAAAAGATGATGACGTTAGGCGCATCCTCGTCAGGGGTTTCGTACGGCGCCCACCATTCTTTCGAATCCTGGTAGCTTTCAGCAATCACACCACCGAAGCCTTCGACATTTTTTGTCTTGACACCGTTGATGATGGTGAACTCCGCTTCAGCCGCGCCCGCTTCAACAGTGGCCGGGTCAGCGCCGGCACTATTGGTGGTGCTGGTAGACGGCGGTGCGTCGCAGGCGGAAAGAGCCAGGCCGATAGCGAAAACAGCAATACAATGAATGAGCTTCATGGGGATCACCTGTTAAAATATTGGAATTATTAGAAGGCCATCAGATTTATGATATCACTATACTCCACAAGACGAGCGATGTGACTGCAAGGCTGATTGGGTCTGGAGGAATTACAAAACATCTCAAAGCAGCGTAAACTGGCTTGCAAGAAGTAACCATTGCCGGATTTTCCGTGACCGATATTCAGTTAGAAAAAGTCAGCATTTTTGTTGATGTACAAAATATCTACTACACCTGTCGGGAAGCCTACCAGAGTAATTTTGATTACAACAAATTCTGGGCCCAGGTGACGCGTGGTCGTGTGGTTGTCAGCGCCTTTGCTTATGCGACTGATCGCGGTGATGAAAAACAAGGGCAATTCCAGAATATTCTGCGAGCGATTGGTTTTAACGTGAAACTTACGCCCCTGTTAAAACGTCGTGACGGCACAACAAAAGCGGATTGGGATGTCGGTATTGCTCTGGATGTTTATGAAGCAGCGGAAAACTGCGATACGGTTGTTCTGGCTTCGGGCGATGGCGATTTTGATGTCTTGCTGTACCGGATCAAAAAACGTTTTGATACCAATACAGAAGTTTATGGTGTGCCTGCATTAACATCCGATCTGCTGATTAGCGCCGCCGGCAAATTTATAGCAATTGATGAGAATCTGTTGCTGAAAAAATGATCGGCCAGTAATGACCGGCTAGCGTCGCTGTATCCAGTCATTCAGAGCAAAGCCAATACCGATGCGTTTGGTGCGGACATCGTAATCCAGCAGACTTTCGCCATAACCATTCCAGTATTGAGCGTAGACCCGGAGAATACGGCTAACCGGATAGCTCCAGGTTAATTCCAGTCCATTCTCCTCCGTACCAGGGCGCAGCATCGCGGTAAACGTATTTTTATTCGGTGCATACGCGACCAATACGTCTCCGTATCCATAGTAACGATGCATATGAGTGTTGTCGTCGTCCTCTTCATCTTCCGGTATGCGGTACCAGGCTCGTAGTCCGATGGCGATGTCATCGTAGTCCAGATACACACGGCCCATCACGCGGTTCCAGCTGCGCG
>PVMS01115965.1_pt1 | contig 14582 bp, 10 predicted proteins | sample 1853461 | NCBI WGS metagenome assembly PVMS01 (sample SAMN08582032, study PRJNA380276) | Marine sediment metagenome, whole genome shotgun sequencing project. | isolation source: ocean sediment barecode stripped | collected 2017 | reverse complement strand
GTTAAACGCGCCCTTCGGCCCGCCGTAGTGCGCGTTTAACGAGATGGCAATGCGCGGACCCGATGATGGTGCCTGGTACAACGGCGCGCTGTACAACGATAACGAAGATTATGCGGTGCCAACACTGTGGGTAAGTTCGTGGTATGACCTCGCGACCGCACCGAACCTGGAAATAGTTGAACACATCAAAGCGCGCGCCGCCGAGCGACGGGTGCGGGAAAGCCAGTACATCATTGTGGCACCGACCCAGCACTGCGCGATGTACCGATTGGAGAATCCGCTTATTGTCGGCGAAAGAAATATGGGGCATGTCGATTTCCAGCTCGACAAAATCCTCTGGCGATTTCTCGATTCTTTTGTGAAGGGCGATGACAATGGCTTTGCGGAAGACGAACCAAAAGTGCGCTACTTTGCGATGGGTGCCAATGAATGGCATCAGGGCCAGGACTGGCCACCTGAAGGACGTACAGTAACCTGGTATCTGAGTAGTGATCGCGGTGCCAGTTCGCTTAACGGTGACGGGCGATTGACGACCAAACGTCCCTCAGGCAGCGGCGGATCTGATCTGATCATCTACGATCCGGAAAATCCTGTTCCGTCGCTCGGTGGCAATCTCTGGGGTTCGTCAGCCGGATCATTCGATAATCGGCAGGTTGAAATGCGTGACGATGTCCTCGTGTATACAACGCCGGAATTCGATATGGACGTCGACGTCACCGGCAAGATCGAGATCGTGCTGTACGTCTCATCCGATGCACTGGATACGGACTTTACTGTCAAGTTGCTGGACGTCTATCCGGACGGGCGAGCGATGAATATCGATGAAACCATTCAGCGCGTACGGTATCGCGAAGGATACGACAAGCAGGTAATGATGGAGCAGGGCGAGATCTATGAATTGCGCGTAAGTCCCATGACTACCAGCAATGTCTTCCTTGCCGGTCATCGACTGCGGATTGAAGTCTCCAGCAGCAACTTCCCACGGTTTCAGCGTAACCTGAATACTGGCGGCGACAACTTCACGGAGGCACAGCCACTGATTGCACGAAACCGTGTCCACCATTCGGCCACGCATGCGTCGCGAATCGTTGTTCCGGTGATTAACTAGTGACAGCACCGGCCATCGAGGATACGACGACCGGTGCCTTCACAAGAGGTGGGCCAGCTAGTAGGCCGGTAACTCAGTAATCCCGCGCTCCCGTTTTTGTGCATTAACCATTTCTTCGACGTCGCGTAGCAATTGCTTTGCGTCGTAGACAATACCGTCTTTGATGGTGTACTTGACGCCGCCGACTCGTTCCGGCATACCCGTTTCATCGTTTAGCCGAACCGCGCCGGTGCCATAGAGCACCTTGAGGTTTTGCAGTGGGTTTTCATCGATGATGACCAGGTCGGCTAGAAGCCCCGGCCGAACCACACCAAATTGAATCGGCTGGCCTTTTGGTTCGAAGAGTGCCTGGGCCGGATGCAAGGTCGCAGCACGAATGACTTCGAGCGGCGTGAGCCCTGCCTCCTGCATTAGCTCCATCTCTTCGATATAACCGAAGCCGTACTGGTTATAAATGAATGCGGCATCCGCACTGACCGTTATGCGGCCGCCCGCGTCTTTGTAATCGTCGACAAAATCCATCCATTTGCGGTAGAAAGCCTTCCACGCAATCTCGTCGGCCGTGGTCCAGTCGTAGTAATAGGAGCCGTGATTGACGCGGCTTGGCGTATAGAAGTCCCACAATGACGGGAGCGTGTACTTGTGCCAGTCGGCGTTGCGTGCACGCATTACGTCGCGACCGGCGAGATAAGCGGTCATTGTTGGATCAAGGAACGTGTCATGATCGAGAAAATGCTGGATCAGCTTATTCCAGCCTTCACTACCTTGTGGTTCAACCAGGTTCCATTGTCGTGCTACCTGCGTGAACCGGTCCTGCTCGTTGCTGTAGTTCATGTCATCCGGCCATGTTTGAATGTCGTGGTCGTCGTACATGGACTCGAACAGCCCGTAGAAATGCGTGACGGTGCCAAGGCCCATGTCGACCGCTTGCGCGGCGTTCACTTCAGCAACCATGAGCTGCGAAAGATGCGCAGTGCTGCCGAGGCCATGATCCTTTGCCTCATCTAACAACGCCGCCAGCACGTCCGGTGGGTTGTTAAATATCTTCAACCCGTCAATTCCTTTGCGCGCCGCCCAACGCACCCACTCGCGTGCTTTCTCTGGTGTGTGGATCGGGCCATCCTCCCAGTCTTCTCCCTGGCCGGGTACGTGATAGGCAAAAATTCGTGGTGCGACTATTTCGTTTTTGGCGCTGCGTTCTTTTTCCCGCAATGTCCAGTTGAGCGGTCCCGCCGAGACGCCACGAATGGTGGTTATGCCGTGCGCCATCCACAGCTTGTAGGGATATTCCGCCTCCGGTGCCTTGGGCACATCGCCCACATGCACATGATTATTGATGAAGCCCGGCATGACGTACGATCCGGATGCATCGATTTCCCGGGTTGCATCTCCCGGGCGTTCATCCTCATCTATCGGTGAAAGTGGGGCACCAACACCCTTTACCTCGACGATGCGATTGCCTTCAATGACAATATCGACCGGGCCGCGTGCCGGGGCGCCGCTGCCATCAATTAGGGTGGCACCGCGAATGATCAGGCGCTCAAATGGCCCCTCACCTTCATCTGCTCGTCGGTCCGGGGCTCCTCTTACTGCTTCCTCTGGCTCCTGCGCGGCTGCATCGCTGATGGCGCCAAACGAATGCAGCGCAGCAAATGCGACCAACACCATCGTAACATTGACGGCGTGCTTGATGTTCATACTCACGGATTTCCCCTTGTTCTGTTTCTGCCAGTCATAAAAAAAGCGCCGACCTACAATCCGGTCGGCGCTTGTCATGCAACTCAAAGAGCAAAACAGCTCATTGATTTATTCCCGTTACAATCTGATACGGAAGCCACCGAAGTATCTGCGCCCAAGAACGTCATACAGTGATATATCCACGTTCGCATCGCCAGCCAGGGAGAAGCCCAAAATTGGCGGCTCTTCATCCGTAAGATTGTCAATGCCGAGGAACACCGTGTACCGCTCGTTGAACGTGTAATCAAAGTTCAGATCCAGGTAGTCGACGGCCGATGCGCTCTTGACGGGGTTTGTCCTGCCTGGGAAGAGCGATATGGATGATATATTGCGCCACTGGAAGCGACCGGAAAAATCACCCGTATAATATCCCACGTTGAATACGTACTTCGTATCCGGTTGTATGAACGTATTGAATCCGGAGCAACTGCCACCGAAGTGACCAAGGCAGTCAAGGCCCGGCTGTCCGGGTTCTGTAACTTTTTCGTTCTCGAGCGCCCAGCTGGCAAGCAACTGCAGGTTCAGCGAAGCCGCACCGAGATCAAAAGAGTATTCGGCCTGGAGATCCAGCCCGGACGCCGTAATGCTGGCAAGATTCAATGATCGCGCATCGACAAAATCGAGCTGACCACTGGGAAAGCGATTGATTGCCTGGCAGGTTTCACTGTTATGGTCCAGGTTGTCTGCGCGGAAGCAGCTGTCGACGACCTGTTGCGCGCTCAACTGATTGACTGCATCGGTAATCTCGATGTCGTAGTAGTCGACGGTGAGATTCAGGCCCTCAAGGAACGGCGGAGAAACTACGAAACCGACTGTAAACGTTTCGGCCTCTTCTTCGGTGAGATCCTGGTTACCTCCCGAGCGTACACCGAATCCGACGCCGAGGTGGACGAAAGCATCAATGTCGGCTTGAGCGATGCCCTGCAGAACACACTCGGCCTTTGCCGCTGCCGACGGACTGAAATTAAAGTCGCAAAGATCATCCCCTGCCGAGAAGCCAATCGCGACAGTCTGGAATAGCTCGTCCAGGTTTGGTGAGCGGGTGGCCCGATTGAACATGGTGCGGAAACGCAGCCAGTCGATCGGCGCCCATTCGAGGCCCGCTTTCCAGGTAGTGACATTGCCAATGGTCGAGTAGTCAGACGTCCTTACCCCGAGTTCGAGACCAAGATAATCCGCAAATGATGCACCCTCAATAATCGGAACGCGGGCTTCGGCAAAAAACTCGGTCAGATCGATACCGGCCGAGATGGGTGGTTGTGGATCACCGAATTCGCCACCTTGTTCTGCCGTATCCGGTCGGAATTCATACTTATCCTCGCGCTCCTCGAAGCCGATTCCGACTGCCACCGGACCAGCCGGCAGCTCGAAGATATCACCGGAGATAAATCCACCATATACCTGGCGTTCCAGCACATTCGTTACGCCATGATTCGGGGATATAAACGCGGCCGCCTCCGGCGATAAGGAGTTAAGTCCCAGGAAGTTGGCAGGTACGCAACCAAGAAACTCGTTAGTACACCGAACACCGCCGGGTGCGGCAGGGTCGACCGTAACGTCCGATGCCAGAGCCACGCGCAAACTCGATAGCTCGCCAGCGGTGTTGTCTTCCGTTATGGCGTGCTGAAACTGGAAGAAGGTATCCCAGTTCCAGGTCTTGCCGCCGGCCTCAAAGTCGCCTTTCAGGCCGACCGTCGTACTGTAGGAATTGCGATCGAATTTGTTGTTTCGTGCACCGGTTTCGACTGAGCGTCTACCCGTTCCCTGGACAGTGGCTGTGCCGTCGCCGTCCGGGTCGTATAAGCCGGCGTTGGCGATCAGAAAGTCCCGCGTGGCGGGAAACAACACCGGGTTGGTCGCGAAATTCGGAATCAGATAATCGCCGCGTGGTTCGCCATCGGTTTGCAGGCCGCCTGCATTCGGTGCCTGCTGCCATTCGTTGCGATTGTTCATGTAGAACAGTTCGGTGTACGCGGTAACGTTGTCATTGATGTCGTAGTGAGCGAGCGTACTGATCTGTACGCGCTCCAAAGGCCTTAACAGGTAGTTGAGCGGCGCAAAGTTGAAGCGATCATCGGGATCACAGAACGGCAAAGGTACGCCTTGTTCGCCGAATCGTATGCCACCAAGCGAACCACTGGCACAAGTTAAGTCGATGCCGTTCAGACCTGCCAGCTCAGTGGGGGTTAGGAATTGGCGCGTGCCAGGGATGTTACTCGACCCACCCGGCTCGAGCCCGGTAGCAGATTCGAACAATGAGGGGTCCGAGTAGCTGCGGTCCGCGAAGAAGATATCGCCACGGTCCGTATAGGATGCGCTGACGACTGCGTTGCCGCGACCATCATCAAAATTGCCGCCGATCGTGAGATCAAATTTCTGCGTGGTCGCATCACCCTCAGCTGTTTCTCCAAGATAGTAGCCGAATTCGAGGCCCTCAAAATCGTCTTTGAGAATGAAGTTGACGGCACCGGCAATTGCATCGGAGCCGTAGACTGCGGATGCACCGCCCGACACGATTTCAACGCGTTCTACGAGCGCGTCAGGGATACTTGTAAGATCGGTGTGGCCCTGAGAGTTGGCTGGTGTGAAACGTCGGCCATTGACGAGGACCAGGGTGCGAACTGCATCGAGCCCGCGCAAGTCGGCGGTCAGGATGCCGGAGCCACCGCCGGAATTGACGCTCGAGGTATTATCCGAGGCCAGTTGTGGAAATTCATTCAACGTCTCTTCAATCGTTACGTTTCCTGCATTTCTGATGTATGCGTTACTAATAACGACGACAGGGCTGACTGCATCGAGATCCCGGCGCACCAGACGGGAGCCGGTTACAATGACTTCCTCTATTTCGCCCTCGTCCTGCGCCAGGGCAGAAGGCGATGTCACAATCGCCAGACCGGCTAACGCAATTACGCTCGCGAGCCATCGTGCGGCAAATCCCGCCGGTGAATATATTGGTAGAGCATGCATCTTAAACATCTTGGAATTCCTCCCCCGAAGTTGTGATCACGAAGATTTAGCGATCACACCTGGATAGATTGTATTGATGGAACCTCGAATTATGTTGCTAGACGAGTCATATTAGAGACAGTCGTATTAATGGTTTGTTGCATAAATCACTTTGGAGGGGAAAGCGCAGATTCCCGCCACACTACCAATATTAATCTGGTTTTCTGCGCCCGAGCCCTCACTTGAATATATAATATATAATCTTTAATGTGTAGCTGTCAAAAACAAATATTTCGTTGTTGCAGAATTACCACAGAAAAAATGCACAGCGCTCTAATTTGGAAAGCCAAAATAGATGTTGGAATATGGGGTCTGATATGGCGCGCAAGGGCCATTGATGAGCGATGCCGTCAAAATCAGCAATAATCGCTGAGCGCAACGGCGGCCCCCGCTAGTAAATGGCTGGCGCCGAACCTGATATTGGGCCGGAGAACATGAAATGGATCACCCGAAACGACCGCCCACCGTTGCGCAATCGGTTGCCGTCCAGATTCGTGAGCAAATACTGAAGCGTGAGGTCAAAGGCGGCGAGCCCTTGCGCCAGGAAGCGATCGCAAAATCGTTTGGCACCAGCATCATTCCGGTGCGCGAGGCGTTGCGTCAGCTCGAGGCGGAAGGGTTGGTAGAGCTGCAATCCCATCGCGGCGCGATTGTATCCGAGTTAACTCTCAGTAAGGCGTTGGAATGGATTCATATGCGGCGCTTGATCGAAACTGATTTGATTGGTCTTGCGATCGACAATATCACCGACGAGCATCTGACCGAGGCACAGGGAATTCTCGGAAAATTCGACGATGCGCTGGACCACCGGCGCGAAATCGACCACTGGAGTGATTACAACTGGGCATTTCACTCGACGCTATACAAGCCTGCGAACAGACCTGAAACCATGAAGATACTGTCGTCACTGCACAAGAAGTGCGATCGATACATTCGACTGCAATTACTCGGCGGGGATCATATTGCGAGAGCTGAAGAAGAGCATCATGACTTAATTGAGGTTTGTCGCAAGCGAAACAAACGTGCGGCAAAGGCGCTGATGCACCGGCATATCGTCGGCGTCGAGAAAGATCTGGTTGAGCAATTAGGAATCTGAAACGTCAGATCGTATCAACACGCCGAAACATCACCGTATATTTTACGAGCCACGGTCGGCCACGTGCCCAAAACGGTGCGTTAGCGCCGCCGAATGTGGGGGAACAACAAAATGCAAACCCGTAGGTGTGCGCAATTCCCGACCGCGTTCATACTGTTGGTACTTATTCTGACTGCAACCTTACCTGTGGCGGCGCAGGATACCGCAGCCCTACACACAGTCGATCCCGCAAGCCGCGGCGGCAGCGCTCTCTTCAGGGCGATGCATGAAGCGGCGGTAAAAGCAGAAAAGATGCGTCTCTACCTGCAGCCGGCAATGCGGCGCAACGGTATCGACATGTGGATTATCATGAGCCGCGAATTCCACCCGGATCCCATCCTGGATCTCTTCGGTGGATACGGAATTACAGGTTGGTACGGTCATCGAAACGCGTACGTATTTCATGATCCGGGGGGAGACGCGCCACTCGAAAGCGTTATTTTCGGGACTCATCAAAGCGATCATATGCTGACGTTCTTCGATCGCATCGAAAGTTATGGGGAGGAGGGGCTAAAGCCGCATTTGCGTGAATACCTGCATTTCGTCGATCCGGATCGCATAGCGATCGATCGCTCACGGACCGTATCGATGGCCGACGGCATTACGGCGGAAATGCTTGCATACCTCGAAGATGCTGTCGGTGAGCCCTACGCGTCGCGACTGGAATCTTCAGAACACTTGATATTCGACTATGTCGGTATTCGAACAGACGCGGAATTGAAAATTGAGACGGAGGCGAGTTGGCGAACCTGGAATATCCTAAAGCGTGCCTTCTCCAATGAAGTAGTAACTCCGGGGCGCACCACTCTGATGGAAGTTTGGGGCTGGATTGTTGACGAGTGGAAATCGCAGCATCTTGAATTCAATTTCCCGCCTGATTTGACCATTCATAGACATGGTGTAGACGACGGCCTGTCGGCGTCCAGCGATCCGGTGATCTTACCCGGCGACATTATTCATGTTGATTTCGGCGTGCGCCTGATGGGACTGGTCACGGATCAGCAGCATCTGGCATACGTTCTCCGCCCGGGGGAAACCACGGCGCCGGAAGGGCTGCGAGAGGCATTTCGGCAATCCGCAAGAGTCGCTCAAATCTATGCAGAGGAACTCAAGCCCGGAACAATCGGAACGGTCGTCAAAAATAATGTGGAGCGACAAGCCAAAAGTGAGGGAGTTGACGCCCTGGTTTACGGTCATACACAGGGGAACTGGGTGCATGGTGTCGGCGCACGTACGGTATCTAACTGGCCCGAGCGCTACGGCATCTTCGCGGAGAAACCTGTCAAGATACGCGAATTCTGGTCGATAGAATTTCGCACTTTGACCGCGATCCCGGAGTGGGGCGGACAGATGGTACCGATGCCCCGCGAAGAGGATGCGTGGATCGACGACGATGGCAAAGCGCGTTTCATAACCGGGCCGCAGCAAGAGCTGTGGCTCATCCAGAGCCGGGAATAGTCCACAACAAACTGACGAGGAGTTTCATCATGCAGGTATCCCGCCGATCGCTGATCCGTAGTATGGGGCTGGGCATAGCCGGAGCGAGTATTGCGTCACGGGCGCTGGCGAATATCGAGGGCGAACTGGAATCCGAGTCACTGTTCGTACAAAATCGCCCGCATCCGGACCCGGCTCCCATCGGCTACGATCGTTTGCCCTTGGCCTGGTACAAGTCCGCGACACAAAGGCTCAAAGATCGCCTCAGGCCGGAAGGTATCGATGCTATCTTGTTACAGCGGGACGTCAATGCGCTCTACTTCAGCGGCAGCTTCCGCGGCAGCGGCGAGCGCACAACCTGGCTCATGTTTCGCATGGATGAGCGCGACACGGCATATTGGTTCTCGCCTGGAATCGACCGGGATCTGATAACGTCGTGGTGGTGCACCGAAAACGAATACTACTTTTGCTATCCACACGCCGAGCACGGATTTCCCAACAAGGGCGATGTCACAATCGGTCCCGCGGTTGACTTGTTTGACTGGATGCTTCGAGCACTGCGCAAACACGACCTGGCAGGAAAAACAATTGGCATTGACATCACGCTGACGCCTGCCCAGGAAGCGGTCGCAAGGAAAGCTCTGCCCGGGGCAAAGTTCGTTGATATCAGCGAACACTGCTTGCATATGCAGATCTGCAAGACGCCAGAAGAGATCGCACTGTGCCAGCGTGCCTACCGGTATTTCGACAAGATTCACGCATTTTCCCGCGACTACATTCTCGAGCATGGAACCAGCACGACGGACTTTGAAATTGGCGAGGCGCTACGGACCTACGGCATCAATCTCCTGATGAAGGATATTGTGCGCGATGGCAAGCCGCACAGCGCAGTCGGTATCCTGGTCACATCCGAGTACGTCCGGGCGGGCACAGCGACTGGTTATCCACACCCCAACCAGTTTTTTCACGCACCGGTTGAGAGAGGTCAATCTGTATATGTCAATACCGACATCAAAATCGGTGGTTGCGGCGGCGAAGGATATCGAAATTATCTCATCGCTCCATGGACGCAACATCAGGACAAACTATGGCAGGTCGTCGCAGAAACGGTGGATATTATGGTTGAGGAAACCAAACCAGGGGCGCTTTGTCAGGACGTTGCGCGTGCTGTACACGATCACCAGGTCAAGCAAGGAATGCAGAAATATATCTATCATCGTCCCGGACACGGGACAGGACAAAACTTTACCGGTCACCAGGTGCCGTACCTGGCACTCGGTGACGAAACCGTGATTGAGGAAGGCATGATGTTCAGCGTCGAGCCTGGACTGATGGACCCATCCCAAGGTGTTGGTATAAATCCGAGCGACAATCTGTTGGTTACCAAGGACGGCAGCGTGCTGATGACCCGCATACCGTTTTCAAGAGAGTGGAGCTACCTGACCCTCGAGTAATTTGTCACTCTATGCCGATCCAATTGGTTGCCAGGTAAGATCAGCATTGCGGCATCTTTGGCCAGGTGTCGCTCAAACGGTAGCCCTCCGGCCACGGATCCTGCGGATCAAGTTTTAATTGAGTTCTGCCGGTAATCCAGGCGCGACCGGATATTGACGGTCGAATCGCTGATATATTGCCGACGGAGACTTCTTCCTCAATACGCCCCAGGAATTCGGAATCAATAATGGAACGGGCAAGCAAGGTGTCGCCAACTTTCGCTTGTCCTTTCGCATGCATCACAGCCAATCGAGCCGACAACCCAGTGCCCGTTGGGGAACGGTCCACCTTACCCGGGCGTACCGCCACCGCGTTCTTGCCGATTTGCTGACCTGCCTCTTCAAAAACCGGCTTCGCAAACTGACAAAACGAAATATGCGTAATTTCAGGATAGGCCGGATGCCGAAATCCAAGCTGCTCGCTTGCAGCCGCCGTGATTTTCATTCCGGTATTACATATGTCACGGGCTTCATCGGGCGTAATCTCAAATCCAACGCTCCCCGAGTCGACGATGACGAAGGTATCTCCACCGTAGGCCGTGTCCACTGTCAGGGTTCCGATGCCTTCAACTTCCAGGTGCACATCGAGCCGATCGGCAAAAGACGGCACGTTTTTTACGGTAATTCGCTGTGCCTTGCCGTCACGACATTGTGCGGTGACATCGACAAGGCCACCTGGAGCCTCCAGCGCAAATCGGGTTTCAGGTTCACGCATCGTTATTATGCCGGTCTCCAGAAGAACGGTTGAAACACAAATCGAATTCGAGCCGGACATCGGTGGCGTATCTTCCGGTTCCATGACGATAAATCCCATGGCAGCGCTGGGATCCTTTGCCGGTACCAGCAAATTGACGTGACGAAACACACCGCCACGCGGTTCATTCAATACAAAATTACGGAGTGACTGATCTTTCGCAATCCACAGTGCCTGCTCCCAGATGGTCTTACCGGGCGGCGGTTCGATACCGCTAATAATTACATCTCCTACTTCTCCTTCGGCATGGCAGCCGACAATCTCAACAGCACTTTCCAATCCTACGGTCATTCTGGTCTCCGCATTGAATTCCTAATCTGAGCCGGGACCGAAAGGGTCATCGATCGAGTGGCTTGGATTTGTAAACCACTTTGGTCCCTGAGCGGTCATATAGAAATGATCCTCGAGCCGTACTCCAAATTCTCCGTAAAGGCAAAGCATCGGTTCATTGCTGAAACACATTCCAACGTCGAGGATCGTGTCGTCACTTCGAACAAGGTACGGCCACTCGTGAACGTCCAGGCCGATTCCGTGCCCGGTGCGATGCGGCAATCCAGGAACCGCGTAATCCGGACCGTAACCCAGAGACTCCAGGTAATCCCTTGCGGCAATATCGACGTCACCACATCTGATGCCAATCCTGGCAGCCGCAAATGCGGTTGCCTGAGCCGCTTTCTCGGCATTCCAGATCTCGCGATGTCGGTCACTGGGTTCGCCGAACACATACGTGCGTGTGATATCCGAATGGTAGCTTTGCACAAGACAGCCGGTATCGATTAGAACCATATCGCCATCCGCCAGGTCCTGTGGATCCGGTACTCCGTGTGGGTAAGCAGTCGCTTCGCCGAACTGCACGGCGCAAAAAGTCGATCCACCGGGCGAGCCTATGGTCTGGTGAGCCTGGTCGATAAAAAAAACCACGTCATTTGTCGAAATGCCCGGCCGAAGAATCCGCGCCGCGCTCTTATGGACCTCCAGAGTCATATTCATTGCCGTCTGCATACAGCGAATTTCAGCGCTGGATTTTCGCGATCGACAACCGGCGGTAATCGGTCTTGCATCGACGAACTGATGTTCGGTCGCCACCTTCGATATCTCGCCAAAATGATGATAAGGGGTCGCTTCGTCGATCCCGACTTTGCCACGGGACACCCCAAGCGATCTCAATATTGATGTGAATAGTTCGAACGGCGATTCATGCTCTTGCCAGCAGTTAATGTTGCCATCCATCAGCATGTACTGGGAGAAGGTCTCTGTCTCAAAAGTTGGCACAATATAATCAATGGAACCGGCCGACGAAATGATGGCGCCGACCATGCGCTCTGACGGGTGCCATCTGGTGCCTGTGAAGTAATAGAGATTGCTGCCCGCGCTAACGTAGATCGCGTCGAATTCAAGTGCATGCATGAGCGTACGTGCTTTATCGATTCGACGTTCGAATTCACCGAGTGGCAAGGGATCCATTGTCACGCTGATCGCGGACAGGCGACCAAGTTCGGCATCGAGCGTGGATCCACCAATACCAATTGACATCATTCCATTCCTTAATCGTAAAGCTGAAGTCGCAATCATATATAATATATTACTAGGGCTTGGTACATCATCTGTAGTCAAGGGGAGCTTTTGAACAACAACCTCAAACACACTGTTCGGGTTATTGATTCTCATACTGGAGGTGAGCCAACGCGTGTTGTCATGAGTGGTGGCCCCGAACTGGGTTCAGGTACCATGGCTGAACGGCTGAAGGTTTTGCGAGAAGAGCACGACTGGTTTCGCTCATCCGTTGTTAACGAGCCCCGTGGTTCGGATGTACTGGTAGGCGCGATGTTGTGCGCGCCTGTCAATTCAGAAAATGCAGCCGGTACTATCTTTTTTAACAACGTCGGTTACCTGGGGATGTGCGGTCACGGTTCCATCGGCCTGGCGGTGACGTTAGCCCACGTCGGTCGGTTACAAGTCGGCGAGCATTGCCTGGAAACGCCAGCAGGTGATGTAGTGTTGACCCTGCACGACCCGAACAGAGTCAGTGTCAGCAATGTCCCGAGTTATCGTTATCGAAGCAATGTCAAACTGCAGGTACCTGAGATCGGTGAGGTTTGTGGCGATATCGCCTGGGGTGGCAACTGGTTTTATCTGCTTTCAGATCATGGTCAAACTCTGGACTACGAGAATGTCGATGTTCTGACTGACTATACCTGGGCCATACGCAGAGAGCTCGATGCGCAGGGTGTAAGGGGTGCCAACGGTGAACTTGTTGATCATGTCGAATTGTTCGGCCCGCCATCGGATACCGCAAAAGCTGACAACAAGAATTTCGTGATGTGTCCCGGGAAGGCCTACGACCGGTCGCCCTGTGGTACGGGTACCAGCGCCAAAATTGCCTGCCTTATCGAGGATGAAAAGCTGGCCCCCGGGAAAATATGGAAGCAGGAAAGCATTACGGGGAGCATCTTTGAGGCGCATGCGTCCGTGAACAAGGAACAAATCTACCCCGTCATAACCGGGACAGCTTACGTTACCAGCGAGGCAACCCTTTATTTTGATACTGCGGACCCCTTCCGTTACGGACTTAGCCCTGGATAGCAAAGAAAATTTCGTGCGAACCGTAGGTATTACAATTGAATCAAAGCGAGCGTGAGTCGATGGATTTTACCGCTAAAGTCGCCGTCGTTACTGGCGGCGCGTCCGGCATGGGTGCGGCAATTGTTCGTGAGTTATCGAGTCGCGGTGCCAAAGTTGTCATTGTCGATCGCAATGACGAATTGGCCAGAGAAGTTGCGAATGGCATCAATGCGACGTCACCGATCATTGGCGACGTCAGTGAGTCTGAATTTTGCGACAGCGCGATTAAGTTGGTGGTACAGACCTATTCACGCATTGATGTGTTGATCAATTGTGCGGGCATTATCGTTCGTGCAGATGCAGTTGATACAAGTGATGAAGACTGGCAACGAATATTGAATGTAAACATAAACGGGGTTTTCTATATGTCCCGTGCGGCAGTCCGCCAGATGAAACAACAAGGTCATGGGACGATAGTAAATTTTGGTTCCATATGGGGTGATGTAGGAGCGACCGGAGTTGTAGCTTATTGCGCAACAAAAGGGGCGGTGCATCAAATAACGCGTGCGATGGCGCTCGATCATGTCGACGATGGCATACGCATAAATGCAGTAGCCCCTGGTGAGGTCAACACACCGATGCTTGCCTACGGCAGGTCGTCTCCGCCAACGGCAGAAGATTTACAAAATCTCGCTAACGAAACGATTCCCATGCGGCGCCTGGCCGAACCAGTTGAAATTGCCAAAGTTGCAGTATTTCTGGCCTCTGATGAAGCCAGTTATATGACTGGCGCAGTAGTTCCGGTGGACGCAGGGTATACCGCCCGCTAATGACGCCGTTTAGTTGTCGGCAACTAAAGTTCGTGCAAATGTTGAGGTAAATAGCGATGCAATATCGGACGCTCGGACGGAGTGGCATAAGAGTCTCATCGATTGCCCTCGGTACTGACAATTTCGTGAATCCGACTCCGAAGAAGGAAGTCGCAAAAATAATGGATGTTGCGCTCGACGCCGGTATTAATCTCATCGATACCAGCGACAGCTACGCTCGCGGGGAATGTGAGTCGGTCATCGGGCGCGTATTCGCCAGAAATCACCGCCGCGATGAAGTCATCATCTCAACAAAAGTCCATTATCCAACGGGTCCGGGTGCCAACGAGCGCGGCAATTCCCGCCTGCATCTTATGCGCGCATGTGAAGACTCGTTGCAGCGCTTAAGAACTGATCACATAGATCTTTACCAACTACATCGCCCGTCGCCTGACATTCCCATCGATGAGACGCTTGGCGCATTAACCGACCTTGTAAGGCAAGGGAAAGTTCGATACATAGGGTGTTCAACACATCCCGC
>PVMS01038341.1_pt1 | contig 14590 bp, 19 predicted proteins | sample 1853461 | NCBI WGS metagenome assembly PVMS01 (sample SAMN08582032, study PRJNA380276) | Marine sediment metagenome, whole genome shotgun sequencing project. | isolation source: ocean sediment barecode stripped | collected 2017 | reverse complement strand
ACCCTGATCCTGCGAGGTGTCTACCGTGTCAGGGCCGAAGGTGTTGGTGAAAATTCCACGCTGGGTCAAATGATCTCGATTATGGAAAAGGCCTTGCAGCAAAAGGCACCTTTGGAGGGAAAAACCGATCGTATCCTACGCTTTTTTGTACCCATGATCCTGATGCTGGCAGCTGCAACGGGTTTGGTCTGCCTGCTTTCAGGGCTTACGTTTGAAAATGCCCTGATCCGATCCGTCACGGTCCTGGTGATCGCCTGCCCGTGTGCGTTGGGAATCGCCATTCCCATTGCCCGAGTTGCCGGAATTTCCATTGCTGAGAAAAAGGGGATTCTCGTACGTGACTATTCCGCCTTTGAACAGGCAGTCAAGATCGATGCTTTTGTTTTCGACAAAACCGGGACCCTGACAAAAGGGGACTGGTCCATTCTGGACGTTCAGATTATGGAATCCTTTTCCAGGGAGCAGATTCTCTCTGTGGCCGCCGGTCTGGAAACATATTCAGACCATTACATTGCCGCCCAAATCAAAAGGCACGCAGAAAAAAACTCTCTACTACCGGCGGCAGTCGAACAGGTGCGCTGTTATCAAAACGGTGTTTCCGGATTATTTAAAAACATGGCAGTCAAAATCGGATCTAAAGATTTTATTGTCGAAGATCTGCCCAACATTCCCATTGACCCTGCCGTCGAAAATACATCTGACGCGATCCAATCAACAGTCTATATGAGTTTTGGGAACCAGTTGTGTGCATTGTTTATTTTTGGAGACATACTCAGAGACAAGGCATCTGAAACCGTAACCACACTGCACGACAGGGGGTACGGGGTTGCCCTTGTATCCGGCGACGGGGACCAAACCACCTGTATGATTGGAAACATACTGGGCATCAAAAATGCTTCCGGCGGCAAACAGCCCCAGGACAAGGCCTTTTTCATCCGTGACCTGCAAAAAGACGGGAAACGGGTTGCCATGGTGGGCGACGGTGTCAATGACGCCCCGGCTATGGTTCAAGCTGATTTGGCCATTGCCGTCCACTCAGGCAGCCACCTGGCAAAAGAGGCCGCGGATATCACGCTGATGCGGGGCAGCCCTGAACAAATCCTCGATTATCTGAATCTGGCAAAGCTGGTGAACCAAAAAATTCACCAGAATCTTTTGTTTTCGTTTCTCTACAACACTATCAGCATTCCCATTGCCTTGAGCGGACTGCTGACGCCCCTTGTGGCCGTCAGCGCCATGTTGCTGAGCAGTCTTAGCGTTATCGGCAACACCCTGTTACTAAAGCGCAGATATGAATACAGTTAGGATGAACTGCTGTGAAAGAGTATGCCAAATCAATTAACGATCATTACAGCCGGATCGACTTAGAAAAAAATATTCTTGCGGCCCGCGAAAGTGCTGGCATAGATTTACAGGCATTGTTTCGTGACGATATTTCTTCATTTGATGAATTCCACATTAGTGGCCGTGACGCAACCGATTAATTGGTGTAGAAAGATGTCAACACACCATCTTTAGAATGGTTTCTATAATTGATTGCTGTCATGGCATCACGGCCAAAAGATGCACCAAAGTCGCCTGGTCTCAAATTACTCATGAGAAGTACGGCAACGGGTTAGTATTGGATGCCCTTGATCACAAAATAAATCCCCACCGCAATCATCAACACCGAACCGATTTTATAAATCACTTTCCTGGACCGTAGCCAGTTCAATTTGGTGAGGCTTGCCACCAGCAGCAGTGCCGGTATGGTTCCCAGGCCGAATGAGACCATCAGCCCCATTCCAGTAAGAAAGGCCTTAAAGGGGGGTTGGATATCCATGCCTGTCCGTGCCGCTGTAATCAGCGCCGTATACACCGGGCCGCACGGCAGCAGGCCGAGCAGCAGACCCAGGGGAAGGTAGGCCGCGGTCGACCGCGCGCCGGACATTTTGCCAAAGCCGCGGGTAATTATACCGTCAGGGTTGTAATGATCGCCGAAAAATCGCCCCAGAGAAAGCCATCCGCCCATGCTCAGTCCCATGACCACGATCATCAGCCCGGTAAAGATCATAACAGCTTTTTGCAGAACGGCGATACCGGCGGTTACACGAACGAAAGAGCCGGTGATTCCCACGACACCGCCTAGAACGGCGTATGTCATAACCCGGCCAAAATGGTACAAAAGGTTTGAAATTAAAACGCGCTTGCTTTCCAGATGAAGAGAAAAGGAGACCACGATCGGTCCGCACATGCCGACACAATGTCCGAAGCCGACGGCAAACCCGGTGCTGATAAAGACCAGATACAAGGTTTCAATAGAGGACATTGAAAATAAACTCCGCAATCCCGATGCCGGGCAGAACTACCGCAGCTTTCCAAATCCTTTTTCCGCTGGGACATCGTACGATAATGCCGCTGCCCTCATAAACACCTTTACTTCTGGCTTGAAGGGACACCTGATTAGGGCCCATTTTCATTCCCGGCATTCCTAGGTCAATATATGGTGCCGCCGCCGGTAGTTTGCCCGTAAGGGTCAACCGGAACAGAAGGTCGGTCATGGCTTTGACCGGCTTAGGACTTATATCGAGAGTGACCTTGCTGTTTAAAAGCTCCCGGGTGCATGCGTGTTCATGAATATTGCAGTTCACCATCGACAGGTGATCTGTCTCGGCCGCCTGGACCGGAACAGCACTCACTGCCGTAATAGACAATAATATCCAGGTAAAAAGCATGCTCAGCAGTGGAATGGGGTCCTGTAGGAACCAAGCAGGAATGCTCGGCAACCCTTTTTTGCCATTTGAAGTCAGAATATTCACCTCCGCACACAAAAAGGTGCATAAAAATTCATTAAAGAATTGCAAAGCATGAGCTCTTCCGGATAGTTAGTGTATTGCCCAACACACTATTATCCAGGAAAAACTCATGTCTATTAGATCTTTAATCAAAGAAACAATCTCATTGCAAGGTTTTAGAGTTGATTCAATTGAACGATGTTCTTTTGGAATTAGTATCAAAATAGTTCCCGATCGACGTTACAGGCCCCGTTGCGGCAAATGGATATAATTTTTTCTAAATTCTGCAATTGTCGAGTCTGCTGGATATAGCAAATTGACAAACCGCGCCATGAACGACAAGTAATGGGAAATAATGCTGGAAGGCAGATTAATCAATGGTGGATATTAACACCAATAAATTCCGAATTTCATGATAGTGAGACGTTTATGCTTTATACCGTTCTTATTGACAAAGTCTCCGTTTCTATTTTATCTGACGTTTGGTATAATTATGGCATATTAAGTAAAATCCGAGGTGGAACGTGATAAAACCGAAAATAGGGTGCCCATGAAACTGTCCAACATAGACAATGCCGAAATCGCCAAGTTTGCCGCCATGGCCGAAGACTGGTGGGACCGTAATGGCGTGCTTAAAGCATTACATGACATCAACCCTGTACGAATGGAATATATCTGCTCCCGCTCAAGCATAAAGGGCAAAAGGGTTCTGGATGTGGGATGCGGCGGGGGGCTGCTGACAGAAGCCATGGCTGCTGCCGGAGCCATGGTTACCGGTATAGATATGGCTGAACCGTCCCTGAAGGTTGCTCAGGTACACATGGAACAGAGCGGAGTGCATGTCGATTATCGGCAAGTTACCGCAGAACGCCTGGCGCAAACCCACGCTGGACGGTTTCATATCGTCACCTGTATGGAGCTTGTTGAGCATGTACCCGACCCGGCATCCGTCGTGCAGGCCTGTACCTTACTGGTCAAACCGGGAGGAGATCTGTTTTTTGGTACCATCAATCGGACATGGATGTCACTGCTGCTGGTAATACTTGCAGCCGAGTATATTTTTCGAATTTTAAGTAAAGGTACTCACACATATAGGAAATTGGTTCGCCCTGAGGAAATGAAAAAATGGGGTAAAGCGGCCGGTCTTAGGCTTCTGGAAGTATCCGGTATGCGCTATATTCCATTTGTCGGTTACGCTGCTTTATGCCGCAGTACTTCTATGAACTACATGATGCATTTTACGAAAAGAGGTTGAAAGGCTTTTTTTAAATGGAGTTTGGTAATCGGAATACGTAGAAAGAGACTACTACTATGACTCTTTGGAAAGATCCCAAATGGTATGATGCTGAAGAAAGAAACGAGCAACTGGATGATCATATCCACCGGACGGGACAGGCCAGGTTCGGCCTTAAAACCTATGGCAAAAATGAAAAGCTGGAAGCCGTCATCCGGCATTTTAACCGGGTGGCGCAAAAATACGATTTCATGAATTCGTTACTCAGCTTCGGCATTCATCATGTGTGGAAACGGAAAGCAGTAAGATTGCTTGCCCTGAAAGACGATGACTGGGTCCTAGATGTTTGCGGTGGCACCGGTGATCTGGCCCGTCTTGCAGCCTCTCGCATTGGCCCGAAAGGCAAAGTGGTTATTTATGACATTAACCGAGCAATGATGGCCGTTGGTCGACAGAAGGTTGCTGGTAGCCCTTTGAGCAAAAGCATCTTTTGGATGCAGGGCAACGCTGAGGATGTGACCTTTGCGGACAATAGTTTTGATGCGGCCATGGTAGGATTCGGCATCCGTAATCTGACTCACATGAAAAAGGGTTTTCAGGAGATGCATCGGATCCTCAAGCCGGGGGGAAAATTTCTCTGTTTGGAGTTTTCTAAACCTACCCACCCGGTTTTCCGAATGGTTTACGATTTCTACTCGTTCAACATTATGCCAATGCTGGGGAAGTTGATAGTAGGTTCGGCTGAATCTTACGCATGCCTGTCTGAAACCATCAGGATGTTTCCGCTACCGGACGAGCTGTCTGCTATGTTACGCAACATCGGTTTTCACCGTGTTGGTTATCATCGAATGACCAACGGCATCGCAGTAGCACATGTGGGCCTAAAGGTGCAATCGAATGGACTGCTCCAAAATACGAATCAGAACAAGTCCGAAAATGGCCATGGGGTAGTAACTGGCTCGGTTAAATAAAGCCATCGCTTTTTCTCTTTTTAGTGTCTTAGCAAGACTCAGTGATGGCCATTGAAGCAAATAGAAGTTAATCCCCAAAGCCGACAGAAAATAAAATAGACTAAAGGTAATCGGAGATGCCCAAAATACTAAAACGTTTAAGAACATGGCGATCAGCAGAGTTATAACACAGAGAAGACCGGCCTTTTTGGGTCCTAATTTTACCGGAACAGTCTCGGCTTTGAAATAACGATCCTCTTCAATATCAGTCCAGTCAGCCGGAATATTTTGCCCTCCGATTTCCCAAAAGAAAATCCACAGAAAAATCGAAGCCAGAAACAAAACCGGCGGTGTTGGATTTACGGCATATACTGCGGCCAAGGGTCCGCATGATTTGACAACACCATGCACCAGTGTACGTAAAGGTGACACACGTAAAAGCAGGCAGTAGATAATCTCAAAAACACATCCGCCAAGAAAGATATACATGCACACCGGATTGAGTAGATAGGCACCCAACAGCGCTACAAGAGCCCACCCCACCCCCCATACGAGCCCATGCCAGAAGCTCAAGACGCCCTTTGCCAAGGGGTGGCGAACAAGAACGCCGTCAAGGTAGTTTTCGGAATCATCATATCCACCCATGCTAACCTTTTCCTTGTCAGCGCGATAATCGACAAGGTCATTGATCGCATATACTGATGTATATCCAGCAAAAACCGTAATCAGCCCGATCAAAACAATGGACAAAGGAGGAAAATGACCCAGACAGAGCAGGGCTGCAAGTGCTGGTGTGGTCATGTCGATCAGACCATGGGGGGTTCGTGAAAGTGCCCAAAAAAGATTCAGACGCCTGCGGACTGTAGATATATGGTAAATAAAGTTGCTACTCAATTATCATTCTCCTATACGGAGTTATAGTAAGTGAGTTTTCGAACTGTAATAATTAATAGACTGATTCCTTATTATATTCAAAAAATAAGATTTTCATATAGCATGGCATCAAAATTCTGTCATTAATAAAATCAATGGATGATTTCAAAAAATATTTGCTCTAACGACAAAATCAATTGTTTGGAATAGAAACTTGATACAAACTTGTCTCATAATATACAGGCAAGCCTTCCCTTTCTCTAGTATATTGCAATTGATCAAAGAACTAACCTGAATTAATCATGAAGAACACAAAAAAGAAGCTTGCTCCTGCACCGCTTTGACTGGTGAGAAAGCCGGGCTAATAGCATAAATAGGGTTTGCAAATTGATAAATAAACAAGGTATGAAGTCTGCATGGAATTCGGCGGTCTTGTCAAAATTTTAATGAATTAATTATTGCATTTATAGCAGCATATGACGGTTTATCGTGATTGTTAAAATGTCGATGGCATGTTAATTGCAATATTTAAGTGGATTACTATGGATTATTTGCGCAACAAATAAATTCTGGGTTTGAGGTTAGAGATATGAAAATAACGTACAAGTTAATATCTGGTATCATTGTAGCATTCGGTTTGTTCGGCTTATTTGGTTGTCCCTCTGCTGAAAGTAATCCGAAAGAAGAAAAATGGGATATCAGTAAACAGAGTGTTGAAGTAAGAGCACCTGATTTTGTTCTCGAAGACCTTAAAGGCAATCAGGTTATGCTAAGCGACTACAAAAGGAAACCTGTCCTTTTGGTTTTTACCGCAACATGGTGCCCATATTGCCGTGCTGAAATTCCGCATTTAAAGGAAATATATTCCAAGTATAATGCTAAAGGGCTGGAGATCATTTATATCGATATTCAGGAAAGTGTAGAAAAAGTATCTTCATTTATGGCTAAACATAATATCCCTTTTAAAACTCTTCTTGATAAGGATGGCAAGGTCGCATACCTATTTGGCGTACGAGGAATACCAACCAAAGTTCTGATTGGTAAAGACGGAACGATACTTTGCAAGGCATGTAGATCGGTTGATGCTATGTTGGACAAGTTATTTGGTGCTTAACCCGCATTTCTCATGAAGAATTTATCCGGCTTTTATAGACGCTTGAAGAATTTGGATTAAAGGAGGAAAAATTGGAAAAAAAAGTGCTTGATGCTATGAAAAATGCTGGCAAACCTGTTCGGCCCGGTGAGTTGGCAAAGACAATCGGAGAAGAGAGCAAAGAAATTTCAAAGATAATAAATGGGCTTAAAAAAAAGGGAAAGGTGATATCTCCAAAAAGATGTTACTATTCACTCAGTGATGAATAGAAGGCTGCTGTTGGGATACGGTTTGCGCTGTACGGATGTGAATGAGGATAAAGATGTTGCGGGCAGGTACATAGAGACCTTTGAAAAATGCTCAATTTTGTTCAAGTTCAAGGACGGCGAAAATTTTAACCACAGGAATACATGGAGTATTTTGAGGATTAAAATTTGAGCCTGACACAGAAATTGGGCAAAAGGGGGCGCTTTGCAAAGGTCTCGGTCATATTAGAAAAGATTGCTGAAAGCTCAGGCTTTGTATTCTTGTCTGGAGCATTCAGGGCAAAGCCCGGTAAATTCAAGATTATGACCGATTATTTCGAAAACAGTAGCACCGTAAAGCTCATTATCGAGTTGATTCAGAGGCGCAATCGGCGCATCGTCAACCCGGCTGCATCGCACACAGCGTATATGGTAGTGCTTCTTTGTCTCCCAGTCAAAACGCTTAAGTAACCCGCTAAGTTCCAGCTTTTGAATTTCTCCCAATTCAGACAGAACTTCAAGGTTTCTATAGACCGTGCCAAGACTGATCCTGGGAAGACGATGTCTTACGACTTCATAAATTTCGTCTGCGCTCGGATGGGTATTTAACTTTCTCAACTCTTCCAGAATCACCTTGCGCTGCCGGGTCATCCTCAGGTTTTTTTCTTTTTGCAAGTCTTTTTTCCTATCAGGCGATGGTTAATCCCTCTTCATACCATGCCCTATGCAAAAAAAAAGGTGCGTGCCAAGTCTGTATTGATCGATGCTTGAACTGCAATAGCGAGCGCATTCCTCGCAGCTTGCTGCGGGATTAGCGAGCGAATAAAAAATCAGCTAAAATTCCTTACAGTCGAAGATTCCCTGCAGCTTGCTGCAGGGAGCTTCCATTATAGATCAATCCACATATCGGCTTCGCTCCCGCAATCGGTACAGGTCGCTAAACCCTTAGTCTTTTGCTCCGGCACTTTTTCCTCGTGCCCGTGAGAATCGTCCAAAGTACAGGTAATGACCATTTCTGCTTCATTGCCGCAATTTTCACACATGCATGTTTGTCGAACCGTTTTAACCTTTTTGCTCATTTTTAACTCCTTCCATTATTTCTGAAACATTTTAAAACTGAAAAAAGGACATGTCAAGTCTGTATTGGTCGGTTTAATTATATATAAAAAATACACCAGCCTCGTTCCTGCAAATGTTAAGGTAACTGTACCTTTAATTGCATGATTGACTTTAATTCTATTTGTCGCTAAAATCATTGCCAAGCACGATTATTTCTATTTTTATTCGCAATAACGACCAAGCGATTTTATTACCTAAGTTGAGGGATTTTTGGGGAAGAGATGTGCCGAGATCTTGATGCAGCAAGGTTTGCGAAAACCGCAGGCTTACCAATGGATATGTCGAGGGATTTCGCGAATCCTTGATGCGTAAGAGATCGGTGCAGATCGAGTTAAAAATCGCTCGATTTAGGTAATAATTAGATTGTATTTTTGCCCGGCACTATATGCCGATTGATCCAAAAAGGGTGATAGATGATTTCTGTCAACATTAGAAAAGGCTACAAGGTAAACATTGCAGGAGAGCCTTCCCATGAAGTAGTGGCGTCGGAAAAACCCTCACGAGTGGCTCTTCTACCGGAAAGGATTCCCTTTGTAAAGCCCCGGTTAAAGGTAAAGGTCGGAGATAAAGTTAAAATGGGCACCCCCATTTTTGAGGACAAGAGGAACCCGGATGTAATTTTTTTATCGCCGGCCGGGGGGGAAATTGCACAAATTAATTTCGGTCCGCGTCGGGTCATCAAGGAAATTGTTGTGGCACTTGATCATAATGAAGACCAGGAAGCGTTCCCAATCTTTAACGCAACACAGATTGAAAGCATCCAAAGGAAAGAACTGGTAAAAGCGATACTGGCCGGCGGTTTATGGCCTTTGTTAAGAGAACTTCCCTTTCGTGATATCGCAGATCCTGACTTTACTCCACCGTTTATCATCGTCAGTCTGGATGCCAGGGAACCTTTTCAAGCCGCTCCGGAAGTCTATTTAAAGGACAAGATCGACCTTTTTGAATTCGGTATAAAAATATTGCGCAAATTATCAGAAAAAGTCTTTATAAGCACCTCAACTGATAATGCGTTTGTTTTACAGAAGTTAAACGGTTATGTGACCCACACTTGCAATGGGGTATATCCTTCTGATGATCCAGGAGTACTGCTCTATCATATAAAGAAAACCCAGGCTGAAAACAAAGCTTGGTATATCAACGGCCAGGATGTTCTGCTTCTCGCCGGGCTTCTTAAAACAGGAAAATACCCCATTGAAAGAACTGTTGTTCTTGGGGGAAACATGGTTAACGAGAAAAAACACATGCTGACCAGGGCCGGTGTTCCACTTGATCATCTTATCCGTGGGCGCACTGACTACACAATGGAGGCCCGGTACATCGTCGGCGGAATCTTCAGGGGGTATATCGGCACAAAAGATTCCTATATGGGATTTTACGAAACATCTCTGGTGCTTATACCGGAAGGCGGCGAAAAAGAGTTTTTTGGATTTATGAGACCGGGTTTCAGAAAGCCGAGCCGGTCCAGAGCATTTTTATCTTATTTTAACAAATCAACATTGCCCATGGACTGTAACTTTCATGGTGAAGAGCGGGCTTGCATAAACTGCGGATCATGTACCGAAGTCTGCCCTGTCGATATTTTGCCACAGTTTACTTATAAATGTATTTTGGCTGATGAAATTGAGGATGCCCTTGGCCACGGTATGTTAGACTGTGTGGAATGCGGATTGTGCACCTATGTCTGCCCCTCCAAGGTAGAACTCTGCGAAACCCTGAAGAAGACAAAGAAAGCGTATTATCTGGAACAGTTATAATAATGAAGCTGCTAAAGAAGTTTTTCGATTCCAAAAGAGTGCATTTCACCGAAGGTGGACGATTAGAAAAGCTCAGCTCCCTTTTTGAGGCAACCGAGACTTTTTTCTTTATACCCGGCAATACAACTCAAAACGACCCCCATGTGCGCGACAGTCTGGATTTAAAGCGCCTTATGAGTATCGTGATTCTGGCTCTAATGCCGCCACTTTTCTTCGGGATATATAACACCGGCTACCAGTCCAATCTTGCATCCGGCCTTCCTCTTACCTTTATCGCCGTTATTCTAAAAGGACTCTGGATTGTCCTGCCCATCATTATAGTTTCATACCTAGTTGGATTCTTTTGGGAAGTTCTGTTTGCATCCATAAGAAAACATCATATAAGCGAAGGTTTTCTGGTAACAGGTTTGTTGTTTCCCCTTACCCTCCCGCCTACGATTCCCCTGTGGCAGGTTGCTGTCGGCATCTCTTTCGGAGTTGTAATCGGCAAGGAAATATTCGGTGGGACTGGAAGAAACTTTTTAAATCCAGCATTAACCGGAAGGGCGTTTCTGTTTTTTGCTTATCCCGGAAAGATGACCGGCGAAACAGTATGGACTGTTGTAAGCGGTGTGAAATCCTCTCTGGTTGACACCGTCAGCGGGGCGACACCTCTTGCGGTTTCGGCTGTTAAGGGCTCATTTGATCTTATTGTAGATACCCTGGCAAAAGCGGGTTTTACCTTTTCTAAACTCTTTTTCGGCACATATCCTGGAAGTATCGGTGAAACGTCAGCTCTGATGTGCCTGATAGGTGCTTCTATACTGATTTTTACCGGTATTGCAAACTACAGAATCATGCTTGGTGGTGTTCTGGGTGTATTGACCGCGGCATGCCCGGGATATTTTTTAAATCTTTTTATTGGTAATTCATCCATACCGATGCTTTCTCTTAATCCATTTTATCACCTGGTAATGGGCGGATTTGCATTCGGGATAACATATATGGCAACCGATCCGGTTTCCGCTCCGGGAATGAATACGTCAAAATGGATTTACGGCTTTGTCATCGGTGTCTTGACGGTCTTGATACGCATTTTCAATCCCGCGTTCCCTGAAGGGGTTATGCTGTCAATTCTCTTTATGAATCTGTTCACCCCTTTGCTGGATCACTTTGAGATCCAGATCAGAATAAAGAAAAGGGTGCCAAATGTCTAATTACGTCAAATCGATCATCTTTGCTGCAGTATTGAGTATTGTATGCGGCAGTCTTTTGACACTGGCTTCCACGGGGCTCAAAGAGTATCAGCTCAAAAACATCGCCATCGACAAGCAGAAAAATATTTTAAAATCCGTGGGGCTGATTAGTGATAAACAAAAACTTTCTGAAGACACAATAGATAGACTATACGCGGATAACATCAGGCAAATGTGGGTCGATCTTGAAGGAAAGATCGTTTCTAAACAGAAAAAAACCGAAAATGATCTTTTGGTTTATCTTCATCAAAAGCAGGACGAAATACAATCTTATATCATACCAATCGATTCCAGGGGGCTTTGGGGAAGAATATTGGGATATCTGGCCATAAAAAATGACGGCGCAACAGTTGCAGGATTTACGGTTTACAGCCATTCGGAGACACCAGGCCTAGGCGGAGAAATAGAAAAAAGCTGGTTTCAGAAAAATTTTGCCGGCAAAAAGATCCTGGACGATGCGGGGAACCTTGTCTCCGTTTCCATTTCAAAGGGGGCTGTCAAAGGAAGAATACCGGAATCCCGTCATAATAACTTTGTCGACGGTATCAGTGGTGCCACTTTGACAGGAAAATTCCTTTCTGCGGGCTTAAAAGAGACGCTTGAAGAATATGAACCCCTTTCCGAAAGATTCAGGAATAACATGATAAAATGAAAATCACACGAAAGAAAGCCTTTAAAGTATTTTTTACCCCGATTTGGGAAAGCAATCCAGTTTCCGGACAAATCCTTGGGATATGCTCTGCCCTTGCCGTTACCGTTCAGTTAAAAACCGCCATAGTCATGAGTCTTGCACTTACCTTTGTCCTGGCCTTTTCCAATTTGTCGGTTTCTCTGATACGTAACCTTATTCCCCGAAATATCCGGATTATCGTCGAACTTACGATAATCGCCACTCTTGTAATTGTTGCGGATCAGGTTCTTATAGCCTTTCTGTATGATATCAGCAAACAACTGTCCATTTTCGTAGGTCTTATTATTATTACAAACTGTATTATCCTGGGGAGGGCCGAAACGTATGCCCTAGGGAATCCGCCGGTACTTTCCATGCTGGACGGCATTGGTAATGGACTGGGTTACAGTCAGATTCTGATAACAGTGGCGGCGATACGGGAACTTTTAGGCGCCGGGAAACTTTTTGGATTTCAGGTGATTCCCGATTCTTTTTATGCCGCAGGTTATGAAAACATGGGGTTTATGGTTTTAGCCCCCGGCGCCTTTATCGCCATTGGCTTTATTGTATGGCTTCAGAAAACCGTTTCAAAAGAATAAAACAATGGAAAATCTCATAAGCATTTTTTTAAATTCCATCTTTGTTGGAAACATCCTGCTGGCATACTTTTTAGGAATGTGCTCTTTTCTTGCCATTTCCAAGAACCTGGAGACGGCCATAGGTCTGGGATTTGCAGTAACATTTGTGCTTTCAATTACAACACCCGCAAACTGGCTGGTTTATAATTATCTTCTGGCGCCAGAGGCTCTATCATGGGCGGGTCTGCCGGGGGTTGATCTCAGCTTTCTGAAATTTATTATCTTTATTGCCGTCATTGCAGCCATGGTTCAGGCCCTTGAAATGATTATAGACAGGTATTCACCGGCATTGTATATTGCTTTGGGAGTTTTTCTTCCCCTTATCGCAGTTAACTGCGCGATTCTGGGAACCTCTCTGTTCATGGTGGAGCGCGACTATAATTTCGTAGAATCGGTTGTTTATGGGTTAAGTTCAGGTCTTGGCTGGATGCTTGCCATTGCCACCATGGCAGGGATTAGAAAAAAACTGAGATATGCCGATGTTCCCAAGGGCCTTGAAGGCTTTGGCATCAGCATGATTATCGCCGGTCTTATGGCCATGGGATTTATGCTTTTTTCAGGAATAACCATATGATTTACGTAATCAGCATTACAGTATTTGCATCTATTATTTTCATCCTTGTGGGACTCCTTCTGCTGGTTGAAGCCAAAGTTGTGAAAAAGGATGACTGCGTTATCGTCGTCAATGATGACGAGGAAAAAAGCCTGAAGATTCCTGGCGGTTCAACACTTTTGTCTGCTCTGTCAGAGAATAAAATCTTTCTTCCTGCGGCCTGCGGCGGCGGCGGGTCATGCGGAACATGCAAGTGCGTGGTGGAAGAAGGAGGAAGAGGTCTCTTGCCAACTGAACTAGCACATTTGACCCGAAGGGAAAAAAAGGGAAATGTCCGTCTTGCCTGTCAGTTAAAAGTTAAGGTAGATTTAAAGATCCGACTGCCAGAGGAAATTTTCAATGTAAAAAAATATAACGCCGTTGTTGTTTCAAACGAAAACGTTGCAACCTTTATCAAGGACCTGGTTTTAAAGCTCGATCCTGGTGCAAAACTTGAATTTAAGGCCGGCGCCTTCATTCAGATCGATATTCCGGAATATGAGCTGTCTTTTTCAGAATTCAGATGCAGGGTTGCCGAACGGTTCCGACCTGAATGGGATGCCTTCAACCTATGGGGATTGCATTCATTAACAGAAGAGCCGTTATTCAGGGCCTATTCCCTGGCAAATCCGCCCAGTGAAAAGAACATTTTACGTTTTAATGTCCGGATTGCCACACCACCCCCCATTATTTCAGAAGCGTCTCCCGGAGTTGGTTCTTCATATATTTTCAACCTGAAACCAGGTGACAGGGTCACCTTAAGCGGACCTTATGGAGAGTTTTTTGTAAAAGAAACTGATAGGGAAATGTGCTTTATAGGCGGCGGCGCTGGAATGGCTCCTCTGAGAAGCCATATACTTCACCAGCTTAACACGCTGAAAACAAAACGTAAAATCAGCTTCTGGTATGGCGCAAGATCAAAAATGGAACTCTTTTTTGAAGAAGAATTTAAAGAATTGGAAAAAAGAATACGAGAACTTTGAATTCCATGTTGCCCTCTCCCATCCCAAGCCAGAGGACGACTGGAAAGGGATGACCGGTCTTATCCACCAGTGTCTGCAAGACAATTGCCTCAGCAAACACGATGACCCCACGGAAATTGAATATTATCTTTGCGGTCCGCCCATGATGGTTGATGCAATTGAAGATATGCTCGACAGCCTCGGGGTGGAACCGGAAATGATCGCCTATGACAAATTCTAACCCCGCTTAATCGACCCCTTCTGCTTTTCCGTCAATACCCCTTTAACCCGGTTTTCTCACGAGCCTGAGCAACACAGGAACTGCGTTATTCAGCCCTCGAAGTAAAATACTACGTCTTCGGGCTGAAATGCCTTGTTCCTGAGCCGTTCAGTCTCGTGAGAAAACCGGGTTAAAGGGGTATTGACGGAAAAGCAGAAAGGGTCGATT
>PVMS01167747.1_pt1 | contig 14593 bp, 15 predicted proteins | sample 1853461 | NCBI WGS metagenome assembly PVMS01 (sample SAMN08582032, study PRJNA380276) | Marine sediment metagenome, whole genome shotgun sequencing project. | isolation source: ocean sediment barecode stripped | collected 2017 | reverse complement strand
TTGGCGGCCAGCACGGCCGACGAATAGGCGCCGATGGCCATCAGCGCCACATGACCGACGGTGACCTGTCCAGCAAAACCCTTGACGATATTGAGGCCCGACGGAGACGTTGAGGTCATGAGTTCCCGAGAAACCAACATTAAAGATTTGTCCGGCAACGGCGTCCTGGCGAGGCTGTTCGGAGCCCACCAGGCCATCCCCTGGGCATTTGGTTTTGCTATTGTCCTGATCTTGCCCTGGATCACGGTCAACGACTACCAGATTTTCCTGCTGGACATCATCATGATCAACATCGTCCTGGCGGTGGGCCTCAATATCGTCAAGGGTTTTGCTGGACAGGTCACCGTCGGTCATGTGGCGCTGATGGCCATCGGCGCCTATTCGTCGGCCGTGCTGGCCGCCAAATTCGGATTGCCGTTCTGGTTCGCCCTGCCAATAGCGGTTCTCATCACCGGAATGGTGGGCGCCGTGGTCGGCGTGCCGTCATTCCGGCTGGAAGGACCCTACCTGGCGCTGGCCACACTGGGATTTGCCGAATCGGTGCGGATCATCATCTCCGCCACCGCCTATTTGGGCGCCGCCGAGGGATTCAGCAACATTCCACCGCCCGAACTCTTCGGCTTTGTGTTCGACGGGCACCTCTCCTACTATTACATCGTGACGCCGATCGCCATGGCCGGCATCTATTTCTCCTTCAGCATTCTCAGTTCCGACGTCGGCCGCTGCTTCAGAGCCTTGCGCGAGGACCCACTGGCCGCTGCCGCCAGCGGCATCAACGTGCGCAAATACAAGCTCCTGGCGTTCGTGATCAGCGCCCTCTATGCCGGCACCGCCGGCAGCCTGATGGCCCATCTATCGCCCGGTTTCCTGCACCCGTTCAGTTACACCATCACCGAGATGGTAACCCTCTTGCTGATGATCGTGATGGGCGGAATCGGCCACATCTGGGGCGGTGTGATCGGCGCTGTGATGGTCACCATCATCTACGATCTGACTCGCGAGTGGTACCAGTACCAGCTAATCACCTTCGGCATGATCATCGTTCTGACGGTCCTGTACATGCCTCGCGGAATCGGCGGCCTGCTCGACGATTACTTTACCAAGAAACGTTTTCTCGCTGTTCGGAAGGCCAAGTCCGATGCTGCTTGAAGTCACGGGACTAACCAAGAGGTTCGGCGGGCTCACTGCGGTTTCCAACGTCGATCTCAGCATAGCCGAGGGCGAGATCCGAGGCATTATCGGCCCCAATGGATCCGGCAAAAGCACGGTATTTAACCTGATCTCGGGCATTTATGAGCCCGAACAGGGCAGCCGGATCGTCTTCGCGGGCGAGGACATCACCAACCTGGACTCCCATGAGATCGCCCGTCGTGGAGTTGGACGCACATTCCAGCTTCTGCGCTTGTTCCTGGACATGTCAGTCCTTGAGAACCTCCTGGTCGGCCATCACCCCCATATCAAATACGGTCTCGGAGCCGCCGTGATCGGCGCCACCAGCGTCAAAACCGCGGAACGCGGGCTCAAGGAGGAGATGATGGAGCTGCTCAGCTTCATCGGCCTCGCTGACTACGCCGAGATGCCGGCCAGCGAATTGTCCATTGGCATGCGCCGGTTGCTGTCGCTGGGGCGTGCCATGGCCATGCAGCCCAAACTGCTGATGCTCGACGAGCCGGCAGCCGGACTGTCGCCGCTGAATGTGGACAGCCTGCTCAGGACGGTCTTTTCCCTGAAAGAGCGTTATGGACTGACCCTGATTATCATCGAGCACATCATGAAAGTGGTTATGGAGACCTGTGACGTGGTCACCGTGCTCGAACACGGTGAAAAAATCTCCGAAGGTCCCCCAGACCAGGTAAAGGACGATCATCGGGTCGTCGAGGCCTATCTTGGCAAAGAGATGGACGACGCCGAGGTCCGTGCGTTCCTCGACTCGGCGGCCTGACCCGGCTCGGGCCGGGAACTCTCTCAAGGAAGGATGCCGAGTTTCATGTCCTTGGACAATCCAGCAGTCGTGATCGTTGGTGGCGGCGCCATGGGCGGCCTGTTCGGGGGCCTCCTGTCGGAGGGCGGTCTCGACGTTACCCTGCTCGACATCTGGGACCAGCACGTGGAAGCGATCCGGGAGAAGGGGCTGGGCATCGTCGGTTACGGTGGTGACCGGGTCATTCCGATCAAGGCGACCACCGATGGCGGCGACATCGAGGCGGCCGACATCGTGCTCTTCCAGTGTAAGGCATCGGCCAACGAGGCGGCGGCAAAAAGCGTGCAGCACCTGTTCACCGGATCCACGGTGGCCGTGAGTTTTCAGAACGGCCTCGGCAACGAGGAGAAACTGTCCCAGGTCCTGGGCGAGGACAAAGTGCTGGGGGGCCTGACCGCCCAGGCCGGTCTGGTGGAAGCACCCGGCGTGGTGCGCAATTTCGGCGATTTGCCCACCTATCTGGGTGAAATGAAGGGAGGCATCTCTGAACGTGCCAGCGCCATCGCCGATGCCTTTTCCCGTCACGGCCTGCCGACCCACGCCAGCGCCGATATCCGGCGCGACATATGGAAGAAACTGCTGGGAAACGTGGGCCTCAGCGCCATCTCGGGCGCCACGGACCTGCGCTCAATGGACATCATGGCAGTGCCGGAGTTGCAGGCCACCGTCTTGCGGGCCGTCGGCGAGGCGGCCCAGGTGGCCCAGGCCTGCGGCATCGACCTCGATGTGGAGGAAGCCCGCGAGGTGTTGTTGAAACTCACCGATCCGTCCGGTGGCGGGACCGGGACCAGCAAGTCGTCCCTCTGCGCCGACCTGGCCCACCGGCGCCCGACGGAGGTCGATTACATTTATGGCACGGCGGCGCGCCTGGGCCGCCAGCATGGCGTACCAACGCCGACCCTCGACACCCTAATCGGCATCGTCAAGGGCCTGGAATCCCACTACCTGTGAATGACAAGGGTTTGATCATGCAAAACGAATTCACCGGAAGGATCGCGGTGGTGTCCGGCGGCAGCCGTGGCATTGGCCGCGGAATCGCCGAAGCCCTGGCCCGGGAGGGAGCGGAGGTCGCGCTGGTCTCTTCCTCGGAAACCAATCTGTCGGCGGCGGCGGCGGCTATTGAGGGGAGCGGATCGGCACGGCCGTTCACCTGCGCTGCCGACCTGCGCCTCCCCGAGGGTTGCCAGCGGGTTTTCGACAGTGTCAGCGAGCGCTTCGGGCGATGCGACATCCTCGTCAATTCGGCCGGCGCCACGCAGGCCGGATCGTTCATGAAACTGTCGGAAGAGGCCTGGCAGGATGGCTTCGCGCTCAAGTTCTTCGGCAGCATGCGTCTGTGCCAGCTGTTCTGGCCCCTGCTCAAGGAAGCCGGGGGGCATGTGGTCAACGTAGTCGGGGGGGCTGCCCGCTCGCCCGACCCGGAGTTCCTCATCGGCGGCGCAGTAAACGCGGCCATGGCAAATTTCACCAAGGGGCTGGCGGGACTCGGCAAGCGGGACGGGGTCAACGTCAATGCCATCTACCCCGGCCTGACCGAGACCGAGCGTGTCGAGCAATTGTTTCGCCAGCGCGGTGAGGCATCCGGTCTGACGCCCGAGGAAGTGCGGGCCGAGGCCGTCGCCAAGGAGGGCCTGCGCCGACTGGGCCAACCCGAGGACGTGGCGGCGCTGGCCCTTTTCCTGTGCTCCGAGCGGGCCCGCCACATCCAGGGCACGGCCATCGCCGTCGACGGCGGGGCCACCCCGGGCCTCTATTGACGCGCTCCCGTCCCGAGGAACAACCGTCATGGATTTCGCCCTGAGCGAGGAACAAGAGCTACTTGTCGCCACAGTGCGGCGGTTCGTGGAAAGCAATTTGATCCCGCTGGAGGACCAGGTCGAGGAAAAAGGCTTTCTCGACCCGGAGACTGCGCAAGCCATCTTCGCAAAGTCCAGGGCGCTCGGGTTCTATGCCATGAACATTCCCGAGGCGCACGGCGGCGGCGGATTGTCTGCCCTCGACGTCTGCCTGGTCGAGGAACAATTCGGACATACCACGGACATCCTGATCCGCCGCGCCTTCGGCAACGTCTATGACGTACTGCTGGAATGTGATGCAGAACAGAGGGAACGCTGGTTGCTGCCGGCCGTCAGGGGCGAGCGCACCTGTTCCATCTCCATCTCCGAACCCGGGGCCGGCTCCGATGCGGCAGGCATCACGACCCGCGCCAGGAGGGACGGCGCGGGGTGGACCCTGTCCGGCCAGAAGCATTTCATCAGCGATGGCCTGTTTTCGGACTTTTTCGTCGTTTCGGCAGTCACCGATCCTGAGGCTGGCGCCAAGGGTATCTCGCTGTTCCTGGTCGACAAGGACCTGCCGGGGGTCACCGTCGGTCGCGACCAACCGATGATGGGATTGACCGGCACCAGCCACATCGAGCTCTTCTTCGAAGATGTTCGCCTCGACCACAAGCACCTTCTCGGATCCGAGGGACAGGGGCTGCGGCTCATCTTCGAGACCCTGGGGACCATCCGGCTGGCCCATATCGGCGCCCGGGCGGTGGGCAAGGCGGCGCGCCTCCTGGAAATGATGACCGAACACTGCCAGGAACGGCGACAGTTCGGGCGCCCCATCGGGGACTTCCAGATGGTGCAGCAATTGCTGGCCGACAGCGCAATAGAGATCGAAGCGGCGCGGCTGATGGTCCTGCGTGCAGCCTTCGAGATCGATCGGGGCGGCAAATCGCGCGAGCGCATCTCCATGGTCAAGGTATATGCCGCCGAGTCCCTGGGCCGGGTCGCAGACCGGGCCGTCCAGGTCTTCGGCGGCATGGGGTATTGCAAGGATTTGGCCATCGAACGGCTCTACCGCGATGCCCGTATCTTCCGTATCTACGACGGGACTTCCGAGATCCACCGCATGGTGGTGGCGCGCGGCCTGCTCAAGCACGGTGTGGCGCTGTTCGATTCCCTGAACTGAGTTACCCGAGAACGAGGCCGAAAAACATCATGCCCATCAACAAGTTCGCCTCGGCGGAAGAGGCCGTCGCCCTGATTAACGACCGGGACACGGTTGGCCTGATCGGCGGTGGCGGCGGGCTGGTCGAGGCGACCTGCCTGTTCTCCGCCCTGGAGAAACGCTTCCTGGACACCGGCCATCCCCGGGACCTTTTCCTCATTCACGCGCTGGGCATCGGCGACGGCAAGACCAAGGGCCTGAATTGCTTCGCCCACGAAGGCATGGTGCGACGGGTCATCGGCGGCCATTGGGTGTGGTCGCCGCGCATGCAGGAACTGGCTCGGGACGAGAAGATCGAGGCCTATGTGCTGCCCGGCGGCGTCACCATGCAGTTGTACCGCGAGATCGGAGCCGGACGGCCGGGCCTGTTTACCCATGTGGGCCTGGGGACCTTTGTTGACCCGCGCATCGAGGGCGGCAAACTGAACGAGCGGGCCACCGAGGACTTGGTTGAAGTCGTCGAAATAGACGGCAGGGAGTTGCTCCGCTACAAGTCCTTCCCCATCAACATCGCCATCATCCGGGGCTCCTTTGCCGACGCCCAGGGCAACGTCAGCCTGGATCAGGAACCGGCCAACCTGGATATCTACGCGGTGGCCCTGGCGGCCCACAATTCGGGCGGAAAGGTGATCGTCCAGGTGCGCACGGCGGTCGAGTTCGGCACCCTGCCGGCCCGCTCGGTGCGGGTGCCGGGAGCTATCGTGGATGCTGTGGTTGTCGATCCCAGCCAGTCCATGACCTATGACATTGCCTATGACCCGACCATGTCCGGCGAGCGCTTTGGCCCGGTGCCGGCCGCGCCGCCGCGCCCGTTTACTCCCCGCCAGGCCATCGCTCGCAGAGCGGCAGAAGAACTGGTCGAGGGCGCGGTCATCAACTACGGCTTCGGCATCCCCGATGCTGTGGCCACGCTGGTGGCGGCGCGCGGCGATCTGGACCTCTACTACCAGACGGTGGAGCACGGGACCTATGGCGGCTCCCTGCTGGACGGCGAATTGTTCGGCTTCGCCCGCAACCCCACGGCCATGATCGACGCCCCCTCCCAGTTCGATTTCTATTCCGGCGGTGGGCTGGACATCGCCTTCCTGGGCTTTGGCGAAGTGGACGCCGAGGGCCATGTCAATGCCTCCAAACTAGGCGGGCTACCGGTCGGTCCGGGCGGTTTCATCGACATCGCCCAGAACGCCCGTAAAATGGTGTTCTGCGGCACCTTCGACACCAAGGGAACGGGGATCGAAACCGGTAAAGGCACTCTGCGTATCACCAAGCAGGGCGATATCCAGAAGTTCGTTCGCTCAGTGCAGCAGATCACCTTCTCGGGGATCGAGGCGTTGCGAAGCGGCCAGGAAACACTTTACATCACCGAACGGGCCGTCTTCCGCCTCACCCCGGAGGGAATAGCCCTGACCGAGGTAGCACCGGGCATCGACATCCGCCGCGACGTCCTGGAGCGCATGGACTTCAAACCGCTGGTTCCGGCGGACCCCGCAATCATGCCGGCCCGGCATTTCACCGCCTGACCCGACAGGATCCTGGCATGTCTCCCATTCGCATCTCGATGATCGGGGCCGGTCTGATCGGCCGCCGTCACATGGAAGTCCTTCTGCCCGATCCTGCCTACCAGGTAGCGGGCATCGCCGACCCGGCGCCCGAGGCCGAGGCCTTCGCCAGCCAATACGGCATTCCCTATTTCACCGAATCCGAACCCATGCTGGATGAGGTTCGGCCCGACGGGGCCATCGTTGCCAGCCCCAACCAATTCCATGTGGCGGGCGCCCTGGCCTGCATCTCGCGCAAGCTGCCGGTTCTGGTGGAGAAGCCGTTGGCGGATTCGCTCCCCGGCGCGATCAGCATCGTCGAGGCGGCCGAGGGTGCCGGCGTCCCCGTTCTGGTCGGTCATCACCGGCGTCACAATCCGATCATGCGCAAGGCCGTCCAGATCATAATGGAAGGTGGAGTGGGAAAGGTGACGGCCGTCAACAACACTTGGCTCGCCCGAAAGCCCGACGACTATTTCGATGTCGCCTGGCGGCGCCAACCCGGCAGCGGACCGGTCCTTATCAACGCTATTCACGAAATCGACTGCCTGCGCATGCTGTGCGGCGAGATCGAGAGCGTTCAGGCCGCGACTTCCAGCGCCCGGCGCGGTTTCCCGGTCGAGGATACGGCAGCTGCGGTGATCCGCTTCGAAAGCGGCGCCCTCGGCACCCTCATCGTTTCCGATACGGTATCCTCGCCCTGGAACTGGGAAGGAACATCGGCCGAGAATCCGTTCTATCCGCAGGAGGCGCAGAACTACTGCCTGGTTACCGGCACCAAGGGTGCATTGGCCATCCCCTCGCTCGATCACTGGTGGCACGAAAACGGCCAGGGTTGGGGTGATCCGCTGACCCGGCGGCGCATTCCCGTCCAACCGGCCGATCCCTACATCGAACAGATGCGCAATTTCGCCGCCGTCATCCGCGGCGAGGAGGAACCGGTGGTCAGCGGTATCCAGGGAGTCCGCACCCTGGCCGCCACCCTGGCCATCGGACAATCCGCCGAGACCGGCCTGCCGGTGCAAATTGACGGGATGCTCGGGTGGAGATAAACAATCCTCCAATAGCAACAGGGTAGACTGTTATCATGGGGGAGACCATTCGCGCCGCCTGCGCCGTCGGTTGGCCGATCAAGCATTCCAAGTCACCAATCATCCATGGCCACTGGATCGAGCGTCACGGCATCGCCGGCGAGTATCGCCTTGAGGGCGTGGAGCCGGACGACTTTCCTGAATTCATTACCAATCTCGCGGCGCACGGCTATGTGGGATGCAACATCACCAAACCCCACAAGGAAGTGGCGCTGGCCCTTTCGGACCCCGATGAGCGCGCCCGGGCGGTGGGCGCCGCCAATACGTTGTGGCTGGACAACGGTCATCTTCGTTCCACCAACACCGATGTGGAAGGCTTCATCTCCAATCTCGACGACAGCGCGCCGGGTTGGGACACGAACCTGGAAAACGCCGTGGTCCTGGGAGCCGGCGGGGCCGCCCGGGCGGTGGTCCACGGGATCCTGGAGCGGGGCGCCGAAAACGTCCATGTGGTCAACCGGACTTTCGAGCGAGCCGAGGCATATCGCGACCACTGGGGTCCGCGGATCCATCCCGCTCGCTGGGACGATGTGCCGGGCCTGCTTCCCAAGGCAAACCTGATCGTCAACGCCACCTCGCTGGGCATGGTGGGAAACCCGGATCTGGTCCTGGACCTCAGTCTCGTCGGCGACGATACCGTGGTCGCCGACGCGGTCTACACGCCGCTCATGACCTCCTTGCTGATGGCGGCCAAGAACCGTGGCCTCAGGCATGCGGACGGCCTCGGCATGCTGCTCCACCAGGCCGGCCGGCCCTTCGAACTGTGGTGGGGCATTCGACCCCGGGTGACGCCCGAATTAAGGGAGTTGGTCGTGCGCGCGCTCAACGCGGATTGAAGCGAGGGAGATCAGTATAATGACGAAGAAGATCATGGTGCTGAACGGACCCAATTTGAACATGCTCGGCACCCGACAGCCGGAAATCTACGGCTCCGATACCTTGGCCGATATCGAGAGACGCCTCGCCAAAATCGCTGAATCCAAGGACTTGGAACTGGACTTTCGCCAATCCAACCACGAAGGCGAAATGGTTACCTGGATCCAGGAAGCCCGTACCACATGCGCCGGCATCATCATAAATCCGGGGGCCTATACGCATACTTCGGTGGCCATCCGCGATGCGTTGGCGGCCTGCGACGACGTGGCCATCATCGAGGTGCATCTATCGAACATCCACAGGCGCGAGAGCTTCCGCCACCACTCCCACGTCTCCCCGGTGGCCACCGGCGTGATGCTCGGTTTCGGCGCCCACGGATACGAACTCGCCTTCCAGGCCATCTCCAAGCTGGTCGAGGGATAACGGCGCCGGGTTTCACCTACCGACAGCTTTAGGGCTGGGCACGCATCCATGCGGCGTAGGCGGCGATGCCGGCGTCCAGGGAGGGGGCCACCGTGAACCCGGTGTCCCGGCGCAGCCGATCACCGGCCAGCGGGCCGCGCTGCGCCGTATGGGTGGTCCAGGGCTCGGTCCCCGGCCCCAATTCGATCACCGCGCCCGGAACCTGCGTCCGAATGGCGTCGGCGATCTGACCGGTGGTGAAGTTGATTCCCGAACCCAGGTGGTAGAGGTCGAAGTTAAGTTCTGGTGCCTTGCAGGTTGCCAACAGCCCGGCCGCCACGTCGCCCACATAGGTAAAACTGGCCGCGAAATCGGCGCCGCCCGGATCGCGGACCGGAGCGCCCCGCAACGCCTTCCGCAAGAATCCCGGGATCGGTCCCCGCGTCGGATCGGCAGAGACCACGGGCGGGCCGTAAACCCAGGAAATACGCACGGTAGCTGCGGAAACGCCGAATTGTGAGCGGTACATGCGGGTCAACAGTTCGCCACATAACTTGGTCGTCCCGTAAATATTGGCCACCGAGGTCGGTGCATCTTCCAGGATCGGGCTGGTGACGTCGCTCATGCCCTGGAATACCGAGCCGGTGCTGACGAAGACGAAACGGCGCCATTGCCGGCGTCTGGCCAAGTCCAGGAGGTTGGCCAGAGCTCCCAGATTGGACTGGAAGGCGGCCAGGGGGTCGGGACGGGCAAAGGCTTCGTTGGAGACCGCCGCCAGATGGATGCATTCGTCAATGCCGCGATCGGCGGTCAATTCCGCGACTGCGTCGGGATCGGAGAGTTCGCAGTGAGCCCAGGTGGCATTGCCGCCCACGGCCTCGGCATCCCCGGCCCGAAAGCGGTTTCGGTATTGCGCCACCACGAGTTCGCCGGCCGCGGCGGCTTGTTTGGCCACCTCATAGCCCACATGGCCCATCGCCCCCGTCACCAATAGAACCATGGTATCGAACGCCTTTCCCTGGACAATGAATTCTAGCCAATCGTCAACACCGTGAATACCGCCTTTCCAAGGGCATTGGAGGAGGTTGACAAATTCCGGCGGCAGCTGGAATTGCCACTTGAACCTGCGAGGGGACGGGAGCAAGATCGCCTCGTGGAAGCGGGCTTGTCGCTTCTCCTTACCCAGATTTTTTGGGGTGCTCCGCGACATACTCCGACGGACGGAAAACAGGATCCGTTCGAGGGCCAGTTCAGGCGAATGAACGACTGGCTCGATTTCGACGCGTGGAGCGGCGCAAGTCGATGCGGCGGCGTGAAACAATTAGGGAGACAGGGAAATGAATAAAAAAACGGTCGGGTTCGTCGGCCTTGGCGACATGGGCCTGGCTATGGCCGGGAACCTGATCAAGGCCGGATTTCCGCTGGTCGGATACGACCTTCGGGAGGAACGCCTTTGCCTGCTGGAGGAAGTCGGCGGCGACCGTGCCACCGACTGCACCGACGTGGGCGGCAAGTCCGATTCGGTCTTCATCATGGTGCTGAACGGCGACCAGGCAAGACAGGTGGTGGCCGGACCGGGAGGCCTTCTGGAGACCCTGAAACCGGGCGCCACGATCATCGTCTCGGCGACCATCTCACCGGCCGAGGTCCGCGAGGTGGAAGCGGCGGCCGACGCCAAGGGCGTTCATCTCATCGACACACCGGTCAGCGGCGGTCTGGGAGGCGCCGAGGCGGGACCCTAACCTTGATGGCCGCCGGCAAGGAGACCGTCCTTGACGACAACCGGCCGATCCTGGAAGCGGTCTCGGCCAAGATATTCCATGTGGGCGGAGAAATCGGTGCCGGGCAGACGGTCAAAGGCGCCCTCCAGGCCCTGATCGGAACGGTGTTCGCCGGCATCTTCGAATCCCTGGTGCTGGGGGCCAAGGCCGGGGTCAAGGGCGAGACCCTCTACAACGTCATCGCCTCGACCGGCGTCGGCTGCCCGCTGTTTGAGAATTGTGCCAGACTCATTATGGACCGCAAATTCGAGGGCACGGGAAGCCATATCGGCACTATGTACAAGGACCTGGGACTCAGTCTGAGCATGGCCCGCGAGAACGGCGTTCCCATGTTTACGACGGGCGCCGCCTTCGAGTTGTTCCAGGCCGGCATCTCATCGTTCCCGGAGGGCGACAACTGGTCCATCGTCCAGCTGTTGGAGCGGATTGCCGGCACCGAAGTCAAATGGTGACGGCAAACTCCCAATTCCAACAACGCAATACGAGGAGGACCTGGTGGCAAAACTTGGTGTAATCACCGACGGCATCAGCCGTGATTTCGAACACGCGCTCAAGGTCATGGCCCAAGCCGGCCTGGACTACGCTGAGCTCCAATACTTGTGGGACAAGCAGGTCGGCGAATTGGACGAGGCCGAGTTGCGACGGGCCCGGGAATTGCTCGGGCAATACGGGATGAAGGTGTCCTGCATCTCGCGGCACATCTTCGCAGGCGTCGGCATGGCCGATATCGAGGTGGACGACGCGGTCCATTCCAAACAAATTGAGTATTTGCGACGCTGCATCGCCATGGCCCATGACTTCGGCACCAAGCTGGTGCGGGTGATGAGTGGCCGCAAGGAGATGATCATCTTCGGCAAGAATGGCGCCGAGGTATGGAACGCCAGTGTCGGGGCCTGGGAGAAGCTGATCGCTATCCTTGAACCGGCTGTCAAGCTGGCCGAGAGCGAGGACATCACCCTGGTGGTGGAAACCGGCAACAACGCCATGATCACCTCGTGCTGGTTGGGCCGCAAGCTGATCAACGACTTGGGCACCCGCAACCTCAAGGTGCTGTGGGATCCGGCAAACAGCCTCTATTGTGCCGAGGCACCTTATCCGGACGGCTACGAGTCGCTGCGCGGCGGTTACCTGGGCCACGTCCACATCAAGGATTCGGCGGTCGATATTCCCAAGGCGACCGTGCGACAATGTGAGCTGGGCACCGGCCAGATGGCTCCCTACCAGAGGGACATGGCCGCTGCCTTCGCGGCCGACGGCTACGACGGCGTGATCTCGTTGGAGAGTGTCTATCGGCCCGACGGCGGGACCTTCGAGGACGGTTTCCAGGCGAGCCTGGGGCCCTTCAAGAATATCTTCGGGCAGGCGAGGGTCGCGGCCCAGGGATGAGCCGGGGACCGGATGAGGACTGGCCGGCATGACGCCCCCCGCTTCACAATCTCGACCATCACCGGCACCGGGGATTGGCGGGCATTGTGGGCGCTGAAGGTGTTGGCGATGCTTATCACCGGAAGCCAGTGCCGAGTTGCCGTAGCCCATGGCCTTGAGGAAGGCAGAGCGCGAAGTCAGGTTGCCATAACTGGTCGGCTGACGCCGCATGCCGCTGATCCTTGATCCCATGTCGATCTCACGCCTTCCTTTCTTCCGATGGTGTCCAGATGTTGGCTTGGTGCGCCTCCGCCCGCCTCCGGGAATTTGTCCTTGGAAATGGCTTGCATCGACCCGGAGCTTTGCGATGATGGAATGATGGATAGTTTAGGATACTCCCGTCCGGGCGGGCTGAAATGATTATGGAACCATGGATCAGTACCTGAAGGACCGTGTAGCGATCGTGACCGGCGCGGCGCAGGGCATTGGCGCCGCAATCGCGCTCGAACTGGCTCGGCGAGGTGCCCACATCGTGGCTACAGACCTGCAAGAGGAGAAGCTGGCAGCGACAGCCGAAACGTTCCGCGAATGTGGCGTTCGGGTGCTCGACATAACCGCCGACGCCACCAGTATCGCCGACATCCGCATGACCGTAGCGAGGACCATCGAGGAGCAGGGCCGGTTGGACATTTTGGTCAACAATGCCGGGCTCAACCTTTCGTCCCCTTTTCCCGACATCCCCGAGGACGACTTCGACAGGGTGATGGCGATCCATGCCCGCGGGCCCTTCTTCGCCATGCAGGAGGCAGCCAAGCACATGGCGGATGGTGGGCGCATCGTCAACATGGCTTCAGCTGTCGGCATAGACGGTCGGACCACCTTTCCGCCTTACGCGGCGAGCAAGGCGGCGCTCCTGAACATGACCAAGACCGTGGCGCGGATACTGGGCCCCCGGCGGATCACTGTAAACGCCATCGCCCCTGGCCTAATCGACACGGATATCCATCTAGTGGCCGACCAGAAGATCGGGGTCGAGCGCATGGGCCTCAAGCCCGGCGAATTGCTGGCCCGCCGGGCCGAGGAGATTCCCCTGGGATATGTCGGGGCTCCCGAGGACGTGGCTGGCGCCGTCAGTTACCTGTGCTCGCCGGCCGGCGCCTACGTGACCGGTGAGACCATCATCGTCGCCGGTGGCTGGACCATCGACTGAAGGGCAAGCAGGCGACACGCAATGGACAAAAACAGCACGCTGGGTTGGGGATTGATCGGCGCCAGCACCATCGCCCGGGAACAGATGATCCCGGCCATCCGGGCCCAGGACAACAGCCAGGTGGTGGCTGTGATGAGCAGTTCGCCCGAGCGGGGCCGAGACTATGCCGACGATTTGGAGATCCCCCGGAGCCATTCGACCGTCGAAGCCCTGCTGGCCGATCCGGGCGTCGACGCGGTCTACATCAGCACCACCAATGAGTTGCACCGGGACCAGACGATCAAAGCCGCCGCCGCCGGCAAGCACGTGCTGTGCGAGAAACCCCTGGCCCTCACCCTGGAAGACGCCCGCGCAATGGTAGATGCCTGCAGCCGAGCCGGAGTCGTCATGGGCACCAATCACCACCTGCGAAACTCCATGGCCCTTCGCGTGGTTCGCGACGCCATCAAGGAGGGGCTCATCGGGCAGCCCCTCGCGGCGCGGGTGACCCAGGCGATCTATCTGCGACCCCATACCCAGACCTGGCGCATCAACAATCCGTCGGCCGGCGGCGGCGTGGTGATGGATATTGGCGTTCACTGTGCTGACACCCTGCGCTTTCTGCTGGACGACGAGCCGTGCGCGGTGGTGGCCATGGCCCGCTCAACCGGCCTGGCCAGCCAGGGACTCGAGGATTTGGCCATGGCGGTCGTCGAATTCGAAGGCGGCGTCATCGCCAGCCTGCACATGGGCCACAACACGCGCCACGCCGAGACCGGGGTCGAAATCCACGGTACCCTGGGGTCGGTCCTGGCTCGTGACGCCCTGACCCAGAAACCGCTCGGCGGCGTGATTTTACGCACCGCCGATGGTGAGCGGGAACTGCCCTACCGGTATGAATCGATCTACGAGGGCGCGGCGCGCACGTTTAGCGACGCCATCCGGAACGGTGTAGATCCGGTGGCCAGCGGCGAGGACGGCCTCCGCTCCCTGGCCGTGGCACTAGCCATCCGCCAGGCCATGGAAAGCGGTCGCCGCGTCGCCATCCCCAAGGATTAGGGAAAGGTATATTTTCAAAGACATTGTCATCTATGGACGCCCCCGCGATTGCAAGTGGTTTTGATGATTAGAGCAGTTTCGACCAATACGGGGCCATTTGACCGGTTTGCCGCGCTTTCTGGCTAGGCAGGCTTGCCGCCGTGGTCCAGCCGACCACAAGGCAAGCATAACGACGTCCAGAAAGCGCGGCAACCCGGCCTCCGGTGGGCCAAATCAATCCATCATCATCGTTGAACAGCTTGCCCGATACCCGTATCGGGCGGCGCTGTTCGCCTTGCTGAGTGGACCGATTTGACTCCATCGAATGACCCCGT
>PVMS01039157.1_pt1 | contig 14597 bp, 14 predicted proteins | sample 1853461 | NCBI WGS metagenome assembly PVMS01 (sample SAMN08582032, study PRJNA380276) | Marine sediment metagenome, whole genome shotgun sequencing project. | isolation source: ocean sediment barecode stripped | collected 2017 | reverse complement strand
GGAAAGTACTGCAGCCATGGCGACACCCTGAGCTCTACCCAGTTTAAGCATGGACTGGACATTTTTTCCATAGAAGGGAGCCTCAATGGCTACCTCGTCGGGAAGGTAGTTTTCCATCAATTCAATGGTGCGCTCATAGATCTTCCTCAATTTCATATAGTGATCGCCCTCACGTTTCAGATCCACCGCTCCCATATCCACATACGCCGGGGCTTTGCCGACCCCTTTTACAACGCCATAACCCATCATGGTGGTTCCGGGGTCAATTCCAAGTATAATTTTTTCAGAGCTGCTTTGCATTTTTTCCTCTTAAGTTCTGGATCACAATGCCGGTCACCAGCAAGATGATACCACCGACGGTGGTCATGTATATTTTTTCGCCCAGTACCTGACTGGCAAACAACAGGTTCAGGAAAGGGGCCATGTAAACCAGGTTGCTAATCCGGTCGCTCCTTGGAGCAAGCCGGATGGCCATTAACCAGAGGACAAAGGTAATACCCATTTCGAAAACTCCCACATAAATAGCTGCATACCACCCCTGGGCAGAGTTTGGAAAGCTATGGCCCCTGAAGATTCCAGCCAGCAGGAGTAACAGTGATGCAAAAGCGAAATTCAGAAAAAGGCGGGTAACAGGATCCTGCTTATCGCGTGTATTGTACAGGAAATAGAGTGCCCATACCACCGAGGTGGAGAGTGCCAGAGAAATTCCGAGCCGGTTTTGAGGATCCTGGGACCCGGTACCTCCCATCATTGAAATCAACACCACACCGGAAAAACTAAGCCCCATGGCACCGAGGCTAAACCAGCTTATTCTTTGTCGCAGGATGGGAACAGCAAGAATAACCAATACAATGGGCCAGATCATATTCAGGGGTTGAGCCACAGAAGCCGGAAGAATGGTATAGGCTTTAAAAAGAACCAGGTAATAGATCACGGGATTCAAAAGTCCCATAAGTGCCGAGAATGCAAGATCCTTTTTAGTATAGGCCTTTAGTGACCGGAGTTTTCCCCTTGCCACGGTCAATATACCAAGAACAAGTGTTGAAACAAGCGTAGCTCCTGTAAGCAACTGCCAGGAAGAGGTGTACGCCAGGCCAAGTTTAAAGGCAGTGGGAATTGTGGACCAGAAAAGCACAGCAAGCAGGGCAAAAAGATAGGCTTTCCTGGTTGATTGAACGTTCATCTATCCGGGATATCAGGAGATCATTGTGTTTCCGGGACCCATATAAGGATGCAATACTTCAGGGATTATTATACCCTCGGGGGTCTGGAAATTTTCCAAAAGGGCCGCCATGATCCTGGGCAATGCCAGGGAACTTCCATTGAGAGTATGGGCCAGCAAGGGGCGTTTTTCGCCAGGCTCCCTGAAGCGGAGTTTCAAGCGGTTGGCCTGATAGGACTCAAAATTAGAAACCGAGCTTACCTCCAGCCATTTTTCCTGCGCAGCCGAATAAACCTCAAAGTCGTAGGTCAGCGCAGAGGTAAAGCTGAGATCACCCCCACAGAGCTTCACAATGCGGTAGGGAAGACCCAGTTTGATGATCAGTTGCTCCACATGGGATACCATCTCCTCCAGGGCCTGGTAGGAGCGTTTAGGGTGTTCTATATGTACAATCTCCACTTTATCGAACTGGTGAACCCGGTTCAGCCCCCTGACATCTTTTCCATAGGAACCCGCCTCTCTTCTGAAGCAGGGAGTATAAGCTGTATTTTTTACAGGGAGATCTTCAGCATTCAGGATTACATCCCTGTATATATTGGTGACCGGTACTTCTGCCGTGGGAATCAGGTACAGGTTATCGCCTGTTACATGGTACATCTGTCCCTCTTTATCGGGAAGTTGTCCGGTGCCAAATCCGGATGCCTCGTTTACCATTAACGGAGGAAGAATCTCCTCATATCCTGCCTTTGTGTTCTGATCCAGGAACCAGGCGATCAGGGCCCGTTGAAGTCTGGCGCCCTGGCCCCTGAAAACCGGGAATCCGGCTCCGGTGATATTCACTCCCAGCTCAAAGTCGATCAAGTTGTATTTTTTAGCCAGCTCCCAGTGAGGCAAAGATCCTGAGGCCAGTTGAGGCATGTCTCCACCAAGACGAATCTCTTTATTATCGGCTTCACTCTTTCCGGCGGGTACAGAAGGGTGAGGAATATTAGGTACCTGCACCAGCAGTTCATTTACCTTTGAAGTGCTGAGGAGAAGATTCTGCTCCAAAGTTTCCAGCTCCTGTTTTATGGTGGTGGTTTGCTTCTTTACCTGATTGGCCTTCTCCTGATCGCCCGATTTGAACAGCATACCGATCTCTTTACTGAGCCTGTTCATCTCAGCCTGAAGTTCGTTGGTTTTTACCTGCAGGGAGCGCCGTTCGTTGTCCAAAGCAATGATCTGATCGATCAGCTCCGGGTTTCTGAAATTTTTAATCTCAAGCCCATTGAGGATGGTCTCTCTGTTGTCGCGGATATAGGGAATGGTAAGCATGATGAAAGCATAAAAAAACCTGTAATACACTTTAAAGGTAGTGCATTACAGGTGAAGATATATATTATTTAAATAATTCTACTGGTTTTCAACCGGCTCAATAGAGACGTAAGATTTGTTGTCTCTTTTCTTGGTGAATTTCACCATTCCATTGGTCATTGCAAACAGTGTATGATCTTTTCCCATACCAACGTTGCTGCCGGGATGATGTACAGTACCCCTCTGTCTGACGAGGATATTTCCAGCCCTTACGATCTGTCCGCCGTAAAGCTTCACACCCAGTCTTTTGCTTTCTGATTCGCGACCGTTTCTTGAGCTACCGGCTCCTTTTTTGTGTGCCATATCTTTTGACTTTTACTTTTTTACTTTCAACTACTAACTACTCTGCCTTGTCTCCGGTCTCCTTTTTCGGAGCAGCTTTGGCAGCTGGTTTCTTTGCAGCAGGCTTTTTGGCTGCAGGCTTTTTCTCAGCAGTGGCCTTTGCTGCGGGTTCTTTTGCAGGTGCTGCCTTAGCAGCAGGTTTCTTCTCAGCAGCTGCTTTGGCTGCAGGTTTTTTCGCAGCAGCTTTTGCTGCAGGAGCGTCTTCTTTTTTGGCTGCAGGGGCCGCCTCCTTCTTAGCTGTTGCACCTTTCTCCGAAATAGCTTCAATCTGGATCTGAGTCATATACTGACGGTGACCATTCAGCTTTTGATAGCCTTTCCTTCTCTTCTTCTTGAAGACAAGTACTTTATCACTTTTCATGTGAGAGATAACCTTGGCATCAACAGAAGCACCTTTAACAACGGGGTCGCCTACAGATACTTTGCTTCCTGAATCAATTAATAAAACTTTATGGAAACTTACCTTTTTTCCTTCTTCTACTTCCAGCCTGTGTACAAACAATTTCTGGTCTTTTTCAACCTTAAACTGCTGTCCTGCTATGTCAACAATTGCGTACATTATACAATGCTTTTTACTTTATATCAGAATTTTGGGTCTGCAAAGATAGAAAAGATTGTGTGATAGACAAAGGTTTTATGCGAATTATATTATGGATAAATATGTCTTGCTTATTTCTAAATTCCCTTGTGAAACTTTCATTTTTGTTGATACATGATGCCTTTGTATTGTATTCATAAAAAACTATATGTACGTTTGTGATACAAGATCGTCTTAGAGGTATGGGAAAAATCAAGTTAAAAGTCCTGGGCATTTCTTACAGCCAGACTCAATCAGGTGCATACGCCCTGGTTTTGTCTGAGGAAGAAGGTAACAGGAGAATTCCCATCATTGTTGGTGGATTTGAGGCACAGGCCATTGCCATTGAGCTTGAAGGCCTGGCACCGCCCCGTCCCCTCACACATGACCTGTTTAAGAATTTTGCAGATTCTTACGGTATTACCATAGTCGAGGTGAATATCCACAAGCTGGAGGATGGAGTTTTCTTTGCGAATATTCTTTGCGATAATGGGGGACAACGCATGATTCTGGATGCCAGGACCTCAGATGCCATCGCGCTTGCGCTCAGGTTTAGCTGTCCGATTTACTCCACGGACGAGATAGTGGAAAAAGCCGGCATCGTACTTGATTTTGAGAAAGGAACGGAGTTTGAACATCCTGGTGCTTCGCAGGATGAAGAGAGCGAAATTAAGGTTGAGAAGACAAAAAAGGGAAGTTCTAAGATGGACCTCTCAAAAACCAGCATGGACGAATTAAGGTCGATGCTTGCAGAAGCAGTTTCCAAGGAGGACTATGAGAAAGCCTCTGAAATAAGGGATGAGATAAACCGAAGGTCCAGATGATTACAGATACTTTGATGGTTGATACAACGCTTGCTGTGATTCAACAGCTGCCTGTTGATACAGTTCCGCTATCCAATATTATTCCGGAAAAAGCCGAATTTTCTTTCGACCTGGTACGCTTGCTCAGAGGAATGATGGGTATGGTAGTTTTAATTGCCATTGCCTATGTATTCAGTAATAATCGGAAAGCGGTCAACTGGAGGATGGTTGGGAGAGGATTGGTCTTTCAAATTATCCTGGCAGTGGGCATTCTCTATATTCCCTTTGTCCAGGTATTCTTTGAATTCATAGGCAAAGGTTTTGTCAAGATTCTGACTTTTACCGGAGAGGGAGTTAACTATCTCCTGAAACGAAACGATACGGGTGCTACCGATCCCGCTTTGCAAAATTTCGCTTTCTCCATACTCCCTACCATTATCTTTTTCGCGGCCTTTTCGAGCCTGCTTTTTTACCTGGGTATAATCCAGTTATTTGTGAAAGGATTTGGATACCTGCTTTCTCGGGCATTGGGCTTATCGGGACCCGAAAGCCTGTCTGTGGCGGGGAATATTTTTCTGGGACAAACCGAATCGCCGCTGCTGATCAAGCCCTACCTGGAGAAGATGAGCAAGTCGGAGATCCTCCTGGTCATGTCGGGAGGGATGGCGACTCTGGCAGGTGGTGTGCTGGCAGCTTATATTGGTTTTCTGGGCGGGGGTGATCCTGTCCAGCAGGTGATTTTTGCCAAGCACCTGCTTACGGCTTCTATTATGGCTGCTCCGGGTGTCGTGGTAATTTCCAAGATCATTGTTCCGCAAACCGAAAGTATCGATAAGTCCATTGAGGTGAGCAAGGAGGAAGTAGGAAAAAATGCCCTTGATGCCATCTCCAATGGTACCGGTGATGGCTTGAGGCTCGCTGTAAATGTGGGTGCCATGTTGCTTGTATTTATCGCCTTTATTGCATTTGCAAATTTCATCCTTGTAAAGATTGGAGACTGGACCAGTTTAAACGATAGAATACTCTCTTTTACCAGTGGAAAGTATGATGAGCTCAGCCTTGAATTTATTCTGGGCTATGCCTTTTCTCCCCTGATGTGGTTGATCGGTGTGGCCGGAGATGATATCACCCTGGTTGGGTCTCTTCTTGGGAAGAAACTGATACTTACAGAATTTGTGGCCTACATTGATCTGGCCGATATGAAAGCTGCGGGTACTTTTTCCGATCCCAAATCGATTATTATGTCGGTCTACATGCTCTGCGGATTTGCCAATTTCGCATCCATTGGTATTCAGATCGGGGGGATAGGTGCACTTGCGCCTGGACGAAGGGTGTTGCTTGCCCAGTTTGGAATGCGTGCCTTGCTGGCCGGAACCCTTGCCTCACTTCTTTCGGCCACTATTATTGGAGTTTTAATGGGTTAAAAATGGCTGGCGGAGGTAAATACGACTTTGATTTTTCTGATAAGGTGGTCCTTGTGGTAGAGGACAACCAGATTTCCTTCAAGCTGATTCATGCTGTCTTAACACAGGTGAAGACTAATGTGGTGCATGCTACAAATGGGAAAATAGCCATAGAAGTCTGCGCTTCAGGGGCCCATTTTGATCTGGTGCTGATGGATATGCAGATGCCGGAAGTGGACGGACTTGAGGCGACCCGGCGAATCAAGCAAATCCTTCCGGACCTGCCAATTGTAGCTACAACAGCAAATACCTATGATGAAACTGCCATTGCCTGCAAGGAAGCAGGATGTGATGGCTTTCTGACCAAACCTTTGCAATTCAGAAAGATGTTTGAATTGATGCAATCCCTTTTTGAGCGACAAGTTTAGTGCACTTATGGCACTTCCTCTGATCATCCTTCTCTTCATAAGCTATGGCTACACACTGCTTATGTTTCTTTTTTATCTGGAAATCGACCAGGATTCGGATCCTTCCGGGGATCACATCTTAACTACACGGAGTGTTAGTATTGTAATTCCCCTCAGAAACGAAGAGGATCATCTGCCCGCACTCCTGAATGATTTAGCCGGACAATCTTATCCGGCAGAGCTCCAGGAAGTTATTTTCATTGATGATCATTCAACGGACGCTTCTGCATCGATTCTCCTAAAGCAGACCGGCGAATACCCGCGCTTCCGCTACTTCTCACTACCCCCTGGACAAACAGGGAAGAAGAGGGCTCTTTCCCACGGCATAAAGCATGCGGAACATGACTGGATCATTCAGGTTGATGCCGATTGCAGACTGGGCCCTGGATTCGTCCTTGCACATATGGCCTTCCTGGAAAAGCATCCCTCCGACCTGGTTGCAGGTATAGTAAGCACAGGGAAAGGGAAGGGAAGTTTTCTGGAAAGCTTTGAACGACTAGATATATTGGCCCTGGCAGGATGTGGCGCCGGATCATTCAGTCTGGGCCGACCCATGATGTGCAGCGGAGCCAACCTGGCATATTCCAGGAAGCTATATCGGGAAACACGGCCTTTTGATCCTGAAAGTACCATCGCTTCGGGCGACGATATGTTTATGATGATCGGGGCGAGAAAGCTGCGTAAGACCCTCTCCTTTATAACAGATCGGGAATCGATCGTCAGGACGGATCCTCAAAAAGATCTGCGTAGCCTGATTACACAGCGGATTCGGTGGGGTGCAAAAGCACCCAGGTATCAAATGCCCGACATACAGCTACTGGCCTTACTGGTATCTTTGTGCAATATATCCATACTGCTGATGCCCTTATGGTTCATCCTGTTTTCGCCATGGTGGCCCTGGCTGGCAGGTGCATGGCTCATAAAAATGATGGCCGATTTTATGCTGCTTTATCGAATGACCGGTATAACAGGTTCACGAAGCGATTTAAAGCGGTTTATCCCGGTCTCCTTGCTATATTACCCTTATTTCATGGTGACTGCACTGGGGGCGCTCATGGGAAGACCGGTTTGGAAAGAGACACTTAAGTGAAGCTCCGGCGCTGCATGAGTCGGTAGCTGAAAAAGAGGGCCATAGAAGTATAAAGAAGCACCATCAGGATATTAAGCCATGCCGGTAAGCCCTCCGGCAGGATGTCCAGGGTCGATTCATCAATGGAATCGGGACTGTTCATTTTCTTTTCAAAAATCTCGATCAGGTTTGGTAAGGGGGTCAGCTGTGTAGTGGTCCGCATGGGAAGATACCATCGCACCTCGTGTTTTCGCAGGATCAGGAACAGCACCGGATCGACAAAGACCCGCATGGCCAGGAATGTAAGCAGCGAAAGGGCGGTGTTTTTTATGAGGAGTGCCACCAGTAATCCCATGGACATATAGGCAATGGAAGAAGCCAGGTATCTTCCCAGGATCCAGGTATTCTCCAGGGCAATCTTGAAGGTCAGCTTATAACTGTAGATCAGTCCGAGGGTGAGTGAGGTAAGCCCCAGCAGCAGAGTGGCAAAAAGTGCGAGTACCAACACCAGCATTAGCTTCTGCAGGAGCAGATCAGTCCGGCTCAGACCGAAAATCAGCTGGGTTTTAAAGGTGTGGTTGTTAAACTCCTTGGTGGTAATCATTATGATTATCAAGGCAAGTAGGATGTTGTATGGTTCGGTGACCCAGGTGAGGAATAACCAGACATCGGGGAAACGAAACAGATCACTGAGTGAGATAACAGGGATCTCCTTATCAATAGCAGGATAGATGATTAAACCCAGGGTAAAAGCCAGGACATAGATCCCCAGCGTAATCCGGAAAGGATTATAATTCAGCAGTTTAATCTGTTCAATATGTAGTAGTCGCAGCATCTAAGATTCCTCCTTTACCAGCTCCAGGAACTGCGATTCAAGACTTCGTTTCCGGCTGAGCATATGATGAACTACCAGCTTGTTGGCAAATGCAAACGAGTTGACCTCGGCAGGCATTACCTTTTCATTCAGGGTAAGAATCAGCACCCCGTTTTCTGTTTCCACCTCCTTGACCAGGTTAGATCCCTTCAATGCTGATCTGAGCTCATCGTTATTATTACACGAGATTTCTATGATTTCATCTTCGGCCAAGAGTTCCTTTACCGGACCGTTGGCCAGTAGCTCTCCTTTTTTCAGGATGGCCACATGGCTACAAATTTTTTCAACCTCGCTCAGGATGTGGGAAGCCAGAATTAGTGTTTTTCCCTCTTGCACCTGCTGGAGAACAATCTCTCTTACTTCTGCAATGCCTTCTGGATCGAGGCCATTGGTGGGCTCATCGAGAACCAGTACCCTCGGATCGCCCAAAAGTGCGGCAGCAATACCAAGTCGCTGTTTCATTCCAAGAGATAGGGTAGAGAAACTGGATCTTTTTCGTTCTGAAAGTTGCGCTGTTTCCAGAACACGGCCAATATCCCCATAGGGCATTCTTTTGATATCACAAATTATCCTCAGGTTTCTTTCCAGGTTCAGGTAGGGATAAAAATGCGGCGTTTCAATCAAAGAACCGATACTCCTTCTCTGTCCGGCCTCAGGTTTTTCACCGAACCAGGAGAAATGCCCGCCATCCTGTCGAATGATTCCAGTAACGACGGATAGGGTGGTGGTTTTTCCACTACCGTTTGGCCCCAGGATTCCATAGGCCTGTCCTTCAAGAATCTGAAGATCCAGATTCTGGATGGCTTTCACATTCTTATAAGATTTGGATAAGCCGTGAATAGAAAGGATTTCTTCCATCTTAGTTGGCAAGCTCGGAAAAGAATTTGATTCGAACAAGCCTAATTTCTTCTTCCGAGAAATACTCTTCGCCCAGTTCTGCCAGGGCATCGTCAATGGACTCTGTTTCAGCCTCCCGGAAATATTCGAAAATATCATCCAGTTTTTCCTCATCCATGATTTCGTTCAGATAGTAATCAATGTTCAGTTTTGTGCCTGAACCAACTATGGCTTCAACTTCTTCGATAAGATCCATGAGCGAGAGACTTTTTGCATTGGCTATATCATCCAGACTCAATTTGCGATCAATACTTTGTATGATGTAGACTTTTGCGCCCGACTTATTCACCACCGATTTGACTACCATATCCTGGGGGCGGATAATATCTTTCTCCTCCACATATTCATGGATTACTTCCACAAATCCATTCCCATACTTCTTTGCTTTGCCGGTACCAACACCCACTATATTCTGAAGTTCCTCAATCTTAACTGGATACTGGATTGCCATATCCTCCAGCGAGGGATCCTGGAATATCACAAAAGGTGGAAGATTCAATTCCCTGGCCAGCTTCTTCCTGAGATCCTTCAGGATATGGAATAACTCTTCATCCACAGCTCCGGTTCCGCCTCCACCTGCTGCTACACCCTCCTCCGAGGCAATATCAAAATCATGATCCTGTGTCAACATCATCGAATACGGTTTCTTAATAAACGCATGTCCGGCTTCTGTCAGCCACAACAATCCATAATTCTCAATATCTTTTGTTATAAATCCAGCAATCAAAGCCTGCCTGAGTACTGCATTCCAGTATTTAACATCTTTATCTTTTCCAGCACCAAAGTACTCGGATTCATGATGCCTGTATGTCTTTACTGCACTATTGGCAATCCCTGAAAGAATGGTAGCAATATGCTCGGATTTGAATTTTTCCTGCACTGCTAAAATAGATTTTAAACTTAAAAGCACATCCTCCTTGCCTTCAAATCTTTCTTTGGGATGCAGGCAGTTGTCACAGTTGTCACAGCCCTCCTCCATAAACTCTCCAAAGTAGTTGAGTAGCAACTTGGGGCGACATACGGCCGATTCCGCATAAGCTACGGTTTCGAGCAGCAATTGTTTGCCAATCTCCTGCTCCGCAACCGGTTTACCCTGCATAAACTTCTCCAGCTTCTGAATATCCTTATACCGGTAAAATGCGATACATTTTCCTTCACCACCGTCCCGGCCGGCCCGTCCTGTCTCCTGGTAGTAGCCTTCCAGGCTCTTAGGCATATCGTAATGTATTACGAAGCGCACATCGGGTTTATCAATTCCCATTCCGAAAGCAATGGTTGCAACAATTACGTCCACCTCTTCCATCAGGAACTGGTCCTGATTGTTTGAACGGGTCATGGCATCCATTCCAGCATGATAAGGCAGCACTTTGATACCATTCACTTTCAGGGTTTCCGCCAGCTCCTCTACCTTTTTGCGTGAGAGGCAATAGATAATCCCACTTTTGTTTTGATTGGCCAGTATAAACTTGATGATTTCCTTGGAGGCATGCACTTTGGGCCTGATTTCATAGTAGAGGTTATGCCTTCGGAAAGATGATTTATAAACATTGGCCTCCAGCATATCAAGGTTTTTTTGAATATCGTTCTGAACCTTTGGAGTGGCCGTTGCAGTAAGTGCAATAAGAGGTGCTGTACCAATTTGGTTGATGATGGGTCTGATCCTTCTGTATTCAGGTCTGAAATCATGTCCCCATTCCGAAATGCAATGAGCCTCATCAATAGCATAAAAAGAGATATTTACCTTGTGAAGGAATTCAATGTTCTCCTCCTTGGTCAAACTTTCGGGGGCCACATAGAGAAGTCGGGTGCGTTTGTCCAGTACATCCTTCTTCACTTTTGCAATGGCATTTTTCGTAAGTGATGAATTGAGGAAGTGTGCCACCCCATCGTCCAGGCTGAAACTGCGCATGGCATCCACCTGGTTTTTCATGAGAGCAATGAGGGGGGAGATTACAATGGCAGTACCATCTTTGATAAGTGCTGGAAGCTGATAACAAAGCGACTTACCTCCCCCGGTAGGCATTAATACAAAGGAGTCATTACCAGCAAGAACATTAGTAATAATCTCCTCCTGGGTTCCTTTAAAACTATCAAAACCAAAATGCTTCTTCAGGTTCTTGTGAAGTACCTCACCAATATTCTCCATTTTCCCATTGTCTCGCTGACGATATTAAAGATAGTATAATTTGATTTCTGATTCAAGGGGGTCCGTTTTTTTTTGTTACTTTGCAAATCCTTTATCCAGACTGAATATGAGTAAGATTACTGAAGGGGAAATGTCTTTCCTTGAGCACCTTGAGGTGATGCGCTGGCACCTCTTGCGTTCCATTGCAGCGATTGTTATCCTGGCCCTGGTGGCTTTTGTATTTAAGGATATCATGTTTGACAAGATCATCCTGGCACCCAAGGAGCCCCCTTTCCCAACAAACCGCTGGTTGTGTCAGCTTGGCGAAATTCTTGGACTGGAGCGTATTTGCATCAACCAGAATCCCTTTACACTGCAGACAGTGAAGATGGCTGAGCAGTTCTCCATGCATATCATTGTTTCCCTGGTGGCAGGCATCGTAGTGGCTTTTCCTTATATATTCTGGGAATTCTGGAGGTTTATTGTTCCGGCGCTTTATGATAAGGAGAGAAACACTGCCCAGGGTGCAGTTTTTTTCACCTCCTTACTTTTCATTATGGGTGTCATGTTTGGTTACTATATTATCTCACCTCTCTCGGTCAATTTTCTGGGAAACTACAAGGTGAGTGAAAGCGTAATCTCTGCACCCACACTGCGCTCCTACGTGCAGACCATTACTTCGGTGACACTGGCGGCCGGATTGGTATTCCAGTTGCCGATTCTGGTCTATTTTCTGAGTAAAGTTGGTCTTGTAACACCCGATTTCCTGAAAAAGTACCGGAGGCACTCCCTGATACTGATTGTGACCCTCTCGGCCATTATTACTCCACCCGATATATTCAGCCAGGTGCTGGTAGCTCTGCCACTGATGGTGCTTTATGAAATAGGCATCGCCATCAGCAAACGTATTATGAAGCAGCAGGATGCTGAAGAATTAGCCAGAGAAGAGGCATACAAGAGCAAGAAAAAGCGTCCTGCAAAAGATCCTGAAGCAGCGGAAAAATCAGAGACTACCAGGAAGCCCTGGAAACAGCCTGCAGCAAAACCCGATCCCGAAGATGAGGAGAAAACGGATGAGGGAGATTCTGACCCGGAAGATGAGAAAACTGATTAACTTTGTGTAAGATGAAGTTGCATACACATAATCTGGTAAAGAAATATAAAAGCCGCAGGGTAGTTGACGAGGTGTCTGTAAGCGTGGAGCAGGGCGAGATTGTGGGCTTGTTGGGACCTAACGGAGCTGGAAAAACAACCACTTTCTATATGATTGTTGGACTGATTTCTCCCAATGAAGGGACCATCTTGCTTAATGATCAGGATATAACCAAGGAGCCGGTTTATAAACGTGCCCGCATGGGTATCGGATACCTTGCCCAGGAAGCGTCTGTGTTTCGAAAGCTCACCGTAGAAGATAATATCAGGGCAGTGCTCGAAATGTCAGAAATGTCCCGAGAGGAACAACACGAGAGAACGGAGTCCCTGATTGCAGAGTTTGGGCTTCATAAAATCAGAAAGAGCCTGGGAATTCAGCTTTCGGGCGGAGAGCGTCGGCGTACAGAGATTGCCAGGGCACTGGCATTGAGTCCCCATTTCATTCTGCTGGATGAGCCTTTTGCCGGGGTTGATCCTATTGCGGTGGAGGATATACAGGAAATTGTATCCAGGCTTAAGGAAAAAAATATCGGAATCCTCATCACCGATCACAATGTACATGAGACACTGGCCATCACCGAACGGGCCTACCTGATGTTCGAGGGAACCATCTTGAAAGCAGGCACAGCCGAAGATCTGGCCGAGGACGAACAGGTAAGAAAAGTATACCTTGGACAAAACTTCGAGCTTCGATAAATCCTTTGCACCTTTGTAATCCGGAAATTTGGATTAAATTTGCGGAAATTTTGCGGATGTGGCGGAATTGGTAGACGCGCTAGACTTAGGATCTAGTTCTTTCGAGAGTGGGGGTTCGAGTCCCTTCATCCGTACTTTAAATTATGCATAAACCGCTATGCTTTCGGATGTTATAACGATTGTATTGCGGTTTTTGCACATATATTTTTTTTAGAAAATGAACATTTTACAGGAGAATACAGATAAGTTAAATGCGATCCTCAATGTCAAAGTTGAACAGGCAGATTACGCGGAACGTGTAGAAAAGGTGCTAAAAGATTATCGACGAAAGGCTAAGGTTGATGGTTTCAGGCCAGGCAAGGTGCCCATGGGCATTATTAAGAAAATGTATCATACCCCAGTACTGGTGGATGAAGTGAATAAACTGGTTTCGGAATCTCTTTTTAACTACCTCCAGGAGAATAAGGTAAATATCCTTGGAGAACCTCTACCGCATAAGGATGAAGCGAAGAAGTTTGATTTTGAAAAGGACACAGAATTTGAATTTAAATTTGACCTGGGGCTGGCTCCTGAACTGAGCCTGGAGGTCAGTGCAAAAGATAAGGTCCACTTTTATAAAATCAAGGTAGACAAGAAGCAACAGGATGAGTACAAGGACCAATTGCTGCAGCGCTTTGGTGAGTTCAAGGCAGTGGATAAGGCTGGAAATGATGAACTGATCAAAGGTAGCCTGGTCAAGGTGGATAAAGAGGGGAATGAGGTCGAGAACGGGATACGCGTGGATAATATTTCCATGTCACTGGAGATGATGAAGGATGATGACCAGAAAGTGCTCTTCAGTGGAGCCACTGGTGGAGATCAGGTGGTATTTGATGTGAAAAAGGCTTTCCCCAATGATACAGAGCTTGCCTCCTTGCTGAGGATTGATAAAACAGAAGTCGCCATGCTCGAAGGCACATTCAAATGCTTTATCGATGAGGTGCAAAAATTTGATAAAGCTGTTCCTGGGGAGGATTTTTACAATAAGGTATATGGCGAAGGCGAAGTAAAAACCGAAGAGGAGTTTACCAAACGTGTGAGCGAAGAGATTGCCTTGAACTACGAACGTGAGAGCGAATACAGGTTTTTGGTAGATGCTCGTGAAGCGCTTATCAAAAAAGCAAAAATCGACCTTCCGGTGGAGTTTTTAAAGCGCTGGATGGTGGAGACCAACGAACAGATCACAGAGGAACAGGTAGCTGAGGATTTTGAGAAGTATGAGGATGATTTCCGTTGGCAGTTGATTAAGGAACATCTCTTGAAGCAGCAGGATATTAAGGTGAGCGAAGAGGAGGCTCTGGAAGCTGCCAAGGCCATGGCTCTGAACCAATATATGCAATATGGCATGAGCAATGTTCCGGACGAGTATCTGGAGAATTATGCCAAAGAGATGATGTCAAAGCCTGAGGAATCCCGCAAATTCTATGAGCAAAAGGGTGAAGAGAAACTGATATCCTATATTAAATCCATCGTCAAATTGGATGAGAAGGAGGTCAATTCAGAGAAGTTCCGTAAATTGTACGAGAAATAATAAGTAATTCTATGAGCATGCAGGACGATTTTAAGAAGTTTGCAACCAAACATTTGGGCATCAGTAGTATGACCCTACATCAGTTTACTTCACAATACAACTCTTAT
>PVMS01146317.1_pt1 | contig 14598 bp, 12 predicted proteins | sample 1853461 | NCBI WGS metagenome assembly PVMS01 (sample SAMN08582032, study PRJNA380276) | Marine sediment metagenome, whole genome shotgun sequencing project. | isolation source: ocean sediment barecode stripped | collected 2017 | reverse complement strand
GGGCCTTCTCAGCCCTCTCGGCGGCAGCCTTCTCAGCCCTCTCGGCGGCGGCCTTCTCAGCGGCAGCCTTCTCAGCCCTCTCGGCGGCGGCCTTTGCGGCGGCGGCGGCCTTTTCAGCGGCAGCCTTCTCAGCCCTTTCGGCGGCGGCCTTTTCAGCGGCGCCCTTCTCAGCCTTTTCGGCGGCGGCCTTCTCGCCCTTCTCGGTGGCGGCCTTTTTGGCGGCGGCCTTCTCGGCGGCGGGGGCTTCGACTGTGTCTGGGACTTCGGCGACCAATGGGATTGGGGTGCTGCCGACGAGGCTGCAGACTGCAGCGAGCTCATCGGCGGTGAGGTTGCGGCGCCGTAGCGTCATGTTGATATGTGGGATCTCGATCTGTCCTTGGTTGAGACGCATCTGCCAGATCGCGGTGGTGTCTCCGGTGACGACTCCGGTGACACCGGCGGCCGGCGTGTGGTTGGCGGCAGCGGCGATGGTGGCTGCGTGGTCGGAGTTAGGGGCGAATACGACGAGCGGTGCCCAGGCCTTTCCGCCGATCTCTCGGACCCTCCCTTCGAGTGCCGACATTCCGGCGGCGGCGGCGAGCTCGGCGGCGTCAGCGTCGTGGGTAGCGATCAGGTCGGCGGCGTCGACGATGTCGTCGACGACCGTGACCCGTTCGAAGCCGGCTAGCTGGTGGCCAAAATTCACACAGAGGACCTCGATGGTGTCGGCGAGGGGGCTGACAGCGAGCTCGAGTGCCATGGTTTCCATGGTGGCGATGATTTCGTCTGGCGGGCCTGCGAGGTTGACGACGCCTGCGTGCTCGAGGTCGATGACCACAAGCGAGCGCGGGGTATGTCCGATCGTAACGAGCGCCGGCATCGGGGCGACCCCGGGGTCAATGGCGTGCTCGATGCCAACGTCTCGATCGACATCCCAGCTGTATTTGTCGGAGCCGATGACAAACGGTGCGGGAGGATTCGGATGCGGCTCGTTGAGGATGATGTTGATGCGGTCCGCCCTTATGGCGAGCCCCACGATCACCGGCGCCGGTTTGGTGGTAACGAGGCCGGCTGCCATGTGGCGGAGGACCGCGTCCACGTCGTCGAGCGCTACGGGGTCGGCGGTGCGGTGCAGCAGGGCTTCCACTTCCTGTGACAAGTTGAGCACGGATACGGTGCCGCGTCGACGTCCCACCGGTGTTCGCGGTCGCAGCGGAGCACCGATCTTGAGGAGGGCCGCTGCGAGCAGCTCGATACCGGAGATGGTCATGGCGGTCGCACCGGCGGCGTCATGGCCTCCAGCGTTACTAGCGACGATCTGAGCCCGTGGGTCGTAGCGGTGATGCCATCCCCAGCGGGCCGTCCAGGCGGCGAAAATGATGAAGGCAACCACGGCGATGGCGGCGATGGGGCGCCCGGTTTGGACCCAAGCTGCCGGGATTCCGACAAACGGGATCAGGACTCTCCCGACGCCTTTGATGTCTTCCTCGGTGACCCATGCAGAATCGTTGCTGTTATTGGCATCGCCTTTGGTCCGTAGCCGTCCGGTGTCTGGATCGGTGTCGACGACCCGGTGGATGATGGTGCCACCGTCGCTCGTGGGGTCATCGAACACGATGATCGTTCCCTCTTCGATACCGGAGAGGTCGTGTCGCTCGTAGAGAACAACGTCGCCAACCGAGATTCTCGGCTCCATCGAACCCGAGATCACGGCGACCGGTCGATATCCAAGGGCCACGGATAGGACGAAGGTCATGGCGGCGAGGGCGAGCACGAAGGTAGTGACGAACACGCCGAGGGTGCCAACCCAGAAGCGGGTCTCATCCCAACCACGTGATGGCTGCTCGTCCGCAGTGGGCGGCGTGCGCCGCTCGGTCAACATTGCTTGTTCCTTCGGTCGCCTTTCGGCCTTTGGTTTATCGGCAGGGTCTGGGAATCACTTGCGTCATTACACAGGCGGGGAGTCGTGTGACTCCCCGCCTGCTTTCTCATCGGATGTTGCTGAGCTACATCACTCCGGTTAGCTACCGGCTTGGACTTCCCAGGTGAAAGGGATCACTGTTACCGACTGGTTTTCCTGGGTCGATGACGTCGCCAGCGTGACGGTGATCCGATAACCTTGAACGGTGTTCGTGTTAGTCAAGATCGGGGTCCAGCTCGGACTGGATGCGGTTGCCCAGGTGAGCGGCAGCGCCGATAGGGCAACCTGGTTCTCGAGGATCCTGGTGCTTACGAACCCGCCACAGTCGCCCAGCGCATCGAGATCACCGAGGCGGGGGCCGGCCGGGTCCCAACCGGCGCCGGTTCCTTCTTCGATGGTGACCAACAGGTCATCTCCGAGCGTCGCCGAGTCGGTGAACGAAGGCACATACACCCTGACTCCATTGGAGTCACGACTCGCAGGTCCGGTATAGGTGACATCTATACAGTGGTCGACAGTGTCGCCAGGGAGCATGCCGACGACTTCGAACATGGATACGCCGGCGTCGTTATCGGTGAGATCGATGTTTGCCGTGGCGAGGCTGTTCGCCGTGTTGTCGGTCGTGGCGCTGAAAACCGCTCGGGTTCCAGCGAGGGAAATGACGGCCACCAACGCCATCGCCAGCACAATGGCGATCGTGCGGCTGGTGATCGACATCAGTGATGGTCGTGGTTGCACGCTGATTCTCCTTGTCTCGACTTGTGAGTGTTATCGGATGGTGGTTTGACTACATTGAGTGGCATTGAATCGACCGAGAGTTGACTAGTCATCGGCCACGTTCCTTTCTGTTTAAGAGTTATCTGAGTTATCGCCCTGCGTAGGAGCATTGATCGACAGCCACGCAGCGTGTTGTTTTTGGTGAATAATGGAATGGACGGCCGGCCACGGTCCCGGCCCGGGTGTCGTTGGCGATGGTGATGAGCAACGTCTCACCCTCGGCCACGACCTCTGCATCGTCGGCAGCCAAAGCCACGGAAATGCAAGGCGCACCGCCAAAGCCAGCAGTCACCACCAGGCCCAAGAGGCTCCGCAAACAGCGCGCGATCAGATCTCTGTCGGCGAGGCCATTTGCGGAGCCGTGGCCGAGCGGGCTGTAGCCATGAGCGGGAAAATGGCTCAACTTCCGTCGAGACGACCGGTCACCGATTTGTGCGCGCCTAAGGCGTGTAGTTGACATCCAGGATGGGCCGATCGGCAGGGGTGCCGTTCTCCCTGGCAGCGAACTCGGTGATGTACCTGGTGCCTTGGCCCTCCACGGAATCCTTGGCCCGCCACCCTTCGTTGGCGGTGCCGTCTATCCAGAGTTGGACGTCTGCCGCAACATCCCAGGTCATACATGCCGGCGAGCCCGGTGTCGTTGTCGAGTCCGTCACCGAGGCGGCAACGCTTGGCTGGTTGTTCCAGGTCAGCGTGGTCTCCACCCAGCTTGCGGTGATGCGGTGCAGGTCGATGGTCCTGGTGCTACCCGGTACCCTCCTGGCGCACAGGGTGAGGGTGGCCGTGTTGACGGTAGACCCTGACGGGATGGACGACACGTCGAACTCCACGAAGGATCTTGCGTCCTTCGCCGACTGCCAGCTCCGCACGAGTATCGTCGTGTTCGTGCCGTAGTTGTTGGTGGGCTTCGACTCGTCGGCGGAGGTGTCGGCGATCGAGTTGAACGATGCGTCGATGGTGCACGCAGTGGCTCCCTCCACCTCGTTGCTGTCGACGCTCTCCCAGCTCAGGTAGTAGGCGCGCACCACGTAGTAGTAGGTTCCGGCCGCAGGGGTATCGTCGTACGTGACCGTCGTCCGGGGCGTGATCTGGGCGATCTGGCTGTAGGGACCGCCGGGAGTCGTGGCGCGGAACACTCGATGGCCGGTGGCGTACGTGTCGACCGTAGCGGTCCAGTCGAGGGTGATCGTCGTGCCGCATGCGGCCGTGAGGCCGGTGGGCGGAGCGAGGATATCCGCGGTAAAGGAGTTGGCGTCGTTGCTGGTGGGATTGGTGACGAATGCTCCCGCCGTGGGTATACCGAGCAGCAGGGCCAGCAGCGTGCCCGTGGCCAGTGCCGTCCCGATCCTCACGACGGAGCCTCGACGTCTGACGGTGTTTCCCTTCGCCAGGGGTCGTTTTGGGCACCGAAGGCGAATCGTGATAGCCACAGCGCCGATGCCGTGGCCGCCATCGTCAGGATGAGTAGCGTCCACTGGCCCTGGGCTGCCCAGACACGGGGTAGTCCGACGAACGGCACGATCCACTGGGCCGTGCCCTTGATGTTTGCCGCCGGGATCGGTTTGGGGTCGTTGACTCCGTTCACGTCTCCCTTGGTGATGTAGGAACCGTCTGGGTTGATGGAGATAACCCGATGGGTGACCAGGTCGTGCTTTCGTGGGTCCTCGTATACCACGATGGTCCCCGGGGCGACCTCGGTGCCGGCGTGGTCCACGGCGATGACCACGTCACCGATTCGGAGAGTTGGCATCATCGATCCCGAGGTGATCGACGCCGAGGTATAGCCGGGGATGATCATCGGCAGCACCGCCATTACCGACATCGTGCCAAACGCCAACAGGGCGGTGACGGCCAGCAGACCGCTGTAGAACAGTGCTTTCCCGCTCCCGTGGACGCGGTCGGTCCCCGGGTCCTTTATGGGACCAGGGGACTGGTCGCGCCGGTCTGTGATGACCGCCATGTGTTCTCCGAGTGAGCCGGTTAGTTATTGGTGGCGAGCCACTCGAACTCGACGCCGGTGGCGCTGCTGTCCTGGACGGTGTTGGGTGCAGCCGAATCCAGGGTGACGGTGATCTCGTACCAACGACTCTCATCGGTCCCTGGCACCGCCGGCTGCCACGCGGTTTCGGTGATACCCGGTGTGGACAGTGTCCCGCTCGCCACCGCAGCGATGCCGAGCGAACAACCCGAATCCGTGTACCGGTCGACGGTCAAATTGAGCTCGTCGCCAATGCTGTTCTCGTTCAACAGCGAGATCGTCACCGAATCCAACACGATGTCGGCGTCGAGCGACCCCTCATAGATCACCTCGAAACACACCGTTGAGGTGTCACCCGGTGCCATGGCTGTAAAGGTGAACAGGGCGGACCCGGTCTCATCGAAGGTTGGAGACCCTCCGTCGGTGAGGGCGTCCTCGTTGACCAGGACAACGTTTCCTGAGGTGAATGCGTTGGCATCATTCGACGTTGGGTTGGTAAACAGCGCCCGCGAGACGCCCATCACCATCAAGATGGCGATCAGGAAGCCGCTGAAAACAACAGCCGCCGCCCGAAGCCTTGAAGCACTGGTCATCTCAATCCTTTCGCGATTTCGTTCGACCATTGATCGGCAGCTCCGACGACTACGTTGAGTAGCATGTTGGGAGAATGTGGATCTGTTTCGCCGCCTTATAGACGGACTAGGCACCGTATTGCCAAACGGCAAAAGAGGATTCCGTTTCTGCACCCGGAACACAAAATGTGACGCAGCGTGGTCATCGCCGCGCAGAGCTGGGCTTCGACCGGCTGGTTACCCTGTCACCCATGGACACGCCGGTCACTGTCGCTGTAGAGATCCCGCAGGTCGGGGACGGACGCGGGAAGAACTGGGCGAAGATCGTCACCAACGTCGACGACTCGCTGGCGACGGGGTGGGCGTTCGACGGCGAGTTCATCGCAACCGGCGGCATCCAGGACGTGCCGGCCCAGGCGGTCCTGCTCGTCTACGGGGAGAAGGGGAGCCGGGCCAACCCGGCCGTCGAGGCGATCGTGTACACGGTCAATGCCGATTCCACGTTGAGCCCTCGGGCGACGGCAAGAGGCAGGGCCTGGGCCCGGACGCTGCGGGACCCCATAGAGGATCTGCTGGCCGAACAGGAGGCCGCCCCGATCCAGCAGTTGGATTGGCAACCGGAGCTCATGCGCTACAGCCGCGATGCGCTCCGTGAGGAGCTGAGTCGCCGCGACCAAGACTGAGTCGTCAGTCATCAATCGTCGGCCATCAGTGAGGCGCCGAAACCATATTCGGGGATTGAAGAAGGAGCCCTGAAGACCGACGACTTCCTGTCTTCAGTCCACCACCAAGAGTGACGATGACTACGATCTGTATGCGCCGTCTTGTCACCCTGCTCCTACTCGTTTTCCTCGCAGCCGCGATGGGGCCCGCCGCGGTGGCCGGGGCGGGAGAGCCCCCGAACCGCGTTCGCCGGGTCAGGGTGACTCGTGACATCGTGTTCCCGATCGTGGGGGCGACCCGTACCGTCTCGGGCTTTGGTGACTGCCGGGACAACTGCACACGGGAGCATCATGGCAACGACATCCTCACCTACGGGTGGAAGGGCGTCCCGGTCGTTGCGTCCCACGACGGCGTGATCACCGAGATTCGCGACGATGGTGAATGGTGCAACGTACAGGTCACAGGAGAGGACGGCTGGTACACCCGCTACGTTCATCTCAACAACGACACGCCTGGTTACGACGATGAAGACTACGTGTGTGTTCCACCGGGCCTTGCCGAGGGATCAACCGTCCAGGCCGGTCAATTGATCGGCTGGGTCGGTGACTCGGGCAATGCCGAGAACACCCAGCCGCATATTCACTACGAGATCCGAATGCCGTCCGGGTTGCCGGTCGATCCATATGCCTCCCTCAGCCAGGCACGCCACGTCAGCCTCTATCAGATCGGCGGCGACGACCCGTTCGCCACCGCGGCCCAGATCGCTATGTCCGCGTACCCGGAGGGTGCTCCCGTGGTCACCCTGATGGCGATCGACGACTACACCACGATGCTCGACAGCGGTGTTGCCCCCTTGCAGCTTGGTGGTCCGCTGCTTCTCGGCGAATGGGACAGCCTTGCCCCTGAGACCATGGAGGCGCTCGCCGCCCTGGCACCAGGGCGAGTCAATGTCGTCGGGGACCTGTGGCTCGGCGAGGTACTCGAGTACCTCGCCGGCGGTTCCCAGTTGATCGAGCAGGCGCGGCTCGAGCCTGTTGTTGCCGACGGCCTGGACGTCCGGCCACGGGTGGTCGAAGCAGCAGAGGTACTCGATGAACAGCAGCCTGTGCACGACGATGGGTTCGCCTCGAACGTTCCCCAGCCGGAGACGTCACCCGCGCCGTACTCAATCGTGTTCCTCGGTGATCGAGCTGAGCTCGGCGACCAGCAGGCGGTTGCCTTCCGGGCTCTCACCCAGCGGATCGCGACCACCATCATGGACTTTGCCGATCCCGCCGGTCGGGTTGGGAGGACAGCCTTTGAGGGGATCGGGCGGTCCGGGTCTCGTTACACGCTGTATTACCCGACCGGGGACCAGTGGACGAGCTATCGGGCGAAGGAGCCTCCACAGGAACAGCCAACCTATGGGGTCTTCATCGTCGAGCCGGGTGATCTCACCGCCGAGACTTTGGCGTTTCTCGATAGCATCGCCGACGCCCCTGTTATGCCTCTGTGGCGCTAGAGCCGCAGAACGTAATACGTATTACGTATCACGTATTACGTATCGGCCGGACCGTTTGAGGACTGGTACACCAACTCTCCTTCAGTTTCACCAAATGTGCAGGCCGGGATGGATGTCTGGATGGAGAAGGCTGGGAAGTCAAGTGAACAGTCGGCCAGCCTCGGATGTGATGAGGGCGCTGAGGCGGAGAAAGACAGCTGTGGCCCTATGTCACAGCTAGATCCTCTCGGAGATGCCGGTCTGGGATTCATGCATGACATGGTGCCGTGCGATCTGGACCCCAAGGATCAAGCCAGGGTGGATGAATTCTTGGCCAGTCAGCAGTGAGAGCCGCCGCGACAACCACGGTGCGGTAGAGCGTCAGAGCACCACCGCCCCGGCCGTTCCGAATCGAACGACAGGCCTCGGAGCTACCGGCGGCTGAGGCAGTGCGTCATTCCCGACTGGGAAGCCTCCGCTGCGCAAGGAGTGCGGCACCGCTGAGCAGCACCAACGCGCCACCGGCCAACGACAGGACCGCGGCCTCCCAGCCACCCGCGGCTGTGGCGCCACCACCCGCACTGACGCCGCCGACCGGAGGTGGTTCGGTCGTCGTGGTGTCGTCGGGCGGAATCGTCACCGTGCTCGGTGGCGGGTCCGCGTGCGTCGTCGTTGTGGTCGGAGACGTCGTGGTCGTTGTTGATTCCGGCGCCGTGGTCGTTGTGGTCTCCGGTGGCGGCGGAGGGCTGCAAGTCAAGACGATGCGCACTCCCCCACTGGATACGCCCCGGGGGCCCAGTCGAAGGTCCACGGTGATCGACTCGCCGAGCACGAGGGTCCCCGACGTGTTGGTGATCTCCCCGGCCAATGCCTCCCAATCCAGAATCTCGGTACTCGAGCTTCCACTGGTGAGGATGAAGTCGTTGTCAGGGTGCTCCGAGGCGTTGTTCTCGGTCTGCGCCGTCCCGGTGCAGCGCCACCCAACCATCCCAGGGTCGACGTCCACGGACGCGACCCGGAGAATGTCCCCCTCGTCTCCCCGATTGATCCCGGCGATCTCAATCTCGATCGTGTTGCTCTGTGCCAAAACCGGCCCCGCGAGCAACAGCAGACCAACCACGGCCAATGCAATGGACGCCTTCCGCACATTCCCCCCTCTTTTGCCCGAGAGCGTGCAATACCACGCCCAAGACCGAATAGCCCTCTCCGAACCGTAGTAACCGACGGGCGGTGACGCGAGGTACAAAACCGACGTATCCGCAGTGACTAGTCCCCGGCGCCAAACCCGGCCATATCGCCATGTGTCTCTGCTCGGATTACATGCGAAACGGCCACATTGCGGGTCATGCGCTGTTCACGATCAACGAAGCGTGGCTGTTGGGGCCGCAAGATGCCGGATACGAGGTTGCGAGATCGCGTGCTTCGGCTGACGTTGCTGGGCGTTCGCCTTTGGAGGTGGTTGGGCAGAGAAGGAGGAAGAGGCGGCGCTGTGAGCGGCGTTGCTCCGTTGGAGCGATCTCGTGGGAAGCATCTCCGCGGTTACGTTGGGATGGTCGCGCCCTCGGTCTGTGGTGTGAGGTGGCTGCTTACAGGGCTGCCGGTAGGGACAAAGTAAAGATGCTTTCGCCGTCCTGGTAGCGGTAGGTGAGATCTCCCTCCATGAGCCGGGCAAGCTGGCGGGACACGGCAAGACCGAGACCCATGGAGTCGGGTATCCCGGGGGCGTCGTGGGCGCGGCGGTACGGCTCGAAAATGAGATCGCGCTCCGCTTGTGGGATGCCAGAGCCGTTGTCCCTCACCGACACTCGGGCCGTCGGTCCACCATTTTGGGTAACGATCTTGACGTCGTCTCCCCCATAACGCAACGTGTTGGAGATCAGGTTGCGCAGTATCTGACGCACCCGCGTCGGGTCGCCCGCGGCGTACCCGGCTTCTCCAAGGACCCTGACGTGAGCGACGGTCTCTGGTTCATAGGTTTCGATGACTTGGGCTGCTTGGGCGGCGAGACTGACCGGCTCTGCGACCACCTCCAGGACTCCGATCTCGGCTTGGCCTGCGACCAGGAGGTCGTCGACGATGCTGTTGAGATCGAGAGCCTGGTCGGCGATCAACCGGACCATTTCGTGTTGCAGGGCTGGCGAGATCTCGGAGGCTTCGTCCTGCAGCAACTCGGCGAAGCCGAGCACCGCGGTCAGCGGGGTGCGCAGTTCGTGCGATACGGATGCCAGAAACTGGTCTTTGGATCGGACAAGCTCCTCGAGGCGCCGATGCGCTTGCTTCACTTCAGTGATGTCGACAAGCTGGGCGATCTGGTACAGGGGAGTACCCCCGCTATCACGCACAACAGAGACGTTGGCCGAAGCGAAGACGGTCCCGCCATCGGACCGCACGTAGCGCTTCTCAATCGTAACGGACTCGGTTGAGTGGTCGGACAATTCGCGACGGACGCGGAGGCTCCTTTCCATGTCGTCCGGGTGGGTGATGTCCATCCATGTCAGCGTGGCGAACTCCTCCTCCGAATATCTGAGCAACTCGCACATCGCCGGGTTGACCTGGAGAAACCGTCCGTCGAGGCTGCCAAGGACCATGGCGATCGGGGCATGGTCGAAGGCACTACGGAACCTCACCTCGGCCGCTTCCAGTTCGTCCTCGATCGTTTCGTGGCTTGCGACAACTGCCTCGATCCGAGGCAACCAAAGCGAGAAGCCAATCGCCAATGCCAAGAACCCAGCGAGAAAACCGATCACCTTTTCGAGGTATGCCTCGGCGTTAGTGTCACCGATGACAACATACCGATTGAGACTCTCGAAGTTGTCGGTGATGTCGACGACGCTGCCCAGCGTCACCAGCCCGAAGCCCGCAACGACAAACCACCACCCCCGGTGCGAGGTGAGTTGTCCGCGTCGTCCAAACCAGACAAAGAAGATCAGGATGCCGGCCACTACGACGGCACGAATCGATTCCAGGACGACGTCCAACATGGTCTGCTCCTCCCTCCGCCCTACCGATGGCATCGGCCGGTTTCTCTACGGCTTGAGTGGCTCGTCGGCCCTCGGCTCGCCACTACCGCGCGGGGAAGACGTACCGCTGCGTGAGCACGCACCCAGGTTGCACCGCAACCCTGCTTCGTGGATACGGGCACAGCAGCGGCCTATCCAGCGCGCCGAGGGAGCCCGGCGATGGCTACGGTGACCGTCCGAGATGAGGTTCCTGAGACGCAACGCACCCGACGTTCCGCTTGAGAAGGTCGCCGAGGTCCTGGTCGAGGAGTACGGCGTCGAGGGTGACTTGACCACCCTTGAGAGTGAGCGGGACCAGAACGTGCGTGTCGATGCCGCGAAGCGTTCGTATCTCTTCAAGGTGTGCAACGCGGACGAGGACGAGGCGGTAATCGACCTTCAGATCCAAGCGCTGCGACACATCGAGCGGGTCGACTCGGCCATTCCCGTGCCTCGCGCCCTTCCCACCCTCACCGGAGCGGCTACCGGTAGCGTCCTCAGCCCTGACGGCACGAGCCACACCGTGCGGCTCCTGTCATTCCTGGATGGTGTTGTCGCAGGCAGCCTGCCCGAACTCGATACGCCGATCTTCCGGCGAAACACGGGAACAACGCTGGCACGCCTCGACCGGGCCCTTCGTGGCTTCTTCCATCCGGCTGCCCGTCAGGATCACCCGTGGGACGTGTCGCGAGCGCCACGCCTGCTCGAGTACACCCGACACATCGAGAACGAGGCGGCTCGCCGCAACGTGGTCTCGATACTGGAGCGGGTTCGTGATCACTCGCTTCCGGCCTGTGCCATGTTGCGCCACCAGGTCATCCATCAGGACGCACACACCTGGAACCTGATCGTCGACCCGGAGGATCCGGCCGAGATATCCGGGATCATCGATTTTGGGGACATGGTTCACGGGCCGCTGATCATCGAACTGGCGGTAGCTGCCTACCTCGGAGGACGCGCCGATCCCTCGCCGGAGACCCTCGTCGACATCGTGGCTGGATACGACGATGTGATCCCTCTCGAGAAGGGCGATGTCGCGGTGCTCTTCGACCTCGTGCTGGGGAGGATGGCGATCACCCTGACGATCGCCGAAGCTCGTGCGGCGCTGTTTCCCGATGAGCCTTCTTACGACTCGGAGCGGGAGGGGCTGCCGGAGAGGATTGAGGCTGCCCTCGAGGCTGCGTCCGATGTCGAGAACTCACTCCTCCGAGTCCTGGGATTCCCATCACCTGCCAGGGGCGTTCCGACGTCCCAACTCCGCAAAGACCGTGTCGCCTCGCTTGGTGTTCATTCGCCTCACTTCTACGCCGAACCCCTTCATGTGGTCGCCGCCGAGGGGATGTGGATCCACGGTGCTGACGGAAGGAGGTATCTCGACTTCTACAACAACGTGCCGACCGTCGGACACACGAACCCTCACGTCGTCAATGCTATTTCACGACAACAGGCAACCCTGAACACCAACACCCGCTACCTCTATTCGACCGTTGTCGAGTACGCACAACGATTGACCGCCACCCTCGATCACGGCCTCGATGTGTGTTTGTTCGTCAACTCGGGCAGCGAGGCCAACGATGTGGCAAGCCAGATCGTGAAGCATCGAACCGGTGCGGACGGCCTGCTGATGATGGAAGGTGCATACCACGGGATGACCGAGGCCGTCCTGGAGATTTCGGATGAAGAGTTCGTGTCCCGACCACCAAACGTCGTAGCCGTCACCGCTCCTGATGGCTTTCGCCATGCTCCGACGGCCCCTGCTGGTGCTGCCGACGAAGCCGAGCGTGCCATCGGCCGGATCAAAGAGGCCGGACACGACCTGGCAGGGTTCTTCGTTGACCCGGCCATGACTTCGAGTGGTATCCCGAGTGTTCCGCGTGGGTTCATCGACGCCATCGCCGGGGCGGTCCGAGCCCATGGCGGTCTCGTAGTCTCGGATGAGGTCCAGGCCGGTTTTGGTCGGACCGGGGTGATGTGGGGCTATGAGCGGGAGCGTTTCGTCCCAGACGTAGTGACCGTCGGGAAGCCGGCAGGTAACGGGCAACCGCTTGGCGTCGTGGTCACGAGGCGCGAGATTCTCGACGGCTTCATGGAGCAGACGGAGCTGTTCAGCACATTCGGCGGCAATCCCGTCTCCTGTGCAGCAGGTCTGGCGGTGCTGGATGTGATCGAGATCGAGGGACTGGTGGCCAACTCTGCGGTCGTTGGCCAATATCTCAAGGATTCGCTTATCCGGCTGGCCGAGACACAGAGCTTGATCGGTGATGTGCGCGGTAGCGGATTGCTTGTGGCTCTCGAACTGGTCGGCGATCGGAAGAACAAGACCCCGGCCCCCGGCGAAACTGCCCTACTCGTCGAGCTGATGCGGGAAGCCGGAGTGTTGGTGGGCACGGAAGGCTGGCACCGCAGCGCTCTCAAGCTGCGGCCGCCACTGATTGCCAGCCCCCGCCACGTCGACCTTCTTATCGAGGCCCTCGATTCCTCGCTAGACGACGTCGATCGTCAGCGCGCCTGAGTCTCCTTCGGACGACCCCGCCACGTCAGCTCCATCGATGAACGGCAAGTCCTGGCCACTCGGGTACAAGACGCCGGACTCGACGCGACAGTCGAACGTTTCCAGGAGAGCGCGTCATCGGAGAAGAGGGCTCGACCTCGAGGCGAACCTCCTCGCACAGCAACCACGGAGTAGCTCACAGACGAAGGCCAAACCCACGCCACGATCTAATCCCCCACATCGTCACATATGCGCTGGCGGGCCACCTTTCTATCCGCGTGCTGCGCGAAATGTGTAGCTTTGGCGGATGACGGTTGAGGCCACTGGTCGCGGCGCTTTGATAGCCGGCTGGGTGTTTGCTGTCTCGTTCTTTGTGGGCCTTTTTCTGGTGGGTGACCAGGCTGGCGCCTTTGCCGACTCGGACCGTGCCTATGCAGAGTTGTTCGCTGACACGTCGCACCGTGTCCAAGACTTGGCCGGGTCGGTTCTGCTCATCGTGTCTGCGCTCGCGTTTGGGGTATTCGTTCAGTTCATGGCTCCAGCCCTGGACCCGGGTGCGTCGCGGTATGCGTGGACGGTGGTGGTGCGGGTCAGCGGGCTGTTGGCCGCCGCCGCGATCCTGGTGGCGGGCGGGGCGTTCGCGACGGTCCCCGCAAGCCTGGTGATCGGCGATTTCTTTGATGATCCCGGAATCGTGACCGCTCAGAATCTCCTGCCAAGTCTCGGGTACGTGATGCTGGTCGGTGGCGCGATGATCCCGGCCGCAGTGGCGATGGTTGGCTCGACCCGCCTCGGGTTGTTCTCTCAATGGTTTGTTTGGGTGACGCCAGTAGTGGCAGTACTGCTCATCGTGACCGCACCGATGGTGGCCGCTATGGCGTTGCTCCCTGTCTGGGTTGCGGTCGCCGCGGTTCTCCAGTCCCGTAACAGACATAAATCAACCCCCAACGAGCCCACACATAGTACGTAGTACGTGATACGGCGAAGACTGAGCCTCCAGCTCAGTCTTCGCCTAAGAACTCGCCGATTTTGCTCTGCGCAGCCTCCATCACCTTGGTTTGAAGACCGTTGAGCGCTCTGGCCAGCGCCAGCTCCTCGCCGATGACCGGCATCGCCTGATCACCCGGGTTCCGCTTCGCTCTCCCTCTTGCCTCGAAGTGATCTCCCATCAGGTCGAGAACGGTGTGCACCGTTGTCGTGGCTTCGTCCTCTTCGATGTGCACTGCGATCGTGATGTCCTTCTCCATGCTCACCTCCTTCTTTCGAGCATGGTCGAAGACCGACGGTCTGGCTAGGGCCTTTCGCCACGTGGCACCGCCAACCTGGCAACTGGCAACTGGCAACTGGCAACTGGCGATTTGCGATTTGCGACTCGGAATTGGGTACTTGGTACTTGTTACTTGATACTTGGTACTCATGCTGGCTTCAGCATTGTCGGCCTGGGTGCCGATAAATGTCCTATGGCCGGAGACCTGCCGATCGAGGCCATCAAGGCAAAGCACCCGCGTGCCTACGAGGCGTGGCGTCCGATAGACGATGTCATCCTGCGAGCGCTGGTGCAAACGCCGGCAGGAATCAGCGAGATAGCGGAGCACCTCGGCCGAACCGAGAGCGAGGTGCGCATGCATCTGACCCGCCTCGGCTTGGCCCAACTCGCTGGCTAGTCGTGATCTGACGCCGGAGTGACGAGCCAGGCTGCGATTGCGGCGGAGCCGAGCGCGATCACCGTCATCCC
>PVMS01127981.1_pt1 | contig 14600 bp, 17 predicted proteins | sample 1853461 | NCBI WGS metagenome assembly PVMS01 (sample SAMN08582032, study PRJNA380276) | Marine sediment metagenome, whole genome shotgun sequencing project. | isolation source: ocean sediment barecode stripped | collected 2017 | reverse complement strand
CGAAACGCCAGATAGCATCCAGCTGTATCACGGTTTCACGGTCGGACTCGTCGAGCAAATCCTCGAAGTCGATTTCGTCTCCCGGCACACCGTCCGCAGTATCGCGACCAATTTTGGTGCTGGCATTGGTACTAAAGGCGCCGATTCGAATATCGAACCGCGGCTCGTCCGGAAATTCAAACTCGTAGCCGCTCACATTGAAAATATCAGCGTTATAGGCAAGGCCAAGGTTGACCGACCAGAGCTGCTTACTATCGACAATCGGGCTGTCCTGAATATTGTCGGCCAGAGTCTCCAAACTTAACTTGCCGCTGAGCAACCACTTCTTGCTTAGCTCGTAACCCCAGACAAGCTTGACCTTGGTGTTGATCGCAGCGCCGGGAAAATATTCCGGGCGTGTTGGCGTAGCCGCCTCAGGAGGAACGGCAAAGTAGTATTCCGTGTAGCTACTATCCATATATATAGCCTCGACCTCAGGCACGATGTAACCACGCGAAAATTCGATTGGGTAAGACAAGGCAAAACGGCCGGTGACACCGTCATGTCGATTAGTTGGCTCAACAAAAACTCCGAGATGTAACTGCACTGGCCAACGACGAAAACCAACTGACGGGCCAATCTCTATGCTCCATTTTGGATCTTCAATACCTATCAGCTCTTCGGAATCATGACTACCAAAGCTCAGGGTTTGGATTCGTCCCGCAGCCAAAAATTCCCAACCGCCAGGCGTTACCTTGCGCAGTGCCATTCCACCGTTTCGCACGACTAACACGCCATCTGTAAACGCGGGGTGTTGGAACGACGTCAAATAGGGATATGCGAACGTGCTGTTACTCGAACCGATGTATGGGTTTTCAGAAGTGGTAACAGCCAGACCAAGCGCATAATCGTTCAGGTCGTACTTGCGCAGATAGTCCAGCCACCTCGCTGCCTCAGCCACAGCCGGGAAAAATACGAAGAGGAAAACGCTCAGGAAGAATCGCATGCGGATGATTATCCGGGTCTCATATGTTGGGGATAACCAGCCTACCGGGTTCACCGTCTTCTGACACTGGTCTGTGCCGATAAAAACACATGCCAATCCAGTACAGCGTTGCCGGCACCACAAACGCAGCTATTGATGCCGGTACAACATTGAACATCCAGTGCGTCGCACCTGTGAACGGGTTGTAAAGCACAAAGTAAGTGACCTGCCCCAGTACGATGCCGGCAAGTGCAAGTAGATTGAATCCTTTCCAATAGTAGTACTCGCCACTGGGTGCCGACTCATAAATCGCTCGCAAGTTGATGCGTTGCTTGCGGATAAAAAAGTAATCCACTAACAGAATGCCGCCAACGGGCGCATGCATCGTGCCGTTGTACGCGAGGAACGCATCACCCAAGTCATAGAGTTCGCTTGGCCAAACAACAAAAGCACCGAGTGGTATCAACGTAACCGCAACAATCTGCCACCAGGCGCGTTGTCGCAGCCCAGGGAGATGCCGTAGCGCCAGTCCGCTGGCATAGACAGAAACAACTGTCGACGTGATATTAGCCAATGCGACAAATGCCAATGCCATAACGCCAAACACTATTCCGCCCAATGGAATCATCCATTCGGTCGGGTCTTCCGATCCAACGATCAGCCCGGAAAAAAGAGCGATAGAACATGCAACCCCGGAAGCAAGACCAAGTTGCAGCACTTCCGGATAAATCGCATTGCGCCGTGTCTTTGTGTTCCTCGCCAAGAATCCGATGCCGCCCCACCACGACATGCCTGACGCGATCCCCAGCTCCACGGCAATGGCATAATTGATGGCCGGGTCCGGATAAGGATCGATCGGCGCCGCTACAGAAATTGCATCCCACCCATGCACCGAAAACAGCATGTACAACATGAACGCGACAGTCAGGATGAGGGCCGGTGTGATGATGGAATTAAAAATATTCAGCAAATGAATGCCGCGTGTTGTAATGAAGTACGTTAACCAGATCCCAAGTGCCACGCCCGCACCGACTATCCATTGCCCGGGTTGATAGCCCAACGCCTCGACAATATTCTGAATACCGTTACCGAACATCACCAGGATAAGACCGGACCAACCCAGCATATTCAATAAGTAAAATATCAGGACGAAGCGAGCGCCGTTTTGCCCAAATGATGGCTTGCAGGCATCAATCTGCTCCATACCGTAGCGCTGGCAACCCATGGATAGAGGCAAGCTGATAAGAAACACGCCGATAATGTTGCCTGCCACAAGGCACACAAATCCTTGCACGGCACCTACCAGTTGAGCGGCGTAACCGCCGGTGAGAAAACACCAGGTTGCAATCGCGTACGCGAAACAAGTGCCATGGGCCGTCAACGTTCCATACTCCCGTTCCTTCAGCAACAAAGGAACGCGACCGTAGACGCTCAGACTTTCGCCGGAATCGGAGCCGCTACTCACGCTGCCAGTACCAAGGCGATTATGGGTAGAATCATCGCACCGATAATCAGAATAATGTAGTCCGTCTGCGAGAATGACCCGAACTCTGCTTCCTCCTGATTTTCCAGAGCATCAATCCTGCTCTCCAAATCCTGCACAAGTTCTTGGTTCTTGTCGTCTGTAGACATCGTAGCCGCCGCTATTGCCGAGATGGTCGTATTGTCGTTCATAGGCGCACATTTTGAAACAGCAGCTAGTAGCGATAAAACGCTACACTCGGCACCATGAGACCTATCCTTTTGATGCTTCTGCTGCTAGCGCCTTTGGTGTGCGGCGCGGATATGCTGACACCAGCCTATTATGACGGCGGGGCAATGAGCCGGGAGGCGGATGCCTTTCTCGCCGCCTGCCAAACGGTGCAAATGAAGCATCCACTGCAAAACCCCAAGGGGCAGATTCCTGCGTACGACGCACCGCGCTGGGGCTCGTTCGGTGCAGGAAAAGGCCCGACCCGTACCGAGCTGCATCATGCGGCGACCGACCTGAAGCTGGGGGGCAGCCAAACCGACGTGCAACTGTTCGCCGCGTACGACGGGGTAGTCGCAATATTCCGGGACGCGCCGAAATACCGGCACTACATTTCCATCACCAAGATCATCACAGATGAGGACGGCAAGGAACTCGGCAAGCTGGTGACGCTCTACGCTCACGTCGAGCTGGACCTGGACGAGGCCGACGGCCTTGTGATGGACGGGAAAACGGTGAAGGCCGGCGATCTGCTTTCAAGGAATCTCTACTCTGGAACGCAGGGCGGCCCGCACCTCCATTTTGAAATCCGCTACTACCGGCCGAATGATGACGGAAGCGAAGAGTTTTACGGCTTCCGGGGGTCGGTGCCCGGCGCGGGCGAATGGCCGAACGGATTTTGGGATCCGGACACAGGGTACGGATTCGGCCATCCGGAGAGCCACGGACTAAGTTTCTAGAACACGCGGAGAATGCAAAGGTGAATCCATTCTTGAAAAAGGCTTGTTCTGGTATTTGGCGGAGAAGGCGGGATTCGAACCCGCGGTACGGTATAAGCGTACACTCGCTTTCCAAGCGAGCGCCTTAAGCCACTCAGCCACCTCTCCGATTTTAATTTAAATCATTCTTCCAAGATGATCGCAGGTGGGCGATCGAAACATTCTGAGCCCGGCGGCCTTGCTTCGCGCGGCGAAGCCTCCGGCAGAACCATTTCATTAAGCGGGTCGAGGTCATCCAAACCCTCCGGCGCTTCTACTCGCTTGCCGTCCTGGGCGAGCTGATAATTTTGCACTTCATCACAGGTAATTTTAGCGCCGCCACATGCATTTAGTGTGCTTACCAGCAATCCTATTAACGTTAGCCTAGCAACGTTCTTCACGCAGCATCCTCCAGGACAACTCCAGCGGTAGCCAGCGCTGCCCGCATTGCGTCATGAAATCGGGGATCATGATCCGTCAAAGGCAAACGCATATGCGACTCTATCAGTCCCATTTGACTTACCGCCCATTTCACCGGGATAGGATTTGATTCAACAAACAATGCTGAGTTCAATGGTTGCAATGTATCGTCCAATGACTTTGCAGCTTCAGAATCGCTGTCACTCGCCAACGCACAAAGTCTAGCCATCGCGGCAGGTACGACATTGCCACTCACGGTCACGACACCGTGGCCGCCCTGAGCAATGAATGGCAACACCGTAAAATCGTCGCCGCTATAAAGCATGAAGTCATCATCGACCAGATCTTGAATTGCGCGAAGTCGATCAATGTCCCCGGTCGCTTCCTTGATACCCATGATATTGCCATGTGCCGCCAGTCTGGCGACCGTGGCCGGCAACATGTCCGCTACTGTTCGACCCGGAACGTTGTACAAAATAACCGGCTTGCTGACAGCATCCGCGATTGACGCGAAGTGTTGATATATTCCTTCCTGAACAGGTTTGTTGTAGTACGGAACGACGAGCAAATAGGCGCCAATACCCGAGTCAGCAACAGCCAGCGACAAATCCCGGGTTTGCGCCGTGGAATTTGAACCCGTGCCTGCAATGACCGGCAAACGACCTGCTGCCAGCTCGACCGATCGATTTAACAACTCGATATGTTCGTCGCGACTCAGCGTCGCCGCCTCGCCTGTAGTACCGGCAATAACCAGCCCGTCGCTACCCTGTGCGACATGAAATTCGATCAGGCGCTTGAGCGCCGCATAATCCACACGGTTGTGCTGATCAAACGGCGTCACCAAAGCAACCAAAGAGCCTTTAAACACGAGTTGTCCTCGCCACAAATAAGGGCGCGATGTTACTGTTCATGTCGGGTGCTGGCAAGGCGCTCATCAGAAACCCCAGCCACGTATAAGGTAAATTCTTAATAAATGTCACAACTCATTGTTTTATCTGCTATTGGAACAGATCGAACCGGCGTAGTTCAGGACATCACGAAAGTGATTCTCGCGTGCGGCGGAAATATCGAAGAAAGCCGCATGACCACACTAGGTGCTGAATTCGCTGTTTTGATGCTGGTGTCCGGAAATTGGCACACGCTCAGTCGACTTGAAACCGCACTCGACAAACTCACGGCCGATAACGATCTTACTATTTCGATACGCAAGACCGGAGCCAAGGCGAGTAGTGACAACCGTATGCCCTATGCCGTAGATGTAGTCAGCCTTGACCAACAGGGAATTGTATTTAATCTCGCCGAATTTTTTGCGTCGCGCGATGTAGAGATCGCTGATGTTGCTACACGAAGTTACGCGGCGGCCCATACCGGCTCCCCGATGTTCTCCGTTCAAATGGCGGTGCATGTTCCGTCCAGTCTATCAATTTCTCAACTCCGCGATGATTTCATGGAATTGTGTGACCGCCTCACCCTCGATGCGATACTGGAACCCGTCAAAACCTGAGTTCGAAAGGGAGAACCGAAAGGGAGTACTAATGAGCGGACCAATACTCAACAGAGTGGTCGCGGATTTTTCAGCGGCGACAACCGGCGATGCGACAATGCGACTGAAAGAATTTCGTGGCAAGAATGTCGTTTTGTATTTTTACCCTAAAGACAGCACCCCCGGTTGCACTCAGGAAGGTCTCGATTTCGCTGCGCTACATGGAAAATTTCGGCGCAACAATACCGTGATCTTCGGCGTCTCGCGGGACAGTTTGGCGTCGCACGAGAAATTCAAAGAAAAGCAGAAATTCCCCTTTGATCTGGTATCTGATCCGGATGAGAAGGTATGCCGCAAGTTTGATGTTATCCATGAGAAATCACTGTATGGCCGCAAATTCATGGGTGTAGTGCGCAGCACGTTTCTTATAGGAGCGGACGGCAAGCTAAGGGCTGAGTGGCGCAAGGTTAAGGTAAAAGGCCATGTCGACGAAGTCTTCGAGGCAGTCCGTTCCCTAAAATAACCGTTATCATGTGGAACAGCCGCCGGACTCACCGGTCGGACTGATTAGGCATTGCAACCGAGACCGTATTTTTGATCAGCAAATTTATCAAACGAGCGCTAACCGGAAGCCTGGTGCTGGCAGCTGTACTAGCCGGCGGAGCCAGCGCGGATGACATTAATCTCCCGGATATGGGCAGCCCCGCCGACGCGATTCTGTCCAAGTCGACTGAAGCGCAAATTGGCCGCTCTATCATGCGTGACATTCGACGTAGCGGGATGGTTGTTGAAGATCCGCAGATTACGGAATACATACACGAAATCGGTCATCGTATTGCTGTACAAACCAACGATGGCGATCATGAATTTACTTTTTTTGTCGTCGATGATCCGAGAATCAACGCTTTCGCCCTACCCGGCGGCTACATCGGAGTCCATACCGGCCTGATCGAAGCGTCCAGAAATGAGGATGAACTTGCCGGTGTGATTGCCCATGAAGTCGCGCATGTAACGCAACGACATATAGCCAGAGCCATTCACGCAAGTTCTCGCCAGAGCATACTATCCACAGCATTGATGCTGGGAGCCTTAGTTCTGGGCGCAGCCGGTGGTGATAGCGACGTTGTGCAGGCCGGGTTGGCCATTTCACAAGGCACTGCGGCGCAACAAAAAATCAACTTCACTCGTAGCAACGAGTATGAAGCTGACCGAATAGGTATTCACGCGCTGAACGAAGCTGGTTTTGACGCTTACGGTATGGCGTCATTTTTCGAAGTTCTATCAAGACAGGACATGTCGTCGCCAGATTCGCGCATTCCTGAATTCTTGCGGACGCACCCTGTAACGACCGAAAGAATCTCAGAAGCCAGGGCGCGCGCAACAGACTACGAACGCATCAACAGCCCGGATTCGACCAGCTACGGCATAGCGCGATCGCGCATCATGGTGGCTCGGTATGACACCCCTGAACAAGCCGTAGAACGCTTCGAGCGTAAAGACTATAGCAATCAAACTGAATTTGAGCGCTATGGTAGAGCTGTCGCCTATCAACGAGATGGTCGCGATCGTGAAGCAAATTCGATTTTTGAAGATCTCACGGCTAAGGACAAGAAGGTAATTGCCTACCATATCGGACTAGCGCAAACCCAACTTGCACTCGAAAATTATGAAGCGAGCCGGGAAACATTCGAGCGCGCCGTCGAGCTATTTCCACGCAATGTCCCGCTTGTGATCCACTACGCCGAAGCATTGCTGAGAGTAGGAGAAGCCAAACAAGCGCATGCAATCCTGTTGGACCTGTTAAACAATGTGCCACCTACGCCAGAACAGGTTCGGCTGATCGCGAAAGCGGCAAATGAAGCTGGAGATGTTGCTGAATCAATGTACTACATGTCTGAATTCCGAATAATGACCGGTGATTTAGTCGGCGGCGTAAGCTTCCTGCGGGAGGCACTGGCATTGCCGGAGCTACAAGAAATACAACGCATTCGATTCGAGGCGCGTATCGACTTCATACGTGAGTACATGAGCGAAGAGCAACTCAAACAACTACAAAGGGCCAGGCCGGTATCCTATTCCGCGCGAACAGAGTCATGATGCGCGCCGCCTTGCTACTAATGCTCATGTGTCTGGGCGCATGCGCGACCACCGACGAAGTCGATCCCTACGAGAAGTTCAACCGCTCAATGTTCGCGGTTAATCGATTTGGCGACAAGATTCTCTACAAGCCAGTTGGCAAGGCATACAAGGCCTTTATTCCGAGCTTCGCCCGTAAAGGCGTGAATAACTTTTTTGATAATCTCACCACTCCGAGCTCCGCATTAAACAATTTTCTGCAGGGCAAACCGGGAAGAGGATTCAATGAACTGGCTCGGTTCGCATTCAATAGCACGCTGGGTCTTGGGGGACTTTTTGATATCGCTGCGAGCGGCGGCATGGATCGGTACGATGAAGACTTCTCGCAAACGTTCGCGGTTTGGGGCGTACCTGAGGGCCCGTATCTGGTCATCCCTATCTGGGGCCCCCGCTCGGTATTGAGTACTGCCTCTATTCCCTTCAATTTCACGACAGACCTGCAACGATACATTGGCGACACGGGCGTGCGCGACAAGCTATATATCCTGCGTCTCATAGATACTCGCTCTCGTTTACTTACCACAGAAGCAATACTAAATAAGTCACAAGATCCGTACATCGCTTATCGTGAAGCGTATCTGCAGAATCGGCAATTCAGAATTCATGACGGGGATCCGCCGATTGAAGAAGACTTTTACTATTTCGAAGAAGACGAATTTGAAGATGAGGAGTAGGAGCGCTCCAGCGCCTCGTTGATTTCCGCTGTGACAGCAATCGCCTGAATTTTCTCCGGTATATTCGAGAATTGAATTTCCGTATCCGCATTGGCGGCGCGACTTATCCATTCGAGCAGCAATGCCAGTCCCGCCGAATCCGTCCGCTCAACTGCCGACAGATTGACATCAACCTTGGCAAACCCTGCAAAAGCTTTCTCGCTGCTGCGAAGAATATCTTCCGCGGTATGAAACGAGACTTCGCCCCGTAGTTCGAAACGGCCGTCACCGAGCTCGCACAACTCATACTCACTCACTGTCGTCTCCGGCCGCTTCTTCTTCCATTCGAGCTATGACCTGCTCAAGACTGCTTGCCCTTATTTCAGCGTCAATTTCAGTACGAAAATTGCGGACATAGGAAACTCCCTCAATTGTAACGTCAAACATCTTCCAGCCCGGCTGTTGATTCATCAGGGCGTAATTAACACTAATGTTTGTTCCGTCTTCAAGGTCGACGCTGGTCTTGACCGTTACGATTCGTTTTTCTGTATCACCACGAAACGGCAGGACCTTAATTCGATCGGTTTCGAAATCGAGCACACCATCGGCATAACGTTGCACCAAGACAGAGTAAAACGCATCGATGAAGCGAGTCTGCTGCTCTTCGTTCGCTGACTTCCAATGTTTCGCCAAAACTGCCCGCGCGGCTGAATAACGATCAAATCGTGGCAGCAGCACTTTGTCGATAACCGAGTAGAGAGCCTCTTGATCGTCAGCCAATTCGCTGCGCCGACCATCCAGTTTCGTCGCTAGATCTTTGACAGCCTCTGTGATGAACTCATTTGGCGTAGCGGCCTGCGCCTGGGGCGCAAGCAAACTCAAAGCCATAATGGCGAGAAAAATCCTGATTCCGTTCAATCTCATAACTCCTGCAACCCAGACTTATTTGTCTGAACCCATATTGACCAAGAACTTACCTATAAGGTTCTCAAGAACTATCGCGGATTGTGTGAACAGGATCTCACTTCCGTCTTCCAGATAGATCTCAGAAGCACCCGCTTGCAGGCCAATATACTGACTCCCGAGCAATCCTGCCGTAAGAATGCTCGCATCGGAATCGTCAGGAATCTGAGCAAACTGAGTGTCAATAACCATGGTAACGACAGCTTCAAGCGAGACGCCGTCAAACTCGATATTGGTTACCCTACCGATCGTAACGCCTGACATCGCGACAGGTGAGCGTTTTTTCAGGCTACCTACATTCTCGAAACGCGCTTCGACAACATAAGTATCTGTACTTGAAAAATCGTTTCGTCCCGTCGTTTGTGTCGTCAGGAAAAACAGGGCACCGATGCCCAGCAAGACAAACAAACCAGTTCCTATTTCCGCAGCGCGATTTTGTCGCATCGTTTTACCTCAAATAAAATATGCCGTAATCATGAAATTTAATATCAATACTGCAATAGCAGTTGCCACAACAGTTCGAGTTGTCGCTCGTCCCACGCCTGCGGCCGTTGGTTCGGCACTGTATCCCTCCCAGACCGCAAACAGGCTCGCAACTACTCCAAATACCACGCTCTTAAATATTCCTTCGTAGACATCTTCAGTACCCATGGATTGCTGCACTTGCTGCCAGTACGTTCCAACGTCAACACCGTGCTGTTCAACAACAATCAGGTGTGCACCGAATAATCCGATCATTGTAAAGATAGCTGTCAAGAATGGCATCGAAATAATGCCTCCCAGGAAACGTGGTACCAATACGCGCTGCATAGGATTAACGGCCATCATTTCCATAGCCGACAACTGATCGGTCGCCTTCATCAAACCGATTTCTGATGCCAATGAAGTTCCGGCACGACCTGCGAATAGCAGCGCCGTAATGACCGGCCCGATCTCTTTGATCATTGCAAATGCGACCAGCACACCGGTCGCTTCTTCTGCATTAAATCGTTCAAGGTTAGCGTAGGTCAGCAAACCTAGCACGCCGCCAATGAAGAGTCCGCAAACCAGAATGATGACGCTCGACATAGCGCCGACGTTGTACACCTGGCCGACAACGAGATTGAAACGCTTAAACAAAGTCCAGGGTGTATAGCGCAACAGTTGCACAAAGAACAAAGCCATCGCGCCAAAATTGCGAACAAATTCCACAGCCGGACTGAAAAATTCCCGCAATAATCGGGTCACCCCCCGTCTCCTAACAACTGTTGCTCATACTCTGGCGCGTCATAGTGAAACGCAACTGGGCCATCCGGCAGGCCGTGCATAAACTGCTTAACCATCTCCGAGGAATCGTTGTTTAAGTCTGCGGGTGATCCAGACGCTACAACGCGACCGTCCGATATCAGATAACTACGGTCTGAAACCACAGCGAGTTCCTTGATGTCGTGGCTGACCACAATACTGGATATGCCCAGAGTGTCGTTCATGCGCCGAACCAACTTAGCGATGACACCCATTGAGATCGGATCCAGGCCCACGAATGGCTCATCATAAATCAGGATGTCCGGATCCATTACCATGGCGCGTGCCAGTGCGACGCGGCGCGCCATCCCGCCCGACAGTTCCGACGGCATCAAATTGGCAGCACCACGAAGACCGACGGCGTGCAGCTTGGTCAAGACGACCATCCGAATCAGTCGCTCCCCTAGCGGCGTGTGTTCGCGAAGCGGAAATGCCACGTTTTCGAAAACGTTCATGTCGGTAAGCAGGGCCCCGTTTTGGAACAGCATGCCAAAGCGCTTGCGTAACTCGTACAAGCCGGCCTGACTGAGCGTCGCTATATCCACGCCGTCGATCAGAACCTGGCCCCTGTCGGGCGACAGCTGACGGCCGATTAGCCGTAACAAGGTTGTCTTACCGGTACCGCTGGGGCCCATTATGGAGGTTATGTCACCACGAGCAATCGTGACGTTCAGGTTCTTAAATATCGTCCGCGAGCCTCGAGAAAAGTCGAGATCGCGAACCTCTATCAATGCGTCAGACAGTGTCCGGCTCCGTTACATATTGCAGTGCGGAGTGTACAGCTCTAGCCTATGTGAATAAATAGGACTAAAATAGTCCTTTATATTGTGAAGCGGAGACTGGCGATGCTCAGAATCAGCAAATTGACCGACTACGGGACCGTGGTACTCGCCCACCTCGCCAGGGACCCTGAGACTGTGTGTAGCGCCGCAGACGTGTCGATTGCGACCGGCATCGCTCCACCAACCGTGAGCAAATTACTCAAGTCACTGGCCCGGGCAGAGCTTGTCAGCTCTACACGCGGCGCTAACGGCGGCTATCAGTTGACCCGCAAACCCAGCGAGATCAGCGCTGCAGACGTCATAGACGCGCTCGAGGGGCCTGTTTCCATAACGGAATGTAGTGGCGCAGACAGCCATTGCGACTATGAACAGATTTGCAGTGTTGGTAGCTCGTGGAAACGCATTAATGTCGCCATTCGCCAAGCACTTGAAGGTGTCAGCTTGATTGACCTGTTGCGCACCAACCGCCCTGTTCCGCGTTTTGAGTTCGGCGGATTGCCCATTGCTATTGAGGAAAAGACCTGACCGTGTCCACCGATTCTGAACAACTTGAAAGCCTGGTAAACCGTCGCTACGAGCACGGCTTTGTTACCGATATTGAGACCGACAGCCTGCCGCCGGGCCTCGACGAGGGTGTCGTGCGCGCGATTTCCAAACGCAAGGACGAACCGGAGTTCATGCTCGAATCGCGTCTCAAGGCGTACCGACTATGGCGTGAAATGACGGAACCCACCTGGGCTCATGTGCACTACCCGCCAATCGATTTTGAAGCAATTTCCTACTTCTCAGCCCCCAAGTCGGACGAAGACCGGCCCAAGAGCCTGGACGAAGTCGATCCGAAATTGCTTGAAACCTACGAAAAACTAGGCATTCCTTTGCACGAACGCGCGCGCCTCGCTGGCGTTGCTGTTGATGCGGTATTCGATAGTGTTTCCGTGGCAACGACGTTTAAAGAAAAGCTTTCTGAAGTTGGCGTTATTTTCTGCCCATTTTCAGAAGCCGTGAAAAATCACCCTGAGTTGGTGCAGAAATACCTCGGTAGCGTCGTTCCACAGCGTGACAATTTTTATGCGACGCTCAATTCGGCAGTATTCAGTGATGGCTCCTTCGTCTACATCCCCAAAGGCGTCCGCTGCCCCATGGAGTTGTCGACCTATTTCCGAATCAACGCCGCCAATACCGGTCAATTTGAACGCACGCTGATCATTGCCGATGAGGGGAGCTACGTTAGCTATCTGGAAGGCTGTACAGCGCCTATGCGAGACGAGAATCAGCTGCATGCCGCAGTCGTCGAATTGGTGGCCTTGAAAGACGCTCAAATAAAGTACTCAACTGTGCAGAACTGGTATCCGGGCGACGAGAATGGGGTCGGTGGCATTTACAACTTCGTTACCAAACGCGGCGATGCCCGCGGCGCCAACTCCAAGATCTCGTGGACTCAGGTTGAAACTGGTTCGGCAATTACCTGGAAGTACCCCAGTTGCATTCTGCGCGGCGAAAACTCCGTCGGTGAGTTTTACTCGGTGGCCGTTGTGAATAATTATCAACAAGCCGATACCGGCACCAAGATGATCCATATCGGCCGCAATTCTCGCAGCACCATTGTTTCAAAAGGAATATCTGCAGGAAATGCGCAGAATGCATATCGCGGATTGGTACGCGTAATGCCGCAAGCCGATGGCGCGCGAAATCACACACAGTGCGATTCACTATTAATTGGCAAGAATTGCGGAGCGCATACATTTCCGTACATGGAGATAAAGAACCCTAGTGCGAAAATCGAGCACGAGGCCACGACCTCCAAAATTTCGGCGGACCAATTGTTTTACTGTCGCCAACGCGGCATCTCGGAAGAAGATGCTGTCAATATGATCGTTAACGGCTTTTGCAAAGAAGTCTTCAAAGAACTACCAATGGAATTCGCTGTTGAGGCCCAGGCGTTGTTAAACGTCAGCCTTGAAGGTGCTGTTGGATAAGGATGCACAATGCTAGAAATTAAGAACCTTCAGGCCAGTGTCGACGGCAACGAAATACTTCGCGGCTTGTCGTTAGACGTTAATCCCGGTGAAATCCACGCCATCATGGGTCCAAACGGCTCAGGTAAGAGCACACTTGCACAGGTTATCGCGGGCAATGAAGCCTATGAAGTCACCGGCGGTTCCATTAGTTACCAGAATGAAGACTTATTCGACCTTGAGCCTGAAGAGCGCGCGCGGCGCGGCGTGTTTCTGGGCTTTCAGTATCCGGTTGAAATTCCGGGCGTCAATAATGCGTACCTGCTGAAAGCCGCACTGAATGCAAAACGTCGTTACGAAGGTCTCGATGAGATCGATGCGTTTGAATTTCTCAAGCTTGCGAAAGAGAAAATGGCACTGCTCGACATGGACCCCAAGTTTTTGAATCGCGGTGTGAACGAAGGATTCTCCGGTGGCGAGAAAAAACGTAACGAAATTCTGCAGATGGCGGTGTTGGAACCGCGTCTCGCCGTCTTGGACGAAACCGACTCAGGCCTCGATATTGATGCATTGCGCGCCGTCGCAGAGGGTGTCAACGCCCTGCGCCATCCCGACCGAGCAATCATCCTGGTCACCCATTATCAGCGACTGCTCGACTACGTTGAGCCGGACTTCGTCCACGTCCTGTCCGGCGGACGGATTGTACGCTCGGGCGGCAAGTCCTTAGCACTCGAATTGGAAGAGAAAGGCTACGACTGGCTTAAAGAGGCCGCAAACGGATGAAAAGCCAGCTCGCCATAGACTCCATACGTGCCGTGGTTGGCAACATGCCCAATGACAAACTCGCGCCTGCTCGCGACGCTGCGTTGCGGCAGCTCAGCAAGAATGGGCTACCGAATACCAAAGACGAGGACTGGAAATATACGGACCTCGATGCCGTGATAAAGATTAGTAATGAGTGGCTCGCAGCGGGTGGAATTGTGTCGCCTGTCACCGACGCTAGCGTCGAATCAGTGACTTCCCTATTTAATTGCGATTGGCTCATCCTTCGCAATGGAAATATTGATGCCGACTCAGTCGCCGCCTTACAGAAATCGGGTCTCGATATTGGATTTCTATCCGAAGATAACGCTTCACCCCAATTCGACGCTCCGCTGTCGGACTTGAATGTCGCGCTCTTGCGGGACGGTCTGACGATAAATATATCTGCGGATTTCGTATCTGACCGACCCATTGGAATATTGCACATTGACAGCGCAGATGCCGACGTCGGTGTTAGCCAAACGCGCGTCGCGATCAATATTGAGGAACATGGTCGTGCATGTTTCGTCGAGTATCACGCGTCGTCGGGCACAGCCGCTCACTATGCAAACAGCGTCGTTGATATCCGTTTAGCAAGCGATGCGCGCGTCGACTACGTACGAATTCAGGACCTCGATGCATTGCACAGTCAGACTGGACGACTAAAGGTCAGCCTTGATGAACGCAGTCAGTTTCACCATGCGGCGTTTG
>PVMS01050410.1_pt1 | contig 14601 bp, 13 predicted proteins | sample 1853461 | NCBI WGS metagenome assembly PVMS01 (sample SAMN08582032, study PRJNA380276) | Marine sediment metagenome, whole genome shotgun sequencing project. | isolation source: ocean sediment barecode stripped | collected 2017 | reverse complement strand
CGTTCGGGCCACCGGTGTTCGTCGCGGTCACGACCGAGCTCCATGCGATCGACGTGTTGTGCCAGGCCGGCACCGACCTGACGCGGGAGAACGTGCTGACCGCGGTCAAGGCGACCAACCAGGCCACGTCGATCTTGGGTCAGCCCGTCAGCTTCGATGAGAACGGCGACTTGATCGGTGGCAGGTTCTTCTTCTTCGAGATCCAGGAGGATGGGACCAAGACCGCCGTCGGCTGAGCAGGTACCCACAGGCGCTCATGGAGTTTTTCCTCCAGCAGACGCTCAGCGGCCTCACGCTGGGGAGTGTCTATGCGCTGCTCGCCATCGGTTACACGATGGTGTACGGGATCCTCAAGCTGCTCAACTTCGCCCATGGCGAGGTGTACATGTTCGGAGCCTTCGCCGGCTACGGCGTGCTGACGCTGCTCGGTGGGCCTGCGTCGCCCGTCGTGCCGGTGTGGCTCCTCCTCGTTTTGATGTTCGCAGGAGGGGTGCTGGTGTCATCGGTGCTCGGCGTCGCGATCGAGCGATTCGCGTACCGGCCGTTGCGCAGATCGTCTCGCATCGCACCGCTCATCAGCGCGATCGGCGTTTCGTTCTTCCTCCAGGCCTCGGCGCTCCTGCTGTTCTCGGCCGGGTTCCGGTCCTATGAGACCCCGAAGCTGATCGACCACTCCGTCGGGATCACGGTCGGACCGATTCGGGTGTGGTTGGTCCGGCTCCTCGTCATCGTCGGCACGGCAGTGCTGATGGTGCTACTCACCCTGTGGGTCAATCGGAGTCGCACCGGAAAGGCCGTCCGTGCGGTTTCGTTCGATCGCGAAGCCGCGGCGATGATGGGGATCGACGTGAACCGCGTCGTCGTCATCACGTTCCTCATCGGCTCGGCCCTCGCCGGGATCAGCGGCGTGATGACGGCGCTCGTGTTCGGGCGGATCTTCCATTTCATGGGGTTCATCGCCGGCCTGAAGGCGTTCACCGCCGCCGTCGTCGGAGGGATCGGGAGCATTCCCGGCGCCATGCTGGGAGGGCTGCTGATCGGCATGGCCGAGGCCTACACGACCGGTTACATCTCCTCCACCTTCCAGAACCTGATCGTGTTCAGCTTGTTGATCGGGGTGCTCTTGGTGAAACCGACCGGACTCCTCGGCAAGCCGGCGCTGGTGAAGGTGTAGCGTGACCGACACCGACCTCCCCCCGGATTCACCGGAAGACGGCAGAGAGTCGGCCGGGATCGGGGTCGACCAGTGGGTCGAGCAATCCGACGTGCGCCGGAAGGGTCACCGGGGCCTCACCGCCCCGGCACGACGGGCGTTCGACACGCTGACGCCGGGCCGGCGACTCGCCATCGTCGCGATCCTCGCTGCCACCGTGCCGTACCTCGTCAAACCCGGGGGGGTGCGGATCGCGATCGGCATCCTGATCCTGGCCATGCTGGCGCTGGCTCTCAACGTGGTCGTGGGCTGGGCGGGCCTCCTCGACCTCGGCTTCATCGCGTTCTTCGGCTTCGGCGCCTACTTCTACGCCATCGTCGCTTCCGAACAGCTCCCGGCCCACTGGCCGACCTGGATCGCCCTACCGGTGATCGTGTTCTTCTCGGGGGCACTCGGTGTGCTGCTCAGCCTGGCATCGCGCCGCCTGGTCGGCGACTACCTCGCCATCCTCACCCTCTTCTTCGGCCTCATCTTCGTGGAGATCGTGCGCAACTTCCAGCGATTGCCGTTCGTCAGCGAGAACCTCGACCTCACCGGCGGCCCGAACGGGATCCCGGGTGTCGAACCGTGGGAGTTCTTCGGGTTCGAGATCAACACGTTCAACCGGCACTACTACGTGTTGCTGGGCCTGCTCGTCCTGCTCATCATCGCTCTCCACAACATCAACAGTTCGCGGACCGGGCGAGCTTGGCGTGCCTTGCGCGACGATGTGCTCGCTGCCGAACACATGACCGTTCCCGTCAACAACATGATGCTGCTGGCGTTCGCGACCGGCGCGGCGATCGCCGGCTTCACCGGAACGATCTTCGCCGCCGTGACGGTCGGCGTGTTCCCCACCAGCTTCACGTTGTTCTTCCTGATCACGATCTATGCGGCGGTGATCCTCGGAGGCGCCGGATCCATCCCCGGCGTCCTCCTCGGAGCGCTGGTGATCGGCTACCTGCCCGAGCTCTTGAGAAGCCCGCGACTGGCCGGGTGGCTGTTCTACTTCGGTCTGTTGCTGGCCCTCGTCCTTCTCGTCAAGCCATGGCAGCGCCTGGTCGCCGTCATCGGTGGTGTCGTCGTGTTCGGCTACGTCGTGCGCTTCATCGCCGGGGCGGTCTGGCCCGACGCCACCACCGGCACCTCGGCCGAGGGACTCATCTCCGGGTTCCTCGACGGGTGGGTCGTCATCCCGGGCGGGCACGGTGACATCCTCACCAACATCGCCTTCGTTGCCGCGATCGCAGGTGCCCTGGCGGTCACGACCGTTCGCGGCTGGTGGCAGGTCGCCGTACTGATCCCGACCATCTACCTCGCCATCTTCGTGTGGGAGAACCGGCTCGTGTTCGAGCCGAGCCTGACACGCCAGTTGCTGTTCGGAGCCCTCCTCGTCGTGATGATGGCGGTGCGACCGCAAGGTCTCCTGGGCACACGCCCGGTGGAGATCACATGACCGCGCTCCTCGAACTGCGCGGGGTCAGCAAGGCATTCGGCGGCCTTCAGGTGATCCAGAATCTCGATCTCGTGGTCGACGCGGAACGAGATCTGGCCGGGGCCGGCACCGCCGAGATCGTCAGCGTCATCGGTCCGAACGGGGCGGGCAAGACGACGCTGTTCAACCTGATCAGCGGCGTCTATGTCCCCGACGCCGGGGACATCCTGTTCGACGGCGCGAGCATCGTCGGCCTCCTGCCACACGTGATCGCCGATCGCGGCATCGCCCGGACATTCCAGACATTGCGGATCTTCCTCAACATGACCGTCAAGGAGAACGTGATGGCTGCCGAGTACGGGGCCACCTCCACGCGCATGTGGCAATCGGCCCTGCGCACACCCAAAGCACGTCGCGAAGAGAAGCGCATCCAGGCGATCGCCGAGGAGAAGCTGTCCTTCTTCGGTGAGCGACTCATGGGGTATCGATGGGATCAACCGGCGTACAGCCTGTCGTACGCCAACCGGCGGCGCCTCGAGATCGCCCGGGCCATGGCTGTCGAGCCCCGGCTCCTGCTACTGGACGAACCTGCCGCCGGGATGAACCCCGCGGAGACGCACGAGATCACCGAGCTCATCGGCCGATTGCGTGATGACGCGGGATACTCGATTCTCGTGATCGAGCACGACATGCACGTCGTCGAGGGGATCTCCGACCGTGTGATCGCACTCGACCACGGCGAGAAGATCGCGGAGGGCACGTTCGACGAAGTGGCGACGTCGCCGCAGGTGATCGAGGCGTACCTCGGCTACGGAGCCACGGCGAAGTGAACGACCAGGACCCGCTCCTTGCTCTGCGTGATGTCGACACGTACTACGGCCAGATCCACATCCTCCAGGGGATCTCGATCGAGATCCGGGCAGGAGAGCTCGTGTGCCTGCTCGGCGGCAACGCCTCCGGAAAGTCGACGACGCTCAAGACCATCCTCGGGATCGTGCAGCCGCAGAGTGGAACGATCGAATTCGACGGTCAGGACGTGACCACCCGATCGACCAGCTACCGGATCGCCCACGGAATGGCGATCGTGCCGGAGAACCGCCGCCTGTTCGCACCGATGACGGTGCTCGAGAACCTCGAAATGGGCGGCTATCTCCGTCAAGACGACCTCGCCGAAGACCTGGCGAAGGTCTACGACCTGTTCCCACTGCTCGCGGACCGCAGGAACCAGCTCGCCGGCACGCTGTCCGGGGGTGAACAGCAGATGGTGGCCATGGGGAGGGCGCTCATGGCGAAGCCAAAACTCCTGCTCATGGACGAACCCTCGATGGGCCTGGCGCCGATCCTGGTCGAGCAGAGCTTCGAGATCATCCAGCGAATCCATCGAGCCGGTGTTTCGATTCTCGTCGTCGAGCAGAACGCCAATATGGCGCTCTCGATCGCGGACCACGGATACGTCCTGGCCACCGGAAGGATCGTGCTGGCCGGCGACGCCGCCGACCTTTCCGAAGACGAGGAGCTGAAGAAGGCCTACCTTGGCCGCTAGCCGACAGGAGCCCCCATGACACCAGACGATCTCCCCGACTCGATCAGGGATCGGTTCCCGCTCCTCGAGCATGCCGTCTACACGAACAGCTGCTCGCAAGGCGCACTGTCGGACGAGGTACGGGCGGCCTACGCGCAGTACCTGACAGACTGGGACGAGAAGGGGGCCCCGTGGGAGTTGTGGGTTGAGCAGGCCGAGGGTGCGAGGAGTCGCTTCGCTCGCCTTCTCAACGCCACTCCCGACGAGATCGCGGTGACGACATCGGTTTCGGCCGGAGTGAGCAGCCTGCTGAGCGGACTCCATCAGCCCCGAGGTCGCGACAAGATCGTCATCAGCGACTTCGAGTTCCCAACGATCGGTCAGATCACCCACGCCCAGGAACTGCTGGGACGCAAGGTCGAGCACGTCGCTGCAACGGCCGACGCGACGATCCCTCTCGAACGCCTCGTCGAGGCCATCGACGACGAAACCGGCCTCGTCGCGATCACCTACGTGTGCTTCCGCAACGGCAGCAAGACCGACGTGAAGGAAGTCATTCGCCGCGCCCACGAGGTCGGTGCGTTGGTGCTGGTGGACGCCTTCCAAGCGGTGGGAGCCATTCCGATCGACGTCCGGAATCTCAACGCCGACTTCGTCGCCGGAGGGGTCCTCAAGTACCTCCTGGGTTCGGCCGGGTTGGCCTTTCTCTATTGCCGGGCCGATCTGCTGCCCCAGATCACTCCGACCGTGACGGGGTGGTTCGCCGACGAGGACATCTTCGAGATGGACATCTCCGATTACTCGCCGTCGCCGACCGCTCGCAAGTTCGAGAGCGGCACGCCATCCATCCCGAACATCTACGCCGGCATCGCCGGCATGGACCTGATGCACGAGATCGGGATCGAAGCAACCGAGCGTCACGTCGCCGGGCTCACCGGGCAGCTCGTCGATGGCCTCGACCGGATCGGCGCCACGATGGTCACCCCCCGCGACCCGAACCAGCGGGGCCCCATGATCGCCGTCGCCACCAACGACGAACGGGCGATGGTTGCCGCCCTCCACGGCGACGGCATCCTCACCTCGCCTCGCGATGGCAACGTGCGACTGTCCTTCCACTGCTACAACTCGGAAGAGGACGTCGAGCGCGTGATCAGCGGGTTGGCGGCCCACTCCGACCTGCTCGCGCGGTAGACACCCGCGGGTCGATCGCCGGACTCGGACCGGCGCGTCAGGACGCTCCCGACACCTCGGCGAGGTAGGCCTCTGCCTTGTCGGGGAACATGAACCAATCGAAGTAGTCGCGCGGATCGTTGAATCCGTTGACGAAACGTGTGGCGATCGGTTGGTACTGCCCGGCCGCGCCGAGGAGTTGGAGCACGTGATCGGGCGGCGGACCGAGCAGGGCGTTCGTCCACATGGCGGCGTATTGGATCTCGTCCCAGGCGGCGTCGAACGTTGCCTGCATCCATTCAGCGTCGAACGGCTCGCTGCCGCGTTCGAGGATCGACCTCAGGTAGACCGCGGCAGCTTTCGAGGCGTTGTTGGAGCCCTGACCGGTGATCGGGTCGTTGAGGATGACCGTGTCGGCGAGCCCGACGACGTGGCGTCCGGATGCGAGCGTCGCAACGGGGAGGCGCACCGTCGGCGGGAAACGCCCGCTGAGGATCCCGTTCGGGTCGGTCAACGACACGTTGGCGCAACGCTCTCCCTCCCATGGGAAGATGGCGTTCAGGAGGTCCACCGAGTGTTCGAGGTGCTCCTCCGGGGACGAGATGTCACCCCAACTGTCCATCGGCCCGCCCGGAACGCCTTCGAACACCATGATCTCGCACGGCCCCGTCGTCGCGAGCGCCGGGAAGACGAAGTACTCACCCACACCGGGAGCCAGGTTGAAGGCGACCGCGGAATACTCCGGGCGCGGCTCGAGGCCGTCCACGTATGTCAGTGCGAGGGCCCGCATCGGAACGTCGTAGGGCGACTTGTCGGCGTCGCGTTCGAAGATACGGACGAGGTCCCCCTTGCCCGCGGCAACGATGACGAGATCGTTCCCCGCGGTGTACCTGTCGAGGTCGTCCACGGTGACCGGATGAACAACGAGGTTGCCGCCGCGCTCGACGAAGACATCCATCCATCCGGGTATCTTCACCCGCTGGTCGACCGACTGGGCGTAGGCATCGAGGCGGGACGCGAACGATATCGCCTTGTTGCCGCTCCCGTCGGGAGCCGGAACGGTGAACGAGATCCCCTCGACCGGAGGACAGGCCTCCTCCCAGAAGTTGATACCCAGGTCGCGCTCGTTCTGGAGCGCGGCATCGAACATACACTGGCTGGAGAGCACCCTGCCCGCCGCGATCTCCGCTCCGCTGCGATCCGTGACGACGGTGACGTCGTAGCCGGCGTCCTGAAGACCGAGGGCCACCTGCAGGCCGGCCTGTCCGGCGCCCACGATGAGAACCTTGCGCATTTCCTCCCCTTCCGATCGACTCGCGCCCATCCTAGGCGAGCCGCTTCTGGCGGACATACGGCCACTATTTGGGCCGTATGTCCGCCAGAACGGGCTCGCTACCGTTCGGTGCCGTCGAAGACGGTGATGGGGACGCTCGAGAGCTGCTCACCGCCTGTCGGGGTGACCCGGAAGGTCTCCTGCATGTAGAGGCAGTGCCGGTCGTCCCCGGTGACGACGTGGGGGTGGATCGAGATGATCATGTTCTCCTCGAGCACGGTCTCGACGCCCTCTCCGATACGCGGATGAGCGACCATGATCATGTCGATCGAGTGACCGGTCACGTGGCCGGCCTTGACATCGAGCCCGGAGAATGCACCGAACACGTTCATGTGGACGTCGTGGGCGGTGGCTCCCACCCGCAGCGACGTGCGAGCCCGCTCGAAACACTCCTGGTACGCCTCCATGATCTGAGCCGACAACGGGCTGAGTCCGTTCCTCGTGATCGGCCTCGCGAACTCGGCCCAGTACCCGGTGGGGCCGGCGATCTCGATCGAGTAGAGGAGCAGATCATCCGGTTCCACCGCCCGATACGGGTTCGGGTGCTTGAACTCCGGCCCGGCGCTGCCGTGGGGGCCGGACAGCACCATGTTCATCGTGGTTCTCGTCGTGCCGCTCGCCACGAACAACTCCTCAGCCGGAGCCATGATCTCGGCCTCGGTCCTGCCCGGCTCGTATGCCTCGAGCACCTTCCAGAAGCCTTCCTCGTTGAGGCTGAAGCTGGAACGGACGAGCGCGAGCTCCTCTTCGCTCTTCACCGCCCGCACGAGGTCGAAGGCCCGGTCGTAGTCGACGATCTCGATGTCTCCCGCGGTCAGTGCCCGATAGTCCCTCACCGGCATCGCGAAGTTGTAGCCGTAGACGCCCACTCTCTTCCATCCGGCGCCGAGCGCGTGGTCGAGCATCCAGGCTCCGGGCGTCTCGACGAACACCTTGTTCTCGATCCAACAATCGGCGTGTTCGCCCACCCAGCGTGCCTCGGCGGGGAACACCGCGATCGGGTCACCGTCGACGGGAAGAACGGCGTAGGCGTAGCGGTGAACCATCCGGAAACCCGAAAGCCAACGGATCGCACCTTCGAAACCGGTGTATTCGGTCCCGGTCACGATGAGCGCATCGAGCCCGTCTCGTGCCAGGGCCTCTCGAGTCACCCGAAAGCGGCGCTCGATCTCTGTCTGACTCACCTTCATCGTTCCTCCAGTTCCCACGACGCTTCCAGTCCCCTCACGAGATACCAGGCCGCCCGGTTCAAGGGAGTCGGCACGCCGGTCTCATCGCCGAAACGACAGATCCCGCCGTTGACCTGATCGATCTCCGTACGCCGCCGAGCCAGCACATCCTGGAGCATGCTCGGCTTGTGGTCGAGCGCCACCGGGATACTCTCTTCGAGAAGGACGGCGGGGTTCTTCTCCATCTCGATCCCGAGCGCGGCGGCGACCTCCCGGCCCTCCTCGATCACGCCGTCCATCACCCAACGCACATCGGGATTGCTCGCCGCCCGGCCGTGCGGCAGCTGAGTCAGCGAACACAAGGCGTTGCTGGCCGCGTTGAAGATCAACTTCGTCCATTGCGCGCCGCGGGCGTCCTCGAGTGGGATCGTCTCCATCCCGCCGCGGCTGAGGATCGCGGCGAGTCGTTCGACCTCGACCATCGGCGCAGGTTTCGGTTCGAAGGGCCCGATCCAGGTCGCGCCGGCGGTGTCCATCTGAACTACCCCCGGCTCCGTCACTCGGCCCGCGGGGAAGGTGGTACCGCGGATGACCCTGGGTACGTACTCGGCGATGATCTCCTCATTGCCGACCCCGTTCTGGACCGAGCAAACTGCCCCGTCGGCGAACGCTGCAGCCGTCGCCTCGATCGCGGCTCGGGTGTACATGCCCTTGGTGGCGACGATCCCGAAGTCGAGGGCCGGTAACTCGGAGGGGTCGGTGGTGGCGTTCGGCCGGCTGAGGACCTCGTCGACACCCGAGAGCCGCAACCCCTGCTCGTTGATTGCGGCCACGTGCTCGGACGAGACGTCGTAGACCCAGACCTCGACGTCGTCGAGTTGTGCCGTGTGCGCCGCGAACAGGCTGCCGACGGCGCCGCAGCCGATGATGCCGATCTTCACAGGTCTTCTCCCTCAGTCGTCGTACGAGCGATCCCGGGCCCGCACCAGCTGGTACATCGCTCGGCTCAGCGGCACCTCCACATCGAAGCGAGCGGCTTCACGAACGATGGCACCGGTGATGAACTCGATCTCGGTCTTGCGCCCTGCCCTGATGTCGCCGAGCATCGACGGGACGTGGGCATAGTCGTCCGAGTCGGTCCGGCCCGCGGTGACGGCATGGACGTTCATGTCCCACGGATCCTCGAACAGCTCGACTCCCGCGGCGGTAGCGACCGCAGCCCCTTCCTCGATCAGCCCGGCAACGAGCCATCCCAGATCCGACGACTTGTCTCTGCGGGCGTACAACGCGACGTGGGGAAGGTCGGTGATCGCGGCCACGCTGTTCACCGCATGATTGAAGATCAGCTTGGACCATTGCGCCGGCCGCACGTCGGGAAGTGCCTCCGCTTTGAGGCCCGAGGCAACGAAGAGTTCGGCAACGCTCGTGGCCCGCGCGAACGATGCGCCGCTCGGACGAAAAGGCCCGAGCCAGGTCGCGGTGTCGAGTTCGTACTCGATGCGGTGGTCGCCGCGGCGGATCCCGCTCATGAACGTCACCGACGAGATCAGCGGCCAGTCGCCGTAGCGTGCCATCAGGAGTTCGGCACCGATGCCGTTCTGGATGGTCATGAAGGCGGCTTTCGGGAACCGCCCCGCGAACGGTGCCACCGCGTCATCCATCTGCGTGGCCTTGGTCGCCACGATGCCGAGGTCGAACTCGGGCAGGGCGGAAGGATCGGTGGTGGCGAACACCGGGGATGTGAGGTTCGACTTGCCGGTCACCGTCAGCCCATGTTCGTTGAGTGCAGCGGCGTGCTCGCCCCGTCGCACCAATACCGACACATCTGCTTCACGGGCCAGGTGCGCCGCGCACAAGCTGCCGATCACCCCGGCGCCGATGATGCAGACTCGCTCCAGTTTCACGTCAGCTTCCTTCACCGACTCTTCAGTCACCGACCTCGGCCGCGAGTTCGCGGAACTCATCGTCGGTGACGATGCCCTCCTTCGCGGCACCCAGCGCCTTGACCGCGGCAAGCAGCGGGGCGCGCTCTGCTTCGGGAACGTCCATGCCGAGGTCGTCCAGCTTGATCTCGATGCTGGCGAGGCCGCTCTTCTTGCCGAGCACCATGCCCCGGCGGGCCCCGGTGACGGCAGACGAGTACGGTTCGATGGCCTGCGGGTCATGGAACTGGGCGGCAACCGCCCCACTCTCGCGCACGTAGAGGTTCTCTCCGGTGACCGGCTTGTAGGGCTCGAGCGCATAACCCGAGCGTTCGCGAACCAGTTCCGACACCTCGGCGAGCCGCTCGAACCGAAGCCCGGTCGAGCCGTGGTACAACGCATCGAGGGCGAGGGCGAACTCTCCGAGGTTGGCGTTGCCGGCGCGCTCACCCATGCCGTTGATCGCTCCTTGGACCCATTCCGCGCCCGCACGCACCGCCGCGAGAGCTCCGGCGACGGCGAGGCCGAAGTCGTTGTGGCCGTGCCAGTGAAGCGGGATGTCGGGTCCAACCCACGTGCGGCACTGCGCGATCATCGACGCGGCGGCTTCGGGTGCCGCGATGCCCAGCGTGTCGACGAGCGCCAGTTCTTGGGCCCCCGCCTCGACCGCGGCCCGATAGACGTCGGCAAGGAACGAGGGATCCGCCCGGGTGCCGTCGACACCGAAGAAACACACCGTGACGTCGTTGGCCGCGGCATACTCGACCGCGGTCACCACCCGACCCATCACCGTGTCTCGATCCATGCCGTAGGCCGCCAACTTGCCGTCGCTCAGCGGTGCCTCGATGACCGCCGACCGCACCCCGAGCTCGAGGAGTTGCTCAACATCTGCGGGCACGGCACGGGAGAAACCCCATATCTCGGCATTGAGCCCGGCCGCCATGATCAACTCGTACGCCCGGACGTCGTCCGCAGAGACACGGGGGAAGCCGGCCTCGATCCGGTCGACGCCGAGCGCATCGAGGGCGATCGCGATCGCCAGCTTGTCGTCGGGCGTCAGCACGACGCCGACGGTCTGCTCACCATCGCGCAGCGTCGTGTCGTAGATCCCGATTCGCCGACCCTCGAAGGGGCTCGTGTCGACCGAACGTTCGTTGATGTCCCCGGTCCAGATGAGGGTGCGATCGATCATGAGCGAAAATCGTCCGGGTAGCGGCACAGTTGCTCGGCGCCGTCGGCGGTGATGAGGAAGTTGTCCTCGAGGCGAAGCCCTCCGCCTCCTGGGAAATACGTACCGGGCTCGATGGCGATCACCATTCCTTCCTCCATTCGACCGGCTGCGGCCGTGTGCGGCCACGGCGGCTCGTGGGCCCTCGTTCCCACCCCGTGAGAAACGGGATGTGAGGGATCGAGATAGCCGGCGTCCTCGATCCCGGTCCGGATGAGATCGTCGAGACCGCCGAGGGTCGCTCCCGGCCTCGTGTAGTCGATCGCCTCCGCGAAGATCGCGAGGAGGGTTTCGAGAAGCCGGTCGTAGCGCGGCTCCAACGCCCCGAACACCATGTTCTTCGTCAGGTCGTTCCAGTAGCCGTCGACACAGACCCATATCTCGAAGAGGGTCGGCTCGTTCTCGACCACCGGCTCACCCTTGGTCGGGGTGAAGGTCTGGATACCGTCCCCCGACCAGATGAGGGAGACACCTCTCGCCATCCTCACTTTGTTCTCGTATCCGATGCCGATCGCCTGGACGTGACCCTCCCAGATACCGCCGACCTGCGAGGTGGGCATCCCCGGATGGATGTCCTTCCTGGTGGCCTCGAGGGCGAGCGCGGCCACCTCGTTGGCGATGCGCATCCGCTCGATCTCCTGGGCGGTTTTGATGATGCGAGCCCGGGTGAGCAGCGGAACGGCATCGACCGCTTCGTTCGCAGCACCCATCAGGGTGGTGAAGAAGTCCATCGTGAAGACGGTCGGCTCACCCAGCATGCGGTCGGCGCTCTGGCTGCCCTGGCTCAGCTCGATTCCGATGCGCCCGGTCAGGCCCCGCTCGCGCAGCACGTCGATCGTCGTGTCCATCGCCCGCGCCGCCGGGGGACGCGGATCGGTGGGGTCGTAGAACCGGAACGGTCGGATGTCATCGGTCCATGCCTGGTCGCGAGCCTCATCCTCCTGCGGTTCGAGAACCACCAGCGTGGCGTGGCCGTCGCGGGGAAACACGGCCATGGCGTAGCCCTTCATCGGCCAGTAGTTGGTCAGGTACACCACGTTGTCCGGGGCTCGCACCACGAGGGCGTCGAGATCGTCGTCTGCCATGAGCGCGCGCACCCGCTCGAGCTTGACGTGGTCGATGGGATACGTCTGTACGCCGCTCATGGGGCCGCCTGCGGCGCCGGTGTTCCGTAGGCCTCTTCCCATGAGATGACCGGGTTCCGCAGCACTCCGATGTTCTCGATCTCGCACTCGATCACGTCACCGGCCTTGAGGTAGTAGTCCTGGGCATCGGGCCGGAAACCGGCGACGCCGGCGACGGTACCGGTCGACACGACGTCGCCTGCGCTGTAGCCGAGGGGCGAGTAATGGGCGATGATCTCGGGGATCGTGAGCCACATCCGGCTGGTGTTCGACTCTTGGCGCGGTTCTCCGTTGACTCTCAGCTCGACACGGAGGTTCTGCGGATCGCCGATCTCGTCCGGGGTGACGATCCACGGCCCGAGCGGGCAGAACGTGTCGATCGCCTTACAGAAGCTGAACACGCCGGACTTCATCTCTTCACGTTGGATGTCGCGTGCGGTGACGTCGTTGAAGATCACGTAACCGCCGATGTAGTCGGGTGCCTCCTCGGCGGTGAAGTGTTTGCCCGACTTCTTGATGACCACGGCGAGCTCCAACTCGTAGTCGAGTTCGTTGGTGAGGTGGTCCGGGTACACGATCGGGTCGTCGAGACCGATGATCGCGTCGACGTTCTGGAAGAACACGATCCACGGGGCGATGTCGTGCGACCAGTTGACCTGCTTCGACTCCTCCTTGTGCTCCTTGTAGTTGCCGGCGGTGTGGAAGAACTTCTTCGGGATGATCGGAGCACATATCCGTACGTCCGCCAGCGGGATCCCGGGTCCTTGGGCCGCGGCAGCGAGCGCGAGCCCGGCGTCACCCATCTCGAACAGCGAACGCATGTCGGGGAGGTCGAGAGGGAGCACGACGTCTCCGTCCACCACCCCGGGACGTGTCGTCCCCGACGGATCTTCGAACGTTGCCAGTTTCATGGTTCTACTCCACAGAATCGAGCGGCGGTCAGTGCGTAGGACCTCGCGATGTTCACGAGGGAGTCGATGGGCACGCTTTCGCCTTCGGGACCGGGCAGCGCGCTGGAAATGGGGCCGTAGTTGAGACAGGCGACACCGTAGCGGGTCAACGTCGAGGCGTCCGACGCCCAGCGAACATAGCCGCGTTCCGGCGCCGATCCGTACACCTCGGTGTGGGCTGCGTCGGCGGCCCGGACCAGGTTGTGGTGCTCGTCGATCTCGGCCCCGCTCGCCGTGACGTAGACCTCCGAGGTGATCCCGTACTCCGGGTGGTCGGCGTCGAGTCTGCGGACGAGGTCGTTGAAGGCTTCGATCGCCTCGAGCATCGGCATGGTCGGCGGCACCCGCACGTCGAGGAAGAGGTCGGCCGACGCCGGAGTCCGACTCACCCGCCACGGGAACCCACCCCTGATGGCACCGACGTTCACAACGCCGGGCTCGCCGCGGTAGGCGCCGCGCTGCTCCCACTCGGCGATCCACGGGCGCAGATCCTCGAGCACGTCCTGCATCCGGACGATGGCGTTGTCGCCGAGACGTCCCAGGCTGTACGCGGTGTGGAAGAAGGGGCCGCTCGTCGAGATCCTTGCCCACATCGTCCCCCAGTGGCCGAGGACGAGTTTCTCTTCGCTCGGCTCCCCCAGGATGCACGCCTCGGTCAGCACGCCGTGCGTCACGAGGTGGCGGGTACCGACTCCGTAACCACGGAACTCGGCTCCTTGATCGTCTCCCCAGGCAGTCTTTTCGATCTCACCGGCGACCCCGGCGATCACCACATCTCCGGAAAGTCGAACACCGGCGTCGAGGAGGGCGCGCACCGCCTCGACGTAGCAGGCGACGGCGCCCTTCATGTTCATGATCCCCAGACCGAGGATCACGCCGTCGCGTTCGATCGGATCCGGCCGGAAACCGGGCCCGGTCAGCCACGGCTCGTCCCCCGAGTAGGAGGTATCGAGATGCCCGTTGAACATCAGGCTGCTCCCGCCGCCGGCGCCGGGCAGGCGGCCCACGGCGTTCGCTCTCCCGTCCTCGACGTGTTGTAGGCGCGCTTCGAGACCGAGGTCGGCCAGGACCGCGTGCAGGTACCGTGCAGCGTCGATTTCGCTTCCGGTGGGGCTGGGTATCCCGACGAGGTCCTTCGCGGTTGCGACCAGGCGATCGCGGTCCACCGCGGCTGTGATCGCCTCAGTCGCGGACATGCGGCAGCACCTCGCGACCGAACAGCTCGAGCTGGGCCGACCGGTCCTCACCCCAGAGTTCGAGCATGATGTGCGTGCATCCCGCCTCACGGTATTCGTTGATGGCGGCGATGCAGTCTGCGGGTGTGCCTGCGATCGGTCGGCACTTGTCGAGGATGGCGTCGGTGACCTGCTCTTTCGCGGCGAGCCGGCCCCCCCGCTCCATCGCCTCGGCGATGGGTGCGATCTCGTTGAAGGTGAGCCCCGCCTGGTCGAGCAGAACGTCTGCCGAGCCGCGGATGTTCTGCACCTTGTTCGCCAGGTACATCCCCGCGATCTCCCGGGCCCCGTCGCGGCCTTTGTCCCGGTCGTGATCGATGG
>PVMS01004083.1_pt1 | contig 14602 bp, 10 predicted proteins | sample 1853461 | NCBI WGS metagenome assembly PVMS01 (sample SAMN08582032, study PRJNA380276) | Marine sediment metagenome, whole genome shotgun sequencing project. | isolation source: ocean sediment barecode stripped | collected 2017 | reverse complement strand
TACGGTATCTCGAGCAACAGCGTGCCCGGGGCGAGGTCGTAACCGGCCTGTTGTTCATCAACACTGAATTGCCGGATATGCACGAGATTTATGGCACTTCAGATACGCCGATGAAGGATCTTGAGTTTGAAAAACTGAACCCCGGCAGTGCTGCATTGGCGAAATTACAGGGTCGCATGCGCTGATTCTTAATAGTGGACATAAATCTCCACGCTACGACCTTATTGCTGTTGTACCTGTTTCAGCATTTCTTCGCACAAAGGCACGGTAGTGCTGATCCGGTCAAGCAAGCCTTTAGCCAATATCGAAATTCCGGCTGTACCAATGGCGGCACCGCCGTGTATCAGAACTTTTGCGGGGTCCAGGCCAACGGCCGGCTTGCTTAATGTCCCGCCCACAAGAATGTAGGGGTTAAACAACTCGCTCGCACTGATTTTTAACGCCTGGTTGGGTGTCGCGTTGAAATTAAATTTCATTTTCTCAGTTTTCAAATCCAGTGTGCCCTTGGCAACCAGCGTAATATCACTGGTTGTGAACGCGAACGCCGGATCTGTCTCCATCACGCCGTTTGTAATCTTCACAATGGCGGCAGCACAGCGGAGATCCAGGTCGTCCTTACTATCCTTTTTGGGACTGATCAGGCTGAATATCTCTTCCAGGATAAAGGTATCCAGTACGCTCAGGTTGACACCTTTCAGTGTTCCGCCTTCGCTACCGAGGAACAGCGAACCGTTTAAAGAGCCCGCGAGTTCCTGCAGGTTATCGCCCCTTCCATTGACGTGAAGATGGATATCAAACTCGGGTACAGCATGCAGTTGGTCACTGGCCTGCCCGGTAACGTTCAGAACCAGTTTGTCTGCACGTAAGTCCAGGCTTACGTCTGCCTTGCCAATATCTGTCGGGTGAATGGATAGCGAGGTGTTTAACCGGCCCTTCGGGCCTTCAAATAATAGCTGCGGGACGACCAGATGCCCTTCATTAAGCTCAGCTTTCAGCACAATATTTTTCAGGCTGTCTTTTTCATGCCTGAGCTCGTCAATCTGCAGGTTGATGGTTCCATCCAGGGCCGACAGGGCACCCATGGGAAGTGGTATTGCCGGGATCATGCGGTCCTGGTTTGTTGCAGGTGCAGTTTCATCATCAGAACCGGATTGCCCGGCAAAGGGACGCATATCAATATATTTCGAAGATAATGCCAGGTTGATTTTCGGCCGGGCACCTTCGAGTGACACATCCACGTTGCCTGCAATATGGCTATTCCCCAGTGAACCGTCGAGGTTGTGGATCACGAACCGGCTGGCGTTGCCGTTGAACTCCGCTTTCAGATTCAGCGCCATGGCGGGTAAAGGTTCGCCGTTCAGCAGTCCGAGAATGGAGAGATCTGCCGATGCGGCGCTAAAGGTGATAGCAACATTTTCTTCAGACGGGTCATCATCGACTTTGCCCTTGAGTGAAACATGCAGGTTGCCGATAGTGGCATCAAATTGTTGCAGGGAGATGATGTCACCCCGCCGTTGTCCGGCAGTCTCAATTCTGTAGGCGGCTACCGCCGGCTCAAACACCGCAGATTGTGGCAGGAAATGGCCAATGTCATCACCCCAGACGTTGATATCAAAGCTGACATCCCTTGTTTCGGCAATCGGCCAACCCAGTTCCAGGTCTATTTTTCCGTGGGCCCAGAGGGTTTCAAAGTTAAACCCGCTAATTTTCAATTGATCGGTTGACAGAACAAGCTGCCCGCTTGTTTCGAATGCTCCCCGCGGCAATTCAGACTTTCCCTTGCCAACAACAAACGTATTTAGATCGGGACCATCCAAGGAGAACCGAACATCGGTCCCCGCCCATTGGGGTTGCGGGTTAATCAAACCGTGCAGACTGAAGGATGTTTGCCCCACCTGCCCGGTAATACTGTCCAGTTGCCAACCGTGCTTCCCTATTTCTAACCGGCCCCCGGCCCGGTACGCTTGGCCGGGCACAAAAACACCCACAGAGCCACCAATGGCGGGGAAGTATTGCAGTGCGGAAAGATCCTTACCATCAACCTGGAAGCTAAAGCTGCTATCTTCAAGCTGCTCACCCGTTTTGATCAATCCATTTCCGGTGAGGGTGATGCCTTCGAATTCTGCTCTCACATTCTGCAGCTCTATGCCTTCTTCAAGTAACTGAAGACGACCGCTTAACGCATAAGGCCGGGCGGGTACCTCCACATTACCCATTAGCCGGTTCAACACTTCCGACAGATTTCCGCCGCTAAGGGATAACTCGATATCAGTACCTGTACCACCCGGGTTAAAAGCGACCAGCCCACCAAGTTCCAGCCGGTCATCATCTATGGTTACAAGAACGCCGCGTTTAATCAGCAGGCCGTCTTCAGCAAGCTCAGCATGAGCATCCAGATTGAACGGTTGCTCAGGTAACGCATCAACGCCGAAAGCGGATATAAACTCGTGGGCGTCATACCCTTCAAGGTGCATATGTAATTTCGTGCCGATGTAGCCGGGTGCTGGACCTAGCGTACCAGACAGCGTGGCCTGGCCTAGCGAGGTCTTAAATTCAACCTGGATGAGCTCGATTTCATCAGCCGAAACATCAAGGCCGCCATGAATTTCAAACGGCCCGGTGGCGATGCCCGCAATCCCCAGCAAGTCCCGGAATTGTGCAACGTCATCACCTTTCACCGAAAGCTTGATACGGCTGGCATCAAGCTGGGGGAAATTCGCCAATAGTGCGTCCAACATGAGTTGCGTGCCGCCGATACTTAAGGTCAGCCCGGATATATTCAGCGTCGTGCCAACCCGTTTTATGTCACCTTTCAAACTGAAAGGCTTGTCCGGCCATTTTTCAATACCAAATACCCTTGTAAGTGAACCAAGGCTGGGGCCGTTGACTGCCAGTTTCAGATCAACCTCATCCAGGCCTAAAAGGTCGAAAGCCTGTGCAGAGATGCCAAGGGAGATATCACCAACGCTTCCATGGATGCCCGCATCATAGCGGCCATTGACTTCTTCACCCCTTGCGACCAGCGAAAACGGCCCGGTACCGAGGTCATCGACGCCGAGCATGGCAGTGATTTTGTCTACATCCGGGCCCTGTAGCTCAATACTGAATTTTGGACGTTTGGGTTTTAGCAGGTCATCAATCAAACCATTCCCACGGATGACGAGTGATCCAAAATGGCCATTGCCTGTAAAAGTAATGTCCCGACCCTGCAAAAGGTTTGTATATGGACCGATGGATCCGGTGTATTCCACGGGCCTTTGGTTTAAAGCACCATCCAGGCTAATGTGCACCATCCCGTCATCTGTTTGTAGTTGGTGGAGTCTGGCAATCTGCAACACCTGCGTTTTGCCGGTCTTTCCGTTGAGGTAGCGAAGTGTTGTGTTGTTGAGCGTAATGCCCTTAAAAAGAACGACAGGTCCCGCGGTGCCCTCATCAGGTGGGGACGGCTGTGATGGGGCGGTCACCCAGTTGCCCACACCTTCAGTATCGGTTTCCGCGTTGAGTCTCAAGTCTCCCAGGTGCAGGGATTCTATGACGATGACCTGCTCGAAAAGAGTGGCCATATCCAGCTTCAGGCTCAGCTTGCCAAGTGTGACCAGGTCCCCTTTTCCACCCGGTGTCATACTGGATATATGTATGTCCGTTGCGGTTAACTCGGCATGCCGGCCGGCATCGATTTCCAGTTCTCCATCAAGGCTGATGGAATAGCCGGTCAGTTTACTGAGGTAGTTTTCCAGCGGTCCTTTGACCAGTCCGGGGTTGTACAGAAGTGTGGCAATCCCGATAGTCAGCGCAGCGCTTAGCAGGAATAACCATTTGAAGAGTTTCTTCATACAATATTCAGCATAGCGGATTTGAGAAAAACTGCGATATTTGGACTAAAAGGTAGTTCCATGACGTGCATTCTAAACGTATCATGCAGGCTACGAGAAACATTAGTACCTTCAGGGGTTTTGTCATGTGTTCTATATTTTCTATACTTGATGTCAGTGGTGATTTGCAGGCTCTGCGGCAGACCGCTCTACGCCAGTCCCGGCTGATGCGTCATCGTGGCCCGGATTGGAGCGGTATTCATACCTGCGAGGGTGCCATCCTGGCCCATGAGCGGTTGGCCATTGTTGATGTCAATACGGGCGCACAGCCGCTTTTATCACCCGATGGCAAACAGTCACTGGCGGTCAACGGAGAAATCTATAACCACCGGTCGCTGCGTAAGCAGTTTGCTGATTCTTATGAATTCAGCACGGAATCAGATTGTGAAGTGATACTGCCGCTATACCTGGAAAAAGGCAGTGATTTTTTAGATGACCTGCAAGGTATGTTTGCCTTCGTTTTGTACGATGAAACGGCCGGCCGCTACCTGATTGCCCGTGACCCCATTGGCATCATGCCTCTGTATTATGGTTTTGATGATGACCACCAGCTGTACGTAGCCTCGGAAATGAAGGCCCTGGTCGATGTGTGTAACGTGGTGGCAGAATTCCCCCCCGGTCATTACTGGCTGGGCGGCGATGAGGAGCCAAAGCAGTACTACCAACGCCCCTGGCAGGATTTTTCAGCAGTTGAACACGCCCAGAGCAGCGTGCAGGCCGTTGCTGAAGCCATGGAAAAATCAGTGATCAGCCACTTGATGACCGATGTTCCTTACGGTGTGCTGCTTTCCGGTGGGTTGGATTCGTCCATCATTGCCGCATTAACGCAAAAACATGCCGATATGCGGGTGGAAGACAGGGAACAAAGTCCGGCGTGGTGGCCACGGCTGCATTCATTTGCGGTTGGGCTCGAGGGTTCCCCTGATCTTGCTGCCGCCCAAAAGGTTGCAGATCACATTGGCACCCAGCACCATGGTTTCACGTTTACCATTCAGGAAGGTCTGGACGCGCTGGATGAGGTTATTTACCACCTCGAAACCTACGATGTGACGACCATACGCGCCGCCACGCCCATGTACCTGCTGGCCCGGAAGATCCATGCCATGGGCATCAAGATGGTGTTGTCCGGTGAAGGCGCAGATGAAATATTTGGTGGTTATCTGTATTTTCACAAGGCCCCCAACGCGCGTGCATTCCATGAAGAAACCGTGCGTAAATTATCCCGCCTGCACAGTTATGATTGCCTCAGGGCCAACAAGGCCATGGCCGCCTGGGGTGTGGAGGCGCGTGTTCCGTTCCTTGATCGTGACTTCCTGGATGTCGCCATGTCATTGAACCCAAAAGATAAAATGATCACCGAAGGCAAGATGGAAAAGCAAATACTGCGTGAAGCATTCGCCGACCTGCTACCGGAAGAAATCGTCTGGCGACAAAAAGAACAATTTTCCGATGGCGTTGGTTATAACTGGATTGATGGCATTCGCGATTTTGCCAGGAAACAGGTCAGCAACAAGCAAATGGCGCAAGCGGCCAAACGGTTTCCTTTCAATACACCGGCATCGGAAGAGGCTTACCTGTTCCGGCGTATATTTGAAAGCCACTACCCAATGGCCAGTGCGGCCGAGTGTGTGCCGGGCGGTCCATCGGTTGCCTGCAGCACGCCGGAAGCCGTATTGTGGGACAGCAGCTTGCAGGAATTGAACGACCCTTCCGGGCGTGCGGTTCTTTCAGTTCACCAGCAAGCCTATGATAAGTCGGAGTAACAGCAGATGCTGATTCAGAAATTTGGCGGTTCCTCGCTGGCAAGCATGGATGGGTTTGTCGCCGCTGCCGGCATTATCAGCAAGGCTGCGAAGGATGAAAAAGTCATCGCCGTGTTGTCGGCCGTGTATGGAATCACGGATCTGTTAGAGAACGCCATAACAGCGGCGGTTGAGGGGGGTGATTTCAAAGCGGCGCTGCAGCGCATTGAAGACAAGGAACAGGTAATCCTGGATGAAATGCAGGCAACAGGACTGAACTGTCCTGCAGCCAAGGCATTTTTACTGGAAAAGCAGAAACGTTTAGGATCCCGCCTGGAAGGTGTGGCATTGCTTGAGCAGTGCCCCCCGCGGACACGCGCTGAGATTCTGTGTGCCGGCGAAGGCTTTAGCAGCCGGCTGATGGCTGATCTGTTACAGGCCCAGGGGCACCCTGCCCGCTGGTCGGATACCGACGTATTGCCGCCGGCCAATGATAGTTACACGGATAGCCTGGTCGACATCAAGGCGGCAACACCCTTGTTGCAACAGGCTATCAGCGGCGATCACAGCATCCTGGTATTACCGGGCTTTTATGGTCGTAATGCTGAAGGCAGACCGCAACTGATGGGCCGCAATGGTTCGGATTACGCAGCTGCGGCGGTGGCGGCGGCACTTGCTGCACGCAGTTTGCAGATATGGAAAGATGTGGACGGCTTTTTTACAGCGGATCCGCGTATTGTTGCCAGTGCGAAGTGCCTGGAAGAGGCCAGTTATGAAGAGGCCATGGAGTTGTCATCATTTGGTGCCAAGGTCATCAGTTCCAAAGCGCTAACGCCGTTGATGAGTGCGGGCATCCCCTGTGAGATCAGGAACACCTATCACCCCGAACTTGCTGGCACGCTGATTCACGCCAATACCCGCAAGCCGGCGGTGGTCAGGGGTATTTCACACCTGGATGGCGTGGCCAGCATTACACTCGAGGGCGGTGGTATGCGCGGGCGTGTCGGTGTGGCGCGTCGCGTCATGGAAGCGCTGGCCGGTCAATCCATTTCGGTGCTGTTGATCGTGCAATCCACGTCGGAGTACAGCATTACCTTGTGTGTACGTAGTGGTGACGCGGAGCGGTCACGTAAGGCATTGACTGAAGAGTTCCATTTTGAATTGCTGCATGGTTTGATCAGTGCTGTATCTGTAATGGATCAGCGTTCGGTTATCACTCTCGTTGGTGATGGCATGAATAATTATCGCGGCATCGCGGCGCGGTTTTTAAGTGCGGTGTCGGCAGCCCGGGTCAATGTAGAGGTCATCGCACAGGGCTCAACCGAGTGTGCCATCGCCGTGGTGGTGAAAGAGGCAGCAGCAAAACCTGCTTTGAGGGCTTGTCATACCGCATTCTTCAGTCACACCAGTCATATGGACGTTATCCTGTTGGGTTGTGGTAACGTCGGTACGGCGCTGTTGCAACAGTTCCAGAAGCAGGATAGTTCCCTGACCGCAGGCCACAAGGCGCTGCACGTTCGCGCGATCGCCAACAGCCGGAAATTACTGGTGGGCAAAGATGTGGTTGATTTGTCCAACTGGCAGCAGGCGCTTGAAGAACAAGGTAATGCCTGGGCCATAGATGACATTATCGAAATCCGTAAACAACTGGGCCTGTTGAACCCGACCATCATCGACTGCAGTTCGGACGACAGCCTGGCTGCGGAATACGCTAATTTCCTGGCCAGCGGTTTCAACGTTGTTGCGGCCAACAAGAAGGCCAATACCAGCAGCCTGGATTATTACCGTGAAATGCGCGTAGTCGCTGCACGGCATTATCGCAAATTTATGTACGAAACCAACGTAGGCGCTGGACTACCGTTCATTGACACGCTGCAATCATTGATGCGATCGGGTGATGAACTCAAGTCATTTAGCGGTATTTTATCCGGCTCTTTATCGAAGATTTTTGGCATGCTCGAAGACGGTGTTGCATTTTCTGCTGCGGTTGAAACAGCCATGCAGCTGGGTTTTACAGAACCGGATCCGCGAGATGACTTATCCGGCATGGACGTGGCGCGCAAACTGTTGATCGTTGCGCGTGAAGTCGGTCTGGAGCTTGAACTGGAAGACATTGAAGTTGAGCCGGTGATCGCAAACGGGTTCGCCGCTGATGCCGGTAAAGATGAACTTATAATGCGGATGAAAGAACTGGATGATGGTTTCGCCGCCCGGATTGAAAGCGCAAAGGCCGACGGTGGCGTTTTGCGCTACATCGGCCGGATTGAGAATGGCCATTGCAGCGTTTCGGTTGATGTGGTGTCGCAGGATTCGCCGCTGGGCTCGGTACGTGATGGTGAAAATGCGCTGGTATTACACACGCACTACTATCAGCCCATTCCATTGGTATTGCGCGGTTATGGTGCCGGCGCGGATGTAACCGCTGCCGGTGTGTTTGGTGATCTATTGCGTACGGCCTGGAGGCCGCTGGACTTGTGAGCAACTCTGCAGCACTAACTGTTTATGCACCGGCATCATCCGGCAATCTCTCGGTCGGCTTTGATGCCCTTGGCCTGGCATTGATACCAGTGGATGGCAGCTTACTGGGCGACTGTGTCAGTATCGTGCCTGGTACGCCACGCGACTGGACCTTGTGTATCGATGGGCCATTTGCCCACGCGCTGCCACAAGACCAGGAACAGAATATTGTTATCACTTCCTGCCGGCGATTTGAGCAGGCTGCACGCGCTGTGGGTGTTAATGTCCAGCCGCTGAATATTACCCTGGATAAACGATTACCGGTAGGCAGCGGGTTGGGTTCAAGCGCCAGTTCAATTGTGGCCACACTGGTGGCACTTAACCATTATTTTGCCCGCCCACTGGATCGTCCTGCGCTGCTACAGCTGATGGCAGAAATGGAGGGTAGTATCAGTGGCGAGGTTCACCTGGATAATATCGCTCCATGCCTGTTGGGCGGTTTGCGCCTGTGTATGCCAGGTGGCGCGCGCCAGTATGCACTGCCGTGGCCGGGTCATTGGCAGTCCGTGGTGGCGTGGCCTGGCACGCGGCTGGAAACCCGATCGGCGCGGGAGGTTTTGCCAGAAGCGTATGACCGTAAAACAGTTATTGCCCACGGGGCGCAATTTGCACTGTTTGTGCATGAGTTGCACCAGGGTGGCGCCGGCGCTGCAGCGGAGTGCCTGGTTGATGTGCTGGCTGAGCCGTACCGCAAGGCATTACTGCCGGGTTTTGAGGAAGCCAGGATCAAGTTGCTGCGAATGGGCGCACTGGCGGTTGGAATATCCGGCTCCGGTCCGACGGTGTTCTGCATCGTAGACGACAGCCGTGTGGCGGAAGCGGCCGCAGCCTGGCTGCAGCAACACTATATGAAAAATGAAGCCGGTTTTGTACATATTTGCAGGGCAGATCTTGCCGGTGCCAGGGAAGTTTAGAGCAGGAAAGATTTCATGCAGTTCATCAATATTAGTCATCCTGAACAGAGCGTCAGCTTTTCCGAGGCCGTCGTTATAGGACTGGGAAAGGGCCAGGGCCTGTTTTTTCCAGAGCAGCTTGAACCTTTGGATGATATACCGGGCTTACTGGAAATGGATTTTGTCAGCCGCAGCACGGTTATTTTGCAACACCTGGTGGGTGACTCAATGGCACCGGATGTATTGCAGCGCTGTGTTAGAAAGGCATTTAATTTTCCAGTTAAGCTGGTAGAAGTTTCCAAAGGAATTCATGCGCTTGAGCTTTTTCATGGCCCGTCACTGGCATTCAAGGATTTCGGTGCACGGTTCATGGCGCAATGCCTCGCAGGCTTCAACGCGGGTCAACGAACGACCATACTGACAGCCACTTCCGGCGACACAGGCGCAGCAGTGGCGCTGGCCTTTTACGCTCAGCCAGGTATCGATGTGGTGGTGTTGTATCCACAGGGTAAAGTGACGCCGCTGCAGGAGAAACTGTTTTGCACCCTCGGCGGCAATATCCGCACCATCGCGATAGAAGACGACTTTGATGCCTGTCAACACATGGTCAAACAGTCTTTTGATGATCCGCAACTGGTGGCTGAGGTGGGACTCAATTCAGCCAACTCGATCAACGTTGCCCGTCTGCTGGCCCAGGTATGTTACTACTTCGAGGCAGTTGCCCGGCTGCCAGGTGGAACCCAGCCAATATTCAGCGTTCCCAGCGGTAATTTTGGCAATATGACGGCCGGCTTACTGGCCCATGCCATTGGTCTGCCCGTCAAGCGGATGATTGCGGCCACCAATCGCAACGATACCGTGCCGAGGTATTTACGTTCCGGTAAATGGGAGCCGCGCCCCACGGTTGCTACTTTGACCAACGCCATGGATATTTCCCTGCCAAATAATTTTCCCCGGGTGCTGGAACTTGGTGAACGCCACGGGTTGCCGTTACAGGACCTGTTAACGTCTTTTTCGATTACTGATGAAGAGACGCTGGAAGCCGTGCGCACGCTAGACACCATGGGCTACGTCGCGGATCCCCATAGCGCCCTGGCCTGGAAGGCCTTACAGGACAGCCTGGCTGAAGATGAGACGGGTGTGTTCCTGTGTACTGCGCACCCAGCCAAATTCAGGGAGACGCTGGAGGCCGCGTTGAATCGCTCTGTACCGCTGCCCGACGCATTGCAGGCGGTGGCTGAAAAAGAGGTTTTAAGCACGGTAATGCCAGCTGATTTCGGTTTGTTAAGAAGCTTTTTACTCAATCAATAGAAATTTATTTCAGTTTCCACCAACCTTTTCTGCCAACAATTGTTATATAGGGCAGGGGGGGGATTTGTGTTTTATCAAGCTTGGGCCCCGGGTAGAACCGGGGTCTTTTTTTATAAAAAACCCCAAAATGAAGTTTGGGGTTAAAAGAGCCCCGGTTTCAATATTCTGGCGGGTGGGGGGGAATTAACCCAACAGAACACTATCTAAACCGGGGCATAATCGTGGTAGCGGGTATGTGCTACCTAAATTCCCCAAAACCTGTATCAACAAGCAGATAAATGGTCCCTATGCAAACATCACAAGCAGATTGACTGCGATGGCGACGATTGAACTGGCAACGACCAGTCGCATAATATTTTTCATAATCACCTGCTCCATCTTCAATCTCCGGTCTGTGTTTATTGCCTTAAGTTGCTGATCGAAAACTCTGTGTTTGTCATCAGCAATTTTCTTTCTGCCAAGTGGCATGCATGTAACATGCGCTCGGTTGCTTGTTTGGAAACGGTTCCTCTCCGGCTCCTAATCATGTAGCGCCAAAACTCAATTTCCGCCAGCAACATGTTTTCTTCTGTCTGCATAAGCTGCCCAATTACCTGCATTTGCGATGGGTGTACTTTAGGGAAAGCGGATGGTCTCCGCTTGACAATTGTGGACAATGAGTTGACCGAAGTTTGTGCGTGAATGAAAATGGGTTAATGCAGCATAGCAAAGCAGGAAAGTAAACCATGTCAGTTTTTGCGCCCGGGGTGATTAACCTATGGAGAGCGATCGAATCCTATGGAATCGATCCGGAGCCATTGTTTGTGGCTGAAGGTATCAAGATTCAATTACCCATCGACCCATCTACACGGCTCTGTTACGAGAAAATTGACAGGATCAGGGCAAAGGCGGTCGAATTAAGTGGTGATGAAGCGCTCGGTCTGCGTGCGGCCTCGGTTTATCTGCCCTCACAGTTTGGTGCACTGGGTTACGCATGGCATGCCAGTCTGAACTTAAGAAGGGCCTGTATGCGCCTGGAGCGTTTTGTACGTGTGGTCAATGACAAAGCGACTATTTATGTTGAGGACCACGAAGGGTGCATGGTGGTCACACTCAAAGTGGACGCCCCAAGCCAATCTGAGGCAGCCCGGGATGATGGTGCGCTGGCGATGGTCACGAAGATGTGTCGCCTGGTCAGTGGTGAGCATTTTCGCTTGCACTCGGTTAACTTCAGGCATGCGGCACCGAAGGACATCAACCTTATTTTGAATATTTCGGTTGTGAATTGAACTTCAACCAGGCTGAAAATCAGCTTCTGATTCCGCTGTCGATAGTTGATGAAACCCTGGTCGGCGCCAACCCGGAACTAGCCTTGCTAAATGACAAGGTTGCGACCCGCCGGCTGGCCCGTATGGACAAGGATGATATTGTTTCCCGGGTAAGGGCTGTTTTGATAGACCAGTTGCCGCTTGGCGGCATCAGTGACGACACGGTGGCAGATGCCCTGCATATGTCAGTGCGTACCATGCACCGCAAGCTGACAGACGTGGAAAGCAACTTCAGGACCTTACTGGTTGAGATGAGACGCAGTCTGGCCGAAGCATACATCCTGGATCAGAGCCTGACCCTGACCGAAATATCCCTGCTGCTCGGCTTCTCAGAGCCCAGCTCATTCTCCCGCGCATTCAAAAGCTGGACCGGCACCGCCCCCAGCGAAGCCCGCCAGGCCAAAACGTAAAATTAAGCCCCAACAATCTCAGCCGCCGCCTCCCGAATCTCCGGCCAGGCCTTCAACGCCGCTCCAAATCCACCCCAGGACTTCTTCCAGAACGCGATCAACTCATCGCCCTCCATTGACCGGGGTTGCCCCTCAACCGGATAATCCTCAAGGCTGGCCTGTTCAAACCCTTTGTTCAGTTGCTCAATACCCTGCTTAAGGTATTCCTGCCACTCAGCAGGTGCGGAACCGGCGCTGGCCAGCAACCTATCCAGGTTGCGCAGTTGTTCTGACAAGTCACGCAGTACAGCATCACGGTGGATCGCAGCCAGTACGTCACCCGGTGCGGCGGCCAGATCACTGAAGAAAGCTGCAAGAGACCTCATGCGCTTTGCCGGCTCTTCGGCCTGACAAGAGTTTTTGTGTTCCATTATCTGCCCGGACAGGAACAGGGGGAATGATGCGCCCGGTGTGAAGTCACGGTCTTTGTCATGCCACTGTCGCTGCGGAATGGGCAAGTGAGGGATGGCCCAGGGGTAGTCCAGTGTGACGGCAGACGGAAAAATGAAATTCAGCAAATATCCAAATAACCGGTCTTCACCGCGAAATACCGGAAAATAGGGTGGCAAAACCTGTCGGTTATCTAAGCCGGTAATCTGTGACATATTGGGTTGCGGCGAAAAATGTGGTTGGCTGCGTCCGGTCCAGACCATGCGTGTATTCAGAGCATTGGTGGTCTTTTGCGGGGACGCAAGCATGCGATCGATTGAAACCGGTGCCATATCGGGTAGCCAGGTATTGGTGTTGGTGCCGGGACAGCCAAAGGAACCACATTCGGTCATCAGTACAGGGGAATCCGGTTGCAGGTCGGAGGTCAGCGAAGCGCTTGCCTGGTTGAAACCTGCAGCTTTCAGATTGCCCTGGCCAAGCACATTCAGTGACTCAGATAAGGTCAAACCCAGGCATTGCATATGCCGGTCAACGGGGTCCCTATTCAGTCGCATCCGCTGCGAAATCCACTCCCGCTCATTGCGGAAAAAGTCAGCCTCACGCGGGCTATCTGAAAAAGTGATGTCTGGCCTGGGCTGGCCCGGATCAAAAACATCACAAATGGTATCGTCATCAAGCATTACCAGGCGATGACCACAGGACAGTAACAGTGCAAGATTGCGTGCCAGGCCACTGGTCCATTGGTCTTTCCAGCGGGACTGATCAGCCAGAAAGCGAATAGCTTCTTCATGTTCCGGCAGCTGCCTGGAAAGGTTTTCCAACAGTGCCTGCTGTTGTGCCTGGCCGAAATACTGGATTGACCTTTTTGTGTCGAGGGCAAACCTTGCTGTCAACTCGCGGTTTTTAATGATGTTTTCTGGCTTGCGCGAATCATCTACCACATACAGTTGGTGAAACTTGTCAGTATGACAGTTGCTATGCATGGACTTGAACAGTCGTTCCAGTGCTGCGGGCCGTTCCCAGGTGATAATAACTACGACAGGCTTGTCCGTGTGCTCACCACGTGCCGCTGGTTCATCCGGGCGCTTGAGTCGGTCACAGGTTTTCCTGGCAGACAGCATAATGCCGCTATCCAGCATAGATTGCAGCACAGCGCGCATATTGGCTTCCTGACCCTGCATACCCGGGTTGTTTTCAATCATGCGTGCAACGTGCTGATCCAGGGTGCAAAACTGAAGGCAAGTTAAAAGGGCGGCATAGACATCAGGCATCACCATTGCCCGCTTGCCCGTGCGAGTATTGCGTAACAGCAGGTTGCCACCGGGCACGGGATAGACCTTGCACAGATCAAATGCAACCAGGTCGGGCAGGGGTTTAAAGCCCGTTGCCGGATCAACCGTAACATCCACCGAGAACCCGGTTTTATCATTCATTGGGCGTTCTCTGCTTTTCTTTCTTCCTGAATTTCGGCAAGTTTACTGCAGTATTCGCGGCATGCTGAAACGGAATGATAAGGTTCCGAGGTGTTATAGGAGAGTCTCCTGGCATGCTTTTCAGCTTCAACCTTAAGTATCTGCTGCTCATTTATCGGATATTTTGAAACCAGGTCTTCTGCAAGGCGTGCGGCCGCGTCACATTGTTCAATGTCAAAATCATACAGACGGGATCTGACCTCTGGCATCTTGTAAATTTTCTGGCAGAAAATTACCTCCCCCCACTTGTCTTTGAGTTCGGTGGGAGACAGTTGGTCAGTGTCTGCAGCGGCAAGCGGTGGCGCAAAAAAACAGACCAGCATCGCGATCGCCGCGTTCAGGGTAAAGCGTATAGGCTTAGGCATAATATTATCGGGTGTTATCAGGTTGGCTGGATTGTAAGATAGCAGGCGCCTGATGTCCTGATTTAGTTCTTCCGGACATAAAAAAACAGGCACCTCATTGAAGTGCCTGCTTTCTTTTACCCTGTACATAGTCCGTTGCGGGTTTTCAGAATTGCTGGTGAAACTTTGTGCTGTAAACAGCAATTTTTATTGTTTCACTGTTGCATTTCTGCCGCCCGGAGTACAGCGGGTGGCGAAACCATATTTAGTACATGCAACCGGAGAATTGACCCCAACTGTCTTCC
>PVMS01032506.1_pt1 | contig 14604 bp, 14 predicted proteins | sample 1853461 | NCBI WGS metagenome assembly PVMS01 (sample SAMN08582032, study PRJNA380276) | Marine sediment metagenome, whole genome shotgun sequencing project. | isolation source: ocean sediment barecode stripped | collected 2017 | reverse complement strand
ATTGAGATTTGGGATAAGAATAAATATGAGACAGCGATTGATGAAGCTACGATCGATTTTGCCGAATTAGCCGAAGAGGTTATGGGTAATTTATATGATGGCGGCGATGAAATATCATAATCCGGTCTTGCTCTTTGAAAGTATTGATGGTCTAGATATCAAACCGGATGGCATTTATGTGGATGTAACTTTTGGAGGAGGAGGACATTCAAGGGAGATTCTCAAGAGGCTGGGCGAGAAAGGAAAGTTATATGCCTTTGACCAGGATGAAGATGCAAGCAAGAACGCTATAGATGATGATAGATTTGTTTTGATAGGTGAAAATTTTAGCCATATTAAAAGATTTTTAAGGTTTTATGGCGTAAGAGAAGTTCATGGAATCCTGGCAGATTTAGGAGTATCATCGCATCAGTTTGACGAACCAGATAGGGGATTCACTATTCGTTTTGACGCTGATTTAGATATGAGGATGAACAGACAAAGCGAATTATCTGCCTTCGAAGTTGTAAATCATTATCGGGAAAAAAAGTTAAGCAGGATACTTTATCAATTTGGAGAATTGCGAAATGCCAGAGCTATCGCTTCTCAAATTACCAGAGCAAGAGAGGTAAAGGAAATAAGAACCAGTTTTGAATTAAAGGAAATCTTGCAAAAGTTTTTGCCTAAAAATAAAGAGCATAAAATTTTGGCACAAATCTATCAGGCTATTCGAATAGAAGTTAATCAGGAAATGGAGGTGTTGAAACAATTTTTATTGCAAATACCTGATTTATTAGCAGATGGCGGCAGGTTAAGTATCATCTCTTATCATTCCCTAGAGGACAGATTGGTAAAACGATACATTAAAAACGGAAAATTTGAAGGGGATCCTGAAAAAGATTTTTATGGAAATATAAGTGTTCCTCTAAAAATGATTGGAAAATTAATAATGCCCTCCGCAGAAGAAATAAAAAATAATAATAGAGCACGAAGTGCAAAATTGAGAATAGCAGTAAAAGTTTAATAGTTGAAATTATAATTAGGAATGTCAAGGTTTAAGCAAAAGTTCTACAATATTTTAAAAGGTAAATTTCTTGTGGATGAGGATGCTAAAAAAAATTGGGGTTTAATTTTATTTCTTACAGTTCTCGCATTATTTATGATTTCCAGCTCACACCGTATTGATAAAAAAGTACAAAAAATTGCTGAACTGAATAAGGAAAAAAGAGAATTAAGAGCACACTTTGTCACAACTAAATCTGATTTGATGAAATTAAAAATGGAATCAAGTATTTCAATAAAAATGAAGGAGATAGGCTTGTTTGCTTCTCAAACACCACCACTCAAAATTAAAGTTTTAACAAGAAATTAATCATGCCAATAACCAAAAAACAAATATTGAACCGAGTATATTTATTCACAGGGTTTATGTTTTTGATTGCCATTGCCATTGGTTATAACCTTGTGCAGATTGAATTTGTTGATGGAGATAAGTATAGACAATTGGCCGAACAAGGTACTGTAAAAACGTTTGAAATTCCAGCTAATAGAGGTAATGTTTATACATCAGATGGTAGTTTACTTGCCACCTCTATTACAAAATATGATATCCGCATGGATGCGGTTACTATTTCTGACGAAAATTTCGAAAATGGAATTAACGGATTGTCTAAATCTCTTTCAAAAGTACTAGGTAAAAGCCCAAGTTACTACGAGAATAAAATTCGAAAAGCACGCGTAAATAAAAATAGATATCTGTTCATAACAAGAAATCTAAACTATAATGACTACCAGAAGTATAAAGAGTTTCCAATTTTTAAATTAGGAACCTATGGTGGAGGCTTTATAGTTGAACAAAGAACTGTACGTGAACACCCTATCGGTAAAATTGCAGAACGTGCCGTAGGATATGATGATTATCGTGGAAGAGTTGGTATTGAGGGTAGTTTTTACGAGTACTTAAGGGGGAAAAATGGTCAAAGACTAAAACAAAAAATAGCCAAAGGGCAATGGAAGCCATTGAATGACAATAATGAAATTGAGCCGATTGACGGTAAGGACATAATAACCACTATAGATTTGAATATTCAGGATATTGCACATCATGCCCTATTGCAACAACTCGAATTTTTTGAAGCAGATCATGGTTCAGTAGTTGTAATGGAAACTAAAACAGGTGAAATAAGGGCAATTTCTAATTTAGGTAGAACTTCAAAAGGCACCTACTTCGAACAAAGGAACTATGCAGTATACGAATCTCATGAGCCTGGTTCTACTTTCAAACTGATGAGTATGATTGTAGCCTTAGAAGATAAGGTTATTGACACATCGACTATTGTGGATACGGAAGAAGGTGTTATAACCTTTTATAATCGAAAAGTACGCGACTCACACCACGGAGGTTATGGTAAAATTTCGGCAGCAAGAGTTATGGAGGTCTCCTCTAATGTTGGAATAGTTAAGATCATAAACGATAACTATGCAGACAATCCGGAGAAATTTGTCAATAGCCTAAAAAAAATGAGTATTGGAAATAAAATTGGATTACCCATTAAAGGAGAAGGCAGCCCATTTATTCCGGACCCAAAGGATAAAAAAGTATGGAACGGACTGTCCCTGCCGTGGATGGCCTATGGTTATGGCGTTTCTCTCACACCCCTACAAACCTTAACTTTTTATAATGCAATTGCCAACGATGGGGTAATGGTTAAGCCCAGATTTGTAAAAGAGATTCGGAAACAAAGCAATGTTATTGCTAAATTTAAAATTGAAATTATCAATCCACAAGTGTGTTCTCAGCAAACTATTGATTATGTAAAAGAAATGATGTCTAATGTTGTTAAAAGAGGAACTGCGAAAAATATATATGACAAGAATTTTTCTATGGCGGGTAAAACGGGGACCTGTCAAACGGATTATTGGAAAGGGGAGACACAATATATATCCTCTTTTGCCGGATATTTTCCTGCTGAGGATCCAAAGTATTCCTGTATCGTGGTAATTCATAAACCTAATAAAAAAATTGGCTATTATGGAAATATTGTCGCCGCCCCGGTCTTTAAGCAAATAGCTCATAAAATTTATTCAGACACGCCGGTTCAGGATGAAGTGAGGCTTCAATCTCAAATTGCTATGGTAAATAAAAACTATGAGAACTATTATAAAAAGGCGAATTCTACATTTAAAACCGTCCCTGATGTAAAGGATATGCCAGGAATGGATGCGATTTCATTGCTCGAAAATTTGGGATTTATTGTAAACTTTAAAGGTTTCGGTAAAGTAATAACACAATCTATTAAGCCCGGTAACGAATTAAAACGAGGCGAAATAATAACATTGGTATTATCATAATCATACTTAGAAGGAATTGAAGAATTTGAAGGACATATTATACGGAGTAGCAGTTGATTCTGTAAGAGGGACAACAGATTTACCTATAGAAAGTGTTGCATTTGATTCGCGAAAAACACAGGATCATACTTTGTTTGTTGCTCAAAAAGGATTGTTGTTTGATGGTCATGAATTTATTGAGAAAGCCATTGAAAATGGATCAGTTGGAATTATATGTGAAAAATTTCCAGAAAAGATAAACTTGAATATTACTTATATAAGAGTGGCAGATAGTAATGAAGCTTTGGCAATAATAGCTTCTAATTTTTATGGGAATCCTTCCGAGGAATTAAAGTTAGTGGGAGTTACCGGTACGAATGGTAAAACAACCATTGCCACTCTGTTGTATGAATTATTTACAAATTATGGCTATAAGGCTGGATTGTTGTCCACAATAAAAATAATGATCGATGAAAAGGTACATGAAACGAGTCATACAACACCTGATTCTGTAACTATAAATAAGGTATTGGCTAAAATGGCAGAAGCAGGTGTTAAATTTTGTTTTATGGAAGTGAGTTCACACGGAATTCATCAAAAACGTACAGCTGGATTAAAATTTGAGGGAGGAATTTTCACCAATCTTACACACGATCATTTGGACTATCATAATTCTTTTGCAGAATATAGAGATGTCAAAAAATCTTTTTTTGACAACTTATCAAAATCTGCATTCGCACTGGTGAATATTGATGACAAGAATGGACATGTCATGCTTCAAAATACAAAAGCCAAAAGATACACTTATTCATTAAAAACCGTAGCCGATTATAAACTGAAAATATTAGAGAATCAGTTTGGAGGCTTACTGCTAAATATTGATAGCCATGAAGTGTGGGTTAAATTAATAGGTGCATTTAATGCATATAATTTATTGGCTATTTATGCCACCGCGGATTTATTGGGTCTCGATAAATTAGAAATTTTACGCTTGCTAAGTGAGTTGGAAAATGTGGATGGGAGATTTCAACATGCTGTCTCTACTAGTGGTGTCAATTCGATTGTTGATTATGCCCATACACCTGATGCATTAAAAAATGTTTTAGAAACGATCAATGCAATTCGCACATATAAAGAGCAAGTTATTACTGTGGTGGGATGTGGAGGAGATCGGGATAGAGCAAAAAGACCAAAAATGGGACATATTGCCTCTTCATTAAGTAATCAAGTTGTTTTTACTTCAGATAATCCGCGTAGTGAAGATCCGGAGCTGATTATTAGAGATGTGGAACAAGGTGTTGCAGCGGAGAACGTAAAAAAAACTATTTCTATAACCGATAGAAAGCAAGCAATTAAAACAGCGTGTAAGCTGGCAGCTAGTGGAGATATTATTCTGATTGCGGGTAAAGGACATGAAACGTACCAGATAATTGGAAAGGTAAAATCTGATTTTGATGATTTTAAAATTGTAAATAAAATACTGAAAGAATTAAATAAATAAATCACTTATAAATGCTTTACTACTTATTTGAATATTTGGGAAAAGAATACGGTTTAACAGGAGCCGGTTTATTCCAATATATTTCATTTAGATCTGCTATGGCCTTTGGATTTTCCTTATTGATCTCAACGATCTACGGGAGAAGAATAATAGATAAATTGAGAAGATTACAAGTAGGAGAGTCTGTAAGAGACCTTGGGTTAGATGGTCAAAAAGAGAAATCAGGAACCCCTACCATGGGAGGGATCATTATTATTTTATCTACAATAATCCCTGTTCTTCTTTTTGCCCAATTAGACAATATTTATATTATTATTTTGATTGTTACCACTTTATGGATGGGAGTCATTGGCTTTATAGATGATTATATTAAAGTTTTTAAGAAAAATAAGGAAGGACTACAAGGTAGATTTAAAATTGTTGGTCAGGTTACTCTGGGAGTTTTTGTAGGGTCTATGTTATATTTTAATCCGAATGTGGTTGTAAAAGAAAAGCAAGTCACTGAGTTTACAGAAGCGGCTTTAGACGAATTCAATCCTTCCAAAAATTTTAGCGAAGAACATAAATCTACCAAAACAACAATTCCATTTGTTAAAAATAATGAATTTGATTACGCAGTGTTACTCAGCTGGATGGGAAGTAAAGGAAAGGAATATGTATGGATAGTCTTTGTATTGATAGTAATTTTTATAATCACAGCAGTTTCTAATGGCGCAAATCTAACGGATGGTATTGATGGATTGGCTGCAGGTAGTTCGGCCATCATTGTTCTGGCATTGGCTGTATTTGCATGGGTTTCCGGTAATATCGTCTTTGCCAATTATTTAAACGTAATGTACATTCCGAATTCCGGTGAGATGACAATTTTTATAAGTGCCTTCGTTGGAGGTTTGGTTGGTTTTCTTTGGTATAATACCTATCCGGCTCAAGTATTTATGGGAGATACAGGAAGTTTAACCATCGGCGGTATAATAGCAGTTTTAGCGATTGCTGTTCGCAAAGAATTATTAATTCCAATATTGGCAGGAATATTTTTGGTAGAGATCTTATCCGTAATGATGCAAGTATCCTACTTTAAATATACAAGAAAAAAATATGGTGAAGGCAGGCGTATCTTTTTAATGTCTCCTCTGCATCATCATTATCAAAAAAGAGGATATCACGAAAGTAAAATAGTAACGAGATTTTGGATCGTTGGAATTTTATTGGCGGTAATATCAATATTAACATTAAAGGTAAGATAAACAATAACAATTAAACTGACTATAAATGAGTATTTCATCTTTTGCTTTACAAACCAACTTTAATATCAAAAATGCGATGGCAAATAGTACTTTATCAGATTTGATGAACGTGCGAAAACAAACTATCAGAGAGAGCCTTTCAGATTTTGAAAATGAAGAACATCGATTAGAAAAAGTGCTTAAAATTAACGGAGTCCAATATATAAATGATTCTAAAGCAGTAAATGTAAATGCAACTTATTATGCCTTAGATAGCATTGATGTTGCCACTGTATGGATCGTAGGAGGGATAGATAAGGGTAATGATTACGAATCACTTTTACCATTGGTAAATGAAAAAGTGAAAGCAATCATTTGTCTTGGTTATGACAACCAAAAAATTATAGAGTCTTTTGGGAATATCGTTGAATTTATGATAGAAACTCCTAGTATAGATGAAGCGGTAAAAATTGCATATAAACTTACAGAAAGTGGTGAAGCCGTTATTTTGTCACCAGCCTGCGCAAGTTATGATATGTTCGAAAATTATAAGGACAGGGGTAATCAATTCAAAAATGCTGTAAGGCAATTGTAATTCTTAAAAGAAAGAAATAAGAATATGACAAGGTTTTTGCAAAATATAAAAGGGGATAAAACAGTTTGGGCTATCATAGCGGTCTTGGCTATTTTTTCTTTTCTTCCGGTATATAGTGCAAGCACAAATTTAGTTTATGTTGCCGGTAAAGGTACAACTATTGGCTACCTTCTTAAACACGCGATACTCTTATTGCTCGGTTTTGTAATTGTTTTTGCAACGCATAAAATTCCATATCGGTATTTCAGTGGCTTGTCGGTACTTATGATACCCGTTGTTATACTACTATTAATATTTACACTTACGCAAGGAACAGTTATTAGTGGCGCCAACGCTAGCAGATGGATACAGATTCCGTTTGTTGGAATTGGCTTTCAGACATCAACCTTGGCATCGGTTGTTTTAATGATGTACGTTGCAAGGTATATGGCGCGAAATAAAGAAAAACAAATAATTTTTAAGGAAAGCTTAATGTATTTGTGGTTGCCAGTTGGATTAGTGTTAGCCTTTATTTTACCAGCGAATTTTTCTACTACCGCAATTACTTTCTCCATGATTATTCTACTGGTTTTTCTTGGAGGATATCCGATGAAGAATATTTTCATAATCTTGGGTGTAGGGGTTTTGGCATTGGCACTTTTTATTCTAACTGTAAAAGCATTTCCTGAAGCTTTAAAAAATAACAGGATCAACACCTGGTCGAGTAGAGTGGAAAATTTCATATCTGGAAATGAGGAGGATAATTACCAGGCTGAAAAAGCTAAAATAGCGATAGCCTCTGGTGAAATTTATGGTAGAGGACCAGGAAAAAGTGTGCAAAAGAATTTTTTACCTCAATCTTCGTCTGACTTTATTTATGCCATTATTGGAGAAGAATTTGGGTTTATAGGTGCGATATCAATCATTTTGCTCTATCTGCTATTGCTTTTTAGAATAGTAATAATAGCTACGAAAACGGAAACTATATTCGGAACACTGTTAGTTCTAGGAGTAGGTTTTCCAATAATTTTTCAAGCACTGATCAACATGGCGGTTGCAGTTGGATTATTCCCTGTTACAGGACAGCCATTGCCCTTGTTGAGTACAGGAGGAACATCCATTTGGATGACCTGTTTCGCCATAGGAATAATACTGAGTGTTAGCGCTTCAAACGGAGTAAAGGAAATAAAGAATAATAATAGCAAGGAGCTAGAAAATCCATTGGATATTTTACATGAAGCAATCGGTTAATATATTATTGAGTGGAGGTGGTACCGGTGGACATATCTATCCGGCAATAGCCATTGCGAATGAATTGAAGCATAGGAATCCAAATGCGAAGTTTTTATTTGTGGGTGCCAATGACAGAATGGAAATGGAAAAAGTGCCACTGGCCGGATATAAAATAAAAGGTCTGAATATCTCAGGGTTTCAAAGGAGTTTAACGTTTAAAAATTTGACTTTTCCTTTCAAATTGATCCAAAGTTTACACAAAGCAAAAAATATAATAAAAAAGTTTAAACCAAATATAGTTATAGGTACAGGCGGATTTGCTTCCGGTCCGACTTTGTACATGGCAAATAAAAAAAATATTCCAAGCATCATTCAAGAGCAAAATTCTTATCCGGGGATAACAAATAAATTATTATCAAAAAAAGTACAAAAGATTTGTGTTGCCTACGACAATTTAGATTCGTATTTCCCTAAAGAGAAGATCATCAAAACAGGTAATCCGGTGCGACAAGATTTACTGGAAATTAGTATGAAAAGGGATGAAGCGATTAATTATTACAACTTAGATAAGAATAAAAAAACTGTTGTAATCCTTGGAGGCAGCCTGGGATCTCGAGTAATAAACCAAACGATTGAAAAAAATTTAGACGCCATAATAAATAATAATGTTCAGATAATTTGGCAAACAGGGAAATTATATTTTGAGGATTATAAGAAATACAAGACTAAAGAGTCTGTGCAGGTATTTGCTTTTGTTCAAAGAATGGATTTGCTATATGCTGCAGCTGATTTTATTGTGAGCAGAGCGGGAGCAGGTTCAATTTCCGAGTTATGTATTGTAGGTAAACCTGTGATTTTTATTCCTTCTCCAAATGTTGCTGAAGACCATCAAACAAAAAATGCCCTTTCTATAACAAAAGAGGATGCGGCATTAATGATAAAGGAAACTGACCTGAAAAATTTCATGAAAATTTTGGAGGGATTAATAAAAAATGAAGCAAAGCAATTTCTTTTAAAAAAAAATATAAAGAAAATGGCTTTGCCTAATGCAACAAGTCAAATTGTTGATGAAATAGAAAAGATAATTTTAAAATATTATGTGCTAATTACTTTGGCAACTATGGCAATTTAATATATTAACGAGGGGGTTGATTGAAAATTGTCATAGTTTTTTTTAATAATTAGACAAATGAGGTAACTAATTGAAAAAGTACAGTTTACATATTAAATATTTATTTCTACTCTTGATAGTGGCCTTTCTATTTGGCTTCGCTTCTCACAGAAATGTTAATAAGAAAGTAGGAGATGTACAGGTGGTTTTTGAAAATGGAGAAAATCTTTTTATTAGTTATGATATGGTTAATAAGTTGTTAATACAAAATTTTAACTCGAATCAAAATCAAACAAAAGAAAATATAAATTTGAATAATTTAGAATTGTTTGTGCAATCTAACGAAATGATTGAGAATGCAGAAATATTTCTAACAATAAAGGGGGATTTAGGAGTAATTATTAGGCAAAGAACACCCGTTTTACGAGTGGCAAATAGCACGGGATCATATTATTATGACAGTCAAGGAAAAAAAATGCCACTTTCCGATAATTATTCAGCCAGAGTTCCAATAACATCAAGTGAATTAAATTTTAATGATTGCGACGATATAATTTGTTTGTCAAATAAAATTATAAGCGATGATTTTTTACAAAAACAAATAATTGGAATAGATCAAATTGAAGGGGATGGAGCAAATCAATTTGAGTTAAGAACGCGATTGGGAAATCAAATAATCATTTTTGGGGACATGAAAAGAGTAGATGAAAAAATAAAAAAATTAAAAGTATTTTATCAAAAGGCAATTGAAGACAATACCCTGGAAACTTATAGAACTATCAATTTGAAGTTCAAAGATCAGGTGGTTTGTGCAAAATAGTAAATTATGGAAGAAAATAACATAGCAGTTGGCCTCGATATAGGAACTACAAAAATAGTTGCTATGGTTGGAAGACAAGATGCTTATGGAAAGATTGAGGTTCTTGGCACTGGCAGAGCAAAAAGTCTAGGAGTGCATAGAGGAGTTGTCAATAACATTACACAAACGATTCAATCTATTCAGCAGGCGGTTGATGAGGCAGAGAGTGCTTCCAATAAAAAGATTGAAACTGTTGTTGTTGGAATAGCCGGACAACATATTCGCAGTTTACATCACAGCGATTATATTACACGAGTAAATTCTGAAAAAGTTATTGATGAAAATGATATTGAACGTCTGGTAAACCAGGTCTATAAACTGGTTATGCTGCCCGGTGAAGAGATAATTCATGTATTACCACAAGATTTTAAAGTTGATGGTCAAACCGAAATAAAAACACCTATTGGAATGTATGGGGGTAGATTAGAAGCTAATTTCCACGTAGTAGTAGGACAAGTATCATCCATTAGAAATATTGGAAGATGTATAAAAAGTGCAGGTCTAGAATTAGGGAGTATTACTCTGGAACCACTGGCTTCTTCAGATGCCGTATTAAGCCAAGAAGAAAAAGAGGCCGGTGTAGCTCTAATCGATATAGGTGGCGGTACTACGGATTTGGCAATTTTCAAGGATGGAATAATCAGACATACAGCTGTAATATCGTTTGGTGGAAATGTGATCACGGAAGATATTAAAGAAGGATGTTCCATTATTGAAAAACAAGCAGAATTGTTAAAAACCAAATTTGGATCGGCATGGCCTGGAGAAAATAAAGACAATGAAATAGTTTCTATCCCGGGATTAAGAGGTAGAGATCCCAAGGAGATTACGCTCAAAAATTTATCAAAAATTATCCATGCCCGGGTTATTGAGATTGTAGAACAAGTGTTTTTAGAAATTAAAAATTACGGTCACGAAGAAAGTAAGAAAAAACTTATAGCTGGGATAGTTTTGACCGGTGGAGGAGCCCAATTGAAACATATAAAACAATTAGTGGAATACATAACGGGTATGGATACCAGAATTGGTTATCCTAATGAAAATTTGGCAAGTAATTCAGATCCGGAATTATCTAGCCCTCAATTTGCCACAGTAATCGGATTGCTTATGAAAGGAATTAGTGATAATAAGAAAAAATCGAGAATTGAAAAACAAGAAGAAATTATTTCGAAAGTGACTCAAGTTGAAAACCCAAAGAGAAAGTCAATATTTGATAAATGGGGAGAGAAATTTAGAGAATTTCTTGATAATGCAGAATAATAATATATAGAGTTGAAACAAATAAACAATACAAATTATGCCCAAAAAAGAATTTAGTAATATTACATTTGACATGCCCCATAACAAGTCTAACGTGATAAAAGTGATCGGTGTAGGTGGTGGTGGCAGCAATGCAGTTAATCACATGTTTAATAAAGGAATTAAAGGTGTGGATTTTGTTGTATGCAATACCGATGCCCAGGCACTACAAAGTAGTTCAGTACCTAATAAAATTCAGTTGGGAGCATCACTCACAGAAGGCTTAGGAGCAGGCGCAAATCCAGAGGTTGGCAGGGAATCTGCCATGGAGAGTATTGAGGATATTAAAAGCATGCTTAATACATCTGCCAAAATGTTGTTTATTACTGTTGGAATGGGAGGAGGCACAGGAACTGGGGCAGCACCTGTTATTGCAAAAATTGCTAATGAACTGAATATATTAACAGTTGGAATAGTAACAATGCCATTTTCGTTTGAGGGGAAAAAACGAAATGAGCAAGCTCAAGAAGGAATTGAAAAACTCCGTGACCATGTAGATTCCTTAGTAGTAATTAATAATAATAAATTACGTGAAGTTTATGGCAATTTGGGGTTCAAAGCAGGATTTTCAAAAGCTGATGAAGTATTGTCTACAGCTGCAACGGGCATTGCAGAGGTAATAACTCATCATTATACGCAAAATATTGATTTGAAGGATGCTAAGACAGTTTTGTCTAATAGCGGAACTGCAATTATGGGATCGGCATCGGCTTCGGGAACAAATAGAGCACAAAATGCTATAACGGAAGCCTTGGATTCACCTCTTTTAAATGATAATAAAATTGAGGGAGCTAAAAATGTATTATTGTTAATCGTGTCAGGTACCAACGAAGTAACAATTGATGAAATAGGAGAGATAAGTGATTATATACAATCAGAAGCAAAAACTAATGTAGATATCATTATGGGCGTTGGCGAGGACGAGTCCTTAGGAGACGCCATTGCTATTACGATTATTGCAACTGGATTTAATATAGATCAACAAAATATTATCGCAGAATCGGAAACCAAAAAAATAGTTCATGTATTAAAGGATGAAAATGTAGATAAAAAAATTGTAAAACCTGTTACAGTTGTACGGGTTGAGAAGGAAGAAGTGAAAACATTTGTTTTAGAGGAAGAGGAATCAAAGGAAGAAATTAAGATTGACGAAGTTGATGATATAAATGAAATAAAGGTGGTTTATGAAGATGTCAACTCTATAAATGAAGAAGAAGAATTTGTTATTACAAATATAACCCCGGCGGAAGAGGTAAGTGAACTTGTTGAGGAAGAGGAAGAGGATCAATTTTCATTTACTTTTGACCTGCCATTACAAAAGGAAATGCCTGTAATGGAAGAGCGGAACGATTCTTATAAAAAGATTAATATAAATGATATTGAAATCATTGGATTGGAAGAAATAAGACCTGAACCCACCTTTGATGCTAAGATGAAACATAATTTGGAGGAAGAATTTGCGCCCGAATTAAATACCTTAAAATCGATTTCTGATAGCGAAAAGATCCAAGATGAAAACTTGAATTTTGAACTTAAAGTAGAAAAAAAAGAAATTAAGGAAACTAAGGTAAGTCAAGAATTGGATAAGGATTCTGAAGATATTTCTCCGATGAATCTGACGATATCGGAGTTAAAAAATAAGGCGGAGGATAGAAGACAAAAAATGAAAGAATTTAATTATAAATTCATCAATAAAATGAATCAAAATGTGAGCGATTCTGAGAGTCAGCCAGCTTATAAAAGAATGGGAGTATCATTGACGGATGTTCCCTCATCTTCTGAGATAGATAACGATAAATCCAGAATGAGCCTTGGAACAGATGAGGATGATAACATTCAACTACGATCAAATAATTCATTTTTGCACGATAATGTTGATTAGTTTTTAGTTTTAGTTAGTGAAAATCCAGAACATGAACTGTTCTGGATTTTTTTTACATATTTTTCCTTAAAAATGCAACGATCGTATTTAACGACACTTTCATAATTGATTTACATAGGCTCAGAGATCAGGGTAATTTGATCTAAATTAAAGGCAATAAAACCCTTAATTTTTTTTGCTCTGGGCAGGGCTTCTTCATAACTCCAAGCCAAATAATCGCTCGTTGGGTTTTCTTTAAAGTTCCAATAGGAAGCATCGCCTTTAATAGGACAATAACTTTTTCGTTCAGCTTCCATTACCAGATCAACTTTAATATCCTCCTTGGGGAAATAAAATACCGGATTGTAAACACTTTTTGCTACTTCTTTGAGTATCAAGGCATTTTGACTTTCTGCTATTACCTTATTATTATATTTAAGGGTTAATTTTCTTGGATATGCATCTATTGCTGCATAATGCCTTTTTAGTGTGTCTTCCATCATATAAAAATATTAGTTTATTAATTACCTGTTATAAAACAGGTAATTAAGAACGTAATACGACTATAAACCTTACAATTGAAATTGTTTTGATCAGGAATAAATTAAACTATCAATAATGAAGACAGGAGTTCTCCTTCAATCATTTTTTGGACGGTATTTTTTTTGTACACCATGAAGGAAATTTCGTAAAAACTGATCTTTACACTGACGATATTGGCGATGATTAGGGTTTCTGAAAAAAGCACTTAACTCAGGTTTACCTATGCGTAATCCGGCGAGAGCCATTGTTTCAATAATATCTTCATCACGCATTTTTAGTGCTATTTTTAGCTTCCTTAACTTTATATTATTATTTAAACGTTCTTCAGGCTCCCTGGGTTTCCCCTCTTTTTTGCCTCTTTTATCATTGATCAATCCATTTAAAAAATAAGCTAGTTGCTTATCGGTAAGTTCCAGATATGCCGGATGGTCTTCTTTTCTTAACCAATTACTAACCTGTGAACGTGTAACCTTAAGATCAGCCATTGCAAATAGTTCAATCATCTGATCATCACTATAATCAAACGTATAACGAATTTGACGAATTATATCATTATTAGTCATATTATCTATTTAGATTTGTTTGATAAGACCTTCTCCATCTTAAAATCATCCATTATAAACCCCCCTCCAATGTCTGTAATACTTGGCCCAATATTTTTGAAACCTAATTTTTCATAGGCCCGTATTGTATTTACATTGTATTTATTCACCCCTAGCTGTATTTTAGAAAGCCCTGATTCTTTTGCCATATTTTCGACAAAGGACATTGCCGTTTTGCCTATTTTTTTTCCTCTAAAATTGTGAAGTACATAGACCTTACTCAAAAATATTACATTTTGTTCTTTATTAAAAGATAAATATCCCACAGATCTTTTATTGTAATAAATTAAATAGTAAAAAGAACCACTTTTAATTTGACCTTTCATACTCTCAACTGTCTGGTATTTGTCCAACATATATACCACCTGATCCAATCCTATAATGGGTACGTAATACTCATGCCAAATAGTATGGGCAAGTTGTTCTATAAGAAGAAGATCTGTGGTTGATGCTGCAATATTTATTTCAATCATTTTGATATGTTATTCT
>PVMS01174626.1_pt1 | contig 14609 bp, 13 predicted proteins | sample 1853461 | NCBI WGS metagenome assembly PVMS01 (sample SAMN08582032, study PRJNA380276) | Marine sediment metagenome, whole genome shotgun sequencing project. | isolation source: ocean sediment barecode stripped | collected 2017 | reverse complement strand
TATGTGCGTTCATAGTGATTATTTTAAATTGATTTTTGAATTTTTGATTTTGTCAAGTATTCCTGCAGTCTTTATTTTTATTCCTTGGTTTTAACCTTTTGACTTTGGACTTTTGATGCTTCGGCTTTAGTTTATCTTGAGCGTAGTCGATAGGCTCAGCACAGGCCTTTTGATTTTTACCTTTTAGTTTTCAACTTAATACTCCATTCAAACTCATATGAAGAAACTTGTTCACCGTGTTCATTCAAACCAACAGACTTCATAATAACCGTTTGTCCTTCACCTGTTTCAATGGTTCTTTTCAGCGCTTCATCAATTAAAGTTCCATCACTACATGTGAATGTAATTCTACCAATTGCCTTTTTTGTAAAGGTCCCTTGATGATTGGTTACCAACATGGATATCTTTTCACCACTTTCTTTTATCTTCTTTATTACTAATGCCCCTGTACTAAGTTCAGCGGCCATTGATTGAACAGCAAAATACATAGAATTAAACGGATTTTGATTCATCCACCTGTGAGTAACTTTTACTACTGCTCTTGAATTATCAAGTTCTTTTAATTTAACCCCACATATAAATGCAGATGGTAGCTTAAACATTAAAAACCGATTCATTCGTTTTACTGAAATATCCATACATCTAATTTTGGGCCAATTTAAAAAAAAGAAGACAGCATTATTGCTTTTCAAGAAATCGTTTTAAATTATTTTGCTCCTTCAAGAGTAAATATAAAACTACTGCCCACATTTTCCTCACTTACAACTCTAATAGTCCCTTTATTTTGATCTATAAATTCTTTGCATAATATCAATCCCAATCCAGTGCCTTTCTCATTATCAGTTCCTAATGACTTATAGTTTCCTTCAATCTTAAAAAGTTTGTCAATATTCTCTTCAGAAATACCAACACCCGTATCTGCTATTGATGTTACAACTACTTTTTTATCATTTATTACAATTTCTTCTGATGAAATTGTTATTGTCCCACCACCAGGTGTAAATTTTATTGCATTGGATAAAAGATTACGAACTACAGTCAAAATCATATTATTGTCGGCATGAACAAGTAAATCGTCCTTAAAATTTGTGGTAATATTTAATTCCTTTACCGTCGTTTGAGCTTCACAACCTTCAACAGTAGTATTAAACAAATCACTAAGATTGAAGTTCTTTTTTATTGATTTTATGCTACCGGTCTGAATTCTGGACCATTCTAATAAGTTTTGAAGGAGATCAAGAGTGAAAGATGCTGATTTGTAAATGATCGAAGTATAAAATTCTATTTTATCGGGTTTTATATGCTTATAATCTTCCAATATAAACTCTGAGAATCCCATTATACTTGCTATGGGATTTTTTAGATCATGCGAAATAATTGAAAAAAATTTATCCTTCGTGGCATTTTGCAGTTCTAACTCTTCTGCTTGCTTTTTTAATTTAATATGCGTTTTGATTCGGGCAATAAGCTCCTCCGGATTAAAGGGTTTTGTGACATAGTCTACGCCCCCAGTGCTAAAAGCCTTTTTTATACTATCAGAATCTGTATTCGCAGTAAGATAAACAATTGGAATCATTGCATTGGATTCATCTTGTTTAATTCTTCTACATGTTTCAAAGCCATTCATTTCCGGCATTTGTATGTCAAGTAAAATTAGATCCGGCTTTGTTTTTTCTAAAATCTTCAATGCTAATTGACCACTTTTGGCCATTCTAAAATCATAGTCCTTGTCCTTTAGAACACCTGCCACTACTTTTAAATTATTCGGATTGTCATCTACTATTAAGATGGTGTCTTTTAATTTTTCCATAAGATACATTTATGATTCTAACCAATTTGCAATTTCTTCAAACTCCATTTCGTTGATATAATCTTCAATTATTTTGAAAGATTTATTTGTATCTTTTTCCAGCGTTGTTAATAAATCTAGCAACAACATAAAATCTCCTTCAGCAGCAGCTTCCAGTAGTTTATTCTTTATCGCTTCAGGAACTTCCATTGGCGTAACTTTTATTTCGTCATCGCCACTTTTGATACTGCTATCTTTATAGATAAATTTAACACCTGCTTTTTCATGCATTTCGGCCAATAGCTCATCAAGTTTTACTGGTTTTTTTATAAAAACAGTTACTCCAAGTTCCATTATTTCTTTTTGCTCCGATTCCAATGCGCTTGCACTAACCACAAATATTTTAACATCATGGTCTCCTGCCAATTCAAAAATCTGTCTTGTGGCCTCAACACCGTTCATAATCGGCATTACTACATCCATCAAAATAATTTCGGGTTTCCATTCTTTGTATAGATCTACTGCTTCTTGTCCATTTTCAGCCATTCGAGTACTAAAACCCAAAGGATCTAATTTCTTAAATAAAATATCTCTATTTTCAAACCTGTCATCAACAATAGCTACTTTTAGGTCTTTCATTTCCGAGCTTAAAGATGCAACTTTCAATATTTCAACATTTTCACGTAACTCGCTAACATTTCCTTCTGAATAACTAAAAGTAAATATGAATTCTGATCCTTTCCCATACTCACTTTCTATTGTTATATCCCCCTGCATTAAATTTGATAACTTTTTACTAATTGCCAAACCTAACCCTGTTCCTCCACTAGCACTTCCACCTTTTTTAGCTTGTTCAAAAGGTTTAAATATGGTTTCTTGTTCTTCCAATAAAATTCCTTTTCCCGAATCTTTAATTTTTACAAGCATCCGATTATTTTTTCCAATTTCAACACTAACCTGAACAAATCCATTAGTAGTAAATTTTAGTGCGTTCCCGATTAAATTGATGATAATCTGCTTGATTTTAGGCTCATCGGCAAATATTGCTCTAGGTATATTCTTATCAAATGCAAATGACATGTCTATTTTTTTCTGCTTTGCCTTTAATTTAAATAATTGTTCAACTTCTTTCAATAGTTCAACAAAATTAAAATCGGATTGCTTTAAAGTAATTCTTCCTGCTTCAATTTTAGACATGTCTAAAATATCGTTTATCAACTCCAATAAATGTTCACCACTTCTATTGATTATTTTTAAATTTTCCTGTTGAGTTTTAGTTAAATTTTCATCTTCTTGTAAGAGCTGAGAATATCCTAAAATTGCATTCATAGGTGTTCTAATCTCATGACTCATGTTTGACAAAAAAGTTGATTTTGAAAGATTTGCTGCTATAGCTTCTTCAATTGCTTTTTTTAATTTTATCTCAAATTCTTTTCGCTCAGTAATGTCTTCTGACGTTCCAATAATACCTATAACTTCTTGATTTTCATCGAAAAAAGGCAACTTACTTGTTGTGATCCATCTTTTTTTACCCTTTACAATAATTGATTCTTGATATTTTAATTTTGGCTTCCCACTTTGTATGGTCTCTAAATCACTTTTCCTATATTTTTGAGCGACTTTTCTTTCAACAAAATCAAAATCGGTTTTTCCAATAACTTCTTTTTCAGTATCAATCTGAATCGCGTTGAGAAAAGCAGCATTGCACCCTAAAAATTCTGAATCTTTGTTTTTCCAGAATACTTTAATTGGAATATTATCCAGGACATTCCTTAACAATTGTTTAGATACTGACATTTCCTGTTCGATTTTCTTTCGCTGAACAGCTAAACTTACGTGAGACGACACGAATTCGAGCAATTCAATATCACTTTCCTGGTAAGCATTTTCATCATCATAACTTTGAACAACGATGGCACCGATAACTTCGTCTTCCACTCTTAACGGAACCCCTAACCAAACTGCAGGAAATTTCCCCAGGAGTTCGGTTTCACCTGAATCAATAAGTTTCTTATATCCTTTAGATCTTAAAAAGAAGGATTTATTCTTTTTTATCACATATCCTGTCATAGATTTTCCTACAGGAAACTCAGTATCTGCAACTTCCCCGGAAATAAAAGGAATATTTATGGTTTGTCTTTCTTCATTATAAAAGGCAACAAAAAAATTTGATGTATCTATCAACTTCCCTAATTCCATCATTACAAACTCAGTAAATTCGCTCAAATTTTGAATCCGATAGCCTTCCTGAGATATTTCCAATAAAACTTTTTGTATTTGACTTGCCCTTTTTCTTTCAGACACATCTCTTAAAATTCCTTCATGAAATAAAACTTTTCCCTTACTATCAGAAATAATTTTACCGGAATCCGCAACCCAAACAGGGGAGCCATCTTTTTTACGCATTTTAAATATGGCGTTTGTCTCCTGATCTTCTTCAGGTTGTTCCAGTTCCCGGTCCTTTATATCAAAGTACAGATCTGTTTTTATGTCAACTCCCAATAATTCCTCTTTTGAATCATACCCTAACATATTAACTAAAGCCATATTAACATCAACAAACTTTCCTTCCGGGGTACTTTTGTAAATACCATCAACAGAATTTTCAAATAGTTCCCGATAAATCCTTTCTTCTTCTTTCAAAGATTTTATAACTTTTCTTTGCTCATTTACAAGTGTTTTCAACTCCTCTTTCGATAAATCATTATGCAAAGAGTCTTCTGAGGTATTATTTTTCATTTGATTTCTTTTTAAATAACAAAAAATAGTAGAACATAGTTACTACATAGTATCGAATATAAAAAAAGCATTTTAATAATTAATGCTTAATGGTAACTATTTAAAATGGTAAGCATTATAAAAACCCTCATATGTTAAAAATTTGTTAATTATAGTACTATGTTTTGCATATTACTATTTTAAAACCATATATTTGCATAAGAATATAGTAAAACCTATACATTATGATTACTCAAAACGACAAAAATTACAGTTCCATCACTCATTTGAGTGGTTTTGCCGGATGGTTTTTCCCATTTGGAAACATCATTGCTCCTCTAGTTTTGTGGACAGCGAAAAAAAACGATAGTTCTTTTATCAATGAACATGGAAAAGCGGCAGTCAATTTTCAGTTGAGTTTAATTTTATATGGATTTTTACTTGCCCTTTTAATTGTACCAATTGCAATACTAACCTTAGGCCTCGGAATTATTGCAATTGTTATAGGAATTATACCAGTCATAATTTTAAAATTTGTTTTAATTATTTCGGCTAGTATCAAAGCAAATAATGGAGAATCTTATGATTACCCATTTACAATAGAATTTATTAAATAGCTATTAGCTTTCATCATATTAAATCTTAACTTATGAAGATAGAAAACACTAAAGCACAAATGCGAAAAGGAGTTTTGGAGTTCTGTATCCTGTCCATTCTACAACATGGAGATGCTTACACCTCTGAAATACTGTCGCAGCTAAAAGATGCAAAATTATTAGTTGTTGAAGGAACAGTGTATCCTTTATTGACTAGATTAAAAAATGCTGGTTTGCTCAGCTACCGCTGGGAGGAATCAACATCCGGACCCCCAAGAAAATATTACGCCTTAACAGAAACAGGCAAACTATTTTTAAAAGAATTAAACACCACTTGGAGTGAACTTGTAAAAGCAGTAAACTTAGTAACTTCCATTAAACCAACAAAAAAATGAACAAGACAATAAATATAAATTTAGGAGGTATCTTTTTTCATATTGATGAAGTAGCTTATAAAAAACTGAGACTTTATTTAGATGCCATAAGACGATCTTTAAGTGATGACCCACAAGGAAGAGATGAAATTTTAAAGGATATTGAGCTTCGAATTGGAGAATTACTTTCAGAAAGAATAAAAGACACTCGTCAGGTTGTCAATGAAAACGACATTGATGAAATCACTAAAATAATGGGGAAACCTGAAGATTATTTAGTTGATGAAGAAATATTTGATGATGAACCAAAATACCGTACAAAATCAAAATCAAAAAAATTATTTAGAGATGGTGAAGACAAGTTTTTAGGTGGTGTATCATCGGGTTTAGCACATTATTTTGGTATAGACACTTTATGGGTCCGTTTGGCCTGGGTATTATTAGTTGTTGCCGGTTTTGGAACAGGAATACCTATCTATATTTTGTTGTGGATTTTAATACCTGAATCTCAAACTACAGCCGAAAAGTTACAAATGAAAGGCGAAGCCGTAAATATTTCAAACATTGAAAAAAAAATTAGAGAAGAATTTCAGGATGTAACAACTCGTGTAAAAGATGGTGTACATGATGTTACTGAAAAAGTAAAGAGCTCTAAATTCAAAAGAAATGTTGAAAGCAAAGCTAAGTCTGGAATGCAAGATTTTATAGATACTTTAGGGAAAATATTTATAGCTATTTTTAGTGTATTTGGGAAATTTGTCGGAGCGCTGTTAATATTTATTGCAGCAGTTACCTTAATAGGTTTGCTAATAGGAGCGTTTTCCTGGGGAAGTTTTGAAGTGTTAGGTTTTGGAGATGATTTTGTACACTATCCAACATTCTTTTTCGATTCAATGTTACCATCATGGTTATTAGCAGTGTTTACATTTATTGTTGTTGGTATTCCTTTTGTCATATTGTTTATGATTGGGCTACGAATTCTATCAAGCAATGTAAAATCATTCAGTACTACTACAAAATTATCACTATTAGGTGTTTGGATTATTGCACTATTGGGCTTAGGTTTTGCAGCTATTAACTTTGCTACCCAAAAAGCATATGACGGTGTTTTCAACCAGACAGAAGAAATGTATATCGTTGAAAATGACACATTAAATGTAAAAATGATTGGTGATGACAATTTATCAAATCGTAGTGAATTGAGAAGACGCTATTACACTGAAAATGTTTTTGATGGTGATGTTCAAAAGTTATACTCTACAAGAATTAATGTAGACATAAGACAAACTGATAATTTGAATGCATTCGTTAAAATCAGAAAAGAATCTGAAGGAAAAAACAGACAAAATGCTAACAGTGCTGCAGAATCAATGGAATATCAATTCAATTTAAATGACAATAATCTTGAATTAAATGGTTATTTTTTGTCTGAAATGAAAAGTATAATCAAAGATCAATTAATTGATATTACTATTTATTTACCCATTAACTCAATTGTTTATTTAGATAAATCTACAAGCACCTTTTTAGATGATGTTGATAATGTTCAAAATATCTATGACAGAGATATGCCTAAACATTACTTTAGGATGACCGAAGAAGGTTTAGAATGTTTAGACTGTGATCCAAGCTTATTCAGTGTTCGTTATAAAAGAGAAAATGGACTTTTCAATTTAAAAATAGATGAAAATGGTCTTGAATTAAAAGTAAATGATGGTGAAAACAATGCTGAAATTAAAATAGATGAAAACGGAATTCGAATTGATTAATTACAGTTCAGATATAAATATCGACAATTCATCCTATAATATTATTTCACAATAATTATTCAACATAAATTTGAACAAACAAAAAACTAAACAATGAAAACATTCACAAAAATAGCAGCTATACTTGTAATATTATTTACAACTTCATCATGTTTTATTGATGGTATTACGGGTATAAGAGGAAATAGAAACGTAGTTACAGAAGATAGATCTATCAGTTCGAACTTTGATGAGATTAAAGTACAACAAGGAATTCATTTGTATTTAACTCAAGAAAATTCAACAGAAATAAAAGTTGAAGCAGACGAAAACATTATTGATTTATTGATTACTGAAGTAAAAAATAATGTACTTAAAGTTTATTTCGAAAAGAATGTGTACAAAGCAAAAGCGCGTAATGTATATTTAACTACCAGTGATATTTCGAGAATAAGAACATCGAGCGGTGCATCAGTAAAGTCTGAAAATACCCTTCAAGTATCTTCTTTAGATTTGGATTCAAGTAGTGGTAGCTCAATTAGAGTATATGTACGTGCTGATGAGGTGACATCTTCTTCATCTAGCGGTGCAGATATCGACATATTTGGTAAAACCAATTCATTTTCAGCTCATGCCAGCAGTGGCAGCTCAATTGATGCAGATGAATTAGAAGCGGTAGATGCCTATGCAAAAGCAAGTAGTGGAGCAAATATAAATGTAAATGTGTCAGGAAAACTTACTGCAAAAGCAAGTAGTGGTGGTGATATTGATTACGAAGGAAATCCAAAAGATGTTAATAAAAGTACCTCCTCAGGAGGTAGTGTATCAAGAAGCTAACTCCAATTTATATAATTAAATTGTAAAGCCAATTCGCTATATGTGGATTGGCTTTTTTGCTTTTATTCTTCTAAAATTAGCCATTCTTCTTTAAATATTATGTTAAAAATGCACTATTTTTCATAACATTTGTTTAATTAATGATATTCATCACAATTAATAACAACAAGTTACATACATTTGCAAACAATATTAAATATGATTTACTATGCAACATAAAAACACTCCTCATACATTTCATATTCCTGTAATGGGGCTTGCTTTTACATTAGATAGTCCAATTAAAATTGCTAAATATGGTATTTCATCTGTTATTTCAATTGTTGACGATTTTATAATTGAAAAAATGAATGAATATTATTCGGATAAATTTAAAATTCCATTTAAAGCAATTTCAACAAAAGTTGAAGATTACAGAGCAAAAAGAATTACGTCATACTTGAATACTGTTGACACAATTGTAAAACAATCTTTTGACAATCTTAAAAATAGTTTTGATGAAAAAAGTAGTGAGTTTGAAAAGTACATAGATATGCTACCTGATTTTTCTGAAATAAAGAAAAATTTCATTAACACATTTCATTCAAATTCATTAAAAGAAGATATACATAACTGGATTCAAAATAATTTAAAGCTTGGCAGTATTGATGTTAATATTATGACGAAGCTTGATAAAGTAAATTATAATAAAAACGAACAATTACCTATAGAATTTAATGACGCACATGCGGCTTTAAGAGGTTTTGCCAATAGTAATTTGGAATCCTCCATTGTGCTTTCTGCCGGTATGAACCCAAGACTATATGCTTATTTTGAAAACTTCAAAGATTTTTTCCCGAGCCCGGACACTAGTCTTAAAAAGAAAATAATTCTCAAAGTAAGCGATTATAGATCAGCTTTAATTCAAGGTAAATTTTTAGCTAAAAAAGGACTTTGGGTTTCTGAATACAGAATAGAATCAGGCTTAAATTGCGGTGGACATGCTTTTGCATCTGATGGTTATTTAATGGGACCTATTTTAGAAGAATTCAAAGAAAACAAAGACCGTTTAATTGAAGATATTCATGCAATTTTAGTGAATGCTTTAAGAAGTAAAGAAAAATTTGTACCTGAAGCTCCGTTAGAATTAATTATTACAGTGCAAGGAGGTGTTGGTACTTCTAGCGAGCATGAATTTTTATTAGACAATTATAATATTGATTCTGTTGGTTGGGGTACTCCTTTTTTATTGGTTCCTGAAGCAACAACAGTAGATGCATCAACTTTGAATTCTTTAAAAGCTGCCAAAGAAAAAGATTTATATTTAAGCAATATCTCTCCATTAGGAGTGCCATTTAATAGTTTAAGAGGCAATTCAAATGAAATAATCAAAAATGAGAGAATTGTAAGTAACAAATCAGGGAGTTCTTGCCCAAAAAAGTTTTTAGTCTCAAATACTGAATATTCAGAAAAAGCGATTTGCACAGCTTCAAAAAAATATCAAACGTTAAAATTGAAAGAATTGGAACTTGAAAACTTAAGTGATGGTACCTACACAGAAAAACTAGCTCAAATAACTGACAAAACATGTCTCTGTGAAGGGTTGTCAAATGCGGCAATTTTTAAATACGGTATTGAACATAAAGGTGAAGAGCAAGGTGTAGCCATTTGTCCAGGTCCGAATATGGCCTATTTTTCTAAAGAACTATCTCTTAAAGAAATGATTCAACATATTTATGGAAAATCGAATGTTATTGTCTCAAATAATCGGCCACATATGTTTATAAAAGAGTTAAAATTGTATGTCGATTATTTTTCAAACAAGGTATATGAGATCAAGGATACTCTTTCCTTGAAACAAGAAAAATACCTGCTGAATTTTCAAACTAATTTAAACAATGGAATTGAATATTATCAACAATTATTTTCTGATTTTGAATCAAATAAAGAGAACTTATTGTATGAATTGGATATTTTAAAGAATGAATTGTTCAATATAAAAATTCCAATTTTGGTAAAAGCATAAAAAAAAGTTCTTTCTCTTGAAAGAACTTTTTTTTTATTTTCTAATCTATATTATTCCCCACAATGAAAATCAGCCAAAGTTTTATTTTCAAGAATTTTTAACGTACTGTCACGTACTTCTGCCATCAAGATATTTAAGCTACACTCATTTTCATCTACACAATCATCACATTTTTCATAATAATTTAAACTAACACAAGGCAACATCGCAATAGGTCCTTCTAACAGTCTAATTATCGTTGATATCTTAATTTCATCTGGTTTTTTAAGCAGATAATAACCTCCTCCTCTACCTTTTTTTGATGACAATACACCGTTCTTTTTTAATGTGAGTAAAATACTTTCTAAAAATTTTTTGGAAATATTTTCGGATTTTGAAATATCAGAAATTAAAATTGGTTCATTTTTTGGTTGTTTAGACAAATAACTCAGCGCTTTAAGACCATATTTTGTTTTTTTTGAAAGCATCTATAAATTTAATAATTAGAATTTAAATCCCTGTCCTTTCGGTAAAAAAACTTCCGTCATCATACAACGAGTACTTCCTCCTCCACAGATTTCAATAGTATCAATAGCACTATAAAGAATTTTGCAATGTTTTTCAATCATTTTTATCTGAACTTTTGTAAGACTTTCAAAAGCTGATTGTGACATTACCATAAATTTTTCATTATTTCTACCAATCACCTGTAACATATTGCCTGCAAAATTGTTAACTTGCTTCTCTGAGATCACTATTATTTCTCTACCGTTTTCCTTTAAATGTTTTAGCACATTTTTCCTTTCTTTCTTATCATCTATTGTCTCTAAACAAATTATGACAAACGACTCTGCAATACTCATCATCACATTGGTATGATAGATTGGCATCCTTTTGTTGTTTACGTTTTGACTCGCAACAAATAAGATAGGAGTATATTCAAAATCTTCACAAAATTCTATTACTAAATCTTCATCCGATCTTGTTGATAAAGCACAATATGCTTTTCTGTTTGTCCTATCTAAAACCAAACTTCCCGTTCCTTCTAAAAATAATTCTTCCTCTTCAGCTGAAGTGTAATCAATAATATTTTCAATAAAAAAACCTGCTTTTTCAAGAGTTTCAAAAATAGTTTCCTTTCTTTCCTGTCTTCTATTTTCAGCAAACAATGGATAAATACCAACATCACCATTCTCATGAAAAGACATCCAGTTGTTTGGAAAAATTGAATCAGGTGTATCTGCATCTTTTGAATCATTAATTACCAATACATTTACACCTATTTCGCGTAGCTTTTCAACAAAACAATCAAACTCATGCAAAGCGCCGCGTTGCGCTATTTCAGGTGTTATATTATCTAATTTCTTTTGAAAAAAATTATTTACAGCCGTTTGTTCATTCATTCTGAACGAAACCGGACGTATCATTAAAATTGAATTCGTAATTTGCTGCATTCAATAAAATTAAAGTATCTGAATTAAAGTACTGGTTGTTTCTTTTAAAATATCAAAAGCCGTTTCAGCCATTTTATTTCCTTTATTATCTAATGTTGGATTTACTTCTACTATTTCAAAACAAACTACTTTTTTAGTTTTTACAAAAGCTTTGATAATTTCAACAACTTCATTTTTCACAAAACCTTTTGGTACCGGAGTACCAGTTCCCTTAGAAATTAAATTACAATCCATACTATCAACATCGAAAGAAATATAAATTATATCACAGCTATCTAATTTCTCAATTGCTTCTAACAAACATGTTTCAAATCCCCTGTAGCGCATTTCAGAAACTGTATAATTCCTCATGCTATTTTTTTTCATGGCCGCTTCTTCCGGTTCTTCGGTATCTCTTACTCCAAAATAAACAATATTGTCATGAGTAATCTTCGGACCTTTAATACCTATATTTTTCATTTCGCTCCAATATTGATTGGTTTCTCCGATGACATTGTTTATTTGAAAATCCAAATTATCATCATTTAAAGCAGCAGCCAACGGCATGCCATGAATATTTCCAGAAGGGGAAGTATATGGTGAATGAATATCTGCATGAGCATCAATCCACACTATTCCTAGTTTTTTAGTAGGGTTTGCTGTCTTAATTCCACTGATAGTTCCTAAAGCTGAGGAGTGATCACCTGACAATATAATTGGAAAATGATTGTTTTGTAAATTTCTGGAAATACTATTACTTATCCTTGTACAAACCTGTAAAACGCTTCCAATCCGTTTGGCAAAGGAATTATTTACTTTATTGTATATAGTTTCATTTTCAGTATCAATATCTTCAAATGGAAAGCAATTAAAATAATCATCGTTTTTATTAATCGCAGCAATTTCAATGGCATCAATACCCATATCAGAACCACGAGTACCAGCTCCTATATCTGATCTATTTTTAATAAGTTTAATGGTCTTCATTTCATTTTTATTTATACAAAAATACATTATGTAATTAAATAACAATCGGATTCTAAAAATAAAAAAGCCTTACGTTGTCTGTAAGGCTTTTTTATTTTTTTCTTTTTCTGTTTTATCTTTCTTCGTATGTTTTGAAAGGGCGTAAAGTTTCACCCATATATAATTGTCTCGGACGACCAATTGGTTCATTATTTTTTCTCATTTCTTTCCATTGTGCAATCCAACCTGGTAATCTTCCTATTGCAAACATCACTGTAAACATTTCAACAGGGATTCCTAATGCTCTATAAATTATCCCTGAATAAAAATCAACGTTAGGATATAATTTGCGTTTTGCAAAATACTCATCTTTCAATGCCACTTCTTCCAAATGTTTCGCTATATCCAAAACCGGGTCGTTCATATTCAAATCTGCAAACAATTCATCAGCAGCTGTTTTTATGATACGAGCTCTTGGGTCGAAATTTTTATAAACTCGATGTCCAAATCCCATTAAACGGAATGGATCTTCTTTATCCTTTGCTCTGGCAATATATTTTTCTACATCACCACCATCTTTTTGAATATTTTCAAGCATTTCAAGTACAGCTTGATTAGCCCCTCCATGAAGAGAGCCCCACAATGCTGATACTCCTGCCGAAACTGATGCAAATAAACCTGCTTCCGAAGAACCAACAATTCTCACAGTTGAAGTAGAACAGTTTTGCTCATGGTCTTCATGCAATATTAATAATTCACCTAAAGCTTTTACAGCAATAGGATTCATTTTATAATTTTCCGTTGGAATTTTAAACATTAATTGCATAAGGTTCGAAATATAATCCAACGAATTATCAGAATAATTCAATGGCAAACCTTTATTTCTTCTATGTGCCCATGATGCCAATACCGGGAATTTTCCCAACAATTTAACAATTGAACAATACATGTCTTCGCTAGAATTAATATTAACTGTGCCTGGATTAAAAGCTGTAAGAGCACTTGTCATTGAAGACAGCATTCCCATAGGGTGTGCTACATTTGGAAAACCAGCAATGATGTTTTTCATTTCTTCATTGATCATTGCTTCAACCTTAATATCAGCTTCAAATTTTTTAAATTCAGCTTTAGTAGGTAATTCTCCAAATATGATTAAATAAGCAACTTCTAAAAAACTTGCTTTTTTAGTCAATTCTTCAATTGCATAACCTCTATGTCTCAAAATACCTTTTTCGCCATCTAAAAATGTAATTTTACTTGTACAGGCTCCTGTATTTTTATATCCGGGGTCTAATGTAATTACTCCTTCCGTAGCTCCTCTTAACGTTTTAATATCTATGGCAACTTCATTTTCAGTTCCTCTAATAATAGGAAATTCATACATTTTACCATCAATTTCTAATTTTGCTATATCTGACATATTCTAATTTTATAATATTTTAATTTGACTTTAAAATCGTATCAAATTTACGAAATTTTAGCGTGTTTTAAAAGTTTTCTTCGGTAGCATTTATAACAAAAACCTCGCTTTTTAAAATAAAAAGCGAGGTTTATCATTTAATTCGAATAAATTGGTCTTTTATTCCGTTTCAACCAATTCTTCTTTATCTATTCCTACCATTTCTTCAAGCATATCGGTTGTAACAGATTTAGGTCTTTCTAGTGAATAACCTAATGCTCTATCCCAGATTATATTTGCCAATACGCCAAATGATCTTCCTATTGCAAATAATACGGTATAAAAATCGTACTCTTTAACACCATAATGCCATTGAACTACTCCTGACTGAGCATCAACATTTGGCCATGGGTTTTTAGCTTTACCATGTTCTCTTAAAATATCCGGTACAACATTGTACAATGCATCAACATATTTAAACAAATCGTCATCTGGCATATGCTTCAAGCAGAAGTCTCTTTGAACAGAATATCTCGGGTCTGTTTTTCGAAGTACAGCATGTCCATAACCAGGTATCACCTGACCACTATTTAAAGTATCCCAAACATATTTTTTCATTTCTTCTTCAGAAGGAATTTTACCTCCCATTTGATCTTTTAATCCTTGCAACCAACGCAATACTTCTGGATTAGCCGGACCTTTACATGGCTTAGCTAATCAAGAAGTATTGCGTTGGTTGCAGGGATTAAAAGATCAAATGGGAGG
>PVMS01064458.1_pt1 | contig 14609 bp, 17 predicted proteins | sample 1853461 | NCBI WGS metagenome assembly PVMS01 (sample SAMN08582032, study PRJNA380276) | Marine sediment metagenome, whole genome shotgun sequencing project. | isolation source: ocean sediment barecode stripped | collected 2017 | reverse complement strand
GGTGGGTTGGGCCCTCTGCCTTGAGTCGGAACGACGCCTCGGTACACTCGCCGCTAGACGAACCCCATCGGAGTGTTTTCACCATGAAGGTTTGGATCGATCAGGATCTCTGCACCGGAGACGGTCTCTGCGAAGAGATTGCGCCCGACGTCTTCGTGCTCCTCGACGACGGTCTGGCGTATGTGCGCGAGGGCGCGACGATCTTTGCTGCCTCGGAGGGCCAGTCCGAAGGAGCGGCCGGCCTCGCCGTCGTACCTGCCGGACAGGAAGACATCACGATCGAGTCCGCTGAAGAGTGCCCCGGCGAGTGCATCTTCATCGAGCCGTAGCCTTCAGTAACCAGTAACCAGTAACCAGCCTGTGGCATTGGTGACACGTTCCGTACTGGGTACTGGCTACTGGCTACCGGATCCGTTAGTCGGTCCCGTTCTCGACCTTGTTCTGGGCTGAGGCATGCCGTGCCACTGTGATGAAGCCCGTGTGGCCCACCATCTGGGTCTCCGGGCGAACCGATCGACCCTCTACCTTCCACTCCCGGTGTAGCCCCTCGAAGGTCTCTGGGGCCAAGAACCATCCGGTGCGGCGCATTGTGTCGGTGAGCCGTTGCACCTGGGGGACGGTCGGAACGTAGGCGCACACGACTGCTCCGGCCGCAAGTTTCCCGGCAGCGGCCTCTAATACCGCCCAGGGCTCCGGCAGGTCGAGCATTAGTCGATCTGCCCCCGGGTAGGTGTCGAAGGCGTCACACACGTCGCCGTCGAGCATCGTGAGGTTTGGTGGAATCTCCCCCAGGAATCTGGCGATGATCTTGGCGGCGTGGGTTCTGTGATCGTCGCGGCGCTCGAATGTGATCACTGAGCCATCCGCACCAACCGCCCGCAGCAGGGCGAGAGTCAGTGCGCCGGAGCCGGTTCCGGCCTCGATGACCGTTTGACCGGGAGCGATGTCCCCCCAGTGGATCATCGGACCGAGGTCCTTCGGGTAGATCAGCTGGGCGCCGCGCGGCATTTTCAGCACGTAATCGCTGAGGCGGGGCCGGAGTGCGATCAGGCGACTGTCGCTCGTCGACCGGAGCAGCGAGCCCGGCGCGGCTCCGATGATCTCACCGTGGGATAGAGATCCGGCGTGGTACTGGAAGGTCGCGCCGTCGGCCAGGTCGATGAGGTACCGCCGCCCCTTGGCGTCGAGCAGCAGACAGAGATCGCCTGCGGCGAAGGTGTCGCTCACCCGCCGGTGATGGCGGAGAGGAACCCGACCGTGAGGGAGAGCACCATCGCCCCGACCAGGACGTAGACGAGGATCTTCACAAAACGTTCGCGATGTCGAAACATGGGGGGACTCTAGGAGTTAGTTGGGTGATCCGAGTTCAGGCGGCCGGAGTCGGTTCCCCGTTTCCCGTTTTCCGTTTCCCGAATTCGAGCGTCGGCACCTCCTGGAGGATTGAAACTGGAGCGCTGAGGGCGGCCTCGGGCACCAATGACATCGCTAGTCCCCTTTGGGGACGGTGATTCTCAGACTCTGGCCTGGCTTCAAGCGCTTCGAGTAGAGCAACTCACGGTCCGGCCGGTCGAGCCACCGCACGATGCCGCGAGCAGCCAGGAACGCTCCCAGCAGGGTGAGCGCGCCGTTGCCGCCCCTCATGCCTTTGGAGAGCAGCCGAGCACCGGTGCGAAGTGGATCCACGGAAGTGATGGTACTGGGACCGATGCCCGATATCCGATACCCGAATGACCGATGCCCGACTGGCGATGCCCGATGCCCAAGCGGCACTTCTGGTCGGGTGTCGGGTATCTCGCCGGGCGGTCAAACTCGAGCCCCTTAGAAACGTAGGACCAGTCCTACTCCATCAGGTCTGGAACGGGCTTCTCAGCCGAGCCGATATATCTCCACCTGGGCCGCGCCCTTACGTCCCTTCCTCCGCCCCATCAGGTAGACGAGCAGAATGACGAGCACCACTGCGATGGCCGCGGCAACCCCGACGTTGCGAGCTCCTTCGGCGGTGTCGTCGATGACCTCTTGGATCTCCTTCAGCTTGTCTTCGAGGTCGGATCGTTGCACGGTCATTTGGCAGCCCTCCACATGATGAGTCCGGTTAAGGCAAGGAGGGCCACGGCCGAGGTGATGTAGCCCAGCCCACTCCAGATCGCGCCATCGGGCATCGCCTCCACGATCAGGCGCATACCGACCACGGAGAGGAACAGCGAGGCCAGGATGAAGACGAACACCGCCGCCAGGCTGTAGCCGAAGAATCGTCCCAGCTTCTTGGCCGGAACGATCGTCTGCTCTCGCAAGTACTCCTTGGCGAGGTCGAAGAACTCCGAAATCAGTTGTGGCAGCTCGGTGGGACCGGCCATCAGGATGCTCCACGGTCTGGTATTCACAGGGTACCCGATACCGCGCCGTGCCCATGTGCGGGGTGGTCCGACCAGTAGTCTCGCACCTCATGACTGCTGGCAGTCGGCCCGAAGGTCGACGGAACCTAAGACTCATCGTCACCCGACGGAACCTGAGACTTATCGTCATCGGCCAGGGCGTTTCGTATCTCGGTGACTATCTCGCCTTTTTTCTGGCGCTACCCGTGTTCGTTCGCGACCGAACGGGTTCGGCCGGTTCCCTCGGTCTGCTGGCGGCAGCGGAGACCGTCGCCGTTCTCGCGTTCGGTCTCTTGGCAGGAGTCCTTTTAGACCGGATTCGACTGAGAAGGGCAATCGTTTTCGCCGACCTCTCGCGGGCTCTTGCCTTTGGTCTTCTAGCGATGGCCGTCTTCCTTGACGTCGAAGCGACGTGGATGGCTTTTGCGGTCGCCTTCATCGTCGGCTCCATGGGTACCGTGTTCGACGCCGGCCTTCAGACCCACATGCTCACCGTGCTCGATGACGATCAGCTCCCGGTGGCCAACGGCGGGATCGAATTCGGTCGCAATCTGGCGATGACCCTCGGCTTCGTGGCAGGTGGGATCGTCATCTCGGTCGGCGGGGGGATCGCCGGTGCGTTCGCACTCGATGCTGCGACATATTTGGTGTCGGTGGTGGCCATCCTTGGGCTGAAGGAGCTGCGGCCCCGCCTCCGGGCCCCGCGGGAGCCCGTGTTCCGATCCCTCTCGTCGGGGCTCGGCCATCTGTGGTCGAATCGCCCTTTGCGGTGGGCGACCGGTGCGGCAGTCTTTACGAACCTGGCCTTTGCACCGTTGGCCGCGGTGCTGACGCTCTATGCAGAAGCCGAGCTCGGCATCGACGAAGACCATCTTCTCGGGATCTTCTTTGCGGTGTTTTCCGCGATAGCCGCCATCGGGGGACTCTCTGCGTCCCGGCTGATGAGGTGGTTCGGGGTCGGCAGATCAGTGATTATTGGGGGGCTGTTGTTCGGATCGGGAGCGGCCGCGGCGGGTGTGGCAGAAGGTTGGTGGGCGGTCGTGCCCTTTGGCATCGCCACCGGCGGAGTAGCGATCAATCAGGCTGCCTTTGTCACGCTGCGCCAACGCGTCACCCCGCGCCACCTTCTCGGTCGGGTCATCTCGGCATCACGGACAATCGCCTGGATGGGGATCCCGATCGGCGCGACACTGGGCGGGGTGCTCGGCGACGAAATCGGGCTACGGCCCCTTTACATCGGCGGCGGAGCGGCCATCGTCGTGGTCTCCCTTCTGATGATCTCCGGCCCTCTGGGCAGGCCGGATGCGACGCAGGCCGAGTCGACAGCAGAGCCTTCTTCCGGTGCCGGCCCTTCGGGCGAGGGGCCAGATGCGTCCGGTGCCGACCCCTGGGGCCTGGGATGACCGGGCTTGACCAATCGCCCCCCTCAGCTTGATCCAAGGATCTCCAGGGCCTCGAGTACCCGGTCCACTTCGGAGGGGGTGCTGTAGTGCACGAACCCGATTCGCACCAGCCCGCCTCTATCCATCAGTCCGAGCTGCTCCATCACACCGATGGCGTAGTAGTGCCCGTCCCATACATAGATCCCGCTTCGACCCAATTCGGCCGCTACCGCCGAGGGGCTCACGCCGGCGACATCTACCGCAAATGTGGAGACGCGTTGCTCCCCCACCTCGGGTGGTCCGTAGAGGCGTACTGAGGGCATCTCCGCGATTCCGGACAGGAACCGGGTGCTGAGAGCTTCCTCGTGTGTGCGGATGGCTTCGAACCCCGACTCGAGTCGGCTTCTTCGATCGGCGCCCTGACCGAGCGACGCCAGGTGCTCGACGGCGGCCGTTACGGCTACCAGCGACTCGAACGACTGAGTTCCCGTCTCCCAGCTGTCGGGTATCGAGTCGGGTGCCGGCCGGGCCTTGAACGGAGTGAAGCTCTCCAGGTGCTCTCGCCGCCCGTAGAGGATCCCGGTGTGAGGGCCGAAGAACTTGTACGCACTAGCCACCAGGAAGTCTGGTTGGAGCAGAGCCACGTTGGACAGACGATGAGCACTGAAGTGGACCGCATCAACGAACGTCAGTGCCCCGACGCCGCGTGCCGCGGCGATGATCGGCGCCAGATCAGTCACGGAGCCAAGGGCGTTCGAGGCGGCCGTGATGGCGACCAGCCGGGTTCGCTCGTCTAGTGCATCGACGACCGCATCGGGATCGAGCAGGCCGGTCACCGAGTCGAACTCGACGGAGACGACTTCGGCCCCAGCGGCTCGAGCGGCTTCCGCCCACGGAGTCACGTTGGCGTCGTGGTCGAGAGTCGTGACAACGATGCGATCGCCCGGCCGCCAATCGCGCCCGATTGCCCGGGAGGTAGCGAATGTCAGGCTGGTCATGTTTTGCCCAAAGACGACTTCATCAGGAGAGGCGTTGAGGAGGTCGGCCACGGCGGAACGCGCCGCGTCGGTCACCGTCTCCCCATGTCTGCTCGCCGCGAAGTTTCCGCCGTGATTGGAGACTCCCTCCTGTTGGAGAGTCGCGGTTGCCTCGATCACGCTGCTGGGAACCTGGGTCCCGGCCGGCCCGTCCAGCCAGGCGACATCGCGCCCATCCTGCTGGCGAGACAGCGCGGGAAATTGCCGGCGGACTTGAGCGACGTCATACGACATGCTCCGATCGTAGAGGGTCCGCGGTACGCTGGAGATCGATGCTGCACCGCGAGGCGATCTAGTAGTCGTACGAGATCTCGTCGGCTACCTGGCGCTCCAAGGTCCATACGGTGGCCCAGGCATCGGCTGACTGTTCACCGGTCCAAACTTCGTCCGCAGCCCAGCAGTCGGTCATCTCGCCCGGCGCCAGATAGGTGGCGTCGCATGTGACGCGCCCATAACCCTCGAGGTACACGTAGACGCCCAGAGAAAGGTCCATTTGGCCGGGCGAGATGTGCCTAGTTCCCAGCCGCGATCGCGCTCAAGACGGTGAGCGCGATAGCCGCATGGCCCAGTTCGTTGGGATGGAGGGTCCCCGATGTCAGAAATCTCGGTGACGGTCCCTGCAACGCCGCGCTTTGACCTGCGGTGCGGTACCAGGAGACCTGACCTTCGTTCAAGAGACGGGATGATTGGAAACGCCCCGGAGGCCGGTACCAACCCTCCGGGAAGTCCAGCCGCTGCTTGAACAGCAGTGGAGAGGCCTCGAACTCGTCGGGGTATCCGTAATTTGGCCAGGGGGCGCAGTAGCCATGGCCAAGTGAGTACGCGGTGGCCACACCGCCGACCCACGTCCAGCCGTTGTTCGATGCCGCATCCTGCAGCAGTTGGTTGAGAGGATCAAGGAGTCCCGCGACGGCGGCAGCCTGTTCTCGTGAATCGACCTCATGGAATCCAAATGGTGCCGTCACATCGCCGAGCATCTCGTCGCACTGTTCGCCATCGGGACTGCCTCCGGTCGGATCCGGATACTCGACCAGGAGCACTTGGCCGACCTGGAGGCGCTGCAGTCGCGAGGCGAGGCGGTCGAACGCGTCTTCGAGGCCGTCGAATCCCGGTATGACACGTCGCGTTCCTGCCACCGATTCACAACCAAAGTCGAATGGAGGGTTGTAGGTGATGTTCGTCCCTCGGTCCCAGACCCCATCTGCGGCCGAAGCCCACACGTTGTCGATCTTGGTTTCGTAACAGAACGGGTTCAGTTGGGGGTCCGCTGCGACGAGCGCCCTGATCACCCTCGAAAAGCCGACGTCGTTGCCTCCTACCTGAACGAGCAACACGTCGATATCACGGGCCTGAACGATTCGCTCTACTTCGTCGAGTTGTGCCGGAATCGCCGGATCACCGCGCGCCTGGAGGAGGCCGCGATCGATCCGAGCACCGGAAGCGGCCAGATCGACGAACGTCACCGACGTGCGCCGACTTCGGTCCTCGAGCGCCAAAGCCAGGCGTACCGGCCAAGCGACCGAGGACCGATGTGCAAGGGAGTGATTCTCCGCGACCGCCGAGTCAAGTGCGTCGGCCCACCGGGCCACACCGTCGCCTCGCCGGACGTCGGGGCTGCCCTCGCCGCTCGCGTACGAGTCGCCGATCGCCACCACCAAGAGATCCTCGACCACCATGGTTCCCCGGCTTCTGAGGGTGACACTCCCCCACGGCAAGCGGACGCGGACCCTGAGGTCGATCCCGTGGTCCCCTTCCGGGAGGAAGAGATCGAGGCCGGGACCGATTCGGTGATAGACACCCGATCCGCCGGGTCCAGAGATGCGCCACTCGTAGCTCAGGAAGCCCGAGGCGGGGAGTCCGACTGCTCCGGGCGTGGGTTGGGCGAACAGTCTTACCCCGACCCGCAGAGGCGGGCAGGCGCCGGGGCACGACCCCGGAACCCGGTTGTGGACGGCCTCGGGCGTGTTTTCGATCTCGATGACCCCGTCTCCGTCGACATCCAGTCCGAAGCGGGCATCGGTGCTCCAATCGAAGGAGGCGCGCACCGGTGTTTCCTGGGCGGAGGAAGGCCCCGGGCCAAGCCCGACTATTGCTGCTGCCACTGCGAGAGCGGCGATGAGAGAGGCCCTGTGCCGCCTTGCTCCTCGCGGCCGTCGCTGCATCGGAACCGGAATCACTCCGCTGAGATTGGCAGGGTGAACCCGACTATGGCGCCCCCGTCGGCCGCGTTGCGAACGAACACCTCGCCACCGTGGTCGGTGGTGACTGCGTCCACGATGGAGAGGCCAAGCCCCGATCCCGGTCGCGATCGCGCCTGCGGCGACCGATAGAACCGTTTGAACACATGGCCGAGATCCTCCTCGGGAACACCGGGGCCGTGGTCCCGCACCGAGAACTCATGGTCGCGGAGACGGATCTCGAGGAGCGCGCCGTCGCTCCCCCACTTGGCGGCGTTGTCGAGGAGGTTGGAAACTGCACGCAGGATTCCGCCCGGCCTGCCGATGATGACCGTGGGCTCCAGCTCGGCCTCGATTGTGAGATCGGTGCGCCTCCGAAGCCGTTCTATGGCTTGCTCGACGATCACGCTCACGTCCAGCTCGACTCTTGGCTCCTCATCACGACCGATGGTGGCCAGATCGACCAACTCGCTGACCAAATGGGACAGTTCACCCACTTCGGAAGTGAGATCGGCCATCAGCTCAGAACGGTCTTCGTCCCGGACGCCTCCCATCGCGAGCAACTCGATGTTGGTTCGAAGGCTGGTGAGGGGTGTGCGTAGTTCGTGAGAAGCGTCCGTGACCAGCCGCTGCTGACTGATCCGGGCCTCCTCCAGAGCAGCAAGCATGGTGTTGAACGCAGCCGCCAGACGCCCGAGCTCGTCTTCTCGACCCAAGTCGATTCGCGCCTCCAGGTCGTGGGTAGCGGCCACGTGCTCGGCGGCATCGGTGAGCAGTCCAACCGGGCGCAGGCTGCGGCGGCTGACAAACCAACCGACCACTGCCGCGGCCGCCGCACCCAGGATGCCCAGGAGGGTCAGCCGGAGGCGAAGACCCGACAGGATCGCGTCGGTTCCGGAGACATCGCGCGCCACCTGGATCGCCAACCCCGGACCCAGGTGCCGGGTGAGCATTCGGTAATGGACCGAATCGACGATCACATCGCGCAGCAGGTCGGGACCGGGATTGCTCGCCAATTCGAGATCCGCCGCATCCACCGGCAGGACGACCCCGAATTCACCAAACCTCAGGACGAAGCCGGCTGCGTCGATGAACTGGGCAACTGCGTCTTCGCGGATGATGTCGCCCACCGGCGCGGTGCGGTCCCTCTCCTGGGTGGGGCCCGATCCGGCACCGGTACCCTGACCGGGCCCACCGAACAGGCCCGGGCGGCGTCCGATGGCTTCTATATCGAGCGAACCGAAGATGCCGACCGCGGGGCCCCTCTCGACCAGGAAGCGATCGTCTTCCAGCCGTGCCTCGTCCCTGGCGAACCCATAAGCGAAGAAAGCAATGACCGCGACCGCCAACCCAACTGCGACGGCTACGAACGTGGTGAGCCGGGCTCGAAGGCTCACTGCTCGCGAGCGACGTATCCGACGCCGCGAACCGTTTGGATCAGTCGGGGCTCGTCGTCCGCTTCGGTCTTGCGCCTCAGGTAACCGACGTAGACGTCCAGCGAGTTCGACGAAGTCGCAAAGTCGAATCCCCAGATGCGGTCGTAGATGGTGTCACGCGACAACACGATTCCCGAGTTCATAACCAGCAGTTCGAGCAGGTCGAACTCGGTCTTTGTCAGATCGACCAGGCGGCTACCGCGGTGCACTGTGCGTGCTGCCGGGTCGAGCGAGAGGTCGGCAATTCGGAGGATTCCCGAATCAGCCGGCAGCTCACGACGACGCAGCAGTGCGCGGACGCGGGCCAGCAACTCCTCGAGGGCGAAGGGCTTGACCAGGTAATCGTCGGCACCGGCGTCGAGGCCGGCCACTCGGTCGGCTAGTTCGTGCTTGGCCGTGAGCATGAGGATCGGAGTCGAGTCGCCGGCAGCTCGAATCTTTCTACACACGGCCATACCGTCGAGGATGGGCATCATGATGTCGAGAACGATGGCGTCCGGTGGCACCTTGGCCGCCTCCACCAGAGCGCGCTCCCCGTTCTCGGCGGTGGCGACCTCGTATCCCTCGAACTTGAGGGCGCGTTCGATGGACCTCCGGACCGCATTGTCGTCTTCGGCGATGAGAACTCTGTGCGTCACCTGGCCAGGGTACCGACGGATCATGAAAGGTGGATGAGAGGCTGATTAGCTGGTCGTGAGTACGCTCCGGCCGTGAGCATCTACTCCCGACTCCTCGCTGTCGCCGGAGGCCGGCGGTGGTTCGTAGCGGTCGCATCTCACGTCGCACCCCGCCTCGACAGCCTCGTGTACAGGATCGCGCGCGGGCGCCGGTTGGCGACTCCGGCGTCGGTTCCGACCTTCTTCATCACCACCGTTGGCCGACGCACCGGAAATCCTCGCAGAGTCGCCTTGTCGTACTTGCAGCGCGACGGCGACTACATCGTGGTGGGGACAAATTGGGGCAAGAGGGCAACCCCCGAGTGGGCCTTGAACCTTACTGCCAACCCTCGAGTACGGGTCGAAGCAGGTGGTAAGGAGTTCTGGGCGAAGGGTCGGGCGGTGCCGATCGAAGACCAGCCCGCTCTTTGGGAGGCCTTTGATGCGATGTGGCCCGCATATGCGGCGTACCGAGAATGGGTTACGGATCGCCCGATCTTGATGTTCCGCCTGGCCACGTACTGATAGACCGGTTGGCGGCGATCTCCCTCCGATGTCCCCTGCCGGTGATCGTTCGGTCCTGATATATCTGGGAGGTGAGGACCCCGGCAGACTTCCCAGCACCAGCTATCAGCGGATATGCGCCGCCCGGGGGCAGGGTGCTGCTGGGACCGCTGCTCACGGAAGGCCAGTTCGCGCGCCGTATCGGGCGTCCGGTTTGGCAAATTCGCCGCCAGCCGTTCCTGCTGAGAATCTCAGGTCCGATCTCAGTTGGTCCCGCTTATCCCGCCTATCTGCTCGACGGCTCCGAACTGCGGCTCGACCTCGCGTTTGTGGTTCTCTTGCTTCGGCGGCGCGTCACCGATCTCGAAGCGTGCGACTGGCTCGTCCGCCCCCAGGGAGCGCTGGGGAGCAGGTCTCCGCTCGTCTGGCTCACGGCCGGTCACTCGCTGAAGAGCGTCGTTGCGGCCCTTCCCGAGGCGACGCGGCCGCTACCGGCGGGCGCCGCTCGTCCCGGAGGCGAGGAGATGCGGCGAGCCTGGCTCGACTTCAAACACGGCCAAGCCACACCCGGCTTGGAGGTCGACTGGGACGAGCTGGCTCAAACCCGTGAGGCCGCCTACCCGCTGGGTATCTGACGAACCGACTCAACGCTCGCTCTGGGGTCGGTTCGCGGCTTCCGGAGGAAATACGAACTCGGCAAAGCAGCACGATTTGATCGGAATACGGTGGAGTTACCGGCGCTTGAGAGGACCGTGAGAGCCGAACTGGAATTCGTGTACGTCGGCGACCCGATGTGCTCATGGTGCTGGGGGTTTGCCCCCGTGCTCGAGCGAATGCAGACCGTCTATGACATTCCGATCAGGGTCGTGGTCGGCGGCCTACGCCCCGGACCCGATGCCGAGGTGCTCGACGACCGGCTGCAAGGTTTCCTGGGACATCACTGGGATCAGGTCGAGCAAGCGTCCGGCCAGCCTTTTGACCACGCGTTCCTCGAGCGCCGCGATGGTTGGAGGTACGACACCGAACTACCGGCTAAGGCCGTGGTGGTGATGCGCTCGATGGATGAGAAGATGACTCTGCCATTCCACACCCGGCTCCAGCAAGCGTTCTACGCAGAGGGCACAGACATCACAGATCGGAAGCAGTACGCAGCGCTGGTCGACGGCTTCGACGTGGATTCAGAGGAGTTCGGGCGGCGTCTGGACTCGGAGGAGACCAAGCGACGGACGTGGAACGACTTTGCCGAAGCCCGCTCGCTCGGCGTCACCGGATTTCCAGCCCTGCTCGTATCCGACGGAGAGCAGCACAGCGTGGTTACGAGAGGCTTCATGCCGGCGGACAAATTGTTGCCCGCTCTCTCAGATTGGCTCCTCGGGCAGTACGGCGATTCCGAGGATGGACTCTTTTGCGAGCCGGGCGTTACCTGCTGACCCCCCGTTGGGACCACACCCCGCATCACGGTCCAGACCGGCTGGATGGCGCCAGCCCGAATAGGTCCCGATAGCGACGGAAAACGGCGGGTTTGGTATCGCACTAGAGGGCTGCGCCGCCTACGATTCCGCCAGGTGACAGACCATCCCATGATCATCCAGGGCGGCATGGGGATCGCAGTGTCAGGTTGGACTCTGGCAAACGCGGTCTCGTCTGCCGGTCAGATGGGTGTCGTTTCTGGTACGGCCATCGATGCCGTCCTCGTCCGCAGACTGCAGCTCGGCGATTCTGACGGAGCGATTCGACGCGCCTGCAACGCCTTTCCGATTCCCGGTGTCGTGGACGACATCCTGGACCGGTACTTCATCGAGGGCGGCAAGGAGCCCGGTACGCGTTTCAAGCAGAAGCCGATGGGCAAACTCAAGCCATCGCGCCGGCTCCAGGATCTCATCGTCGTCGCAAACTTCGTCGAAGTGTGGCTCGCCAAGGAGGGACACACCCAGCCGGTCGGCATAAATTACCTCGAGAAGATCCAGGCGCCGACCATCGCATCCCTTTACGGTGCGGCGCTCGCCGGGGTCGATTACGTATTGATCGGTGCCGGAATCCCGCGTGCGATTCCCGGCATTCTCGACCGCCTGGCTGCTGGTCTGCCGGTCGAGATGCGAGTCGACGTAAAGAAGGCCACCGCGGACGACGACCCCTACATCAGGTTCGATCCCGCCGAATACGCCGGTGGTGTGCCCCCTCCGATCAAGCGCCCGCTCTTCCTCGCGATCGTGTCCTCACACATTCTCGGCACGTTGCTCACCCGCAACCCCGAAACCTCCGTGGACGGCTTCATCATCGAGGGGCCCTCGGCCGGTGGCCACAATGCACCCCCTCGCTCCAAGGAGGGGCTGAACGAGCTTGGAGAGCCGATCTACGGAGAGAAGGATGTCCCCGATCTCGAGGTGTTCCGCGAGCTGGGCCTCCCCTTCTGGATGGCCGGCTCGTACGCCCGACCCGAGCAGGTCAAGCTCGCACTGTCGGAGGGTGCCACCGGGGTCCAGGTCGGCACCGCGTTTGCGTACTGCGAGGAGTCAGGGTTGACGCCCGAAGTCAGGGCCCAGGTACTCGAAGAGAGTCGTCAGAAGCGTTTGCGGGTGTTCACCGACCCGATCGGCTCGCCGACCGGGTTCCCGGTCAAGGTGCTGAAGTTGAGCGGAACTGCATCCGAAGACGACGTCTATACCGGAAGGACCCGGATCTGCGATCTGGGGTACCTCCGATCCGCCTACGTCGGTGAAGACGGCAAGAAGGGCTGGCGATGCCCGGCTGAGCCGGTGGATGACTACGTTCGCAAGGGTGGGAACCTCACCGACACCGTGGGCCGCAAATGCCTGTGCAACTCTCTGATGGCAAACATCGGTCTGGGTCAGATCAAGCGGGACGGTTCGCCGGAGCCGATCCTGGTCACTTCGGGTGACGATGCCGCAGACGTCGCCAGGTTCATGCCGGAGGATGGCTCGAGCTATCGAGCCAAGGACGTCATCGACTATCTCTTGGGTGGGATCGCCACCGGCTAATCGGGCTTGAACGGTCAGACGTCGGGCGTCACCCCTCGATGAGGTGTCATACGACATTGCCTCGGCCGGTCGTCCAGGGCCGATGTTGTCGTGCCCGCCTTGAACCCAGTCCGACAACGTCGTAACCTTGCCACCGTGAGCAAGTCCAACTTTGATCGACTCCTTCTTCTCATGTAGGCGAGCGCCACATTCCGGCACTCGCCAAGCCTCTTGCGCCCCACCGGGCCGAGAGGCTTTTCTCGTACCCAAACCACGAAACAACCAAGGACCATCCCATGACCAGCGTGAGACACAACGGAGCCCAGCAGTCCAGCTCGATGCCATTCGACAAGTACCGGTCATTCGAAACAATCGGTCTGACCGACCGCACCTGGCCCGACCGGGTGATAACGGCTGCTCCACGGTGGTGTTCGGTGGATCTGAGGGACGGCAACCAGGCGCTTATCGATCCGATGGACCCGAGCCGCAAGCGCCGGTTCTTCGAGCTTCTGGTTTCGATGGGTTTCAAGGAGATCGAGGTCGGGTTTCCGGCGGCGAGCCAGCCCGATTTCGACTTCATCCGAGCCATAGTGGCCGAGGACGCCATCCCGGATGACGTCACCATCCAGGTGCTCACCCAGGCTCGTCCGGAGCTGATCGCCCGGACGTATGAGTCGCTGGCCGGGGTGCAATCGGCAATCGTGCACCTCTACAATTCGACATCTGAGCTGCAGCGCCGGGTGGTGTTCGGACTCGACAAAGGCGGGATAGTCGATGTGGCCGTCCGGGGCGCCCGGGCCTGTGCCGCCGAGACCGAGAAGCTGGCCACCCGGTCTCCCGAATCCGTGATTCGTTATGAGTACTCCCCCGAGTCGTTCACCGGGACCGAGCTGGACTTCTCCGTCGAGATCTGCGAGCGGATCATGGATGTGTGGGAGCCCACGGTCAACGATCCGCTCATTCTCAACCTTCCAGCGACAGTCGAGATGGCGACTCCCAACGTCTTCGCCGACCAGGTCGAGTACTTCAGCCGCAACATTCGCGATCGTGCATCCGTGGTCCTGTCCCTACATCCGCACAACGATCGCGGCTCGGCGGTGGCGGCGGCGGAACTGGGGCTCATGGCCGGTGCCGATCGGGTCGAGGGGACGCTATTCGGGAACGGCGAGCGGACCGGCAACGTCGATCTGGTGAGCCTCGCCCTGAATCTCTTCAGTCAGGGGGTCGATCCCGAGATCGACATCGGACACATCGACGACATTCGTCGCACAGTCGAATTCTGTAATCAGCTCCCGATTCACCCCCGTCATCCATATGCGGGCGATCTGGTGTACACCGCGTTCTCCGGCAGCCACCAGGATGCCATCAAGAAGGGTTTCGAGGCGCTGCCCGACGACTTCGCCGTATTCGAGGTGCCCTACCTTCCGATCGATCCCAAGCACGTAGGCCGCTCATACGAGGCGGTCATCAGGGTGAACAGCCAGTCGGGCAAGGGCGGAGTTTCCTACATCATGAAGTACGAGTACGGGTTCGATCTTCCGCGGCGGCTGCAAATCGAATTCAGTCGCGTCATCCAGGAGATCACCGATGGGACCGGTCGCGAGATCCTCCCTGAAGAGATCTGGAAGACGTTCTCGGAAACCTATCTGGCATCGACCCGACCGCTGGCATATGTCGGACACCGGGAGCATTACGACTCGGCTCAGTCGGACGAGTACCAGTTGACTGCCGTCGTCAGCATCGACGGGGAGGAGCGCGAGATGATCGGCCGCGGTAACGGGCCGCTTTCGGCCTTCAAGCATGCTCTCGAGGAGGGCGCCGGCGTGGAGGCGGCCCTGGTCGACTACCAGGAGCATGCCGTAGGAACAGGGGTGGATGCGAGGCCGACGCCCCACGCGATCGTCTTGTCCGGCATCTCTAGTTCGACGTAGGCGGCGGCCGCCGCATCCACCCCTGTTCCGACGGCATGCTCCTGGTAGTCGACCAGGGCCGCCTCGACACCGGCGCCCTCTTCGAGAGCATGCTTGAAGGCCGAAAGCGGCCCGTTACCGCGGCCGATCATCTCGC
>PVMS01057322.1_pt1 | contig 14616 bp, 10 predicted proteins | sample 1853461 | NCBI WGS metagenome assembly PVMS01 (sample SAMN08582032, study PRJNA380276) | Marine sediment metagenome, whole genome shotgun sequencing project. | isolation source: ocean sediment barecode stripped | collected 2017 | reverse complement strand
GGAGTCAGGATGCAGATAGCTACTATTACGGCTCTCATGGAATCCCCCTTACGGCTCGGGATAGGGCCAAGTTCGGCTGGTTATATCTCAAAGGTGGTGAATTCGATGGGAACCAGGTCATTTCAACCGACTGGGTCGAGGATTCACTGCAAAGGTACTCGGATGATATCGATATCTCTGGGTGGATACCCGGCATAAGCAGCAGATATGGCTACTATATCGCGACCTCGGGTATGGCTATCAGTGGTGGTCCGCCAATGCAGGCGACCATCAATTCAACTACGCGAGTGGTCATGGCGGGAATCAGATAATCTTGCTGGATGAACTCGACATGGTTATTGTCACCAGCGCGGATCGCTTGTTTGGAAATTTTGGGGGGGGATGCCTGGGAGAAAGAACGAGCGATCATTGAGTTGGTAGGAAAGTTCATCAACTCATTACCGAGCAAATCAAACAACACAGGGCTGTAGCAGAGGCGCGTGTCCGGCCTCTAAACCATGACAGTCTGTGTGCTTTTGGGCAAAAGATTTTTTTCTCCTATACTCGATTAACGACATCGGTCCTTGCTGCAGGCAGTTTTGAAGGTTTGCAGCGTTGCATGGTTATTCCGACGGAGAAGAAAAATGTTACGGAATCTGCTCTTTCCTGTATTTGTACTCATCTTGCTTTCAACTGTAGCGGCGCCTGCCCGGTCGGCAGTCATTACGGTTTCTGGCCCTTGCTCACTAATCGACGCGATCACAGCGGCAAATAATGACGCCATAACCGGCGGTTGTACGGCAGGCGCCGGCGCCGACACCATCGAGTTGGAGCATGACGTGACTCTGACTGCGGTGGAGGAAGTCTGGAAAGAGTTTTTTGATATGTGGGATTTTGGACCGAGCGGTCTTCCGGTGATTCGCACACCGATCATCATCGAGGGTAACGACTACTCGATCATGCGCCAGGCGGGCTCGCCGCAGTTTCGGAATTTCTCGGTTGCTGGCGACCCCTATGCCGACGGTGCTCTGACACTGAGGAATGTAACGCTGACCGGTGGTTTTCTTGATGGTGGCGGTCTGCATTTGTTGTATACCAACGTAGGTGAGAAGGTTTCTGGTGGTGCCATTTTATCGCTCTTCGGAGACGTGACGATCGAGAACAGCATTCTATCCGGCAACAGCGCAGACAATGGCGGTGCGCTCGCAATCGTCCAGGGGGTCTTAAATATTTTCAACTCGGAGTTTCTTGAAAACGACGCGATACTACTGGGTGGAGCGACAATTGCGCTTGCCAACTCAGGCGAGGTGCGGCGCAGCCGGTTCGCAGATAATGAAGCGCTGTCGGCAGGCGGCGCGATAGCGATGCATTCGGGGACGGTAATGAACATTGCCGACTCATCGTTCCTTCATAACACTGCCATGGCCGGCGGTGCCATTAACAACACTTCGTATTCAAGCACGTTAAACGTGGTTAACACGCTCTTTCAGGACAATGTATTTCGCACCCCTGCGAGCCACAGCTACTTCCACCTCGGCGGTGGTGCCGTAAACAATTTTAACGCCTCCGAGGCCACCATTCGCAACAGCCAGATCATCGGGAGTTTCAATAGTGATGCCTCCGGTTTTGGCTTGGGCGCCGGTATTCGCAACGGGGGCAGCACCGCACGACTGGCCTTGATCGACAGCGAGGTCCTTAACAACGGGCTGGGCACTGCCAAGCCGTTTGAAGGCGGCGGGATCTATATCGGTCAGGGTGGTGACTTTGAGGCCCGGGGCGTGACCATCGAGGGGAACACAGCCTCCAGCAAAGGTGGTGGGATAGCTGTGGCAGGTATTGCCGATGCAGTAATCACCGCCAGCGTAATCAACGCCAACACCGCGGGAAACAGTGGCGGTGGTCTCTACGGCAAAGACTCCAGGGTTACGCTGCGCGCCAGCCGCTTAACGGACAATCTCGCCGGTCAGAATGATGGTGGAGCCTACATGAATGGAACTTCCGACCCACGATTGCTAATTTTCACCGTCGAGGACAGCACCGTTTCCGGTAATGGCGACCTCGACGGAGCGCCTGGGAATATCAAGGGTGCGGGCCTGTCGATTGAGGGGCGGTCCGAAGCGCTGATCACGCGCAGTACAATCACCGGGAACACCGGTCAGGGCTCGGTGGCGGCCGGTGGGGCGGGTGCGGGGATTTACGTCTGGGGGGTTGCGCTGGTGATGTGATAAACAGTACGTTGGCTGGCAATAACGCCGAGCCTGGTGGCGTTGGTGGTGCTATGTCCAACGGCACTCATGCTGTTGTAGATGTTGCGTTCTCGACCATTGTTGGCAATACCGCCCGGAAGGGCGGTGGAATTCGAAATGTTGATGGCCTATCTATGAAAGGCGTTATACTCGCTGATAACATCGCCCTGCAGGACGATTTCGAAAACTGCACTGAGTTTTTCCCACCCTCGGACAATGGCGCCAATCTCGCCGACGACGACAGTTGTGGCACCGGTGTTTTGGTGGTTAGCGATGCGGACCTGGCGCTAGGGGTGCTTGGCTCAAATGGCGGCAGTACCGAGACGATCACGCCTGGGCCGGCAAGCGTTGCGATTGATTATTCGGGCGCTGCTCGCGCGGTGACCGGCGGTGTTGATCAGCGCGGTGTTCCGCGCGATACGGCTTGTGACGCCGGTGCCGTCGAGGCTGGCTGGACACTACCAGTGATTGCCTTTGAAGCGAGTGGGATAGTGGTCGTCGAGGGCCTTGACACCGGTTTTGAGGTGGCGATCGTTCTCGATAACACTGCAGGTGATCTGGACGCAGGCCAGGTCGAGGTCTGGCCGATGCTGAAAGGTTCCGCCGCCTACGGATGGGACTACACACTGCTCAATGATATAGCGCCCGTGGTGTTTGACATGCCCGCGCCGGGATCATCAGAGACAATGCTTTTGAGCTTCGACCTGAATGATGACGACGAGTTTGAGGGGCCGGAAGACCTCGTGGCCAGTTTCACCTTTACGGGACCGGCATCCCCGGGCGCACAAGCGAGCCACGAAGTTAATATCCTTGACGATGAATCCATTGACGCCATCGCTTGTGCAACCCTGCAGGCAGAACTGCAACTTCAGATGGGCGACGAGGACCCCCTGGTTTACCGTAACCACGGGCGTTACGTCTCGCCGGTTGCACGGGCCACCGGCAAAGCCGTGAAACGGGCTGAAATTACCCAGGAATGCCAGGGCTGCATCGTCAGCCAGTTTGCACGCTCCATCCCCATTGCCGAGCAATACGTCTGCGGTGGTTCGTCCATGTTGATTGCAGTGCAGGAGTAAAATCAAGACCCAACAACAGTTAAGGCACCTGGAAAAGAGCTTCTATTTTTCTTTTTCTACAAATTTTTGGCGAATTCTCTGGCAGGGATTTTGCTCATTGCACGTTCAGCCATTGCAGTGATGGTTAAGGTGGGGTTGACGCCAGGGTTGGCTGGAATTGCTGAGCCATCGCAAATCAACATATTCCGGTAACCATACACATTGTGGTTTTTGTCGATAACTCCGGATACGCTATCCCGGCCAATGGCTGCTCCGCCCAGTATATGAGCGGTGGAGGGAATATTACCGACAGCTTCGTAAATCATACTCTGTGCTTCGCCACCGGTTTTTTCCGCTAAAAATTTAGCGGATTTGTTAGCGATATCAATGTAGGTTGGGTTAGGCTTTTCCTGATCTTGAACCGTGATCAATTTAACCCCCTTACCAAACAGCTTTGGTTTCGTTCTGAAGGAAATGGCGTTGTCCAGAGTCTGCATCACCAAGAAAATTACCGCTCGCCTGGACCAGCCAATGGGTAGCAGGGTTTTCAAAAACCGGATCGGATGACGCAGAATGTTACCCAGCCACATCAAGGGACGGGTGATACTAGTACCTGCGCCCGTTAGAAGAGTAAAGTTATAGCCCATAAAATCGGCTTTCTCACCGTAGGTGACAAATTCAATATGGGTGTCTGCGTCCACATGGATACTGGCGCCAATCGCCACGGTGTTCCATACGGGTATTGAGTCGTCCGGCAGCGTCACTGCCAAAATAGATTCACTGTTGGTGCGTACCAGATCACCCAGTCGCTCGCTGATATTCGGCAATGATCCTCTGTGTTTGCATTGTGCCAGCAAGGTGTTGGTGCCCAACGCACCCGCCGACATTACCAGGCCTTTGCTTTTAAATATACGACGTTTTTTGTTGAACCAGGCGCCTGAGCGTTCAGTCGTGACGCGATAACCCTCGCTGCCGTCTGCCGCTCCCAATGGTTGAATATCAACCACTTGCCGTTCGGCATGAATCTCAGCGCCCTTTTTCTCAGCAAACCACAGATAATTTTTCAGCAGGGTATTTTTAGCGCCTACCCGGCAGCCCACCATACAAGCACCACATTTGGTACAGCCGGTTCTTTCCGGGCCCTGGCCATCGAAATAGGGGTCTTCAACTTCAACACCTTCTTCGCCAAAGAACACCGCGACCGGCGTGCGCTGAAAGGTATCTTCCGTGCCATAGTGCCTGGCGATGTCTTTCAGCAAACCATCACTGGGGTTTTCGTAAGGGACAATATTGACTCCGAGCATTTTTTCCGCCACATCGTAATAAGGCTTAAGTGTGCTCTGCCAATCTTCCAGATCGCTCCACTGCTCGTTTTTGAAGTATTCTGGTTTGGCCCGGTATAAGGTATTGGCGTAAACCGCACTGCCACCACCCACGGCTGAACCGCTAAAAATAAAAATGTCCTTGAACACGGTCATTCTTAATATTCCGTGCATCCCCATGAAAGGTGCCCACAAGTATCGCCGAAGATTCCACGCACTTTTTGCGTAGTCCTTATCTTCGTAACGGCGGCCACATTCCAAAACGCCCACGCGATAACCTTTTTCTGACAGGCGCAGTGCTGATACACTGCCGCCAAAGCCAGAGCCGACGATTATCCAATCGTAGTCAAAACCTGAAGTCTGCTTATTTGTCATCTCATGTATCCGGGTAGATGGTCGCTGAATAAAAAACAAATCCAAGCCCCGAAACTACCACCAGGGAACCTGCATAAAACCACAATGGCCTTCTTGCCTCAAGGATACTGGGTCGCGTTGTCCGGAGTTCCTCCCCAATTTGTCTTTTTTGCACCTGATTTGCAAGTTCATTTCCTGCAAAATAAGCATCAGGATACTCCCCCGGGAGAATCTCGCTGCCGGTATGTAAAAATATCCGGTACAACATTCAATAACGGTTGATCGAGTCATTATGCTGGAATCCATGGATCAGATAAACGAACACGCCCAAACTGCGCAGGCGATTTTCCGCAGGCAAAAAGAGCATGCTTTGAGCCTCAGAAGTTCCACCGTCGAGGACAGGTTGCTCAGGCTCAAAAAACTGAAGCAAGCGGTGCTGGAAAACCAGGTGGCAATGTGCGAAGCCGCCTATGCCGATTTCAAGAAAACGCCAGCAGAAGTGGAGTTTGCCGAAATTTTTGCCGTGCTTTCGCAGGTGAACCATGCCATCGCCCACTTGCGCAAATGGATGAAACGCAAGCGGGTGCCCGCCGTTCGCTCACTGTTGGGCACCCGCAGTTACGTTCATTATGAGCCTAAGGGGACAAGCCTGATCATTTCACCCTGGAACTATCCTTTTACGCTCAGTTTTGGACCCCTGGTTTCAGCACTTGCCGCGGGTAATACGGCAATCATCAAACCTTCGGAAATGACGCCGAACATGTCTGGCGTCATTCGCAACATCATAGAATCGACTTTCGCGGAAGAAGATGTCGCCGTCATCGAGGGTGACCAGGAAATCTCCACCGTCTTGCTGCAATTGCCCTTTGACCACATCTTCTTCACGGGAAGCCCGGCGGTGGGCAGAATTGTCATGGCAGCAGCCGCAAAGAACCTGACCTCGGTGACGCTGGAGTTGGGCGGCAAGTCACCAACCATTATTGACAAGACAGCCAATATCAAAAAAACAGCCCGCAACCTTGCCTGGAGCAAGTTTCTCAACAATGGTCAGACCTGCATCAGTCCCGATCATGTTTATGTCCATGAAGATATCGTTGACGAGTTTTGTTCCGCAGTGGAAGAGCGCGTACAGCACAGCTACGGTAAAACCATTCAGGACCAGTCTGCCAGCCCTGATTATTGCCGTATCGTCAATCAGAAGCACTACACACGCCTGGCCGGTTTGCTTGAAGATACAGTCAACGGTGGGGCAGAGCTGGTATTTGGCGGTAAAACTTCCGCTGAAGACCGATTCATCGCGCCCACGCTGTTACGCAAGGTGCGCAATGATTCAGCGATCATGCAGCAAGAGATTTTTGGCCCCATCATGCCGGTGATGACTTACACCGACATCAATCAGGTAATGGATGAAATTAACGCCCGCCCCAAACCGCTCGCACTTTATATCTTTTCTGACGACCGGCAGTTCATAAAGAAGATTATTGGAAATACGTCAGCCGGTGGTACCTGCATCAATACCAGTGTCGTGCACTTTCTCCAGGAAAACTTGCCATTTGGCGGCGTCAACGATTCAGGCATCGGCAAAGCGCATGGAGTCTATGGATTCAAAGCGTTTTCCAATGAACGCGCAGTGGTGCAGGACAAATTCAGTATGGGCCATTTGATGTTTCCGCCGTACACGCCCAGGGTGCGTAAATTAATCCAGGCAGCGATGCGATATTTAACCTGAGGATGCTTAACTCCCCCGCTTGTTGTCCGTGCAAAGAAATATAAACAGGCACCAGAAAAGGTCTGACCTTATGCAACAAGAGTTTGACTATATCGTCGTAGGAGCCGGTTCTGCTGGTTGTGTAGTGGCTTCACGACTATCAGAAGATAAGAATATTAGTGTTTGTCTGCTTGAAGCTGGCGGAAAAGACAGCAGCGTATTCGTCCGCGCCCCTGTAGGTGTGGTGGCGATGATGCCAACCAAGATCAACAATTGGGCATTTGAAACTGTACCTCAACATGGACTAAATGGCCGTAAAGGCTATCAGCCCAGGGGAAAGGTCCTGGGGGGCAGTTCATCGACCAATGCCATGCTGTATGTGCGCGGCCACAGGTGGGATTATGACCACTGGGCCTCACTGGGCAATCCTGGTTGGAGCTACCAGGAAGTTCTGCCTTATTTCAAGAAATCTGAACATAATGAGCGCTTTGACGATGAGTATCACGGTCAGAATGGCCCGCTTAATGTATCCGATGCGACAGATGCCAGTGAGCTTAACCAACCCTTCCTGTCGGCATGTGAAGCGTTTGGCATCCCCAGAAATGATGACTATAACGGCGCGGAGCAGGAAGGCTGTTTCATGTATCAACGTAACGTGATAAACGGTGAACGTTGTAGCGCAGCCAAAGCATTCCTGACCCCACACCTTAATAGACCCAACCTGACGGTTATCACGCATGCGCACACGGAAAAAGTGCTGTTTGAAGGCAACAAGGCCGTGGCCGTTCAGTTTTCAACCAAGGGTAGGCAGCAAACTGTTAAAGCAAAAAAAGAAATTGTTATCAGCAGTGGTGCGTTTGGCTCTCCACAAATTTTGATGTTGTCAGGCATAGGCCTGGCAGAACACCTGCGACAACACAATATCGATGTGATACATGATTTACCCGGGGTAGGGCAAAACCTGCAAGACCACATTGACTATGTGCAAACCTTTAAAGTAGCTGCCAGCGAAGATACCTTTGGCATCAGCGCGAGCGGCGGGGCGAAAATGCTGAGTGCCATGCAGCAATGGAAAAAGTCCAGGACAGGGAAAATCACCAGCACACTGGCCGAATCTGGCGCTTTCTTTACATCAAACGATGATGTTGAAGTCCCCGATGTGCAATTGGTGTGGGTCGCAGGTATCGTCGATGACCACGCCAGGAAGTTCAACATGGGCCACGGTTATAGCTGTCACATCACGTTGTTACGCCCTGAAAGTGCCGGTGAAGTGAAGTTGCGCAGTAGCGACCCCTTTGAGCCGCCTGATATTGATCCAAAGTTCTTTGACAAGGATGAGGACATGCAGGTCATGCTTGATGGTGCAGGGAAAATGCAGAAGATCCTCGAAAGTGAGTTCTATGACGAAGTTCGCGGCAAGATGTTATACCCGGTCAAACAAGGTGACAGAAAGGCATTGGAGCAAGATATTCGCAACCGCGCCGATACTCAGTATCACCCGGTAGGCACCTGTAAAATGGGTCCACAAGATGACCCAATGGCAGTAGTTGACGCCGAATTAAAGGTATATGGAATTGAAGGATTACGTATTGTAGACGCCTCAATTATGCCAACTCTTGTGGGTGGCAATACCAATGCAGCTGCAATCATGATAGGTGAAAAAACGGCAGATATGATCAAGACAGCGCAATAGCAGTGGATACATTTTGTCCTGCTGTCCTCGTCAATATGAGCAAACTCACCAAACTGGAAAAGACTCAACCCGGCTTCTTCAGCCCCGACCACCTGAAAAATGCTGCTGTGCAAGCCGGGTTGAACCTGGATGACATGGAAAACGCCATCGCAGAACCTAGTTCGCATCATCAAGAAGCGGATGAAAATCAGGATGCCCTGGAGCAATCGGGGCATTGGGGCGTTCCAACCTTTGTATTCAATGGTGAACCCTTTTTCGGTCAGGACAGGATTGAGACTCTGTACTGGCGGTTGAAAAAAGAAAACCTTGCACTTTTTTGACTGACGTTACCGAATTCAGGAACAAAAACATGACGAATTCACTGGCATCACCGCTTACCCTGCCCTGCGGGGTCTCCATTCCCAACAGACTGGGCAAAAGTGCTATGACCGAAGGTCTGGCAGATGCTAATGACAACCCTGGCGAAGCGCTGATCAAGCTCTATCGTACCTGGTCAGATGGCGGTAGCGGGCTGCTGATGACTGGAAATGTGATGGTTGACCGGCGTTACCTGGAGCGTGCCGGCAACGTGGTACTGGAAGATGACCAGGCCATGCCGATGCTGCGCCGCTGGGCTGCAGAAGGTACTCATGGCGGCAATCAGTTTTGGATGCAAATCAGCCATCCCGGGCGCCAGTGCCCACGAATGGTCAATGGCCAACCATTGGCTCCCTCTGAAGTTCAACTGAAATTGCTGGGCAACTTCTCCAAACCGCGAGTAATGACTGAAGTGGATATTGAAGATGTTATTCAACGGTTTACCCGCTCGGCCTCTCTGGCGAAACTTGCGGGATTTACCGGCGTTCAGATCCACTGCGCACATGGTTACCTGATCAGCCAGTTTCTGTCACCGTTGATAAACCACCGCGATGACCAGTGGGGAAGGTCACTGGAGAACCGCGCGCGATTGGCGCGACGTATTATTCGCTCTGTCAGGGAGGCGGTTGGACCAGAATTCCCGGTATCTGTAAAGCTGAATTCCGCAGATTTCCAAAAAGGCGGCTTCAGTTTTGACGAATGCATAACGGTTGCCGGATGGCTGGCTGAAGACGGGCTCGACCTGTTGGAGATTTCCGGCGGCACCTATGAACAGGCAAGCATGTTCGATCTGGACACCGCTGAAGTTCGCGAAAGCACCCGCCAACGTGAAGCCTATTTTCTCGAATACGCCACCAACATTCGCGAGTCGGCACAAATCCCGCTGATGATTACCGGCGGGTTTCGCAGTCGGGCGGTCATGGAAAATGCAGTCAATTCCGATGAGGTGGATCTAATTGGCCTTGCGAGGCCTCTATGCACGCAACCGGATGCGCCAAAGCAACTGATAAACCAGTCAATCGACACGCTCGACTGCTACGAGAACAGGCTAGTGATGGGCAGCGGCTTCTGGGGCAATAACAGTCGTTCAAGCATGGTTAAATCAATCAATGCCTTTGGCCAGCTTGGGTTTTATTACTGGCAGATTATTCGATTATCCAATGGCTTACCGGTAGAACCCAAGCTGGGTGTTTTGAAGGCATTCTCCAGGCATATGCTCAATGATTTCCGGCTTAACCAGCGGCGCAACAATGCCGTCAACTAGTGTACTCGGCCACCACCTTGGCACAAAAAGGTTTATTGTCCTCCTACGGCCTTAATGCAGTTGCCGGCTCTAGGGCTCGAATCCCGAAATAGAACACCATGAGACAATTAGATGTACTTCTAATCATTTTAAAATTCCTGCTCTCATAGTAATTCCTATGTCACTTGGAGCCTGCAAATACCGCACTCTCAAGGTTTTGAAATTCTTCTTCCATGTACTGCGCCAGCCTGTCAAGGTATTCCATGTCCCGGGTGCCGACAATCCCGAAATGCAGTTTGCCAGCATAACTGAACAACGTGATATTCATGCGCAGGCCGGGTGTGAGGGTGCTGATCGGGTACATCTGCTCCAGTTTTGCGCCCTTCAGGTAGAGAGCGGTTTTTGATCCGGGTACATTGGAAACCAGTGTGTGACCGTTCGTCGGTAGTGCATCAGTGAGTCCCGCTTTATCAATCAACTCGCCCAGCAGTGCCGACAGGACAGTATATTGTTCTACCGCAGTGCCGGGCACTCCGTCGATCTGGTTTCTGACGTTGCGCAGCGTAAAACCGATTTCACGTAACCGCACAAACGGATCATCCGTCGGCTCCGCCAGTTTGACCAGGACGATGCCAAGCATGTTGCCGGTTTTGCTGTCGCCGTCTTTTCTCAGGTTTACCGGCATCTGGATTGTGACCGGATGATCGAGGACAATTCCCATATCTCCGAGGTAGCGATGAAGTGCACCGTCAATGCATGTCAATGCGACATGGTTCAGGGTGGAACGCGTTGCTTTACATATTCGTTTAACCTTTGACATTGATACCCAAGAAGTACTCAGGCAACGGCCGGGAGAGGGGCTTCCTGTCATGGGGGTCTCTCTGCTCGCGCTGAACGGCAAAGAGACGGCATTGCGGGTCATGCCGGTAAACTCCAGGAGTTGTTGCGCTGTAAGCTTGGCAATGCCGCCCGTTGTCAGCACTTGCCCCCAGGCTTTCCCGCTCAGGCTGCCGATTGTATTGCCAAGCGAAAAAGAACCCTCTTCACGCGGTGATATGTGTGGTGGTGGCAGGGTCCAGATGGGGCACAGGCTTAAATTTTCGGGGGAGTCGTTAAAACACTTGTTCAACCAGGAGGTCATCGTCATGCCGTCGGCATATGCATGGTGCAATTTGACGTAGATCGCAAACTTTCCGCCCTGAATCCTGTCAATCAGGTGGAATTCCCAAAGTGGCTTAGAACGATCCATCAGTGGTTCATGCAGGCCGGTTACGAAATCCTTGACTTCCTCCCAGGTGACTACCTTTTCGGGGCGGTGATAAAACACGTGTTCGTCGATGGAGAAATTACTGCAGTATTTCCAGTGGGGGCCCTTCAAGCCTATGAAGTCGATTACCAGGTTGAACGGCTCATTCAGGCGGTCATAAGTCTTCAGTTCTTCAACCAGATTACCGGCAAAGTCGGATGGGCATTTGGCTGGTTTCTTGCACAGCAAGAGCCCAGCAACGTGTTTGGGGCTGTTTTCTGACTCGGCAATAAAAAAAGCCAGGTCCAGTACGGATAGTTTTCTCAAGTCGGTATTTCCCTATTTATTGGTTGAAAATTGGTTCCATATGCCCTGAGTTCTGCTTAATAATGCTGCATGCGATAGGTTCTGGGCGGTACTCCTGACCATCGTTTGAAGGCGTGGGTGAAATTTCCTGGCTCGCTGTAGCCGAGCAATTCGGCAATTTGATCCAGCCTGAAATTGGTAGTCAATAAATAATCTTTTGCCAGGCCAAAGCGGATTTCATTGAGCAAGTCTTGATAATTAGTGTCTTGCTCGCTGAGATGCCGGCGCAGGGTGCGGGAAGACAAATGCATTTTCTCAGCTACGGTTGCAATATCCGGAAAGTATCCTGGCCGTGACAGAATCGTATGACGAACGTCATCTACCAGGCTGCTTTTTTTGCTGAGTTGGGAAATCAGCAATTCGCACTGTTGAATACAAAGCTCCGCAGATTCTTTGCTGGTGTCACTGATGCTTGTATTCAAATATTCTGTCGGTATCACAATCTCGTTGAGTGGGCGGCCAAAATTCACCGTGCATCCGAAATGCTGTACATAACGCGAGGGTGTATCTCCACCATTGTGAACAAAGTTTATTTCAATGATGGGTGGAATATCGCGCACCAGTTCCTGATGAATCAGGTAAACTGCCGCGATTTCACGATCAGACATGATATTCAGCAGGTCCCCGTAGTCAATAAGCGGAGACATCCGGTGAATTGTGGTACTACTCTCCACGATCAACTCATGTTTAAAGCCGGTAAATGACAGTGCAACCAGCCGCATGCCCAGTTCTATTGCCTGGCGCAGGGTCCTGGCGCTCATCATGGCAAATCCAAACATGCCGTAGTCAGCAATGTGTATTTCGCTACCTAGCGCAAGCCCCAGGTATCGATCACCACTCAATTCCCTGATGTTCTGACAAAACCGCAGCAGTTGTGCCAAGTGAATTTTGGACTTACTGCCTTGAATATCCTGTTTGTTGATACCGGTGCCGATCAGACAACGGTCCAGGTCAATGGAATGGTTTTTGATATAGCGTAGCGGGGTGCTCAGACTGGATATGGAATGTTGAATCTGGTGATTGGACGGCATGGTTTGGCTGACGTTCACTGTATCTGGTCATGATAATTGTGCTGGCCGAAATTCACAAGTTTTCAGCCGAATGGAACATTCTTTGTTTTTTCATATTTTTATAAAGTAATCACCTGATTCAAATACCTTTGATGCCTGGAGAAACCCATGTCACAAAAACGCAAAGTACTGATTTATGGAGCTAACGGTTACACCGGCAAACTCGTTGCTGGGGCCCTGGCGCAGCGCAATATCCCATTTTACTTTGCAGGTCGTACCCAGGCCAAACTGGAAGCGGCGCTGGAAGTGGTCACAGAACGTCATGGCGCTCCGGTGGACGCAGAAATTGTCACGGCGCCCAATGATCCGGAAAAACTGAGGCCACTGTTTGAGCAAGTGGACGTGGTCATCAACGTATCCGGCCCGTTTATGCAAATCGGTTGGCCAATTGTCGAAACGGCGCTGGAAATGAATTGCCACTATCTCGATACAACCGGTGAGCAGGATTGGACAAACGCCATCAAGGAGAAGTACGGGCAGGCATTTGCCGACAAGGGTCTGCTGTTGAGCCCGGCCTGTTCTTATATGTGGACTGCAGGTGCTCTTGCCGCAGAAGTGGTGCTGGAGACCGAAGGCATTGACAGCCTGGACATCGTGTACCAGATCGATCATGGCTTGCCGTCCGAAGCATCAACCAAGTCATTTTTGCGTATGGTCTGTAACGATGACTCCCAGTATTACCTGGAACTGAATGAGTTTATAGCCTGGCCCAACGACGAAATAATCCACGCGGTTGTACCCCACCGTGGCTCTATCGTTCGAGCTCTTCCCTGGGGTGGAGCCTGTGAGCCGATATGGTACAAAGATGATTCGCGTGTACGCAATTGCAAAGTCGTCACGGCCATCGGTGAGCACATGGTAGCGGGCATCGTACAGGCTATCCAGGCATTCAATGAAGTTGCTCCGGGAATGTCACAGGAACAGCGTGAAGAATTTACCAACCAGATGGGTAATCAGATGGATACCGGCGAACCGCCGAAAGACGACGTTGATGTCCAGCGCAGCGTGATTATCTGTAACGGCCAGGGCCGGCAGGTGACGACTCAATATGTCATGAATCTTTCTGCCCCATATTCCTGGACAGGTGAAATGTGCGCCGAGGGTGCAGAGCGTTTGCTGAATGGTCAGCTCAAGCAGGCCGGCTTTCAATCGGCAGCCAGGGCGTTTGGCCATCGCGAGTTGATTACAAAATTCCATGAGCTGGGCTACTGCAGTGCGCTGCCAGAACCCGGTTCCGATTAAAGGAAAAATCTGATGAAAATGAATGCCTATGTCGCCGGAGTGGGGATGACCCGATTCGGTAAACACCTGGAAACACCGCTGAAGTCACTGGCCGGTGTTGCTATTAAAGAAGCGATAGTGGACGCCGGTCTGAGCAATCATGATATTCAGGCTGCTTACATGGGCAATGCGGCCGGTGGAGTAGTCCAGGGCCAGGAAATGATCTCCGGCCAGGTGGCTCTGCGTGAGCTTGGTATTGGCAAGATTCCCGTGATTAACCTGGAAAATGCTTGCGCTACCTCATCAACGGCATTCAACCAGGCCTGCGCGATGATCACCGCGGGGTTTTACGATGTGGTCCTGGTATGTGGATTCGAAAAACTGTATCACGAAGACAAGGCCCGCACCTTTGCGGCATTTGACGGAGCCGTGGATACCGAACAGCCTGACGGTATGCTGGGTGCATTACAGGCCCTGGCTGAGCTGGCGGGCGAGGAAGTGGATTTTGCCAACGCCGGCAAGACCCGCTCAGTATTTATGGACATCTACTCGCTGATGGCGATTGCCCATATGAAAAACTATGGGACGACGGTTGAGCAGTTTGCCGGTGTAACAGCGAAAAATTCCTTTCATGGCAGTCTCAATGCCCGGGCCCAGTTCCAGCAGGAAGTGACGGTCGCTGAAGTGTTGGAGTCCCGTGAAATTATTTATCCGCTAACCCTTCCGATGTGTTCGCCCATTGGCGACGGCGCTGCG
>PVMS01116302.1_pt1 | contig 14618 bp, 15 predicted proteins | sample 1853461 | NCBI WGS metagenome assembly PVMS01 (sample SAMN08582032, study PRJNA380276) | Marine sediment metagenome, whole genome shotgun sequencing project. | isolation source: ocean sediment barecode stripped | collected 2017 | reverse complement strand
TGGTGGGGCGTGTAGGGATCGAACCTACGACCAGTCGGTTAAAAGCCGAATGCTCTACCTCTGAGCTAACGCCCCGCAGGATCAGCGGGCGGCATCATACCGAACCGCCTGCAAATTTCACACCCCTTCTGACTCCATTCGTTTCAGGTACTGGTCTGCCAGGCGAGCAGCCGTGGTTTCAGGATAATCGGCCTGTACTCGCGACAACGCTTCGCGGGCCTCATCCCAACGCTGGAGGCTGTAGTTGCAGTAGCCCATCTTGAGCAGCGCGTCGGGCAATTTACGCGACCTGGGATAATCGTCGATCACGATTTCGAAGTCTTGCAGCGCCTGTTCAAACTTATCAGACGCATAATAGGACTCGGCTAGCCAGTACTGTGCATTGTCGGCCAACTCACTGTCCGGGAATGCCACCAGGAATTGCCGGAATGAGGCCGCTGATTGCTCGTAGCGCTCGTCCCGGAGCAATTCCAGGGCTACTTGATAATTGTCGCGATCAGAGCCACCGGGTACGGGCAATTGACCTTGTGGCAACTCTCCACCGTCCATGACACTGGGCGTCAAACTGGCCGCGAGACTCTGAATCCTTGCATCGAGATCTGCGTACAGCCGCCGTTGCCGCTCTGCCGTGGTACTGGCATCGTGTTCCAGCGTCTCAGCACGGCCCTGCAGCCTGTCAGCGCGGCGCTCGAGACCGTCCACTTGCTGTGACAGCTGTACCAGGCCTTCGCTTTCGACGAGCCGTTCGATGTTCTGCAGGCGCCGATCGAGTTCCTCGAGCTTGATCTGTATCGGATCGTCTTCGGTCGGCGTCAGCAGGGAACAACCGGCGAGGTTAATCGCAGGCAGCACCGCCAACCATATCGACTTAGAGCCGCAAGTTGCCATCGGCCGGAATCTCAATTCGTGTACTTGATCTCAACACGACGGTTTTGCGCATACGAACGTTCGTCACTGCCGTCTGCCACGGGTCGCTCCTCACCAAAACTGACCGTCGAAATCTGCGACGTTGTTGCGCCCTGGATCAGTAGCATTCGACGAACGGTCTGTGAGCGCCGCTCACCGAGACCGATGTTGTATTCGCGCGAACCGCGCTCATCGGCATGGCCTTCGAGACGTACCTGCATACCTCCATCCTGCGCAAGCTGCATCGCATGTCGCGCCACGGTATCGGTGTCCTCGGAACGAAGCTCCGACGAGTCGAAATCGAAGTAGATAATGTAGGTCAGCTCTCCGGCCGACGGGTCGTAGGGAATGGTTTCGCCCTCGCCCATGCCGGGATCGTCATAACTGTCCGTAACAGGGTCACTGTTGGTGACGGGTGCAGACGGTTCTGGGTCAGGAACGGTTGGAGAGCTGCAGGCCGCTAAGAGGAAGACCAGCAGGCTGACGAAAACTAATTTGTACTGAGGCATTTCTAATGTCCTTGTATAGCGCTTATGCGCAAAGTGTAATAAAAAATAGATACTTAACTGATAAAATTAAACCAAATTCTTAACTAAAATCGTTGAAACGGCGACCACACCGGTTCGCGGACATCGCCCTTACCCGAGGCAAGCCTCTGCCGAATCAGGCCATCCGCCGTTACCGTTTCGAGGACGCCGTCCCGGCCTTGCCGTGTCGCATAAATCAACGTGTCACTGTTCGGAGCAAAACTCGGCGATTCGTCCTGGCTACCCACCGACAACACCAACAGGTCCTTTCGCGCAATATCCAGTACCGCAATTCGGTAATTGCCTCGATCGACGTGCACCATCGCGAGCCTTGATCCATCCGGCGATAACCGCGGTCGCGCATTATAACTCCCCTCGAAGGTAATTCGCTCGGGAGTTCCACCGTTGGCTGCCACACGATAAATTTGAGGTCCGCCGCTGCGGTCAGATGTGAAGTAGATGTGGCGGCCGTCCGGCGACCAGCTACCTTCAGTGTCGATCGCGCGGTGTGTCGTCACTCGGCGAGTTTGCCGGGAGTTGATATCCAGAACATGAATGTCGAGGTTGCCATCTATACCCCCCAATGTCAGTACCAGCTTGCGCCCGTCCGGCGAAAACGCGGGCGCCCCGTTAATACCGGGCTTGTTGGACACCTGGATGCGATTACCGGTTCTGAGCGTCTGAATAAAGACCGATGAACGATTGCCTTCAAACGAGACGTAAGCCAACCGCCGGCTGTCAGGCGACCATGCCGGTGACATTATCGGATCCGTACTTTCCATGATCGTGTGTTCATTCTCGCCATCCTGATCTGACACAACCAGCGAAAATAAGTCGCCTGAATCGCGTCTTTGCGCCGTAACATAGGCAACCTTGGTATCAAAGACGCCATCAATTCCCGTTAGCTTTTCGTAGATCATATCGGCCGCACGGTGGGCAACGCGGCGCATTGTCCCGCGACTTGCCGGCATCTTGTAACCGACGAGCTGATCCCGCCCGAAAACATCAAACAGCTGAAATTGCACGGTGTACGCATTGGCGCCGGTCTGCGTGACGCTGCCGACAACCACAGCCTCGACACCGAGGATTGACCAGTCATCAAAGTCCATGTCTTTGCCGTTTGTCGGCTTCTGCAGCATGTCGTCGTTGTCAATCGGCGCGAAGCGGCCACTGCGAGTCAGGTCGGCACTAATAACCTGGGCCATGTCCAATGGCGCACCGGGCGAGCTTCCCTCCCAGCCGAACGGAACGACTGCTACCGGTCGCCGCTTGATGCCCTCGGTAATTTCGATAACGAGCTCCGCGTACGCGGGACCGCTCAGCAGCACCGCCAACAGGAATAATTTGCAAATTTGTCTAAGCACGTAAGCCTCTTACTCTTTAGGTTTAAATATTAGCGTCAAACTGCGATCGAACACGCTGGGGTCGCTCGGTCGCGGCAATGGCGATGCCTGGTAGACCGCAGCCACGATAGATCGTTTAATCGTTTCATCGCCATTGCAACGTCCAAGACTGACGTCGAGGACCTCGCCACCTGGATCTTGCCGGACGTTCACAATGCACTCGAGACCCACTTCGGCGTTCGCTGGCCTGACCCATTTGCGCTCGACTTTCTGCTGAATCGCAAACATATAGGCGGCTTTGGCGTTTGCGCCTGCTCGCGCGATGCGTGCGACCTCGTTGTCCAGCTCCTGCTGTCGAACCGCATTCTCGGCCTCTTTGCGTAGCTGCTCGTTCTCCAGCCGCTGCCGCTCAATTTCAGCATCTCGCCGACGATCAGCCTCAATGCGTTCTCGCTCACGCCTTTGCTCAACGGCCGCGATACGCTTGCGCTCGGCTTCTGCGTCGACTCTTCTTTGCTCTGCCGCCTCCTCCCGACGCTGCTCCAGCCGTTCCTGTTCGCGAGTGTCGGGTTGCGGTGGCGTGTCCTGCACTTTCGGGGGAATGAAAACAGCGTTTTCCGTCACCAACGTGCCCTTGATGGCAAGCGGTATGAGTAACTGAGATTTGCGACCAAAATCGAAAACCGCGACCAGCGAGCCAAACAGCACGACATGCAGCATGACCGCGAGCGCAATGGGCAGCATATTTTCCCTGTTTTGAATCACGAGCAGTTCGGTTCACTCAGGCACAGGATAAGAATCCAGCGGGTCGGTGACGAACCCGACCGATTCGGCACCGCCTTGTTGCAACAAGACCATCGCCCCAATGACATTACCGTACGGCACCCTGCGATCGGCCTTGACGAGTACCGGCGTATCCGGCGATCTCCGCAGCGTGGCGCTAACAAGTGCGACGATTTTCTTGCTCGACGATGGTTCGTCTTCGTCATCGCCAACATTGATGTACAAGTTGCCATCAGCATCGACACTGACTATCAATGGCTGACTATCCGCAACTTCGTCGATCGGTTCCGCACCGGCCTTGGGCAGCTCTACTTTAATACCCTGTGTGAGCAACGGCGCCGTGACCATGAAGATCACGAGCAACACGAGCATGACGTCGATATACGGCACGACGTTGATTTCACCCATGAGCTTTCGCTTTTGCATTGGGGTAGGCATATCAGGCTCCCTGTTTGTTTCGCGCGTGCCGCTGCAGGATGCTCGAGAATTCTTCGGTAAATCCGTCGTAACGGTACTCGATTCGAACGACCTTATCGGCGTAGCTGTTGTACGCGATTACTGCCGGAATTGCCGCGAACAGGCCCATTGCAGTCGCGATCAGCGCCTCAGCGATCGGCGGTGCGACGACTGCCAGTGTGGCCGACTGCACGTTGGCGAGACCAATGAACGCGTTCATGATGCCCCACACTGTACCGAACAGGCCAACGTACGGGCTGGTTGAACCAATGGTCGCCAATGTTGCCAGGCCCTGCTCGAGCCGATCCACCTCGCGCATCTGGGCGACGCGCATCCCCCGTCGGCACTCTTCAACGACTTTGTCTGCGTCAATGCCACCTTGCTGCATTGCTCGATTGAATTCACGAAATCCGGCCTCGAAAATGCTCGACATTCCAACACTGCCACCCCGCTGACTCGATGCATTTTCGTACAGCGCGTTGAGATCGCCGCCGGACCAAAAGCTCGCTTCAAATTCGTCCGAGGCATCTTTCGTGCGCCGGATCAGGCGGCGCTTCGTAAAAATGATGCTCCACGACATAAGCGACGCGATGACTAACAGAATTATTACGATCTGCACAGGCAAACTGGCGTCAATTAGAAGTCCGAGTACGGACATATCAGCGGTCATTTCATTGGATCCTCAAATATAGAAGCTGGTACTCGCATTGGCCGCAACGTATCGGCGTTCAAGAATGCTGCCTTGATGCCACCGCGCACAAGCAACTTTCCTTGCAAATTGTTGAGATAAATATTTTGCTCGATGTCGAAGGTCGCACGCGCCAGGGCCGAAAGATGCGCCGTTACAACGACCTCATCATTAAATTTTGCTGGCGCGACAAATTCGGCGGTCGTTTCGGTAACGACAAACATCCGCCGTTCGTCGTTCAGCAGGTGTACCTGGTCAACACCGAGCGAACGCAGCCATTCGGTACGCGCACGCTCCATATAACGAAAATAATTGGCGTAGTACACGACGCCCTGAGCGTCCGTATCTTCGTAATACACGCGGACGGGCCACTCAAACGGCTTCACGTTTTCCACAACAGTCATGCGTCAATTAGTCCTCGTCAAACAACGGCAGTTCAGCGGGATATTCACGCGCCGGAGGAGTCAGACCAAGATGTAGATACGAATTCTTCGTCGCGACCCTGCCGCGTGCAGTACGCATCATGAAACCCTGTTGAATCAGGAACGGCTCGATAACGTCCTCGATGGTGCCTCGCTCTTCGCCAATAGCTGCAGCGAGACTTTCGATGCCGACAGGCCCGCCATCGAATTTCTCAATAATTGTCCGCAATACTTGCCTGTCCATCGCGTCGAACCCGTTTGGGTCCACCTGCAACATGTCCATGGCATTTATGGCGACCTGGCCTGTGACGACACCATCGCCCTCCACTTCCGCGAAGTCGCGAACCCGGCGCAACAAGCGGTTCGCGATTCGCGGCGTTCCCCGAGCGCGCTTCGCGATTTCAACGGCCCCCTGATCGTCTATCGGCAGAGTCAAAATACCGGCAGATCGTCGTACGATCGCTTCGAGTTCATCGGCCGAGTAAAACTCAAGTCGCTGTACGATGCCAAAGCGGTCGCGCAAAGGTGACGTCAAAAGACCTGCACGAGTGGTGGCCCCGACTAACGTAAAGGGCGGCACATCGAGCTTGATCGAACGGGCCGCAGGGCCCTCCCCAATCATAATATCGAGTTGGAAGTCCTCCATCGCCGGATACAGTACTTCTTCAACCACCGGGCTCAAGCGGTGAATCTCGTCGACGAACAGCACGTCATTAGGTTCGAGGTTGGTAAGAATTGCGGCGAGATCGCCGGGTCTCTCCAGCACCGGTCCCGATGTCTGCCGGAGATTTACGTCCATCTCGTTTGCAATTATGTGCGCCAATGTTGTCTTGCCGAGCCCGGGCGGGCCGAAAATAAGAACGTGATCGAGCGCTTCACTACGGCGCCGCGCGGCCTCGATAAAGATGCCCATTTGTTGTTTGACACTGGCCTGGCCAATGTAGTCAACCAGAGTCTTGGGCCGAATGGCGCGATCAAATACCCGATCCTCCGAGCCGGCCTCGGCACTCGCCAATCGTTCGTGTTCGATGCTGGCCACGGCCTAATGCACCGCCTGTCGAAGTGCGAGCCTGATGATATCTTCAGCAGACTGGCCGTCGACCTCCAAATTACCAATGAGTTTGTTGACTTCATTGACTTTGTAACCGAGTGAGACCAGCGCATCCACCGCCTCCGATTTTGGGCTCGCAACAGTTGCCACTTCGCCTGGTCCCGATACCGTTAGTGTGTGATCGAACTTATCCCGCATTTCGATGATAAGGCGTTCGGCCGTCTTCTTGCCCACACCTGGAATCTTAACCAGCATCGCCGTGTCTTCATATTCGACGCAACGCCGAAAATCGCCAGTGCCCATCGCTGACAGAATCGCGAGACCCATCTTCGCTCCAACGCCGGATATCTTCAAAAGCGTCCGAAACAACGCTCGCTCACCGTCGGTCGCAAAACCGAACAGCAATTGCGCATCCTCTCGAACGAGCAGGTGAGTGTGCAGGAACAACTCATCCCCAACGGCCGGTAAATCGAGAAAAGTCGACATGGGAGTTTCGACCTCGTAACCGACACCGTCGCACTCAATAACGATTTGCGGCGCCTGTTTCGACATCAAGCGTCCTCGCAGCGACCCGATCATCGTAAGTTCGCCACAATCGCTCGATCGCTGAGCCGAGTTCTCAGTGCGCGCTGATTGCCATGGCATATCGCAGCTGCCAGAGCGTCCGAGGCGTCGGCGGACGGTGTCGCGTTCAGTTGCAGCATCGATACAACCATATGTTGCACCTGCACTTTGCTGGCCGAACCAGTACCGACGACAGCTTGTTTGATTTCGCGCGGCGCGTATTCAAAGACCTCAACGTCGAACGCGAACGTCGCGCAGAGCGCCGCCGATCTGGCGTGCCCGAGTTTGAGTGCACTACCGGCGTTTCGTGACATGAAAACGGTCTCGATCGCGACGATGTCCGGCCGATATTCATCGACGATTTCGCCCACCGCCACGAAAATTGTCTTGAGTCGATCTGGAAATGTCCCATCGGGGCTTTTCACAGTACCACTAGCCACGTAGCTTGGCTGATCCCCCACGAAATCGAGAACCCCGAAACCTGTCAGTCGGGAACCTGGGTCAATACCGAGAATGCGTCGCTTATTCGTCAATGTCTGTCTCAGAGTTGCTCGAGTATTTCATCTGATATGTTTGCGTTACTGTAAACCTGTTGTACGTCGTCGATGTCATCAAGCATTTCAAGCATTTTAATCATCGACGCGGCTTCCTTCGCGTCCAGATCCGCATTGGTTGATGCCCTCATCGTCAAACTGGCACTCTCAGGCGTGAGGCCCGTTGATACAATCTTGTCACGCACGCCTTCAAAGTCTGATGGCTCGGTTAAAACTTCAATTGATTGATCGTCGTCAACGACCACGTCTTCGGCCCCGGCGTCTATCGCTGCCTCCATAACTGCGTCCTCATCGCTTCCAGCGGCAAACATTAGCTGACCGACTTGATTAAACAGGTAATTGACCGAACCATCGGCGCCGAGATTTCCACCGAATTTCGAAAACGCATGCCGCACCTCGGCAACCGTGCGATTTCGATTATCCGTCAGGCAATCAACCATCACTGCGCTGCCGCCCGGTCCATAACCCTCGTATCGAATCTCCTGGTAATCCGCGCCATCCAGCTCGCCTGAACCGCGCTTTATTGCCCGTTCGATATTGTCTTTCGGCATGCTTTGCGCCTTGGCCTTGTCAACCGCCAGGCGCAATCGCGGGTTCGCCACAATATCTCCGCCGCCCATGCGGGCCGCAACCGTAATCTCGCGAATCAGCTTGGTAAATAGCTTGCCGCGCTTCTTATCCTGGGCACCTTTACGGTGTTGGATATTTGCCCACTTACTGTGTCCTGCCATGATCGCTGCTTTGCCCAAACATTATCTGACCGTCCGGTGGCCAGAGACTGCGCGTATGATAACGGTTATTGCTAGTGCAGGCACACCATTGAAGCTCGGCCAGATGTCATTTCCGAATACCGAAAATACTGCGCCATACGCTGATTCAGACGGCATAGAAGCGGCAGCGCAGCGATTTCTCGACGCCTTGCCGTCCAATTCGAAAACACAGGCATCAATCATTGAGGGGCAGGAAATTGCGGCCATCGTTGCATCGCTGGGTTTGTCGGCCGACTTGCTCGTGGCTGCGAAAATCTATCCACTCGTTCGAGACGATCTGGTCAATGTTAATTCATTAGATAACAACGAATTAGGTAGTTTATCTCAAATTATTCTCGAATTGGTGCAATTGGGACACTTTTCGTTGCCCGTCGACTGGCGGCCTGGCGAAGTCCTCGCTGTCAAACAATCCGAAGCATTGCGCAAAATGCTGCTTGCCGTGGTGGCAGACGTCCGTCTCGTGCTCATACGTATTGCGGAACAATTGCATCGATTGCGACGCGCGAAGAATGCCTCAAGAAAGGAACAGACAAGCATCGCGATTGAGACCCGGGAGATTTACGCCGCGCTCGCAAGTCGACTCGGCGTCTGGCAACTCAAATGGGAGCTTGAAGACCTCGCATTTCGCTATCTGGATCCGGATACCTACCAGTCGATAGCCTCGGCATTAAAGGAAAAACGCGTCGAACGAGAGCAATTTATCGACCAGGTAAAGTCAACGTTGCAGACTGAGCTCGATAAACAGGCAATTGACGCCGAAATATCCGGCCGACCCAAGCATATCTACAGCATTTGGCGAAAAATGCAGCGAAAGGAACGCGGCCTTGATTCGTTGTATGACATTCATGCCGTGCGCCTGCTCGTTAACGATGTCAAAGAGTGTTATGCGGCACTTGGGGCTGTGCACAATCTGTGGTCGTATCTGCCCGGCGAATTCGACGATTACATCGCAAATCCCAAAGATAACAACTATCGTTCCCTGCATACGGCGGTTATCGGGCCCGCTGGCAAGACGGTCGAAATTCAAATTCGCTCACACGAAATGCACCGCCAGGCCGAACTCGGCGTTGCAGCGCACTGGCGATATAAAGAAGGCGGCAGCTCGACTGCTGCGTTTGATGAAAAAATTCGTTTTCTGCGCCAGATACTCGAACCGACAAATGACACGGAGGATTTACTCGCACAAATTCGCGACGACGTTTTCGAGGATCGCGTATATGCGGTAAGCCCGAAAGGCGATGTCGTGGAACTCGCGGCGAAAGCGACACCTCTCGATTTTGCGTATCACGTACACACCCAGGTTGGGCATCGCTGCCGCGGTGCCAAGGCCAACGGGCGAATTGTGCCACTGACGTACTGCGTCCAGAACGGCGATCAGATTGAAATCATTACCGGTAATCATGCTCAGCCCAGCCGGGATTGGTTGAGCCCGAAACTCGGTTACCTTGCCAGTGCGAGGGCGCGCGCGAAAGTTCGCAACTGGTTTCGCCAGCAGGACCGCGATCAGCACCAACGCCAGGGGCGTGAGGTACTCGAGCGAGAACTCGCCCGTCTGAATGTCCGTGATGTGGCAATCGACGACATCGCGAAACAACTGAAACACAAGACGACCGACGGGTTGTGCGTTGCACTTGGCGCTGGTGATCTAACCTCGGCGTCCATCGCAACCGCGTTGCAGCATATTCGCGGTACAAACATACCCGACAGGATTCGTCCGAAACGCGCCCCGCGGCGCAGGGACAAAAGCGATGATGCGATAGCTGTCAGTGGCGTCGGTGATCTGTTGTCAAAATTTGCGCGCTGTTGCAGGCCGGTTCCACCTGAAGCCGTCGTTGGCTACATCACACAAGGCAGGGGAGTCAGCATTCATCGTGCAGACTGCGGAAATTTTCTCGGGTTGAACCAGCGACACCCGGAACGCATTATCGAGGTTAGCTGGGGTAGCTCGGATTCAGCGACCTACCCAGTCGACTTGCGACTCAGGGCCATGGACCGCAGCGGATTACTGCGTGACATTAGCGCGGTCCTGGCCGACGAAAATGCCAACGTGACAGAACTTACGACCCACGTTGACAAGAAGTCGATGCAATCCATCATGGACATCAGCATCGAAATACGGGATCTGCCGACGCTGAGTGCTGCGATCACCCGGCTCGAACAGATCCCGAACGTCGTAGCAGTCAGTCGTAAAGTCTGAATTAGGCCTGGTCGCTCCTACGCCGCGGCGCCTGGACCGCCCGTCTTTTTCTTCGCGATATCGGTTGCGAGCGCCATCATTGAAGTCAGATCCGTCAGATTCGCGGGCACAACATACGTGTTGCCCGTTTTTGCGAGTTTGCCGAATTCTCCAATGTATTGTTCCGCGACGCGAAGCTGCATCGCCTCGGCTCCGCCATCAACGACCATACTGGCGGCAACCTGGCGCAATCCTTCGGCCGTCGCTGTAGCCACTGCCAGGATTGCCTGAGCTTCGCCGTCCGCCTCATTAATCTGCTGCGTTTTGGCGGCTTCTGATTCTTTGATTACGCGTTGTTTCTCGCCTTCGGCTTCGTTGATCTTCGCGTCACGCTCACCTTCCGAGGTCAGGATTACGGCCCGTTTTTCACGTTCCGCCCGCATCTGTTTTTCCATCGCACTGAGAACGTCGTGCGGTGGATTGATGTTCTTAATTTCGTAGCGCAGGACTTTGACGCCCCACGGATCGGAGGCCTTATCCAATTCCGACACAACGTTGGAATTGATCGAGCCACGTTCCTCAAATGTTCGGTCAAGATCAATTTTACCGATCTCTGAACGCAATGTGGTTTGTGCGAGCTGGGCAATCGCAAACATGTAGTTACCAATTCCGTAGGATGCGCGCGCGGGATCCAGTACCTGCATATACAAGACTCCATCTACACCAACCTGAACGTTGTCCCTGGTGATACAGATCTGCTCGTCGATATCGACTGCCTGTTCCTTGAGCGTGTGCTTGTAGGCAACCCTATCGAAAAAGGGAATAAGGAAATGGAAACCCGCATCGAGTTTTCGACTGAATTTTCCGAGTTTCTCAACAACGAAAGCACTCTGTTGCGGCACGATGACAGCGGTCTTCAGAAGGATGATGATGGCAAGCACGGTAAATACCATTGTCACAATTAAAGTCATATCCATTAGCCTTTTCCTCTTATTCGATTATTCTGCGACGACATGCAACGTTACCCCGTCAACCTTTACGACCTTTGCACGCCCACCACCGCTTATTGTCTGAGAGTCGACATTTCGAACCGTCCAACCACTGCCACGATATTGTGTTCGTGCCTCAGCCCCAGGCTCGAGATCGTCCACTAAATTGATCGTCTCTCCGGCAATGGACTCGGGATAGTGTTCATCACCGCCACGAATCTTCGTGTACAGGGTGCGTCGAAATGTAAAAAAGGAGAACAGTGATAAGGACGCGAATGCGAGCCACTGGCCCCATTCGGGTAGCGTTATGCCGAGCACTTCAGCGAGACCGACGAGCGCCGCCGAAACACCGAGAAAAACCAGGTAGAACTGCGCGTCGACTGCAAACAGTTCTGCACTAAGAAGAACGGCACCAAGAATCATCCATCCCCACCAAATCATCGCAGGACTCCTGTTTTCGTGTGGTTCTACTATAGCGCGACCGGACTTCGCTCGCGACCGTTGCCCAGGGCATCGACACGTAACGCCGTTGTGTCGAATTTGAGTTACTATTCTGCGGCCTAAAACGAGAAAAACAAGGGGAACCGGCATGCAGGACGTCGTCAACACGATAAATGGAATAGTGTGGAGTCAGGCGCTAATTTACTTGTGTCTGGGTACTGGATTATTCTTTTCAGTCATGACGCGCTTCGTGCAAGTGCGCCTGTTCCGCGAAATGATCAACTTGATATTCTCGAGCAAGGAATCGGATCGTGGCATCTCATCGTTTCAGGCTCTTTCCGTGTCACTTTCGGGCCGGGTTGGCACTGGCAACATCGCAGGCGTGGCCGCTGCAATCGGATTTGGCGGGCCGGGTGCAGTATTTTGGATGTGGGTCGTCGCATTTCTTGGTGCGGCAACCGCCTATATTGAATCCGCATTAGGGCAGATTTACAAAGAGGAAGACGCAGGACAGTATCGAGGCGGTCCCGCCTATTACATCGAGAAAGCGATGGGGCAGAAATGGTACGCCTGGATCTTTGCTATAACGACAATTATTGCTGTGGGCGTGCTATTGCCAGGTGTGCAATCAAACAGTATCGGCAATGCGGCAGAACTCGCGTTTGGCGGGCAAAACATTCTCGAGACCTCTTTCGGCACAATCAGCTATACAAAATTGATAACAGCGGTGTTCGTTGTGACGATCCTCGGCATCATCATATTCGGCGGCGTAAAACGAATCGCGCATTTCACGCAGATCGTCGTACCGGTCATGGCGCTTGGCTACATACTCATGGCGATTGGAATTATCGGAATGCACTTCGCGGAGCTTCCCGGAATAGTTTCAATGATCTTTAAAGATGCGTTTACGCCGATGGCTGGCGTCGGTGCGGCTATCGGCTGGGGTGTCAAGCGCGGCGTCTATTTGAACGAAGCTGGTCAGGGATCGGGGCCGCATGCAGCCGCAGCAGCGGAAGTCCAACATCCGGCACAACAAGGCCTTGTTCAAGCGTTTTCGGTTTACATAGACACCTTGTTTGTTTGTTCGGCAACCGCATTCATGATTCTGATAACCAAGCAATACTATGTTGAGGGTGTCGATGCAGTTGTTAGTGGTGGCATGTTGGCGACAGACGTCCAGGCCAACAGCCCGGCATTTACTCAGTACGCACTTGAGAGTGTCATGGGCGGCTTCGGCACAACATTCGTTGCGATCGCACTTTTCTTCTTCGCGTTTACAACGCTGCTCGCGTACTACTACATCGCCGAAACAAACGTGGCGTATTTACGACGCTCCTTCCGTTTTCCCGGCGAGCTAACGATTCTCAAAATTGTGCTAATGGGCTCGGTTTTTTATGGCACCGTTCGTACTGCCGATCTCGCCTGGGGACTGGGCGATATTGGTGTTGGAGTCATGGCCTGGCTCAATATCATCGGCATCATTATCATTTTCTTCATGGCCAAACCTGCCATCAAAGCACTCAAGGATTACGAAGCGCAACGCAAAGCGGGTGTTACTGAGTACACCTTCGATCCCGAAGCGCTCGGCATCAAGAACGCGGATTTCTGGAAGAAATAGGAGTCAGTTCGGGTAATTTAACGCACGCTTATCGACCGCCAGCGCTGCTTCGTGAATAGCCTCTGCCAGACTTGGGTGCGCATGAATCGTACGTTGCAAATCCTCGGTGCTCGCGGAGAACTCCATTGCTAATACCGCTTCCGCAATCAATTCGCCGGCCATGGGCCCAACGATGTGCACACCAAGAATTTCGTCGTCGTCTGCACCGGCAATAATTTTGACCATGCCGCTCGTTTGCTCCATCGCCTTCGCGCGGCCGCTCGCTGCGAACGGGAAGGAACCGGTTTTGTACGGGCGCCCGCTTTCCTTCACCTGTTCTTCGGTCTTACCGACCCAGGCGATCTCGGGCGCCGTATATATGACTGACGGAACCACATCGTAGTTAACTTCCGCCGTCTCGCCGGCGATCAGATCAGCGGCCATAACGCCCTCTTCCGATCCCTTGTGCGCGAGCATTGGACCGCGTACACAATCGCCGATCGCAAAGACGCCCTTGACCCGTGTACGGCATTCATCGTCGACAACGATGAATCCACGATCATCGAGCTGGATGCCGGAATCTTCGGCCAGCAGACTGTCGGTAAACGGCCGTCGTCCAACCGCAACCACCAATTGATCCACTTCAAGCGATTGCGTACCTTCCTTGTCCTCATAAGTGACGGATACGCCTTTTTTGCCGGCCTTTGCACTGACCAGCGTTGCGCCCAGACGAATGTCCAAGCCTTGTTTCTTGAATTCCTTCGCGACCGTGCGGGCGACGTCACGATCCGCCATGAACAAGAAGTCTTCCATCGCTTCGATGAACGTCACCTGAGCTCCCAATCGAGCCCATACGCTGCCCAGCTCCAGGCCGACCACGCCGGCACCAACAACACCCATGCGCTTCGGGACGGTTTCAAATTCGAGTGCATTCCAGGAGTCAACAATCTTGACACCGTCGTACTTCGCCATAGGCAATTCGATCGGATCCGAGCCGGACGCGAGAATGACGTTGCCTGCATCAATTACCTCGGCGTCGCCGTCAATCGGCGTAAATTCGACTTTCTTACCAGCGAGCAATTTGCCGTGCCCGACCAGGCCTTCGACGTTATTGGCTTTGAACAGGCCCGCAATGCCACCCGTTAGTTGCCGCACGATGCTCGCGCGACGCTTCTGCATGACAGCAACATCCATTGCAACGTCGCCAGTCGTAATGCCGTGCTTCTTGAATTCGTGCTTCGCGCGGTGAAACAATTCCGAGGACTCGAGAAGCGCTTTCGATGGGATGCAGCCTGCATTCAGACACGTCCCACCGAACGCGTTCTTGCCATCTTTGTTCGTCCATTCATCG
>PVMS01117480.1_pt1 | contig 14622 bp, 14 predicted proteins | sample 1853461 | NCBI WGS metagenome assembly PVMS01 (sample SAMN08582032, study PRJNA380276) | Marine sediment metagenome, whole genome shotgun sequencing project. | isolation source: ocean sediment barecode stripped | collected 2017 | reverse complement strand
GCACCAAAGAGTCTGCTGGCAAGATGGGTGTAAAATGATAAATCATTGCCGGTTTTGCGACAATCCATTGCAATACACTTTTGTTGATCTGGGCGTATCTCCTCTGGCTAACTCCTATCTTAAAGCAGATCAGATAAATCAGATGGAACCCTTTTATCCTTTGCGGGCTTATGTGTGCGAGCAATGTTATCTGGTTCAACTACCGGTCTTTCAATCCTCTGAGGAAATCTTCGGTGATTATGCTTATTTTTCATCCTTTTCTGACTCGTGGCTGCAACACGCCAAAGCCTATACGGAATTAATGATCAACCGCTTTGGCTTTGATACCGAAAGCCAGGTGATAGAAATCGCCAGCAATGATGGATATCTACTTCAATATTTTAAAGAAAAAGGCATCCCTGTGTTGGGAATTGAGCCGGCTAAAAATGTGGCTCAGGCAGCGCAAGATCTTGGAATCCAATCGCTTCAAAAATTCTTTGGTTTTCAGACTGCCAAGGAATTGGCTCAGGAAGGAAAATACGCTGATCTGTTGATCAGAAATAACGTTCTGGCCCATGAGCCGGATATCAATGACTTTGTGAAAGGCATGAAAGTCATTTTGAAGCCGCATGCGGTAATTACGATGGAATTTCCTCATCTAATGCGGTTGATGGCAGAAAACCAGTTCGATACTATTTATCATGAGCATTTTTCATATTTTTCATTCATGACCGTTAAAAAACTTTTTTCGCAATATGGACTGACCATCTTCGACGTTGACGAGTTACCGACGCATGGCGGTTCATTAAGGATTTATGCCTGCCATGCGGAAGACAAGACAAAAGATATCAGTGATCATGTGGAAACTTTGCTTGAACAAGAGGGGGCAGAGAGTTTTAAAAACCTGGAGCTCTATCTGTCATTCAACCAGAAAGTACAGTCAACCAAACGATCCATATTGGATTTTATGAATAAATCCAAAAACGCTGGCAAAACCCTTGCGGGCTATGGTGCTCCGGCCAAGGGAAACACACTTTTAAATTATTGCGGCATCCGCACAGATTATATAGAGTATACAGTTGACCGCAGCCCACACAAGCAGAGGCATTTTTTACCGGGAACCCATATCCCCATACATCACCCGGACAAAATAATGGAAACGCGACCTGATTATGTAATCATTCTTCCCTGGAACCTCAAAGATGAGATTATGCATCAAATGGCACATATTCGCGACTGGGGGGGTGAATTCGTCACTTTGATTCCGGAGATCAGAATTTATTCATGAAGTTTATCGAAACAGAACTCAAAGGAGCGTTTCTGATCGATCCCGAACTTTTAGAGGATGAACGCGGCTTTTTTGCGCGAACCTGGTGCCGAAAAGAATTCGAACAACACGGAATAAATTCTGATTGGGTTCAGTGCAGCATATCATACAATAAATGCAAGGGAACCTTACGGGGTATGCATTATCAGGTTGCTCCTTATGCAGAAGCAAAGCTGGTGCGTTGTACGATGGGAGCGATCTATGATGTGATAATTGATTTGCGTCCGGATTCCAAAACTTACAGGCAATGGATCTCGGCTGAATTGTCCGCAGAAAATCTCAAAATGATCTATATACCAAAGGGGTTTGCCCATGGATTTCAAACCCTTGTAGATAATACCGAAGTATTTTACCAGATGAGCGAATTTTATACTCCCCGCTATGCTCGGACTGTGCGCTGGAATGATCCTCAATTCAAGATTCTCTGGCCTGAGACTGACCGTATTATTTCAGAAAAAGATCAGAAAATAGAAGACTTCGATCCTGGGACAGATACATAGACAATCTGATATCTTTAGAAATTAATGCAAAAAACCAGATTAAAGGAAATGATCAATTCTATCGATTATGCCGCAGCTGGCAATCAAATGTACCAGCTTGTATCCGATTTGTATCCGATCTGCCGCAGTATAACCGGTAATGGTGTCAGAAAAACTTTAAACAAAATAAAACCAATCATTCCATTGGAAGTCAACGAAGTCCCGACTGGCACCAAAGTTTTTGACTGGAATGTTCCGCAAGAATGGAACATTCAAGATGCATGGGTTAAAAATTCAAAAGGCGAAAAAATTATTGATTTTAAAAAATCAAATCTTCACGTACTGAATTACAGCGCACCGATCAGAAAAAAAGTTACTTTGAATGAATTAAAAGGGCACCTTTACACATTGCCGGATCACCCCGATTGGATCCCATACCGCACATCGTATTATCAGAAGAATTGGGGCTTTTGCATCAGCCACAACCAGTTTGCTGAACTCAAAGATGAATCGTATGATGTGTTTATGGATTCAAGTTTAGAAGATGGCGCCCTAACATTTGGTGAATTTCATCTAAAAGGGGCAAGTTCAGATGAGGTATTAATTTCGACGCATATTTGCCATCCTTCGCTTTGTAACGATAATCTTTCCGGTATGGTTCTATCCGTATTTCTTGGAAAGTATTTATCCCAGGTCACCCTGAAATACTCATACCGGTTTTTATTTATTCCGGGTACAATTGGATCAATAACCTGGCTTAGCTTAAATGAGAAAAAGGCCTCAAGGATAAAACATGGTTTGGTTGTTGCCTGTGTGGGGGACTCTGGCAATTTCACCTACAAAAAAACCCGTCAAGGCAATGCTGAAATCGATAAAGTCGTGGGGCATGCTTTGCAAAACTCTCAAAAAGGTTTTGACATAATTGACTTCTTTCCTTACGGTTATGATGAGCGCCAATATTGCTCACCCGGATTTGATCTGCCGGTGGGGTGTTTGATGCGAACGCCCCATAATGAATATCCCGAGTATCACACTTCAGCGGACAACTTGGAATTCGTGAACCCAGAGAACCTAAGCACATCATTGGCTCTGTATTTAGATGTTTTTAACATCCTGGAGGAAAATAAAAAATATATGAATCAGAATCCGATGTGCGAACCGCAATTGGGTAGAAGGGGATTATACCAGCACATTGGAGGGCATGCTGACAGCAAAAAAATTCAGCTTGCCCTGCTGTGGACCTTGAATTTATCAGATGGACGTCATACGTTGTTGGATATATCCGAGCGATCGGGTTTAGACTTTAGCTTAATCTTAGAGGCTGCAGATATTTTGGTAGAAAAAGATTTGCTTAAAGAACATCAGATCCAGAATTGAATAAAGAAACAATGGAATCGCTTAAAAATCATATCGCCGTCGTCACAGGAGCCAGCAGCGGTATCGGAAAATCCATTGCGCTCGAACTGGCTAAACAGGAAGTTATGCTTTGCCTTTTGGGACGCGATATAAAGTCCTTACAGGCAATAGCCGATATTGCAAACCGATCGACCAATCGTGTTTATTGCTACAGAGTCGATTTAACTGTTGATCAGGAAATCATAGATTTTTCTGCATCAATTTCTGAGAAGTTCAACGGCGTTGATATTCTGGTTCACGGCGCAGGTGTGATTTCAATGGGATCACTCGATTCGGTCTCTATTAAAGATTTTGATTTGCAATATAAAACCAATGTCAGAGGACCCTATTTACTGACACAGTGCTTATTGCCTTCCCTCAAATTGCAACACGGGCAGGTCGTTTTTATTAATTCCAGAGCGGTTTTTATAGATGCCCGTGCAGGTTTAGGCCAATATGCTGCAACCAAACATGCACTCAAAGCTGTAGCGGATAGCTTTCGGCAGGAAGTTAAAGCGGACGGAATTCGGGTTCTCAGCGTTTATCCCGGGCGGACTTCCAGTCCAATGCAGCAAACGGTATTTAAGACTGAGGGAAAAATCTACCAGCCCGAGCTGCTGATGCAACCGGCAGATGTTGCCGCAACAATAGTTAATGCGCTTTGCTTAGCTCGGACTGCTGAGGTTACAGATATCACGCTAAAGCCATTGGTTGAGCCTCCATAAACAGACTTCATTCCAATCTACAATTCCTTATCTTGATTTGTAAATTTTACCACAGATGATAGATATTTTTGGAAAATTTAACCATATTAAATGCAAGCTAAAAGGATCCAGCAAAAAATAGTGGGGTTAATTCCGGCCGCTGGGGCAGCAGAGCGACTCGCACCGTTGCCGTGCAGCAAGGAAATTTACCCTGTTGGATTTCACAGATCCCATCAAAAGGAAAATTTGCGCATAAGGTGGTAAGTGAACATCTCATCGAAAGTATGCAGGCGGCCAAAGCAGCCAAAGTGTACATTGTTCTCCGAAAGGGCAAATGGGATATCCCAGATTATCTTGGAAGCGGTAAATGGATGGATATGGATTTTGCCTATCTTATCATGGATCTGCCCTTTGGGGTGCCGTTTACCATCGATCAGGCGTACAATTTTGTGAAAGATGATATCGTCGTTTTTGGATTTTCTGACATCATTTTCAAGCCCGCTAACGCTTTTGTTCAATTGTTGGCAAAACAGGCTTCAAATCGTGCGGACGTGGTGCTCGGCCTTTTTCATGCTCCACAGCCTTTCGCAATGCAGCATATGGTCGAAATAGATCCCAAGGGTCAGGTTTGTGGATTTCAGATAGAACCTTCTCAAACAACGCTTAAAAATACCTGGATTATTGCCGTGTGGAATAAGAAGTTTACACACTTTTTGCATGAATATGTTTCAATTGAATCAAAGCGTTTTAGGAAAAGCAGTGCTATAAAAAAAGATTCAATTGCCGAGGAAGTCTCTGTGACCCAGGTTTTTGAGGCTGCCTTGCAAAAGGGATTGAGAGTAGATTCGGTAACCTTTGAAGAGGGGTCCTTTTTGGATATTGGCTCTCCCGATAACCTACAAAGCATCAGTCAAAATATTTCGAAATAAGCAATAAAAAAATGATAAATTTTATCAGCAGAAAACTAAACTCGGTCAAAATTATAGATAAACATAAACCAGAAGAAGTTACGGTCGTTGAACACAGAGCCGGCTGGCAGTTAATTGACTTCAAAGAGCTTAAGAAATATCGAGATTTATTTTATTTTCTGGTTTGGCGTGAAATTAAGGTTTTGTATGCGCAAACCATATTAGGTTTTTCATGGGCGATTTTACAGCCCCTCGTCCAGATTACAATTTTTACCATTGTTTTTGGCAAAGTTGCCAGGCTCCCAACAGATGGCATACCCTATTTTCTGTTTTCCTGTGTTGCGATTATTCCCTGGACCTACATGTCACAGGCCATGATGCAATCCAGCCAAAGCCTTGTCCAGGGGCAGCAACTGTTGGATAAGGTCTATTTCCCGCGTTTATTGTTTCCCCTAACACCTGTCTTGGCCCGATTGGTTGATTTTGCAGTTTCTATATTCATTATCATCGCTGTAGCTTTATATTATCGCGTTGTACCCACATGGAATTTGCTGTTTCTGCCGCTTTTTATTGTTTTAATGGTTTCTATTCCTACAGGCATTGGCTTGTGGTTATCTGCGCTCGCCATTCGATTCCGGGATGTGAAACATGCCATGCCGTTTGTTGTTCGCATGTTAATATATACTGCTCCTATTGTTTATTCTGCTTCATCAATACCCGAAACTTATCGCTTTATCTACTCATTGAATCCCATTGTTGGCGTTATTGAGGGGTTCAGGTCATGCCTGCTTGGCACAGCCATCCCTTGGTCGTTTATATGGCCTGGCATTTTAACATCTTTCATTCTGTTGTTCGGTGGAGCGTTTTATTTTAAAAGAATGGAATGGTTGTTTGTCGATGTAATCTAAAATCCTGCAAAATATAATCTACATTGGATAAGTATGAATTCTGAAAAAAATGTAATCACAGTAGAAGGATTAACCAAACACTATCGTATTGGATTAAAAGAAGAAATGCACGACAGCTTTCTCAGTGCGACACTGAATTTTTTTAAAAGCCCATTAAAGAATTACCGAAAGTATCGTTCACTATACCGGTTTGATGATATTAAAACAGATCAAGGGACGCCCTTGAATAATAACTCTGATGATGTCATCTGGGCGCTAAAGGATGTTTCTTTTAAGGTGAAAAAAGGTGAATATTAGGCGTCATCGGAAATAATGGTGCCGGGAAAACTACGTTACTCAAAGTTTTATCTAAGATTACAACCCCATCTTACGGGCGTGCTGAAATTTACGGTAAAATTTCCTGCCTTTTAGAGGTCGGAACTGGCTTTCACCCTGAACTGACCGGTAGAGAAAACATTTACTTGAATGGTACTATATTGGGTATGAGGAAAAGGGAGATAGACAGTAAATTTGATGAAATAGTAGATTTTTCAGGTGTAGAAAAATTCCTTGATACACCAGTAAAGCGCTATTCTGTGGGAATGAAAATCCGATTGGGTTTTTCTGTGGCTGCCTTTTTGGAACCGGATATTCTTGTGATTGATGAAGTTCTGGCTGTTGGAGATTCAGATTTTCAAAAAAAATGCCTCCAAAAGATGGAAACCGTGGGGAAACATGGACGCACGGTTTTATTTGTTTCTCACAATATGCAAATGGTAACGCGCCTTTGTTCGCGTGCGATTTTGCTTGAACGAGGGCAAATAAAAGACGATGGCCCAGCAGACAAAGTGGTTGCCTCATATTTATCTTCCGGAAGGGTCAGCTCAAGTGAACGTGTATGGAAAAATATGCAGGAAACGCTTGGCGGAGACGTTGCGCGTCTGCTTGCTGTTCGGGTGAAAGATGAGGATGGACAAGTATTAGAGTCCTTTGACATTCGAAAACCAATTGGAATTGAAATGAAATATGAGGTACTTAAATCAGATTATTTATTGCTGCCGCATTACAACATATTCAACGAAGAGGGCGAGTGGTTATTCACAACAATAGATACAGATCCGGATTGGCGCGGTAGACGTCCGGCTGGAAGCTACACGTCAACGGCTTGGATTCCCGGCAATTTTCTTTCTGAAGGTTTAATGTTTGTTCAATCATCACTCTTTACCCTTGATCCCATCAATGTCCAGTTTGAGCCAAGAGATGTCGTTTCTTTTCAGGTCGTTGACAGCCTTGATGGTAATACTTCACGAGGCGATTGGCCGGGAACCATGAAAGGTGCAGTTAGACCGCTTTTGAAATGGACAAATGAATACGGAAAACCAAAATTATGAATTGTCCTTTAGTTACAATCGGCATTCCGACTTACAACCGAGCTGATAGATACCTGAAAGAAGCAATCGAAAGCGCACTAAAGCAAACCTATCCCAATATAGAGATCATTGTATCTGATAACTGCTCCAGCGATGACACCGGACTAATTGTCGAATCCTTTAATGATTCCAAACTCCAATATCATCGGCATGAGATCAATATTGGAGGCAATGCCAACTTTAATTTCTGCCTTGAAAAGGCGAAAGGTGTTTTTTTTTTACTGCTGCATGACGATGATCTTATTGATAGCGATTTTGTCGAAACCTGTATCAATACTGTAAAAAACCGCACTGATATTGGAATTATTCGAACAGGTACTAGAGAGATTGACTTAGACGGAAATGTGTTAATTGAGACTCCAAATACGAGCGATGGATTGTCAACCGAGGAATTCTTCAGAGAGTGGTTTGCGTGGAAAACATCATTGTATTTATGCAGCACGCTATTTAACACCAGAAGATTAAAAGAGATTGGCGGTTTTCAATCAAAACACAATCTATTCCAGGATGTCCTTGCGGAGTTGCATCTTGCCGCAGCGTTTGGCCGCATTGATATTGTGGATGTCAAGGCAAGTTTTCGTAAACATCCTGGTGCGGAGACCCTTGCCTCCGAGGTAAGCGCTTGGTGTGAAGATTCTGTTTTTCTATTGGATTCAGTTTGTGATTTAGCCATGAAAGATCAAGCGCTGATAAGAAAAGAAGGATTACACTATTTTGCCACATTTAATTACAATTTGGCTAAAAAAATTAAATCACCTCTAAATCGATATATTGCTTACATAACTCTCATTAGAACTTTCAAGTTCGCTTCATTTCGCGAATTAATTTACAAGCCTATTCGCAGATCTACTCTATATTCACTGTTACGATCATTAAAAAATAAATATTTGCCACAATCGAAGTTGACTAACATTTTATAGACCGAAAGTGGAAAGGTTATGTATTCCAATTCTGAAAATGTTTCAGATATTGCTTATTGTACTATCGTAACAAAAAGCCATTTAGCCTATGCTCGTGCCCTTGCTTATTCGCTTGAGGCATATAACCCGCAAAGCAAACTTTTTGTTTTGCTGGCTGATCAGAAAGAAGAGCGCATTGATATTGCTAATGAGCTGTTTGAACTAATTGAACTTGCGGAACTGAATGACCAAGAATACATCCAAAAGATGTGTTTTTATTACACGCCTTCGGAATTATGCTTTTGCTTGCGAGCGTGGTTGCATGAATACATGTTTCATAAAACCTCATTTGAAAAATGGATATATTTGGATTCTGATATAATTGTCTATCATTCGCTAAAAGAAATTTCAGAGCAACTCGATGATCTCTCTATCATGCTATCACCTCATTTAATAAGTACAGACGCGCCGCCTTCGATAGATGTTAAGGAAATTCGGAGATTAGAGTCGTATCTTTTGCGCAACGGCGGTATATACAATGGAGGGTTTCTTGCCCTACGCAAAACAGAGGAAAGCAAGGCTTTTATTAAGTGGTTTAAAGAGCATCTTCGCTTATATGGATTTGATGATCGTCCAATGCAATCCGGTGATCAATTTTGGATAACCAGTGTACCGCTTTATTTCAGAGAGGTTGACGTCCTTAGGCATCCAGGTGCAAATCTGGCATACTGGAATCTATATGAAAGAAATATTGAGACGGATAGTTCCGGGAATATTACCGTAAATGGTGAACCGTTGATCTTTTTTCATTTTGCCGGATTTGATATGAAATCGCCGCCCAGGCTTACAAGATACGCACATCCTCCAAACCTGTTGATCATTCCACCTCCAATAAAAGAAATTGCAAGAGAATATTATCGCCTTTTAATTGAAAACGGATATGAAGAGGCAAAAAACTATCCCTATGCTTTTGCAAAATTTAAAAATGATAAAACAATCACTCCAATGATGCGCCGTCTGTATTTTGAGATGGTTTTTAATAATAAGGAACCAAAAGAATCACCGTTTGAGAAATACGAATATTTCCAATCACGAATGCGTTCACAACGGATCAAAAACTTTATAAGAACAGGCGGAAAATATTTGGTGACGCAAATAAAAAGTACTTTAAAGCCAGACTACTATTTTGATAAACGCTAAAAATAAAAATGTTTTACTTAATTTTAGCCCTTAAATAATTTTTAAGAATTATGAAGGTAACTATCTTTACCGCTTTTGATACTGCTCTTAATCCCTATATCCTCTTATTCAAAAAAGCTTTAGAACATCAAGGCCTCACTGTAAAGTTTAAGCGGAATTTCAATTTAAATTGGCTGTTATCTCAAGGGAAAAAATATGACTGCATCCATTTACACTGGTTAAACATTTCATACTCATCGCCAAAAAAGAATACGAAAAAATTTTTATCCAAAAAAGTATTCAATAACCGCTTCTTAAAAGCTTTTATTGATTTCATCTGGTTAATTGATTTTGTTTTAGCGTTTATAATAGCAAAGACAGCCGGAAAAATTATTGTATTCACTGTGCATGATTTATATGAATTTGAAAAAAAAATCTCTTCGATTGAGATTTTTGATTGAGATGAGACGCCACCTCGTTTTCCGATTTTGCCATTCCATCCACGTTCATAACAAACATACTCGAAAATTGATAGAAAACCGATATAAGCGGAAAAAGAGTATCTATGTTGTTCCTCATGGTAATTATATGGGGTATTATCAAAATCAAGTTACAAAATCTGAAGCCCGACAGAATTTAGAGCTACCTGATGGGGTTTTCATTTTTCTATTTTTAGGCCTACTTCGTCCCTATAAAGGTTTGGAAGATCTGATTGATGCATTTAAAAAACTTAAAGGGCAGGATTTTCGATTGGTGATTGCTGGAAGGGTCTTCGGAGTTGACAATTATGAGTCGAAATTAAGGGCTTTGAGCAAAAATGATTTAAGAATAAAATTAGTACCGGAATTCATACCCGATGAAGATATTCAAGTTTATCTAAACGCCTGCGACTTTTTTGTTTTGCCATATAAAAACATCACCACCTCGGGTGCTGCAGCACTCGCTTTATCCTTTGGCAGACCTATTATTACCCCTTACATAACTTCTTTTTCCGAAATTGTAACACCAGAAGCAGGCATCATGTATAATCCCAATCAAAAGGATGCCTTGACCTATGCTCTACAAATAGCTAGAAAAAAGCAATTTTCTGAATCTAAAATTTTTGAGTATGCTCATCAGTTTGATTGGAAAAGACTCGAACATAAGCTAGTGACTCTATACAACTAATCGTCAAAAAAAAAGTTTTAGTTCGAATGAACGGAATGCGCAGATTTTTAAGTAAAATATATAATGAATATTTAAGGCCAGATCCTCTAACTGGACTAAAAAGGAGAGGATTAGTTGTTGGGAAAAACTTCCACATGCTACATGGTGTGATTATCGATAATTCTCATTGTTGGCACATTACTATTGGTGATAATGTTACCCTTGCGCCAAGGGTTATTATCCTTGCCCATGATGCCAGCACAAAAATGCATCTAAATTACACTAAACTAGGAAAGGTAACTATTGGTAATCGTGTATTTATCGGTGCGTCTTCAATTGTTCTCCCCGGCGTAAAAATTGGTAACAAGGTAGTCATAGGGACAGGTAGCGTGGTATCGCATGACATTCCGGATGGTGTTGTAGCAGCAGGAAATCCTGCCAAGGTTTTGGGGACAATAGAGGACTTCCTTTTGGTTAAAAGGAAAGAGATGAAATATTTTCCTTGCTTTGGAAAAGAGTACACACTCGGGGGAAATATCACTGATGAAATGAAAGATGAAATGAACGAAAAAATGAACGAAAGATATGGCTATGTAGTTTAGATCTAAAATTAGCTATTCTATAAATAGGCCGCTATTTTGATAAGATACATAAATTCGTGAAACCACTCAGAATCATGCATATTACAAGGGCCGTTAAGGGAGGAGTAGCGGTCGTTGTTGATCAACTTGCAAGAGGACTAAATAGGAACAGATATGAACCCCTGGTACTTTTTGAGACTCAAATTCAATCAGATATCAGAAAGAGGTTACATGAATCGGATGTAAAAACTATTGATTTGAAGCTATGTCTGGGAAATCAAGTTTATAGTTTCCCTAAACCGCGAAGAAGCTTAAATATTAGCGGACGACTTGAAAAACAAATAGGAAATAGAGCCAAACGATTCTATCTTTCTCTTAAACACCTTCAAAAATTTTTGGTGAGACAAGTACCCAGGATTAAACCGTTTATCAGGGCTTTTAGAGAAAACAGGGTTGATTTGGTTCATACCCATAGTAATTTATATTCCGGCAAACCAGAAATTATCGCTGCCTGGATGTTAAGTATACCATGTGTATGTCACAATCATGGCTATTTAAATTTAACCCATTTTGACAGACTGTTTTCTCATTTAGTCAATAAGTTCATTTATATATCAAAAGACGTAGCTCAATTTTATACATCAATTGAGAAACCACTATTTAAAAAAAAAGGGGCTGTCATTCACAATGGGATTGATGTGAGCAAATTTGCACAGTCCTATGATACCGATTCCATACGAGACGAGTTCGGTATAAAACCGGATCAGCCCTTGGTAGGAATCATTGGCAGAATTGATTGGTGGAAGGGCCATGAATATTTTCTTGAGGCCATATCAAAGGCCAATGAACAAATCTCTGATCTAAGGGGATTGATCATTGGTGATCTTGAAAAGAATGTTGCTATAGATGTTAACCGGCAACATATGAATAAATTGAAAGCGCTAGTTCGCACCTTAGGTTTAAAGGACAAAATAGTTTTTGCGGGTTATCGAAACGATGTTCCAAGGATTATCTCTGCGCTGGATGTAATTGTACATGCGTCATCTATTCCTGAACCTTTTGGAATGGTGATAATTGAAGGAATGGCTGCTGGAAAACCGGTGATAGCCACCGCAGCAGGTGGAGTATTAGATATAATAGAGCATGGAGTAAACGGTTTACTTGTCCCTTCCAAAGATTCAGAAGCTATGGGAAGAGCGATCGTTAATATTATTTCCAATCCAGACGAGGCGAAAAAATTAAGCATGAACGCGCGAAGACGTGTTTTTGAAAAATTTACTATTCAACGCCAAATAGTTGCCTTGCAGCATCTTTATGATTCAATCATGGATGATTCTTAGTGATATGCAACGCAGGATAATATTAGTGGAAGATTTAAATTCAACTTTGATTATTTGATTTATAGATAATTATTACATTTGATCAAATGGCATACGAATTTAAACTTAGGCGTGCCATTGTGGAAAAGGGAATATGAAATGAAAATTTTTTTAATTTATTTTTATTTATTTGCTTTTTGGGCAGAAAATTCTCTTGGATTTAAACTGACCGATATCCCTGGTTTAAGTCTTTTTAACTTAAGTTTTTACCTGCTTATACTTGCCTGGGCTTACTCTATTGTGTTTAAAGTAAGATTGTTTAGATCAAATCCGGTAAATTTTTATTTGGTCATTTTAATTTTTTACGTTATTCTTTCAATTGCTTTCAAGATATTGCTCGAGGAAATACCTGGAATTAGTCTAAAATCCGAGATCATTGCGCTAAAGATCTGGGCGAATCCTTTTTTGATATTTTTTATTATTTTTAACATTATTGATGAAGAAAAAACATGTCAAAGATCACTTCAGGCATTGATTATTTTACTATTTATTACTGCAATTAGTACACCTTTGATTTCCCTTAAAGTTATTGATATTGGAACTACTTATTTCTTTTACCAAGGTCGGGCGGCCGGCTTCGCAGAACCCAACCAATACGCTGGATACCTTGTCCTTTTCATTCCTCTTGTATTGACCTATGTTCTTTTTGAAAAACGACTTATTTTTAGAACAGCGAGTATTATTTTATTAGCTGTCACATTTCTCGCTCTTTTTACCACGGGTTCACGTGGTGGAATTTTCTCGTTTTTGGCTGCCATGTTATTTCATTTATTTATACTAAATCGGAAAAACATGATAAAGTTGCCAACTTTAATTGCTACAATTTTTATTGTATGTCTGGTTGGTGCGATTTCAATAGCGGCAGCCCCATCTGCTGTTAAAGAAACGGTTTATGATAGGCTGGATCCCAGGAAATCAGAAAGTATAGAAGACTATACTGCTGGTCGTTTGAAAACTTTACGTAATGGGATAAAACTATTCGTCCAGAAACCCATAGTTGGATATGGCCAGAAAACTTTTACTTATTTAATGGAAAAACGGTTCGGAATGCATATAGCAGCACATAATCAATATTTGAATTATCTCGTGCAATTCGGCTTAATCGGATTTTCTCTCTTTATTATTTTATACTATAAACTGTTTAAGATTGTTTGGGACCAACAAAAAATTATTAAAGATCTTTGGAGGCAGAAGCTTTGTATAGGCTATCTTGCTGGTTTGTTAGGGTACTCTATTTCTATGTTAGGGGTGAACATGTCCAATCCACGATATATTTTTTGGTTTTACGCTGCTATAATTTTAAGATATACTCAATTGCAACATAAGGAGACTCAAACTTAAAGTGATCTGATTTTTGGGTATAAAAAAATATACACGTGTGTAAAATTAGTTAAACATTGTAATTTTTTAAACTCATCCAAAAAGGCATGTTGGTTTCCATTTTTTAAATTATGTTCTAAGTTATTGATTTAATAAAAAATTAATAGTAACTCAAAGCAAGTAAAAACTTTATTTAATTTTACTCAGTTGGCATTGATTTTGCTGGAATATATTCTTCTTTGAACTTGCAATCAGTATATTATGATCACAAAGCCAAAAATAACATAAAGGTTTCAGTAATAAATATAGATTTTTAACAGGATTTGCAGTTATCGTTTTGTCAAATTAATTCAACCGAATAAGAAAGCTTGAAAAAACAATGATGATCTCCAGAAACAGCAGTCTAATTAGGCAGGTTATTTTGAGTAGCTTTATCAGTATTGCGTTTGTGGCACTTATTTCGGGCACACTATTTGCGCAACAATTCAAATGGACACGTCATACAATCGGCGGTGGGGGGGGGCAGCCTGGAATTGCGGTAGACCCTGAAAATGGAAACATTGCGTATGTTACAAATGATCTAGGGGGAATCATTAAAACTACTAATGGAGGAGAAACATGGTTTCCGATCCATAACAATATAGGTAATAGAAATCTTTCAGATATTGAAATAGATCCACTTAATTCACAGGTGCTGTACGTGACTGCGCTGGTGCAGGCCCAGCCGAGCACTTGGAACAACGATCCACCTAATGGTGAATTGTACCGTACGCGCAACGGCGGTCAATCGTGGGAAATTGTCTATGGGGAGGGTATTAACGGGGGCTCAAGTTTCAGTATTAACAACTGGCCCAGTTGCCGAAATATCGCGATTCCCAACGATCCAGCAAACCCCTCGCGATACGACAAAGATGGGGACCGGATCACCGACGTGATTATCATCGGTGGGTGGGTTGGGACCCGAGAGGGCACAACCAATGCCGCAAACCGCTCGGGTATTTGGAAAAGT